>OGPM01000168.1_pt1 | contig 67791 bp, 55 predicted proteins | sample 1552961 | NCBI WGS metagenome assembly OGPM01 (sample SAMEA2580304, study PRJEB22360) | human gut metagenome | biome: human gut; feature: human-associated habitat; material: faeces | place: Denmark | collected 2008/2010
CCTATAATTTTTGAAAATTCATGTATAGAATAATATTTACTCAAAGTATCAACTCATTTCAATGATATTCTATTCTAACGTCTTATAAAACTCAACATGTGCTTATATAATTTTATAATTTATATTTAACTGCTAATAACCTCCAAACTGAGTAATCTTATCTTACATCAGTTTGAAGGTTTGCACAAGAATTCCTTGCTCAATCAAAACAAATCGTTTTCTAAAGTCTAGTTAAAATCCCAGAATCCAGTCCCTGTTTCAGGATCATATTTGCGGCGGATAGTTCCGCCTGTTACCGGATGAAGTTCGATTTCTGCAGTATACAGTACAGTAATTGATTTCATATGACCTGCTGCCATGCAATGTCGTTCACCATCTTTATAAGAAAATACTGCATGGGTATGATGGTAACAGGTATTATTTTCACCTGTGACCACGTTTCCATTTAAAGATACCAACTCAAGCATTCCAGAAATGCGCTGTTCTTCGAAGCTGCCTGTCTCTGGGATAAAGGTCTGGATTTCTGCATCCTTGCATCCTCCGATTCCGGAAAAAGTGGCTGATCTGATATTTTCTTTTTTACATATTTCGAGGATTGTACTGATAATTTCGTCATCACGATCCATTCTTATGTAATAGCATTCACCGAATTTTCTGTAGTCCATTTTTTACCTCCATTCTGTTACAGCAATTTCTCGCCACAGGCAGAATCAATGATCAGCGTATTAATAAAACCACCTCGCAAAGCACCTGCAACAGCTGCTGCTTTTGCTTCTCCATAAGCAACACAGACTACATTTTTACACCTCTTCAAATCATCATACCCAATTCCTATCATTCTGTCATTTAAAGAAGTGTTGATTTCTTTCCCATTGATATCATAGAAATGACCGCCAATATGTCCAACCGCTCCTTTATTTCCCAGAAGATGAAAAGTGCTTTCCCCAAGGTAATTCTCCCAGGTTTTATATTCCACAGAACCGACACTTGTCAGAATTACATCTGCATTCTGTGCAAGCTGCAGAGCTGTTTTAATAGTATCATCCTGAATAAGAATTTCTTTTAATTCTCTATTTTTCACAAAAAGAGGGGCATAAATATACTGATATGTTCCACCGTATGCAGACGCCAGGTCTTTTGCCAGATCCATGGCATCCCGTTCCGGACGTTTCACATTTGAGGCACCCATAATCGGAACCACTGTAATAGGAATATTTTTCTTATTATTTGCATCAATATATTTCACTATATGATAAAGGGTATTTCCCCATGAGATTCCTACTACCATCTTTTCTTTAACAACAGAATCCAGATAATATGCGGAAACTTCTGACAGACGGCTGGTAATCTGTTCCTTGCCGGTATCTCTTGAGGAAACAACTCTTACTGTTTTGACACCGTAAGTCTGTTGGATTTCTTTTTCCAGATTCAAGTCACGTTCCCAGGGTTCTTTAATGGAAATTTCTACAATACCGAGTTCTCTTGCTTCTTTCAGCATTCTGGAAATTTTGGATCTGGATGTATACATCCTGTCTGCAATTTCATTTTGTGTCATTTCTGAATTGTAATATAAATTCGCTACCATGGCCAGAATGCTCCATTTCTCCTGAACGGTCATATTTTCATATTTTTTTATGTCTTCCATTGCTGTTCCATATCCCTTTCCATTATATCAGTATCAAAAGATGTTTTAACTCTGACCTCATTATATTCGAAAAAAGGATAATTTGTAAAGTCTCTGCAGACTTTCACAAACTATCCTCTGTTTCTGCCATTTACATTTTTATGGTCTGGCTTTTCTGATCACACGTACTATATTACATTTCACACGTTCTGTCCGTAGTATGCATTTGCACCGTGTTTTCTATAATAATGTTTATCCTGTAATTCCTGCGGTGCAGGTTTTACCTGTGAATTGATAAGTTCGGCACGCATTGCCATTTTGGCGCATTCTTCAAGGACTACTGCATTGTGAACTGCTTCCATACCGTCTTTCCCCCAGGTGAATGGACCATGATTTTTGCATAAGACTGCCGGAACTGCAAGAATATCTTTTTTCATTTTCCTGAATTCATTGACAATCAGAATACCTGTATTTTGCTCATATGCCTGGTCAATTTCTTCTTTTGTAAGACATCTGAGACATGGGACTTCTCCATAAATATAGTCTGCATGAGTGGTACCGTAGCATGGGATGTCTCTTCCTGCCTGTGCCCAGCTTGTTGCATAGGACGAGTGAGTATGCACAATACCGCCGATTTCCGGAAATGCTTTGTAAAGTTCAATATGAGTCGGAGTATCGGAGGATGGATTATATTTGCCCTCAATTTTATTTCCGTTCAGATCCATGATAACCATGTCTTCCGGTTTTAATTTTTCATATGGTACACCACTTGGTTTAATGGCGAAATAGCCTGTTTCTCTGTCAATTTCGCTGACATTTCCCCAGGTAAATGTAACCAGACCATGTACAGGGAGCTGCATATTCGCTTCATATACCCGTTGTTTCAGTTCTTCTAACATTATCTGTTTTCCTTTCCATAATCAACTATAGCTAATTCCATAAAATAATGCAATCAAGACAGTTCAGCAGAGTGCGAAAGACAAGGAAGATACCTGCAGGCGTGCTGACACACGGCAAAGATATCTGACGCAGGACTTCACGCTATGATGGGCTGGATTAAGATGCATTATTTTAAAGGATTGCTATAGCCAAATTCATACATAGTAATCTCATTAATTTCACGGTTTGTAGAAATCACATAGTCTTTCCCATCCTTATGGAATCCATAAGCATTTGCCGGACCGCAGTCGTGGTCTATCAGTTCTGCGTGATACTGTCCGTTTTCCCAGCAGAATTTCAGAAGATCTCTGTTTCCTTTTCTGTGACCGATCATGACTACCGGTTTTCCCTGGATTTCCCCACTCCAGATTGCATGAAGAAATTCGATTTTCTCCGGATATTCATAGTCAAGCTCATATTTACCATCTTTTTCTCTGTAAATCAGAACAGTGTCACCGTGGAATGGAGATAATACCAGCAATTCATCTTTTCCATCTCCGTCAAAGTCGATGAGAGTGGCATCGCTTGCAGGAGTTTCCAACAGGGTTTCTATTGTCCATTCCGGGTTTGCAGATGTGGGCGGATAGAAACGGAAGACTCCACCATCACAGCAGACGATGGATGACATTTTTCCATCTCTTACTACTCTGTAGTATCCGTGGTTTTTCAGCATATTATCTTTAATTACTTCCAGCTTCAGCTGATGTTTATCATCAAAGCCGCTGAGATCATCCGGAAGAAGTGCTGCATATACTTTTCCAGGGCTTGACCAGTCATCCTTGTATTCGTGTCCGGATTTGAGGCAGCATGCGATCAGATAATGTTTTCCCTCGCTTTCAATGATGTCAAATCTGTGTACAAACGGCAGATCTGTCAGAGTGCGTATCTCCCATTCTCCGTCCTTTGGTGTAGCGATGATGATCTTTGCTTCTTTGGAATCATTAGGAGAATAGAATTTATGGGTTGCCAGAAACTGTCCGTCTGTTCCCGGGACCTGTACCATTGTCATAACTCCGCCAGGGCCTTCCCACACGGTTTCTTCTTCCTTTCCATTGATATCAAACAGAATACATCTGTCAGTTTTTTCTGCTGCTACCAGAATGTGGTCTGTATTTTTATAATGTAATGGAGCTATGGAATAACATTTTTCCAGATTTGCCAGTACTTTTTTATTCATTGTGATTACTTCCTTTCTGAATCAGATACTCTTGCCTGATTCATCTAAAAATAATTTTCTTTATCCGATTTTGCATACTGGATCTGCGGAACCAGAAGCATCAGTATGATAGCGATGATCGCACCTGGAAGTCCAAGCCATTTCAACAGTGCAGAAATTCCAAGCCATACAGTCGAGAAGTCAGTTGTTCCATGCCATCCGCCGTACGGCACCAGTTCTACAAGCCATACAGTAACTGCGCCCAGCAGTACCTGGATCAGGCCACAGATAAACGGGATGATCATGGCTGCTTTTACACCGCCCCGTTTGTTTGCAAAAATAGCGATAATAGCGTTGTCAAAGAATACTGTAGTAAATCCCATGATAATGATAACCGGGGAATGGAACACGATGAGTCCCAGAATTGCAATCACCTGTCCTACCATTCCACAGAGGAATCCGATGGTTACTGCATTTCCCGGTGCATAGTTGAATGCAACTGCGCAGTCTACTGCTGGAACTGCACCCGGGAGAAGTTTATCTGAAATTCCCTTGAATGACGCTGTCAGTTCACCTACAAAGAGCTTCACACCCATATTTAAAATCTGAAGATATACGGTAAAATATAATGACTGAATCAGAATATATACCGGAAAAGCCGTTGTTTCTGCAAATCCGCTGTCAATCTGGCGCATGAAATCTTCACCGAGGATTGCCATGATGGTTCCGAAAAACACAAGCATTAAAGTAGATGTTGCAGTAATGTTGTCCTCAAACATCTTGAGGAATCCCGGAAATTTAAGGTTTTCAATGGAGTTTTCTTTTTTTCCGAATATGTGTGCTACTTTATCCGTGATCCATACTGCAACCATCTGCTGATGCCCAATTGCAAATCTGTCTTTTCCGTCTGTAAGGTTGAGACAGGCATCTACTGTAAGATTGGAGCTGACTGCCTGATAAGTACCTACCAGCATTCCTACCAGGATCGCACCTGTAATATTTCTCAAATATGGAATAAACAGAAATACGATCCAGGTAACTGTAGTAGCCTGCTGCACCATAATATGTCCGGTGAGAAGAAGTGTTCTCAGCTTCGTCCACTTTTTGAAAATCAGTAAAATAATGTTCCAGATAAATGCAATAAGAAGTGATGTCATTGCCCATGCAGCAGAGCAGCCGATACTCTCTAATGCTTCATTTGCAGCATTCAGTCCAAAATACGGATCAATTACAACTGCATTTAACTGAAATCTTTCATTTAATCCAACAAGGATCGGACGGAATGTGGTGATCAGTCCATTTGCACCTGCCATCAGGATCAGGTATCCGATCACACCCTTGAAAAATCCGCCTACACATTCGTACCATTTTTTTCGCTGAAGAATATATCCAAGCAAGATGATCAGACCTACAAAAAGCTCTGCTCTTGTCAGGATATTGCTTGTTAAAAAATTAAATATGGAATTCAAACCTGCCATCTTTTTGCTTCTCCCCCCACACTCTCTTATAAATACGGTTCATCTGTGCTCTGTATCTTTCGTATTCCAGAATCTTTTTATCATCAGGAAGATAAATTTTCACTTCATCCTGACGGCTGATACACTCAAATGCTTTTTCTACATTCTCAAAAATTCCCATTGCTGTGACTGCGATCATAAGTGCCCCTCTGGCTGTGGCATCTGCTTTTCCTCTGCGGATGATCTTCATACCATAGACATTGGTCTGTATGTCATTGAATGGAACGCTGTTGGAAAGACCTCCATTGATGTAGATGTCAGAAACTTTTACATATTTGTTCATAATATCGATTCCATTGCGGATTTCATAGCAGATTCCCTCCAGAAGGCTTCTCAGCATATCCTGCTTTGTTGTTCCGAGAGTTACATTTGCAAACTCTGCTTTTGCCATATTGTTCCAGTCCGGTGTGGATCTTCCCATAAAGTATGGAACACAGAGACATCCGTGTGAACCGATCGGTGTCTGTTCTACTTCACGGTTAATCTCATCAAAAGAACTGTCCGGATAAAACTGTCTTCTGAACCAGTCAAATGCAGAACAGCAGGTTAATACACTGGATTCCAGAATATACTGGCCTTTTACAGATGAGAAGTTGCAGATTGCATCCTGTTCCAGATTTTCCGGCACCTGATCTGTTGCTGTGATAAGATAGCCACCTGTTCCGGTTGTTACAGACATGACACCTTTTTTGACTACTCCCTGTCCGATGGCTCCACACTGCTGGTCACCTCCAGCTGTGATCACAGGAATTCCTTCCTGACATCCCGTGATCTCTGCAAAGGCTTTTGTAATATGTCCGCAGACACTTCCCGGCTCTACCAGTTCGCACAATTTTTCTTTTTCTACATGAAAAATTTCCAGAAGTTCATCATCCCATTCATGAGTACGGATGTTCATCAGAAGTGAACGACTTCCATATGTATAATCTGTGCAGATACGTCCGGTCATCAGATAAATGAGATAATCCGGGATGACCATGAATTTATATGTTTTTGCATAGATTTCCGGACGTTCTTCACGAATCCACATCATCTTGGAGCCGGAAAACACCGGATTGACTCTGGAACCGCATAGAGAAAATACCTTGTCATTCAGGTTTTCCATAGATTCGCAGATATAATTTGTTCTTTTATCCTGCCACATGATCGCATTACTCAGCGGACGGATATTCTCATCTACCGGAATTACAGAAGAACGCTGTGAAGTAATGGAAATTGCATCAATCTTCTCTCCCATATTCTCAGCTTCTGCTACGGACTGTTTCAAAATGCTGTACAATGCATTTTCCCAGTCTGCAGGATTCTGTTCTACCCAGCTGTTTTCCAGATAGGTGGCCTGATAGAATTCCTGCTTCTCTGTCAGACATTTTCCCTGATGTTCAAAAAGTATTCCTCGCATACTTGATGTTCCTACATCAATAACCAGTACATTCATCCCAAATTTCTCCTTATATACTTTTTCTCCACATAATAAACCCTTCGTTGACCGTTTTCAGACAATTCTGTTTTTATAAGCAAGAACGGAACGGAATATTCTGTGGTGCTTCGAAGCAGTCTTCAAATCCTCTTCTGTGGTGATAGTAAATCTTGTCCTTGTCTGCCGGGTATGTGTATTTGCCGCCTACCTGCCAGAAGAATGGATGGAATTTATATTCATTTCTGTCTTTCTTGAAATCATACAGAACCTTTATCTCATCGCAATCTGCCTGGAAGTTTGTCCATACATCCCAGTGGATTGGAACTACTACTTTACATTTCAGATTTTCTGCCATACGAAGGATATCGATAGATGTCATTTTATCCTGCATACCGATGGGATTTTCTCCAAATGAACCGAATGCTACATCGATATCATAGTCTTTTCCATGTTTTGCAAAGTAGATGGAGAAGTGTGAATCTCCGGAATGATAAATATTTCCGCCTGGTGTCTTTACCAGATAGTTGACTGCTTTGTCGTCCATGTCTGTCGGGCACACACCTGTAAGTTCTTCTCTGTCCGGACCTGTGGAATCTGTTGTTACGATACAGGTTCTGTCAAAGGAATCCAGAGCCACGATCTCGATGTCTTTGATCTTAATGGCGTCACCAGGTTTTACTGTGATGCAGCGGTCTGCCGGAACACCCCATTTCTGCCAGAGTTCTACAGATTTCTTTGGTCCGATAAATGGCACCGGGATTTCTTTTCCGTTTTCATCTGTAGTTGTCATTCCACTGTTGATCACATGTGCCGCCCACTCCGGTGACATATGATCCTGATGATAATGTGTGGCAAGAACTGCATCTACTTTCTTAAATGCAAATGGATCAATTACAAATGGAACGTTTCTCAGGTTTGGCTGCATGGCTCTTCCTCCACACATGTTTGCCATCTGATGTCCGACTTTCATTTTTCCATCACCGTGTGTACGTTTTCCGTTTCCGCACCAGAGGTCAATAGTGATGTTTGTGTCTGCCGGTGTCTTGAACCATACACCTGTACATCCTAACCACCACATTGCTACATTTCCCGGCGCTACTACTTCGTTCTCAATATCTTCTACTAACCACGTACCCCATTCCGGGAAAGTGCTTTCAATCCAGCTCTGTCTTGTCATTTCACTAATCTTACTCATGAATCTCTCTCCTTTTGATTATAACGTTTTTCTCTTGTTGAGAGTATATTATCACCTGCATTTTTATATTTCAACATATTTTCACCATCTGCACAAATGTGCAATTTACATTTTTTCAGTGTTTGAACATTTGTAATTTACAGTGAACAAAAAAGAGAAAGAAAAGAACATCTATCATTCTTCGCTTTCTCTTTTATTATTTGTTTATGTTTCCAACTGCTTAATTTATGCTTCTCTGTCCAGAAGTGTACGCATACTCTGATTTGCAAAACAGATATCTTCTTTCCAGTTCTCTTTTCCTACGTCCCATAATTCAGTTACGTAGCGGCGGACACCCAGGCTCCATGCTGTGTTAATGATTTTTTCAAACTGTACATGGCCTGTGAGAAAAGGAACTTCGCGGAAGATTCCCGGTTTTGTTTCTTTCAGATGGAGCGCGATCAGTTTTCCCTTACCCAAGGAGAGATCTTCGCATACATCGTGTTGATTCTCTACTGCTGCGTTTGTGATATTTCCTGCATCCGGGTAGATTTTCAGATATGCGGAATCTACCATGTTTACATACTGGACTGCTTTTCCGGTAGTGTTCATGAAGTTATTCTCCATGGTTTCAAATCCTACCAGAATTCCCTCGCGTTCTGCGATTTCTGCAATCTTTTTTACATTTTCCAGAAAGTATTTCTTTGTTTCTATTGTGGATTCTCCAAAGTAGATATCATATCCCGGAATCATAACTGTACGCACGCCCAGATCAACAGCAAGCTCTATGGATTTCTCTGCAATCTGCATTGCTTTCTTTCGGATTTCTTCGTCCGGATCGCCCAGCGCATATTTTGTCAGAGCACTTACACTCATGGAACCAATCGGAAGTCCCGCCTGAAATACAGCTTCCATAATTTCTTTTTTTTCTGCTGTATTCATGAAGATACGATTGATTTTTTCATCTGTGGCATCTATGCACATTTCCATGTAATCATATCCACATTCTTTGGCACATTTTAATTTTTCACTCCATGATAATGTATTTCTCATGGCTTTCTCATATAATCCAATCTCATACTTTTTCATCATGCAATCTCCCTTGTATTACTCTAGAGCGCGTTTGAAAAATGCTTTTCGCAAGATGTGCGTCACAATTTGTGGGAGATTTTGTCCGGATGAGGGCGTCGTAGCGGGCTACGGCAACCGAATTCGGGCAAAATATACCGCAAAGTGGGGCGTGCAGATTGTGAGAATGATTTTTCAAACACACTCTAACACTCATTTACTTGTGATTTCGATTGCATGATAGCATTTCAGATTCTGGTTTTCAACATATTTTCATTCAATGCACATATGTGCAATTTTAACATCTTCCACAGTTTCTGCATGGATTGCATTTGGCTTTTTTTATATGCGGATACCATTCATGGATTTCCGGTAATGGATCGCCTTTTTTCCATTCTTTTACACTATAGTGATCCATAAAAAACACTTTTTCCCCAAAGTATTCTATTTCCAGTGGATAGATTGTAATTTTTTCAGGATTCATACAGCTTTGACAGATTCTGGGGGACAATATCTGATCTCCAAATGATACTGCCTGATCCATAGTAATGATCTGCATATGATTTTCGCTGATATATTCTATTTTTTGTTCTGCTGCACATGTGTATGCTGAGGGAATTTTCACTTTGTTGATCGTAAATATCCCTGCAGGAGTTTCTGCTGTTTTCATTAATCTGCCACCTCTAATTTCTGTCTATAGCGATTCTCAGAAATAAAGCATTATTTTGATGATCACTATAATCCTATACAGCTTACTATAGTACTCTCTACATATTCTGTCCATAGTGCATTATTATCTGTTTATCCAAGTGCTACATCTAGTATCATCATCAGAGAGAATCCTATGGCAAAGAAAAGGGTTCCTATGTTGGAATGTTCTCCGGCAGACATTTCGGGGATGAGTTCTTCCACTACTACATAGAGCATAGCTCCGGCAGCGAAACTTAAAAGATATGGAAGTGCCGGGACAATGAGGCCGGCGGCAAGAATCGTAAGGACTGCACCGACAGGTTCTACAATCCCGGACAGGACTCCACCTGCAAAGGCTTTGGTTTTTCCCATTCCCTCAGAACGCAGGGGCATGGAGATAATGGCTCCCTCAGGGAAGTTCTGGATGGCAATCCCGATAGAAAGAGCCATAGCTCCCATGATAGTAATCTGGGCGTGACCTGTCAAATAACCTGCATATACAACTCCTACTGCCATTCCCTCCGGAATATTATGCAGAGTTACTGCAAGAACCAGCATGGTAGTTCTCTGAAGTCTGCTCTTCGGACCTTCTGCCTTGTCACTGTTCTGGTGAAGATGCGGGATCATGTGATCCAGCAAGAGCAAAAAAAGCACCCCTATCCAAAATCCCACTGCTGCCGGTACAAATGAAAACTTCCCCAGTCCGGAAGACTGTTCAATTGCCGGGATTAGCAGACTCCATATGGAAGCTGCAACCATAACTCCTGCTGCAAAGCCGGTAAGTGCCCTTTGAATCTGTTCATTCAGATTCTTCTTCATGAAAAATACGCAGGCGGCTCCTGCAGAAGTTCCAAGAAAAGGAATCAAAATTCCATAAAATACATTTATATCCATCAATTTATTCCTCCTGTTTTTATTTGTATGCAAATAAAAGAAATAGGTTCTTGTTATTTGTTTAGTTAGTTTATTCTAACTTTAATCAGTATATCAGATTTTTTGACAAATAAAAAGAGAATACAAAATTTTTTGCTATTTTGTATTCTCTGTATTTGTACAACAGAAATAAATATTCTCATGTAAACTGCATTTTGGATTAAATCCTGCGTGGCAGTAAGGGCAGCTGCCTTTTTTGTATTCCTGAAGTGTAAGTTTCCTGCCACAGTTTCCGCATAAAACAGGATAAACTTCTTCCGGTGTTGTTGCAACAAATGAATGGTCTTCCAATTCATCGTGGCAGGAATAGCATGCGTAATATTTCCTGCATTTCGCACAAAGCAATGCAGCTATGTCAAGCTGTGTGTGATAGTGTGTACACCGTCCTGCTTTATCAAGTCCGATTCCGTGAATCTTTATGTTTTCCTGCTTTACCAGATTGTCTTCCGGCAGGCTATTCTTTAACCTGTTACTTTTATCAGCGGTTTCCTGCATTGTTGATTCCTTTTCTGATGGGAATTGCGATCAGTACTGCAAGAACTGTGATCACAATATCCTTTGGAATAAATGCTGTTAAGGAGTATACTGCGATTGCCGGGATGCTCATGGAACCTCCCACAAAGTGCCACTGCAGACCACCGATTGTCTCAACGATCAGAAGTCCGATCAGTGCGAATACGATTGAGATTGCAAGATTCTTTGTCTTGTTCTCTGTTTTCGGACGGATTCCGCAGAGCCAGGTCATGATTGGCCATGCCCAGATGTATCCTCCGGTAACTCCCACAATGCTGCTGATTCCGCCTGAGAAGTTAGCAAAAATCGGAAGACCGATGGCTCCTAACAGAACGTAAACCAGTGTTGCTGTAGTTCCAAGCCTGGAACCAAGTACTGCGCCTACAAGTGCTACACCAAATACCTGAATGGTTATCGGTACACCGGTAGGCATTGGCAGTGAAATCTGTGATATTACTGCAAGAACTGCTGCAAACATACCAACCAGTACCATTTCTCTGGTTGTAAATTTTCTCTCTGCAGCAGGGCTTTTTGCATATGACTGACTCATAATAAGACTCTCCTCTTTCCCTGTTGATGATTGATTTTGACCTTCTTTTTATATCATAAGCGGGAAGGATTGTCAACTCATTTTCTTGTGTTTGGTTTACATTTGTTTCCGATAAGTATCGGGTGACACGTCTGTATAGCGTTTAAACACTCTGGAGAAATAAGTGCTGTTTTCGAATCCAAGAAGTTCTGAGACTTCATAGACCATTTTTCCATCCTGAAGCATTTGTCTGGCCAGTTCTATTTTTCGGAGATTTACATATTCTATAAAATTATAACCCATTTCTTTTTTAAACATGGTGCTAAGATAGGCTGAAGAAACTCCTGTTTCAGCAGCTGCATCTGACAGATGGATTGGTTCCATGATATGCACTTCTATATATTTTACTACTTTCTGCAGAATTTCTGACCTGCTGCATTTGTAGGCAATCCAGAATTTTTCCATAAAAATATCATTAAATTTCAGGAACCATTTCTCTATTTCCCTAAGACTTTCCATCATCATGATTTTCTGATAATGATAATTATCTCCGTCCAATTCTATTTCTTCCAACGCACCATTCAGTGACTGTGCAACCATAGAATAAATCCCCAGAATATCCATAAAATTTCTTCTCAGCACATTGATACTGATATAAGACTCCTGTCGGATCAGTCCGAAAATTCCATGCAGCTCCTGTTCAGTTTTTTCTCTGTCAAAACTTCTGATCTTCTCTTTTAGGGAATCCAGATATCCATGCATTCCTCGTGGACTATGACCTTCTGTTTCAATCTTCTTTTGAAAAAACACCAGCTTCTCTTCTTTATCATAATAACTGAAAAGTTGTATCTGTTCAGCCATCGCAGCAGCCCGAACAATATCCGCAGTTTTTTCCATACAACCTTCAAAGATTCCCATGTACAGTTCTCTGTCTGTTTTCCGCTCTGCCCTTTTCTTCAATTCCATATAAACAGATTTTTCTGGTTTTTCTTCCAACAGGAAATATCCATACTGATTTCCCTTCTGGATCTGCAGACCTTCCCTGAGTTCGGTTTCAGCCCATTTATGGATTATTTCCGTAACCCTGGACAACTCCTCTGTATCTTTCGCCAGTATACAGATTAATGTCTGATAATTACAGGCACCTGCCAAAATATCTCTGCTGTCTCTCACAATCTCTTCATAACGGATCTCACGTATTCCCTGCATATGAACCGTAATTCTTTCTTCTGTTTCTACCAGACACTTTTCCAGAATATTTTCCAGTTCATCGGAACTCAGATTTAGTTTTCGCAGATAATCATACGCACCAAGTTTCATTGCCTTTTTTACAACATCGAATTCTTCCTGGCAGCTTACTACGATTACTTTGGTTGGCATTTCTTCTTTTTTCAGAAATTCCAGAATTTCAAGCCCGCTAACTTTGGGTATGTTCAAATCGAGAAGAATGATATCCGGACAACTGTTCCGGATCATTTCCAGTGCCTCTTCTCCATCTGTTGCATCCGGCAACAGCTCCAGTTCCAGTTTTTTCCAGTCTACAAGCTGACGTAGTCCAAGCCTCGCCAAAATTTCATCCTCTACGATCAGTACTTTTTTCATAGAATGTTCTTCCCTTCACCCAGATAATAATTACTGTCTTTTTATCCTATTTTATCACCTTTCTTCTGATTCTGTAATTTTTTTTGGAAGACGTACCCATATTTCAAAACCATTTCTGACCTTTTCATTATAAATCAGTCCATAGGATTCCCCATACAAGAGCTTCAATCTGGAATTCACATTATAAAGTCCAATTCCCGTTACAGCTCTCTGGTTCTTCTCTCCCTTCAGAAGATCTTCAATCTTCTTTTTATCCGCAGAATTTCCATTATTAAATACAGATATGACAAAATCATTCTCATACTCTATTGCAGAGACTATGATTTGCCCTGCTGTCACACCTTTTACTCCGTGCAAAATCGCATTTTCTACAATCGGCTGCATGGTAAATGCAGGGATTTCATGATAGAACAGTTCCGTTGGAATTACATTATAATATTGAAACGAACTTCCAAACCGCATCTGCATGATATCTACATATGACTTCAGAAGTGCTGTCTCCTGCCCCACAGTAGTCATACCATTTTTATTACTGTAAACTGCATGTAGGATATCTCCCAATGCCTCCAGTGCTTTCTCTGTGTTTTCATTTCCGCCTTCCCGATTTTGTCCTTCTTTTATAGCCATAATTCTTATGGAATTAACCGTATTAAAGATAAAATGAGGGGAAATCTGCGACATAAGCATTTCATAATGAGCTTTTTCTTTTAATCTGCTCTCTCTTTCTACTTTTTCCAGAAGCTCTTCGATCTTTTTCCCAGCCTGGTTATAGCAGGATACAAATTTGCTCATCTCCTTGAAAGAACCTCTGGGTTCCTCCAGAACTGCCATTCCATTGGGAGCTTTTTCCAGAGTCTGTGCCACTTCAACCAGAGGTCTGGCGAGCCTTCTGGAAAAATATAACATAGTACAGACCGTGAATCCGATTACCAGCAATACCATTTCCAGAATATGCTGGAGAATCTTTCTGTTTTCCTTCAGGAAAGTTTCCCGTGGCACAAGATAGACCAGTTTATTGGACGCATTTTCCAATTCACCTGCTATATAGTAGAAATCATCTTCCAGGTTACCGGTAATGATCTCCTTCTCAGAAATCTCTTTTACAGACTCCTGTTCTCCCAGCTCTTTCAGCTGTTTCTGATATTTCTCATTATATCCCATCAGTATATTATTGTTTCTGTCCAGGATATAAATGGCACCGCCTTCCTCTGTCACCATGCTTGCTGCCAGTTTTCCCCAGATGTTCGTCTCAGACAGGCGGATCAGCATAACTCCCAGATTTTTGCCGGAATAATCCAGGATCTCACGTCCCATATAGAGATATTTCTGTACGTTGTCATATATGGTCATTTCCTGAAAAATTTCCCCGATGCCGGTACTGTAGGTCGTCTTTCTTCCATTCTTCAGAACCTCCTGATACCACTGTTCTTTCTCATAATCTGTCTCTGTCCTGCTTAATGCGTAGGAACCAATCACATATCCTGTTTTCGTAAGAATGGCTACTTTTCCGTTAACGGCATTTAAGACGGAGCTCTCTACATTCGAAATATCATTGGAAAGTTCTCTTTTCGCCTGATAAATCTCGTAGGAATCCCCGTCTTGTTCTAAAGTCCGCAGGTTCTTCAGCGTATTTTTGTTTGTCATCAGCATACTGGTGGCATAATTTGTCACCTCGATCATCTGATCCGCATTGTCTCTGATCTGGGACAGCAGATTTGTTTCATTGTTAATCTTATTTTCCGTGGTAACCTTCTGAAGATAGAAATTCAGAAGCATCAAAGCCAGGCACAGCGGCAGCACCACAAAAAATCCCATATAAAATGTGAGCTGCCTCCTTATGCTCTGGTTACCCGGATTTTTACGTTTGAAACCCATACGCAAATTTCCTCTTTCTACATCTGATCTGTGTTTTATCCTTTCACTGCACCGGCAGAAAGTCCTTGTACCAGATTCTTCTGTACCAGTGCAAAGAAGATCAGGATCGGTATCAGGCTGATCACCACCGCTGACATCAGCAGTCCCCAGTCTACAGAATACTGTCCTATGAAATCCTGCATACCGACCTGAATGGTTTTCTTTGAAGTTGTATTGATAAAAATAGACGCATACATATATTCATCCCAAGATGTCATGAAACAGAACAGGGCCGTGACAAAAAGTCCCGGTTTGGCAACATGGATGATCACATGAAAGAATGATGTCAACCTACTGCATCCGTCGATCCTGGCAGCTTCCTCCAGCTCCCATGGGATGGAAATAAAAAATGCACAGGTATTCCATATGGCAAAAGGCAGGGTAAAGGAGCAGTACATCAGAATCAGTCCTGTATAACTGTCAATCAGGTTCAACTGTTTCATAATAATATAGTAAGGAATACACAACAGGATTCCCGGAAACATTCTTGTCATAAGAACCGCCATCTTGATCTTCCCGGCACCTGCGATTTTATATCTGGTAAGTCCATATGCTGCCATTACTGATAATATCATACAGATCAGTGTTGTGACCAGTGTAATAAAAATACTGTTCATAAAATATCTTACGAAATTCGACTGAAACAGTACATGTCTGAAATTGTCAAATGTGATATGCGTCGGTATGATCTGGGATGGGTCATAAATCTGTTCTTTTGTTTTCAGGGCAGTCAGCACCACGTAGATAAACGGAGTCACTGCAAGGAAAACCATGACTATTGTAAACACATAGGCGATCACATGCCTTATGGCTTCATTTCGTTGTTTTGCAAGCATATATTTTCCTCCTCCCTATTCATTCTTTCTCACTTACCATCTTCAGATAAACTCCGGAAAAAACAGCCATGAATACAAACAATACCACGGATGCAGCTGCTGCAGTTCCGAAATTATGGTCAATAAATGCTCTTCTGTATGCATAGGTGTAAATGATCTCTGTGCTGTACAGCGGTCCACCTTTGGTCATCAGCCAGATGGTGTTAAAACAGGACACAATACCGATCAGGTTCAAAATGGTTGAAATAGCCAGAGGCTCTTTAATGATCGGAAGTGTGATTTTCCAAAAACACTGCCAACGACTGGCACCATCTATTTCCGCACTCTCATACACATCCCCGGAAATTCCCTGCAGTGCAGCCAGAATAAAGATCATCTGAAAAGGAATTCCCTTCCAGATTGCTACCAGAACCACACACCAGAACGCTGATCCCACATTTCCAAGCCAGGACACAGATTCTGTAATCATTCCCAGTTTCACTGCCAGGATATTAATGATACCTACATTTGCATTGTATAAAAAAGTAAAGGTCATGGCTGCTATGGCGTGAGGAACTGCCCATGGAACCAGGATCAAGGTTCTGTATACGGATCTTCCTTTCAGCTTTTGGTTCAGTGCAAGCGCAAGAAGCATGGCTGCCACAAGCTGCACTACAAGGTTTACCACTGTCCACTTTACTGTATTTCCAATAGACTGTATGAACACTTTATCTTTAAAAATATCAATATAATTCTGCAAACCTGCAAAAGTATTAAATGCAGGATCATTGGGGCGTACAAGGTTATAATTTAAGAAACTCAGATAAATACCTCTGAAAAGAGGATACACGGAAAGCGCCAGAACCGCAATCACTGCTGGTGCCATCAGAAGATATCCCGGAAGATTTTTTCTTAGCTCCAGACCTTCTTTTCTACGTATTTTGGACATGATCTTCCTCCCTTCTCAACGAAGAAGCGCTGCCGACATTTCACGCCAGCGCCTCTGTTATTATTTCATGTTTGTTTCCCGGATATTTTTACTGATAATTAGATGCAATGTTTTCATTGAGCTTCTGGGTAAGAGAAGTCAGCGCATCTTCAGCTGATGACTGTCCGTAGTCTACTTCCAGGATGGCATTGGTGATCAGTTCATCGATGGATTTCTCATTGATAACAGCAGGTCTTGCTTCTGTATACGGAAATTCCTCTGTAAAGACTTTCAGTTTGTCATTTCCTTCCAGTGCTTTGTCATAGTCGAAGTCTTTACGTGCTGAAATCTTTCCTTCTACGCCAAGAAGAGAATCTCCTTTTTCTGAATTCAGATACTGAATCAGGTCATAAGCAAGTTCCGGATCTTTGCAGTTGGTATTAATATTCCAGGTCCATCCTCCCAGTACAGTTGCTTCTGTTTTTCCTTTTACCATCGGAGCAATGCCGTAATCCAAATCCGGATTAATATTTTCTACTCCGCTGGAGCACCAGTCTCCGCCCAACAGGAAGGTTGCTTCTCCATTTGCAAAACTTTCATATACTTTGTCCCATGTAGTTGCTTCTTTAAAAGACTCTACCAAACCGCCTTTGGAGATCAGATCACAAATATAATTCCATGCCTCTTTTCCCTCCTTATTGTCGATCACTACCTGCGGGATATCTCCACTTGTATCAATGACTGGGCATTCATTCTGATAGAAAAATGAATAAAAAGCATATGCACTCTGATAAGTAATAATACCGCCATATCCGGCTTCTTTTGCTTTATCTACTGCATCAGAAAGTTCTTCCCATGTTGTAGGAACATCGATTCCCAGTTCCTCCAGACGTTCTTTATTATAATAGAGACCCGTACAGTCCATATACCATGGCACGGAATAATATTTACCCTCAAATTTGCCGGAATTGAGTGGTCCTTCCTGATACTGCGCAGTAAGCTCATCGGCTGTGGTAATATCTTCCAGTGGATACAGAAGTCCCATTGCTGCAAGGTCAATGGCATGTCCGGAATTGTCCATCATTACAATGTCTGCTCCGCCTCCTGCCAGAGCTGCTGTCTGGAAAGATTCCTTAATATCCTGCTGGGAAGCTCCCTGCAATGTAATCTCCACCCCTGGATTCTCTTCTTCATATTGTTTGATCACTTTCGTAAACTCTTCCCCTTTTGCTCCTGTCTCATCGATCCAGTCATTTACCATCAGAAGTGTCAGTTCTCCTTCTTTCTGATCTGAAGTATCAGATGCAGCCCACACACCTGTCTGTGCGCCCAAAGTCAAAGCCCCTGCCAACATAACAGCTAATGCTCTTTTCTTCATTATATAGTTCCTCCTTCTCATCTTCTCTCTTAATCTCTATGTTACTGATCTGCTTTCCAATCGATTGTTCTGCTATGCACTTATTAAAACATGAAATCCCTGAGTTTTGAATAACGATATTATTCTTTCTTTTTCCATCTTTTCTAAAAAAAGTAGAGCTTTCCGGAACTGGTATTATTTTTATCTTTTTGGAGCCAAACATCTAAATTATCTTTATTCTCATTTCTCTTCTCATCACGTATAATCACAAGCATAAAAGACAGATGCAGGATTCCTGACATCCTGTGGATTTTATTCCTAACTAACTTTTTACTATTTTTTAAGGAGGGTTTTCCATCATGAAAAAACTGAATGTTGCTTTAGTAGGCTTAAGCTTCGGGCTTGAATTCGTTGCTATCTACTGTAAACATCCTGATATTGATAAGGTGTATGTCGTAGATAAAAATGAGAAACTTCTGAATATTGCAAAAGAACGATACAGTATTCCGGATGAACGCTGTTTCACAGATCTGCAGGATGTACTGGATATTCCTGAAATTGATGCAGTTCATCTTGTAACACCGCCGGCAACCCATGCTCCATTTTCTGTACGCGTCTTAAATGCAGGTAAACATTGTGGCTGTACCATTCCTATGGGAATGAGCATCCAGGAATTAAATGACATCATTGCAGCCCGCAAAGCCTCCGGCAAAAATTATATGTTTATGGAAACAACGATTTTCCAGAGAGAGTTCCTCTATATCCAAGAACTTTATAAGAAGGGTGAACTTGGACGTCTCCAGTACATGACCTGTGCACATTATCAGGATATGGAAGGATGGCCGGAATACTGGGAAGGCTTCCCGCCACTGATGCATCCGACACATGCAGTTGCTCCTTGTCTGATGCTTGCAGGACATCTTCCGGACAAAGTTTACGCAAGAGGTTCCGGAAAAGTCCGCAAAGAACTGGCTGACAAATACGGCTGCCCGTTCGCGTTCGAATCCGCATTTATTTCTCTTCAGGATAGTGATGTAACTATTGAAATGGAACGTTTCCTCTACGGTGTAGCCAGAAGCTATTCTGAGTGCTTCCGGGTATACGGTGAAAACGAAAGCTTCGAATGGCAGCAGCTTGGTGATGAAGATCCAGTTCTCTTTACCCGTACAGGAGAGCTGGAGAAAGTGGACATTCTGGATGAAGACAGTGAAAAATCCAGCCGTGGATCAGAGATTGTAGAAAAAAGAATCCAGATTCCGGATTATGCACACCTTCTTCCGAAGGAAATCGCATCCTTCACCACCAACACAGTATATAACAATGAGAACACCCATCTTTCCTTCACCCAGGGAGGCGGTCACGGTGGTTCCCATCCACACCTTGTACATGAATTCATCCGTTCCATTCTGGAAGAACGCAAACCTGCTATCGATGACATCATGGGCGCTTACTGGACAGGTACCGGAATCTGTGCGCACGAATCCGCTATGAAGGGTGGAGAAGTTATTACAATTCCTCGTTTCGAATAACCTATATCATTTAACTTTATATCATAAATACATCAGAGAGTGTGTAGAAATTTTCCAATCTACACACTCTCTGATATTTTTCATCTATTTACAGCAAATCATATATAATGTTATTATTTCACTATCTTCTCAATCATGCACTGATGCTCTTTATCCTTTTTCGAATAATTGATCCCTGCCAAAAGAATATTTCCTGCATATTTCTCCAGACTTTTACAATATTGCTTCTGTTTAATCTGAGAAATAGCTCCTTTGGCACTTTTATCCCATTTTAATTCCACTACCAGAGCAGGTTTATCAGGAAATTTTTTTCTCGGAATAAAGACCATATCCGCAAATCCCTTTCCTGTTGGCAGTTCACGATATACGCTATAATAGTTTCTAGCCGCATACAGAGCCAGTGAAATAGTATAACTTAATGCATTTTCATCATTATACTGAAGATGCGAGGTCTCAAAGTGTGCTCTTTGCATTCCCTGTGCAACCATCTGCTCATTCTGATTCCAGATTGCATTCAGGACATCTGCCGAATTTTTTAAAGCTTTTGACACTTCACCCCAGTCTGATACAGAAACAGCATTTGCATACTCATTCCGGATTTCATTATTAGGAATATACACACAATGTTCTGTAGAATCATATGTCAGATATCCCAGATGGATCAATAAGGTCAAAACATCATTCTCATCCCGGAATGTCGTCATATCATTTGTAAAATTTCCGGTATTAACGGGAATATGCTCTCCTGCCAGCATACAGAGAATATCATCCTTTAACCCCTCAAAATTCATATCTATATAAGTCTGCAGTGCTTCAAAAGATTCTGTCATATTCCAGTAGTTTCTGATAGAACCAAAGAGCATGCCGTTTACCACAGACCTTGGATTATAAACCGGCTCACAGTTTTCAAACCTGTACCCGTCATACCATTCTCTGATTTCCCTCATATCCATATGATATTTCTCACATAATTCTCTGACTTCTGTCTCTGTAAAACCCACAAACTTCGCCAGAGGTCCTGCATAAATCATAGAAAATTCATCAAACATATTCAGGGCAGAATGTGTTCCATATTTCTTTACCGGCAGGATTCCTGTCATATAAGCAAGATGAATATAAGATTTATCCTTAAGAAAATCCCGCAGAAAATCAAGATACTGCTCCTGTGCTTCTTTATCTGACTTGTATTCTCTGAAAATACAATCCCACTCATCTATAATAATCACAAACGGACATCCTGTCTGCTGATATACATCCTGCATACTTTCAGCAAGATCTTCTTCATCAAAATAGTCCACATCAGGATATTCCTGTTTCAGGTCACGCATCAGAATCCGGTTTAATCGCAGGACCATTTTCTCTACTGTCTTACTGCGGCTTAGGAATTCCTGCATATTTATAAAGAAAACATTGTATTTGTTCAGATATTTTGAAAAAGATGAATCTTCTTTTATCTTAAGTCCGTCAAATAATTTTTCAGACTGACATCCTCTGCTGTAATATGCAGCCAGCATATTTGCAGTCATAGACTTTCCGAAACGTCTTGGTCTGCTTACACAGACATTTTGCTGCATGGTGTTAAAAACACGATTAGTATATTGTATCAGTTCTGTTTTGTCCACATAAATCTCAGAATTGATTGCTTTATAAAATTTATCATTGCCGGGATTTAAATACACACCCATTTCACACACCTGCTTTCCTGACAGATATTTTAATTTACCGTAACTATAAAAGTTCTGTCCAACTACCGTACTATCTTTCAACTGATATTCCTGTAAATTTGTACTTTCCTTTTCCATATCCCGAAACCGGCTCCAGTATTTTCCTTTTAACCAATTCTTTTATAAGCATAGAAGCGCGTGTAGGCTTCAGACCAGTAGCATGTTGTACATCTTCTCTTCCAAATGCCACTTTATCACTTAACGCATCATACATTTTCTGAATATGGTTTATTGTTTTTTCCAGGAAACCATGAATTTCATCTGAATACCTGTCATGCACATCAATATTCACTTTTTCTGTTACAATGTTCGCTTTTTCCCTCTTAATATTCACTTTTTTCATTTCAATGTTCGCTTCTTCTGTTTTCAGACTCTCATTTAGAAGATTTATAAATTCTTTATTGATGTGCATCATGCGATTATGAAGAGGATTTTTTTCATTCAGCAATAAATTTCGCAAAAATACTTCCAGATATTCAGTTGTCTCATGGATTCCATTCTTTAAGTCATTATAGTTTGCACGAACCAGGGCATTTCGAAAATACCAGGCATTTTCTGCAAATATATCATTTGTGGCATCAAATCCCAGTGTTCTGAGATATTTAATAAAAAAAACTGCCGTAGTTCTGGTATTTCCTTCGCCAAACACATGTATCTGCCACAGATTTGCCACAAAAACTGCCAGATGATGTATCATTTCTTCTATAGATAAACCCTTATAGCTGTACTTTTTTTCCTGCGTAAAATCATATTCTAATGTCTCTCTAAGTTCTGATGCACTTCCATAAAGAACGGAAGCTCCATCTAATACCCATTCTTTTTTTGTAATGTTATAATCCCTGATTTTTCCGGCATGTGAATAAATTCCTGTAAATAGTTTCTTATGAATTGCCAGATATTCTGTAGGTGTAAAACTAAATGCATTTTCTGATAATAGTGCTGCAATTCTGGCTGAAACTTTATCCGCTTCTTCAGTTCTGTCTCCTGACTTTGGCTTTTCTCGTCTTTCCTCATAATAAGAATCTACCAGATATTGAGCTTCTTCTATCGTAATTTTCCCCTCAATATTCTGAACAGCTGTATCAACCAGATACTGCGACGGCTTTAATCCATCAACAGCCTGTAAACCAATGGCAGTATTCCATGCATATCCCTTTTCACGCCTGCCTGGCTCTGCCTGTATAAGATATTCTCTGAAAGGATCTGTTTTCATTGATTATCACGCCTTTTTTTCTATTTTATCATTCTTAATAGTTTCACTCTCTGTGTCCCAGCTCCCAGAATGCCACTGCACTTGCTGCTGCCACATTCAATGAATCTACTCCGTGGGACATTGGTATCTTTACTGTATAATCGCAGTCTGCGATGGTCTGTGATGCAAGGCCGTCACCTTCAGTTCCGAGAATGACTGCCAGTTTTTCTTCTGAACGAAGTGCTTTGTCATCAATTCCTACGGAATCGTCACGCAGAGCCATTGCAGCTGTTTTGAATCCCAGATTTTGCAGAATCTGCATTCCATCCTGTGGCCATACAGTTTTTTTATCAAAATATGTCCAGGGAATCTGGAATACGGTTCCCATGCTTACTCTGGCTGCCCGTCGGTAAAGCGGATCGCTGCATCCGCCGGTCAGAAGTACTGCATCCATATGGAGAGCTGCTGCTGAGCGAAAAATAGCTCCGATATTTGTAGGATTTACAACATTTTCAAGAACTGCTATGCGGCTGGCATTTCTGCAGATTTCCTCTACAGATGGCAGTGGATTTCTGCGCATTGAGCAGAGCATTCCGCGAGTAAGAGCAAATCCGGTCAGCTTGACCAACAGTTCATATTCCGCAGTATAGACCGGCACATCCGGATATTGTTTCAGGATTTCCTGTGCCTCTCCTTCCAGATCTTTATGCTCCACCAGAAAAGAGATGGGATGATATCCTGCATTCAGGGCTCGTTCAATTACTTTCGGACTCTCCGCAATGAAAATTCCTGGTTCCGGTTCATAGTATCTTAAAAGCTGCACTTCAGATGTTCTGGCATATACATCCAGTTCCGGCGCAGCGAAATCTTTTATTTCGTTAAACATAAAAATAAAACCTCCAAACTGAGTAATCTTATCTTACATCAGTTTGGAGGTTTATACAAGAATTCCTTTTCAACAGTGCTATTCGATTCTTTTTCTTCTGTCTTTATATGCCAGAAACAGAATCGTCAGAAACGTAACTGTCTCCGCTGCAAGAAGAGAGATCCAGATTCCATTTAATCCAAATAATTTCGCAAGTATAACTGCGCAGATAACAATAGCAACAATTCCTCTCAGGAATGATCCGACAATCGCGATTTTCGGTTCATCTACTGCTGAGAAATATGCCACCAGTACAATATTGATTCCTGCCACTATAAATCCAAGGAAATACAGACGCAGTCCTGTATGTGCATAATTCAACAACTGAACATTGTTTTCACTGTTGAAAATGCTGATCAGCGTGTCGGTTGAAGTCCAGATGATCAATTGGATCAGTGTTTCTACAGCAAAACATACGAGCAGGCTCCATTTCAGAAGTTTTCTTACCTGAGTGGGCTGGCCTTTTCCGTAGCTTTCACTGATCAGGGGCTGTGCTCCCTGGGCCAGACCGTTAAAAATTGCAAATGCCACGATAGAAAGGTTTGCCACAACTCCATAGGCTGCCACACCCATATTTCCCGCGATTCCAAGGATCAGAAAATTAAATACAATAGCGATCACACCGGAAGACAGTTCACCGACAAATGCGGAAACTCCCAGCTGACAGCAGGAAATCAGGTGTCTGAATGACGGTTTTTTCCAATGGAATCCTACATGGTTTCTGCTACTTCTGTAGTGTATGGTACAGACGCTCATTGTTACGATCGGACAGATTGCAGTAGCCAGTCCGGCTCCGGAAAATCCCAGACCGACCGGGAACATGAATATATAATCAAATATAATGTTAAAGATACTTCCACTGATGGAACCGATCATTGCAACAGAAGGCGCTCCATCGTTTCTGGCAAATGCAGTAAATGTATAATTTGACATGAAGAATGGTGTTGCGATCAGAATAATTCTCACATAGTTTCGTCCAAGTCCGATCAGTCCGGCATCTGCACCCAGCAAAGCCAATGCTTTGTCCGGAATAAAGATTCCGATCAGCATAAATGGAACTGCAGCCAGTATGCTCCAGGTTACTGACTGTACGAAATAATGTTCTGTATTTTTTCCTTTTGCCCTGCTTATGGCATACCTGGTAGCAGAACCAATCCCGATCATAGCCCCAATCGCATAGATCAGTCCATAAACCGGCAGAATCAAATTGAGAACTGCCAGTCCGTCAGCACCGGAATATACAGATATAAAGAAAGTATCTGCCAGAACATAAACAGAAATCCCGATCATTCCGGCAACACTCTGGGTTACATATCTGGTGAATCTTTTCAGCATAATACTTCGCTCCTTCGTTATATTGTCAGCATTGTCTTCCTTTCATCTGCAGACTTATCTCACCATTATACCCATATAAAACAAAAATGCAACCACAAAAACTCCAGACATAAAAATCTCCTTAAGCAGATTTTTTAATGCTGCTCAAGGAGACTCTGTTGATATTCGCAATTCACTTCACGACACTCTTTATTTTACCCGTTTTTTTTTCAGGTCTTCTACAATTTCATTGTAACGTTTTTTATTCAGGCGATAGAAAAACAGTACAATTGCTGTCACTATCCATAAAACTCCCGGAATTGTAGTAAAGGAATGTCTCATAATACTGAGGACAGCCGGATTCTGTACCTGATTTGCCACATATCCATATTTTCCAAGAAGTGCTGCAAGTAGCGCAGTTCCTATTGCCATGCCAATTTTATTTCCCAGTGACACAAATGCATATTGAAAACCATCATTCCTTAAGCCCGTTTTCCACTCTCCGTATTCTACGCAGTCGGGAATGATCGCATAGATTGCAGTGTTAAATCCAGAGAAAAAGAACTGTGTAATTCCTGCAAGTGTATAGAACGCTGCCGGTGTTTCTTTTACATTAAAGAAGAACATACAGAGCATGGAAATTCCAGTGAGGAGAGCAAAAATGGATGCAGTTCTTCCTTTATTGTTCAGTTTGCGGAATACAGGCTGGAAACATGCAGCACCGATAATGGATGGAATGATGATGCACATGGAATATGTAGTATAGTAGGATGCATTTCCCTCTACATAAGTGAAATAGTATAAAACATCTGCATTTCTTCCATAAAGTGTAAATCCGAATAACACCTGTCCGATTAATGCCAAAATATATGGGCGGTTCTGCATCACCGCTCTTAACTGCACTTTTATGGATATTTTTTCTTTTTCCGGCATAATCACCTGCTCTTTTGTTTTTGCGAAACAGAAGAAATGACAGGCTGCAAAAATACATCCGTATATGATTGCTACCAGCAGGTATCCTGTTTTAGCACTTTGACTGCCAAGTTTTCCAATCAGTGGAACTGTAATGATATTGATAATTCCAATTGCGACCATTGCAGATACTGAACGTGATGTATTAATCTTTGCACGTTCATCGATATCCTGTGTCATTGCTCCACAAAGGGTGCCATACGGGATATTTACACAGGTATATCCAAGTACCAGCAGACAGTATGTAATTACCATATAGATAACCTTTGATCTGTCCGACCAGTCCGGATGTGCCCAGAATGTCATAATCAGAAGCACGGCCGTGATCGGAGCTGCAATGAGAAGCCATGGACGATAACGTCCCCATTTTGTTTTGGTTTTATCTGTCAGTCCACCCACGATCGGATCATTGATCGCATCCCAAAATCTCGAAAACAGCATCAGGGCAGAGACTGCTGCCATACTGATTCCGAATACGTCTGTGTAAAAAATCATGAGAAAATTACTGACGAACATCCAGCTGAAATTACATCCTACATCGCCAAATCCATATGCGATTTTACTGATCAACGGAACTTTTACATTTTCGTTTTTACTCTCCATAATTCCTCCTGCCTGCTGCCACCCTCCGTCTTTCCGTTTACTCATGTCTTCTTTACAGCAGTCTTTTTTATTATATCTTTGTCTTACATAATGCTTATGATCAGCAGGGTATTTTATTTTTCCTGCACATTGATAATCACTTTCATTGTGGTCTCACGGTTATCGTCAATGTACTGGTATGCTTTCAGATAATCTTTAAATGCAAATGTCTTAGAGATCAGCGGTCTTAAATGCACTTTTCCTTCATTCACCAGTCTGATTCCGTCTACATAATCATCATGTCTGTACATCATTGTGCTCTTGATATCAAGCTCATGATCATTTGCAACTGCCAGATCGATCTCAGCCATTCCTGCAAAAACTGCAACCAGCACAATCACGCTTCCTTTTCTTGCATATTTGATCGCCTGTCCCATTGTAATGTTATTTCCTGCACAATCATAGATAACATCTGCCTTATCCGGTCCAAAGGCTTCTACCATTGCTTCTCCGAAATTTTTATTCCTTGTGTTGACACATACGTCAATTCCACACTCTTTTGCTTTTTCCAGACGAAGATCACTGACATCTGTGATCATAACTTTAGCTGCTCCCATCCCTTTTGCAGACTGCGCTACCAGATTTCCGATCGGACCGGCTCCTATCACCACAATATTCATTCCTGTTACATCGCCCATCTGTTTAACACCATGAACAGCTACTGCCAGAGGCTCAATCATTGCGCCCTCTTCATAAGACATATCTTCCGGTATCGGTGTTACTTTTGATGCATCAACTGCAAAATACTCGGATGCAGTTCCTGTTGTCTGGAATCCCATTACTTTCAGCTCTTCACAGAGATTGTATTTTCCGTGACGGCATGGATAACAATGTCCACAATATACCTGTGGCTCAATTGTTACTTTCTGTCCCACATGAAATTCTGTTACTGCATCACCTGTTTTTACCACTTCTCCTGATACTTCATGTCCCTGGGTTACCGGATATTTTGTAAAAGGATGTTTTCCGTGATATACATGGATATCAGAACCACAGATACCGATATTCATAATCTTAACCAAAACCTGGTTGTCTTTAATCTCTGGTACGGGAACCTCTCTGAAAATGATTTCTCCTGGATTTGTCATAACCTGCTGTAACATAATATTTTCCTCCTTATTTGTTGAATGTACTTTGAACCTCTAGTTATTTATTAACTTTTATTAAATGTTTTATTAAAGCAATTACATTATTATTCAAATATATAACTTTGTCAATAAATATTTAAGAATATTTCTCATTTCTACCAGTTGCACAAAGTATAGATTTTATTTTTATGCAGATGTTACTATAACACTCCTCATAATTATCTGCTGAATTCTCGCACAATAACAAAATACCCTGATCACAACCTTTCTTTGTTGTAATCAGGGTATTTTTTATATTCAGATATTTGTTTAATATGGTATATCAGCAGATCATCAGTGATTCAAGAATGCCATCGGCTATATCTTTCCGATAAAATCCTGCAGGAAATGCTTTGCTGCACCTACAGCTGAGGCTTCTTTCTTATAAGAACAGTTTTTCAGATATCTCAGATCATGATCAAATCCATTATACTTCATTACTTTTTCCCCAAGAGGTATCATATAATCTGAGAGATATCCACCCATTTCACCTCCAAGAATGATCTCCATATCATATGCCATGCGCAGATTTGAAATCAGAATTGCAAGATAATCAAGATACTCTTCCCATTTTTTCTCTGCCTTTTCATCATTGTTTTGAAGCAGCTGCATAAACTGTTCCACAGAATCCTTTGACTCACCAACAAGTGCGCCTGCAGCGCAATAAGCATCTGCACAACCTGATTTTCCACAATAACACTTGCGGCCCTGAGGTACAAGTATCATATGTCCAAATTCTCCGGCCTTCTGATTTTCTCCGGAAAACAAATTTCCCCCTATGCAAAATGCACCGCCAAGAGTCTGATTCAACGAAAGGTAAATTGCATTCTGATAGATGTTCATATCTTCTGCCATCATTGCCGCATTGGCATCATTTGAAAAATAAACCGGGACAGAAAATGCCTGTTCCAGGAAACTGAGACTATAGTTTTCAAGTTTCAGTGCGTGGGATTTTATCACCAGTTTCTGCTCCTGATTAATGATTCCCGGAATAGAGATTCCAACACCCAGAAGCTTTTCTTTCTGTTCTGCATCATTCATATGATCCAGAAATTTCGCCGCAAAATCTACCACCTGACTGCAATATGACATATCAGGTACAAATTTCAGACGGATCCGCTCTGATTTTACAATCTCATACTTCAGATTTACCAGCACCATTCCCAGATGATTTGCAGTGATCACAATTCCCATTGCATAACGATAGGATGGATTGATTCCAATACTTTTAGCCTTTCTTCCTCCTGTGGATTCATATTCTCCAGTTTCTATTATGATACCTTTTTCCAATAAATCTTTTACATTAGACAGAACTGTTGGCATACTCAGATTCAGTTCTTTGGATATTTCCACTTTTGATGTGGATTCTCTATTTATAATATAATTTACGATTTTTGATTTCGTAGCAAATTTCTTTTCCAGTCCGCTCATTCTGTTTCTACCTTCTTTTATTAATGTATTTATAAAAGAATGATACCTGTTATTGTCATATTTGTAAATAGCCATTGTCTCTGCAGAGTATGTTGCTTTTTGCAATTGAGGCAGGGGACTTAACTTATTCAGCTGATTCAGTTAATATATCTACAATAACAGAGTTACTGTTCACTCCGTTCTCAGTAACACGCTTCGCGATGCACAGAATTTATGCTAATCGCATAAATTCGCGCTGTATGTCTCGGGATTTTGGCATGTTCATGCCAAAACACCTCGCGGGATAGTGGCGTGTGAACAGTAACATAACAGATAAATTTATATCATTCTGATGAAATATTATATTTCATTTTTCACGTTAATGATATAAAATTATCGTAACTGTTCAGTACCTTCACAGTTACGAGCCAAAATGCATTAAAAATCACCTGCGGTGATGGCATTTTGGCTTGTATGTCTCGGGATTTTGGTACTTACGTGCCAAAACACCTCGCGGGATAGCAGACTACTGAATAGTTACAAATTATTAATGTAAATATCAGGGCATATTCGAATAATCATTTCTAAACTTTTTCAAATATGCTCCGGAAAGGAACTTTTATACTAATGAAAACCAAGATTCAGGATATGACCTCCGGTTCACCGGGACGGTTGATCATTCTTTTTGCAATTCCCCTGATGCTGGGGAATATCTGTCAGCAGCTTTATACAATGGTGGATACCATGGTTGTTGGCCAGGTTGCAGGTGTGGAGGCTCTTGCCGCACTGGGTGCTGTTGACTTTCTGATGTGGGTTGTCACAGGAATATCCACAGGACTCACTCAGGGATTTTCTATTCAACTCTCCCAGTATTATGGGGCAAAGGATTTCGAAAATCTGCGTAAATCTCTGGCTCACAGTTACCGGCTGACCGCATTCATCGCAGCCGGAGTATTGATTCTCAGCCAGTCCTTTGCTTCGCTGGTATTAACAGGGCTGCATACACCTTCCAATATTATCGGAATGTCTCTGTTATATCTGCGTATCATTTTCTGTGGAATCCCGGCCACAGCAGCCTATAATATGTTTGCCTCTGCCCTAAGAGCTATGGGAAACAGTAAAACACCGCTGACCGCAATGATCATCGCATCTGTGCTGAATGTCTCACTGGACATCCTTTTTGTGGCAGGCTTCGGATGGGGTGTGGCAGGAGCAGCAATCGCAACTGTGATCGCACAGAGCTTCTCCGCTGTTTACTGTTTCCTGATTTTACGCAGAATTGATATCGTTCATCTGACCAGAGCAGATTTTATGCCTGCCTCCGGCATGAATGCCCGCCTGATGAAGCTTGGTATTCCTGTTGTATTCCAGAATATCATCATCGGTGTGGGCGGTCTGGTAGTCCAGTATGTGATCAATGGCTACGGTTTCCTTTTTGTAGCAGGATTTACAGCTACAAACAAGCTTTATGGTCTGCTGGAAATGGCTGCTATTTCCTATGGATATGCCATCGTTACCTATGTGGGTCAGAATCTGGGAGCCGGAAAGATTGACAGGATCAGAAAAGGCGTCCGCAGCAGTATGCTGCTTTCCCTGCTTACCTCACTGATCATTTCTGCTGCCATGTTTTTATTTGGAAAAAATATTCTCTCACTTTTCATCTCAGGTGAACCGCAGCAGACACAGCAGGTACTGGCAATTGCTTTTAAATACCTCTCTATTATGGCTGCCATGCTCTGGGTTTTGTACTTCCTGTACGTGTACAGATCTGCACTTCAGGGGCTGGGAGATACCTTAATGCCTATGGTAAGTGGTATGGCTGAATTTGTCATGCGTATCAGTGCTGCACTGATCCTTCCCCATTTTATCGGACAGGACGGTATTTTCTTTGCAGAGATTGCAGCATGGAGCGGAGCCACTGTAATCTTATGTATCAGCTATTATGTGCGGATGCATAAATATCATTAAAACAAAACAGGCACATAGTCCCGGATATCCAGTATATGTGCCTGTGAAGCGTGTAAAATTATGTAAGATTCTTAATCCATTTATATTTCTTATAATGTTTATAGACCACCGGCAGTTTAATGATCTCGTCCAGATTGAGTACAAAGTAGACAACCATAACCGGCAGTTTCAGGATAAATGCGCAGATGCATCCCAGAGGAACAATGATACACCACAGAGTTACAGAATCACACAGCATTCCAAATTTGGAGTCTCCGCCTGCTGCGAAGATTCCTCCTATTGTCATACAGTTTACTGATTTTCCTGCGATGTAATAGGAAGAGATCAGCAGCATTTTTTGCAGATATCCGCGGGCTGTCGGGGTGAGATCTACCATTTTTGTGATAAATGGTGATAAGGCAATCAGGACAAGGCCTGATACAATTCCTGCAATAATCGCACTTCTGGTAAGTGTCACGCCTGCCTCTTTTGCTTCTTGCAGGCGGTCTGCACCAAGACGGTTTCCCACTATGATACTGCCTGCATTTCCAAGTCCGAGGCAGAAGCATACAACAAGATTTTTGGAAATATTCGCTATTCCATTGGCGGCAACAGCATCCGTTCCCAGATGTCCCATGATCACAGAATACATGGAAAAACCTATTCCCCATGCAAGATTATTGATCAGTAACGGAACTGCTTTCTGCCAGAAACGGCCAAATAACTTTTTCTCACAGCTTCTGAGACTGAATTTCACAGCTCTGATCCTGCACAATACATAACCAACACTCCACAGGAGCTGCATAACTGTTGCAAGTACGGTTGCCAGTGCAGCACCTTTAATCCCCATCTTCGGGAAGCCGGACAGGCCAAAAATGAAAACAGCATTCAATGCGATATTGAGAATTACCATAACCCCATTGATCAGGGTACTCATATTTACTGCACCACAGTTCTTCATGATTGCCAGGAAAGTCTGTGCAATTCCCGAAAACACATAGGAAATGCCGATGACTCTTAAATACTCACTTCCCAGAACGATCAGAGTTTCCTCATTTGTCAGGATTCTCATGAGCTGTTCCGGAAAGAAAAGGGTTCCTGCCAGAAATATTACTGCAATACATCCACAAATCTTTGTCACAAGGCTGAACACCTGGGAAATACCTGTGTAATCCCCTTTTCCATAATATTGTGCCACAAACATATTCTCGCCTGCCATAAATGCAAACATAAACAGATTAAATACAAAAGTAACCTGTGTAGCCAGTGATACGGCTGACATGGCATCCTGACTTAACTTTCCCAGCATGATCGCATCACATGCTCCGACCAGGGCTGTCATGAACTGCTGAAGTGCAATCGGAAGTGCCAGCCTGACTATTTCTTTTCGTAAACTTCGTTTACGCTCATCCATTATCTTTTTTGCTCCTGTTTAAAATATTATTGATACTCATCAGTCAATTTTCAGAATCATATTCAGGATTCTTCTTGCGCTGAGACGGATTTCTGCTTCAGTAATAAGCCCTTTTTCATATGCTTCTTTTATGCGTTCCGGATATCCTGCTGCCATCTTGATATCGTTTCCTGCTTTTGTCTCGCGGTAGTGTTCTCCGAATGTCCACCAATCTGTTGTAACCAGTCCGTCGAATCCCCATTCATCCCGGAGAATACCTGTCAGGAGTTCTTTGTTCTCTGAAGCGTGGATGCCGTTGATCAGGTTATAGGAGGACATAATTGTATATGGATGAGCCTCTTTTACAATGATCTCAAACTGTTTCAGATAAATCTCACGGAGTGCTCTCTCTGATACTCTGGAATCAGAATCCTTACGGTTTGTCTCCTTATTATTGGCTGCAAAATGCTTCACACTTGCTCCGATATGCTGAGACTGGATGCCTCTTACCATAGCTGCCCCTGTCTTTCCTGCAAGGTACGGATCTTCAGAATAATACTCAAAGTTACGGCCGCAGAGCGGGCTTCTGTGAATGTTGCAGGCAGGAGTAAGCCAGATACTGATATTATTTTCTTTTACTTCTTCCGCTCCTGCTTTACCAACTTTCTCTACCAGTTCTTCATCCCAGGTGCTGGCAAGAAGTGTGGCACATGGCCAGGCAGTTGTGTTCACTCCGCATTTCGGAAGAATACGAAGTCCGGCTGGTCCGTCTGCAGTCATCACATTCGGGACTCCGTATTCCGGAAGATTTCCCATTCCAAATGTATTGGCACATCCTGTGTTTGGCTGTCCGCCAAGGAGATTGATACAGTCATCCAATGTCAGGATATCCATAAACTCATCCAATGTCATTTTACCATCTGCTACATCAGAGAAGTGAACTCCCTTGGAATCAAGAAAATCAAGAAAGTCTATTCCTTTTTGTCCTCTTGTATCAGGGCATGGAAGACCGATGGCATATTTATCCTGTCTCGGAAGTCCTTCTTCTTCCACATATTCACGCTGTGGAAGTTCCTCATAAGAACCGTCCGCAAGCATACGTTTCTGAAGATGATATGGTGCTGCCTTCCGGCTTAACTGCTCAGTTACTGTATCTTCTTTTACTACATATGTAAAGTCAATCTTCGCTGCATCTCTTACGTTTGTACCAATATAGATTGCATATTCTCCTGCTTCCAGAACATATGCAGACTTGCATACTTTGCCCAGATCATCGTAAGACGCCATCTGATTTACAGGAAGTTTCAGGGTAAGAATCTGTCGTTCACCCGGCTGAAGAATGCTGGTCTTTTTGAATGCTCCCAGCACTTTCGCAGGCTTTCCGAGTTTACCCTGTGGTGCTCCGTAATAAAGCTGGACAACTTCTTTTCCTGCTGTTTTTCCTGTATTGGTTACTTCAGTAAGAACCGTGATCAAACCGTTTTCTTCGGAAGCACCAGTCATCTTCCAGTCGAAATCTGTGTAGGAAAGTCCAAATCCAAACGGATAATTTACTCTCTCCGCTGCACCCGGAATTGTCTCAAAGTAACGGTATCCTACATAAATATCTTCTGTATAATCTACATAGAATGCAGACTCATGGAAGTTTGCTGTGGATGGATAATCTTCCAGATCTTTTGCATAAGTATCGGATAATTTACCGGATGGATTAACATCACCACAAAGTATATCTGCTGTTGCAAGACCACCTTCCATACCGCCCTGCCATGCCATCAGTACTGACTGGATCTCATCACAGTCTCTGAACCATTTCGTGTCCACGATACCGCCAACATTCATCACTACGATTACATGTGGGAATGCTTTCTTTACTTTCTCCACCATGGCATTCTCTGCATTTGTCAGGCAGAAATCACCGTTTTCAAAAATCTTCGCTGACAACTCGGAGTTTCTTTTTTCCTCTCCGTCAAGAACGTATCCATCCTGTGCTGCTTCACATTTTCTGTCCCATCCTTCGCCTGAAAAACGGCAAATGGTAATTACTGCAGTATCTGTATATTCTCGCGCTTCATTCAGAAGTTCATCCGGAAGCTCCGGCTCAACTGTCATACCTGGTACTGCACCATCTGCGTATTGTTTCTGAATATCTTTTTCATAATATTTCGCAAGTTTATCGAAAACTTCTACTTTTCCCTCATCCTCTTTAATCTTCATGCCCTCATAAAGATTACGGATATATTCTACAGTTACATCGCCACTTCCTCCGCCGCCTTTTACGTAGTCTACAGTACCCTTACCAAAGAGTGCGACTTTCGTCCCTCTCCGAATCGGAAGTGCATTTTTCTCATTTTTCAGAAGGACCATTCCCTCTCCTGCTGCCATTCTGGAAAGTGCAATGTGTTCTTTACTTCCTGTAACTCTCCGTCCATCTTCTCCCAGCGGAAGCACAGGCTGGAAGAAGCTTCTCTGCCATTTTGCCATTATCTTAATTCTCCTTTAATTCTCCTTAGTCAAGTAGATAAAATCATCCGCTTCGCTACTTGCCTGATTTGGTTAAAGTTCTTCCTTCAAAAATGCAAAAGGGTCTTCATCCTGAAGGAAATGCATAAGCTGATATGCGCACATGATCGCTACATTTTCTTCACGCAGAATCCTCTTTACTTCTTCTCTGTCAGCAAGTACAACTTCAATTTCTTCGGAATCCTCCTGTGCCGCTTTACTGATCTCGCCTTCCGCGTAACCGTAAACAGTCGCGCAGGATTCATCTGTCATGCCAACCGTTGTGAAATAAGGTTTCTCAAATGCAGGATCTACTTTCAGAGGTGTGAATTTCAGTCCTGTTTCCTCGTACATTTCTCTTACTGCACCCTCATGGAATTCTTCGTTCGATTCTACCAGACCTGCCGGGAATTCGTAGATATATTCGCCAATTGCGTATCTGTACTGACGTACTAATACAACTCTGTCTCTCTTTTCCCCATAAAGACTGTAAATGATCACGCCATCCGGAGTGTTTTTACCTGTTTTTATCTTTAATTCGTTAATACTCTTCGCACGGGATGCCACGAAATATGACACAGGAGTGTTGTGAATGCTTGTTGCATTTAAATGGTACAAATTTAAAAATTTACAATCTGTCAGTTTTTCAATATTGTGTATCTGTCCCATAATGGATACTTCCTTTCGCTTTCTATACCTTCGCTGATTATTACAGCCAATTTTCTTCTATCTCTGTTTTTAGTTCGCAAAACATCTGATAAAACTCTTCTTTTGCATCAGCTATAATTCCTAACGCAATTTTCTGATTGTAAGAATGTGTAACATTATTTCTTGCCTGCAATGCACGAAGCCACTGCTCCTCATCTCTTATCATTCCTGCTTTATAGGCAGTCTTCAGAATGATTTTCGGTGAACCTGTTGCTCCCTCTGCATATCCATGAATCTCCAGTATTTCTTTCATCATTTTCCATGACTGCTCAAAACAAATTTCATACAATCCTACGAGTCCGGTAATCACTACATTATCATATGGTTCTTCATAATTATAAATATCTTTCATGTTAGACAGTGCATTGCAGAAATTCTCATATTTTCTCATACAAAATCCTCCCTTCCTTCTCTATAGATTCTCTTAATTCATCCTGCATGTCACGATCAAGATTTACAATATCATACTCCAGAAGAGTACTTGTCTCTTCATCCACATCTAACGCAAACCTTGCAAAATCTCCTCCTGTGACTGCAATATCTATATCACTTGTTCTTCTGAAATCCCCTCTTGCTCTCGAACCAAAAAGAATTACTTTTTCAATATCATATTTTTGCGCAAGGTTTCGGATTTCTTCTATAACTTCCGGTCTGATTCCTGTATCATTCATTTTATAAACCTCACATTCCGATGTTTATATCGTCTGTTTTATCTTACCATATTATCGTATCTTTTTTAAGTCTGTCTGACAATTTCCGTAATTATTTTTTGCACATAAAAAGAAGGGGCTGTCGGTTAATACCACATTTCGGCATCCTCAGTAGTAATTGAAAGGATCCCTGTAAGGACGAGGCTTGTTAGCCTTCTACCTTGCAAGGGATCCTTTTTTCTATGAAAGATGAAATTTATTTTTGGCCGCAAAAATCCCTTGTCTGGATTTTTACAGCTACACTTTTGATCAAACTGTTTTTCCCTCAAACTTCTTTAATTTTTCATTGAGAAAACGACAGTATTTATTTATATTCCTTCCGATTGCATACAACATGAATTCTTTGTACACTTTATCTGCAGAACGGTAATTAAAACGCCTAAAGTTTTCGTTTTCTTTGATATCACCGAAATGTCCTTCTGTCTGGATCGAACGTGTCTGCCGTTTCAGGATTCCACGCTCACTTTGGATGTTTGCATGGGATTTTTCACGCAGTTCTTCCCACTGCTCATTGATCTTCATTACCTTGTTTCTTTCAGTATCTTTTTCGGCATTATATTTATACAGACAGCGTGCTTTATGTTCGCATCCACTGCAATCGGCGCAGCTGTATACTTCAAAGGTCTGGGTATCACCATTCTGCTCTTTGGTTTCCGTTCTTATGTGACGTAATTCACGTCCGTCATGGCAGATATAAAACTGCTCATCTTCAAACACCTCAACCTTCATATTGTAATATTTGCTAATATCTTCTGCATATGCACGTGTTTTACGTTTCTCATGATCCTGCAGTTTCAGGATCTCAAGCGGAGAGCAGTTATCAATCTCAATAACTGTATTATTTGCGAGTTTCTTATGCTTTGACAGCTTCCTTTTTCGGTTCTTTTCTATTACACTGCGGACTTTATCCATTCCTTCGATCACAAACATCTGCGCATTCCCGATATCATACTTTAGCCCATAACCATTCTCCTGCAAAAATGTATTATATCTGGTAAAAGTCAGCTCGATAGAATCCAGCAGGTCAGAAAAATCTAAATCCTCCATCACTTTTTTCAGGGTAGAAAATGGATCGTCGTCGGGTAAACTCAATTCATAGAAACTAAAGTTAATTTTCTGTTGCCCTAATTCAAAAAAGTCGGTATAATAATTATAGTAATCCTCGTAAATAATGCATTTAAGACAGTTCAGCAGAGTGCGAAAGACAAGAAAGATATCTGCAGGCGTGCTGACGCACGGCAAAGATATCTGACGCAGGATTTCACACTCTGATGGACTGGATTAAGATGCATTATTTTAGAGGATTGCTATAGTTGTTAGCATAGTTAAATTATAACATGTAACGGAGAGAAAGATGGTTGTCGTTAGCCATTTTTTTTCTTTTTTTGATAAAAAATTGGGGGAGGGTGTGAATCGGTATGAGTCACACCCTCCCTCTCTTAGAACTATCTATTTCCCGACAGCCCCTTCCATAATCCTTTTCAAACTGTTATTTAATCTTCACGCCTTTCACCTTAGAATAACCACTGTAAACCTTTTTCCCATTTACCACACGGTAGGCACGTACCTTGTAATAATAGGTTTTCTTAGAAGTAAGCTTCTTATTGGTATAAGAAACTGTGCTTCCTTTTTTAATTGTTGAGACTGCTTTATATTTTCCGTTTTTGGATGTTGCACGATATACAACATAGCCCTGGGCATTGCTTATCTTTTTCCATTTCAGCTTTGCCTGTTTCTTTCCGGCTGTTACGGTTACAGCAGGTGTTTTGAGCTTTACAGTCTGTCCCGGTGTCGGCTGCGGCGTTGTTGTCTGTGTTTTTACTGAGATATTCTTGTCGTAGCTGCTCCTCACAGCATTGCCCCATTTGCCTGAAACAGCCTGTACACTGTAATAATAGAGAGTATCCCCTACTGTCCTGGCATCTGTGTAAGTAAGCTCTTTTGTCTCCGCAATCTGTGTAAACCGGCTCTCTCCCATCCTGCGTCTGAGGATCAGATAGGAATCTGCAGCATCATATTTATCCCAGGTAATCATTACTGTATTTCCGGAAGCCTTGCATGCTTTCACAGTCGGCATTCCTGCTGCAAAAAGATCCTTTGCAGTACCTTTTACCACTACATGGCACACAGCTGTTACATTCTGATCTGTTTTTACGCGGATATCTGTCTCACCTACAGAAAGCGGTGTGACAACTCCTTTCTGATCCACCTTTGCAACATGTACATTGTCAGAAGTCCATACCAGCTCTCCACCACTTCCCTGAGGGCTGAAGGTCCATGTCAGTGCATGAGCTCCACTGTCAATTGCCAGGGTCAGAGTCTTATCACTGAGAGTAATCCCCTCCGCAGGGGCAGTTACCGTTACCTGACAGGTACCCTTGGTACCATTATCAGAAGTCAGGGTAATCTCTGCTGAGCCTGTGCCAACAGGAGTTACCTTTCCGTTTCCGTCAACAGCTGCCACTGCAGTATTTGAAGATGCCCAGTTCAGGGAAGAAGGTTTCGCGCCATTTGGAGAAATGGTATAATCCAGTGTTCTGGAACCACTTTTTGTTGAAAGCGCCAGGCTTGACGGGGAAATGCTGATACCTGTAATGTCAACCGGTCTGGAAGATACGGAAATATTACAGGTTGCATAAACACTTCCGGAAACCCTGGCAGTGATAACTGCCGAACCCTCCCCTGCTGCTGTTACCACTCCGTCATTTACCCTTGCAACAGAACTGTTGGAGGAATTCCAGGTTACTGTTCCCACTGAATCAGAAGGAAGGAGTGTATAAGTCAGGGTATAGCTGTCCCCTTTGGAAAGAGAAAGCTCAGAAGCATTCAAAGTAATATGCTTTGGTGATGCCGGAAGCCCGGCCTCAACGGCCTTCAGCAGCTGGGTTGCTTCATAAACCCTGTTTGCAGAAGCATCCAGAGTAGTCAGTGCGCTGTCTGCCTCAGCATAGGCTCCGGAGAAACCGCTGGCCTGTGACCATCTGGAACGCTCCGCATTGGCTTTTCCCATCATACGGATCAGCTCGCTTTTATCTGCGGCTTCAAAAATCTGTTTATTATTGTTATACGGATCACAGCCGGTGATATCCGTACCGCCACACAGGGCAAACATGACACGAAGTACGCTTCCGTCTGAAGGATGGCTTGCCCCCATGCCTACCCCCATAAATACATTATCAAGAGTATAGGTCCAGCCGGAAGCTGAACAATAGGAAAACTCTGTCAGATCCGGAGAATATTTATTTCCTGTCAGCTTATAGGGTTCTCCTGTCCATGTAGATGTTTCCGCCAGAACTCTCTTGATACATTCCGGTGTATTCAGGCTGCCACTGTCACAGTTTGCAATTCCCCTGAGATAAAAACCATAGCTTGAATTTGTGTCATAAAGGGGTGTGATCCCATTTTCGCTTAATCCACGCAGCAAAACATCTGCACAGGTTTCCCCTTTGGAAAATTCTACCTGTGTAGGTTCCAGGATCATACCCTGTCCGATAGTATTCTTTTCCACAGTCAGGGTCAGGGTATCTGCCAGGACATCCGTCTGTCCAAGTGCAAAGATTCCGGCCGCCATCCCGACAGCCAGAGTCAGGCCTTTCACAGCCTTTAACAGCTTATTCTTTGTCATTTTCATTTTCCTCCTTATTTTCGGGCCGCTGCAGCAGCCCGTATTTTCTTTTTACTCTTTCCAGTTTCTCCAGCAGAGGTCTGCTCAAGATCCACAGGAAAATCACTGTAGAAGTTGCCTGTACCAGATCCACCGGTGCACCCGAGATATAAAATGCGATCAGACTCTTCTTAGTGATCCGCCCGTAAGCCATCAGGATAGATGCCGGGTTCATAATTCCTCCAAAGATCAGAAACACACTCAGAAATCCGTAGATACACAGGTCGATCTTTCTGGCTTTGAGAATCCCTTTCTGAAAAAGAATTCCAGCCAGATATCCGATCATTCCATAGGAGAACATCTGCCACGGAGTCCAGGGTCCCTGCCCGAAAAACATATTTGAGATCATCATGATCAGACAGGCGCAAAGGAATCCTGCCTCACCGCCTAAGGATACTCCGGTAAGGATTACGATAGCGGCGATAGGCTTAAAGCTTCCGATCATAAAGAAAGCGCTTCTGCCTGCCACTCCAAGGGCTGCCATTACAGCAATGACCATAATCTCTCTTGCCTGTGGATGCCGCCCCTCAAATACCATAAAAAATGGGATCATGGAATATGCAAGCACTAACAAACTGATGATAACATCATGTCTGCCATGAAACTTATGTACCAGGATAAAAAGCACCAGTGGTACAAATGCCAGAAACATGATCAGTCCGATCCAGGTACGCTTCTCGATCTTTCCTTTGTGTATGGGCTGGATAATGATGCCATCCTCTTTCAGCTCATATTCTTCCAGATCGTCTTCGGAAGTGTCTGCCAGAGAACTTTGTTCCACCACGGACTTTCCGGATTTTAAAAGCTGTTCATTCCGGGTTTCTCCCCAGAATCGATCCATAAACTGGTCTAAAGCCTTTCCTTCAAGCACGCAGCCACCTCCTTTCCGGTAACTGCATCAGGAAAGTAATGTCTCGCCATACGGTTTGCAGCAGTAGTGTAGAAACTGTTTCCTGCAAAAAATTCTGCCGCCGGTTTGCTGGTCACCACATTTCCCTGGAAAAACAGACCAACCCTGTCTGCATACTCTGCTACAAATTCCACATCATGGGAGATCATAAAGATCGTGATGCCATGCTCCTGAAGTTTCTTAAGGATTTCCCCCAGTTCCTGTTTATACTCTGCATCCAGCCCCTTGGTTGGTTCATCCATCAAAAGAAGCCGTGGCTGCAAAAGAAGTACTTTTGCCAGTGCCAGACGCTGCTGTTCTCCTCCGCTTAGATCATAAGGATGACGATCCAGCAGCCCTTCCAGTCTGGTCAGGCTTACGATCCCTTCGATGGCTTCTGCCTTCTTCATAGAAGCTGTATATTCCGGAGATTTCTTCTCTTTTGCCCCGCCGATGATGGAATACAGATCTTCCCGGACTGTCTTTCGGATAAACATACTCTGGGGATTCTGCGGCAGAACACCCAGATAGCCTCTGTAAAGCTGAATATCTGTATATCTGCGGATATCAATACCATTTAGCAGGATCTTTCCACGGTATGGTGCCCGGACACGGCTGATCAGAGATAAGGTTGTGCTTTTCCCTGTTCCGTTCCCACCGACCAGCGCATAAAATTCACCCTGTTCCACTTCCAGATTCAGATCTTGCACCACATCCCTTCCCTCTTTTTCATATCGGAACCATACATCCTTTACCTGAATTGCCGGCGGCACAGAAGTTTCTGACCTGTGCGGCAGTTTATTTCTTAAACCATTGGATGTTTTTTGTAGTTTTGTGTTACTTTTTTCCGGCCTGCCGCTCTGTGCCTTCTGCATCACCTGAGTGATCCAGTTTCTGCCATCTCTGACTGTCAGAGGGCAGGGCAAATCACTTTCTACCTCAGCATAGATCTGCATGGGAACCGGCATGGACAAAAACATTCCATGATGCTTCTCTTTCAGAAATTCTCCGATTTCCCCGGGAGTTCCCTGTGTGAGCAGGCCCCCCTGATCCAGCACGTATACTTTGTCTGCCCAGGGAATCACATCCTGCAGACGATGCTCTGTAAGGATTACAGTTGTACCAATATCCCTGTTGATCTTCCGCACAGTTTCCAGAAAGTCAGAGGCAGCAATCGGATCCAGCTGAGACGTAGGTTCATCCAGAATCAGAAGTTTTGGATGCATGGCCATAATCGCTGCCAGATTCAATAACTGTTTCTGCCCTCCGGAAAGTTCCGACACATTTTTATAAAACCACTGATGGATGCCGAAATAACTTGCCATCTCTGCTACCCTGAGACGGATAGACGGCGTATCGTATCCCAGACTCTCCAGTCCAAAAGCCAGTTCATGCCAGACTTTATCTGTTACAATCTGGTTCTCCGGATTCTGTAATACATATCCGATCTCCTGACTCTGCTGTCTGTGATCAATCTCAGTCAGATTCTGACCATAATAGCAGATCCGTCCAGATTTGCTGCCATAAGGGGCCAGATCTGATTTTAGCTGCCGCAGCAGTGTGCTCTTGCCGCAGCCGCTCTTACCACATAGTACATTAAAGGTTCCTTCCTCTACATCCAGCGTTACATTTTCCAGAGAATCCCTGTCCCCATTTGCATAACGGAAGGAAAAATTCTTCACTTCTATTATCTTCATTTGTGCTCTCCTTCCATTTCATTTGCAAGTTCTTCATAAATCTGTCTGTAGGTTACCGTCATCTCACTGTGTACATGACTGCGGCTCTTTTTCATAGCGTATTCCTCGCTGAGATCCAGCATCAGCGGCAGAAAACAGAAAATCCCAAAACTGATAAACGTAATGACCGCAAGTACCGGACTGCAGGACTGCCTCGGGACACGTCCGAAAATAGTAAACCCTGCCAGAAGGATTCTTGGATTATATTGGGAAAAAGCAGCGCCATGATAACATCCGTATCCGGAAACCACAAAAAGCACTGCCAGCATCCCGCCCAAAATCTTATCTCTCCGATTGAAACGATAAATAGAAAAAGCAGTCCGGCCTTTCAGTCCATATCCCCTGCTCTTCATAGAATCTGCTGTCTCAATGGCATTTTCCAGCGCCCATGTGACAAGAATTGATACCATATTTAAGGCATACCTGACTTTCTTAAACCATTTCCCATTGCTTACATCCATTCCCACACACTTCTGTCCATTGCGGATCACTTTCAGCTGTGCGATAAAATGCGGTACAAACCGAAGTGCCATGGACAGCATCAGGGACATTGCCGGGATGATCCTGCCGAAAAGGTATATAAATTTGTCACTGGTCATGATCTGGTTATAACAGGAGAACCACAGGATCATGATAAAGAGCACACATCCCAGAACAATTCCATATACCAATGCTTCCAGTGTAACCCAGTTTCCATTGCTCTCGATATAAAGCAGCGGTGTCACTCCATAATGGTTAAACATCGGATTCAGCAGTGCGACGATCAAAAGACTTGGAATTGTCAGGAGAAAGTTGATCTTCAGGACCTTTCCCACTCCGTTCAGCCACATGGAATATGCAGTAGCAGCCACAAAAGACACTGCCAGATAAACCGGATGCTGGATAAACATGGTAAACCCCAGCACCACGGCAAAATAAAAGAAATTCAAAATGGGATGGCATCTGGAGAAGGCATCAGTCATAATACTGATCCCCCACATCCCTGCCAAGATTACAGGTATAACGCCATTCTACAGTATCCCCGTCTTCCAGCGTATACTTGGAACATCCGTAATTTGGATACCAGCCATTGACACAGTACATCCAGCCGGAGTCCTTGCCACAGTCAAATTCATACAGATTGTTGATACCTGATACATAATAACTGTTGTACATAGGAGTCCATTCGGATTCCATCTGGATTCCTGCCTCATTACACACACGTTTCAGTACATCAAATACAGTTTCGCCTTCATAGAATTCCACTTCAGAAGGATACAGGATCCATCCGTCTGCAGGGACAAACTCTGCTTTGGACTCCTTCAGGTCATTCCAGTTATTCAGGATCGTAGAACATTCGATAGAGAAGGTACAGGTCATTGCTGTATCTTCATCCGAACTGTCTCCGCTGCCTGATGTGTCCCCGGAACTGTTGTCTGCAGAAGAACCATCCTGCCCGGAGGTCGGGTTTCTATCTGTATCTGCCTGGTCTGAGGAACTACCGGTAGATTTATTGTCTTTTGACTGTGTATCTTCTCCTTTTGCATTATCTTTGGTATTATCTTTGGTTTCATCATCCGCCTGGTCGTCTGCAGCTTCTCCTGTGGTGGAGCCTCCGATCAGATAAAAATCTCCGCCCGTTTTTGTTACATTAAAAGTAAGGGTTGTCCGTTTTACTTTCTTTTTGCCACTTTCCCTGGTAGAGATCTTCGCAGTATCCAGTTGATAAATCTTTCCATTCTCTTCCAGACAATAGAGAACTTTATCTGCGTTCCATTCTTCTTTCAGATTAAGGGTCAGTTTTGCCGGAGCAGCCAGGTTCATCTTCTCCAGTGTAACCTTCAGTGCATACGGTGCATTATTGGCAGCTTTCTTTATTTCTTCTGTCCCGTCCTCTGTACACTGTACCAGAAGCTTCTGTTCTACAGGATTCTGAATCTGGCTTCCATTGTAGGTCCATTTATATCCAATACCACTGTCTGTTTTTCCCACAAAATAAAACTTCTCATCTTTTCCCGCAATGGTCTCCATCTGCGCCTGGGTGATAATCCCATCCTCCGGAAGCTGCGTCTTTGTTTTTAATGGTTCTACATCTGTATCCTGTTCCTCATCGGAACTGTTCATGATATCTGCTCCCTTTTGGGAAAGCTGTGTCATATTGTCATTTCCGCTGCCGCAGCCTGTGAGGGAACTTACTCCCAGAAACAATGCAAGCCACAGAGCAAGTCCCTTTTTCTTTCTGCTCATTTCTTCTTCCTCCGCTTACGTATAAGAGCTTTCACTCCTGCTTTAATGCCGCTTCCTGCCAGACCTCCTGCCAGAGCACCAGCTGCTGCAAATCCAAAGATCATACCATATTCTTTCTTATCAGAAGTCAGAACACCGGATCCGGTATCCTCTGCTGACTCTATGCTGCCATCTGCATGGTCATCCGCCAGAGAGGTTTCCTCTGATTCCACATAAGGCTCTGCCTCAAAATCCCATCCTACGGAATTTTTACCATTCTTTGACTTGCTGTTCTTTGATTTACTGTTTTTGGAACTGCTTTTAGAGTTCTTATCCGAAGAGTTACCAGAAGCACTCTTTCCTGAATCTCCTGCATTGCCTGAACTTCCTTTGCCTGATGACTTGCCGCCCAGAGATTTACCGGAACCACCGGGCTTTTTCGTATTTATATTACCGCTGCTTCCCGATGGGTCTGCTGCAGGAGCAGAGGTTGGAGTTGGAATAGGAGTCGGCTCCTTTAAACCAGTGCCGGTTCCGTCACCCTTTCCCCCTTTACTGATACTTACATCTGACATATCATAAAGACCTGTTTTTCCGTCTTTCAGACGCTGATAAGCCACCAGTGCATAATACCCCTGTTCTGTAGCCATACCATCCAATGTACCTGCAGCAGCACCGCCATTATTTCCGGCGCCTGCTTTTACATGCATGAATCCACTTCCTGCAATATGATAAGTAAGGAGATTCTCTATTGTCCAGTGTCCGCCCTTTATAAAACGGGAATCTGTTTCCGGATCAATGCCCAGACTGCACAAAGCAGTAATGACCTGTGCACAGGATTCCTCTGTTTCGACTCCCATGGTAGAATAACCACCACTGTCGTTCTGCATTTCAGACAGCCGGGCAAGTCCACGGTCAATGGCAGCAGTCACATTTTCATATCCTGCTTTATGGTAGTATGGTGCCAAAGCCTGCAAGGTCATTCCTGTAACATCCGAATCCGCATTACTTCCCATCAAAGCCCATCCTCCGCCAGGCAGCTCACTCTGCAGCAGGAAATTTACCAGTGCTTCTTCTGAATTCTGTTCTTTGGCAGACGGATTATCAGGAAAAGAATATTCCGGATGACAGTTCACTGCCAGAAGTGCCCAGATAGGACCATTTAATCCCTGCTCCTTTACCAGACTAAGATCAGAAATGTATTTAAAAAGATTGTAACCGCCTACATTACGGGCATCCTTCCCTTCTGCAGTCAGTACAAGAACCCTCTTGGAATACTCCGTATATTTGGAAGTATTGGTCAGAATTCCTTTCTTTTCCTCAATATAATTTGCTGTATGATTATAATAAGTAGAGAAATATTTCTCCTTCAGACTCAGTCCACCCCTTGCCAGCCCCAGCACATACCATTCACTTCCTACCGAAGGATTGGTATCTGTGGCACGCATATAGGCACTGGTCTCAGCCATGACCTGACTGACAGATTTCTTCAGGGTATTCGCCCCCTGCATAACAGTTACCTTACAGGTCGCTGTCATCTCCGGATGCTCTGCTACTGTCGCTGTGATCGTAGCTTTGCCATTCTTTACTGCTGTGACAACTCCTTTTTTGCTTACCTTTGCAATAGAAGTATTACTGCTCTTCCAGGTAACATTGTAATTTTCCGTAACGGATTCCGGTATTGGAACTACTTTAAGGGTATGTTTCTGGCCACGGTTGATCTTTATGGAGCTGCTGTTAAGAGAGATTCCCTGCAGACCTGCCGGAAAATCTGCCACGATCAGATGCGTTAAAGTTCTGGCACTGTCCAGATAGAAAGTTCCGTCTTCCTGCATCTGTGGGGTCAGTTCCATAAAAGAATCTTCCGCAGATCTGAGGATTCTCGGTTTTGTCAGGCTCTCATACCCTTCCGGTACAGGAAAGGCCAGCGAGATCATTGTCATGGGTTGATATGCTTCTCCTGTACGGATATCTGTATAGGAAATCTCTATGTCATAAAGAAGCTGCGGCAGAGTACCCGGATAAGTTTCTGACAGCTGCTGCATTGTCTGCTGTCCATCAGAACTCTCCTGTACATGAAGCTGCACATACCAGGGATTCCCTGTTACTGTTACTCCATTGACAGAAGAAATCTGAGCTGCAATACGGTTCCGGACAGTTTCCAGTGCCTCTCTGATCCCGGAATTCACCGCTGCCTGCTCATCCTCTGTCAGACTGTCGTAAGTGTCACTGGCAAGACAGAAATCTGCGATCATCTCTGAATCCAGATCTATTTCCTCTGCTTCTGCAGCTTTCTGAATATAAGAACACATGGTCTGTATATCCAGCATGGTTCCGTTGTCTTTCTTATTTTCATTTTCCGATGTTTCTTCTTCATATGCGCCAGTTTCTGTTTCTGATCCGGACGGTTCTGTTTCAGACTGAAACTCATCCGCAGCAGTCCCCTCCCTGTCAGAATCATCACTGTGTACTGCGGCAGAACTTTCTTCGGCCTGTTCTGTATGTATCTGTTCTGCCGGTGGCTCCTGTGCTCCCGGTACAGGACATGTAGTAACTGCCATTCCTGCACTGAGAAGCAGTGCCATCCATTGTTTATTCATTTACTTGCTTCCTCCGCTTTTTCTGATTCTACAATCAAACGGATAAAATCCTCCGCTTAGCAATTATTCGGTTAAATCACAAAATGACAGATGATTCTCTCCTGCAAAATGACAGGAGAGAAATAACATCTGCCTTATTTTTATTTATCTTTTTTTTCCGAATTTAACAGCAATTATCATGGCTATTACAATGTTTATCACAAAATTCCATCCAAAAGTATGTAGCCATATCCCTGACAGGTCTTTGATCCCTGATATATTATTATGGAATACAAATTCTTCTGAAATGAATATACCCGCTAAACTTGCGAAAAACATTGCCAAAACAGCCAATAGAAATATTTTTATTATTCTTTTCATGCATTCAGAAACTATTTTTTTTGATTATCTTTGCTTTTTTTGGAAGAATGCAGTGTGCCAATAATGACACATTGCATTCTGACATTTTATTATTTAATGACTACTTTTTTTACTTTAGAGAAAGAACCGTATACTGCTTTGCCGTTTACTTTTCTGTAAGCGCGTACTTTGTAATAACGGGTCTTGCCTGTGGCAAGTTTCTCTTCTGTCATGCCAGTTCCTTTTGTGGCTTTTATACGGATATATTTACCATTTTTTGAAGCACTGGCATATACCTGATATCCATCAGCACCCTTTACCTTGCTCCATTCCAGAACTGCAGTTTTGGATGTAGATCCTACAGACAGAGCCGGGACAGAAAGAATTGCTTTCCCCTTTACTGCTGTTGAAGAACTTCCATAAACCTTCTTATCATTTACATTTCTGTAAGCACGTACTTTGTAATAATAGGTTGTTCCTGTAGCTGCTTTCTTATCAAGGAAGGTAACTGCACTGTTCTTTGCAGTTGATCCAATTGCTGTATACTTGCCATCCTTTGAAGCAGAGCGGTATACTCTGTAACCGTTTGCTCCGGAAACCTTATTCCATGTGACACGGATGGTGGTATAGTTCTCGGAATCAGTTGCTGCGATCTTTACTTTTCCAAGCTTCGCTTTTCCAATCACACCATCTTTGTCATAACTGCTTACAGTCTTTCCGCCCCATGTATAAGAATAAGCTCTTACTGTGTAATAGTAAACTCTTCCTGTAACTGCTTTCTGATCCTTATAGGAAATATCTGTTACCTGATCTGCAATCTTCTTCCAGCTTCCTGTTTCTGTTCTGCGATATACCATGTAGCCGTCCGCATTATCAACACTGCTCCAGCTTACCTGGATTGTCTTGTAATTGAGGGCTTTTGTCTGCAGGTTAGCAGGCATATCTGCTTTGAAGGCGTCCTGTTTGCCTGCAAGTTCAATATGATAATCTGCAACAATGGTCTTGATCAACTCTAATTGCTTTGCATTCCACATATAGGACTTGCCTTCTGCACTCATGCTGTCGATGAGTTTCTGAAGTGCTGCAAGTTCTGCTTCTACACCTGCAATGTTCTCTTTGGTAACAGCCGTCGGAAGGTTACTGATCCAGTCATCTGCCTGCTGTGCATCAGAAATATCTTTGCCAGCTTTGTCGGCCTGTGCTGTCAGTGCGGCGATCACTTCTGCAAAAGTCATTTCCTGATTTCCGACTTTGACTTTCAGACCTGCCATTGCATTTTCCTGTCCCTGGTAATCTTTCGCATAACGGTCAAGGAGTGCTTTTACCTGTGGATAAGAATCTCTGTCTACAGGGTGGTCTTTTACAGTTGTGTAAATTAAAGCGGCTTCATCTGCGAAAAGCTGCTGGTATTCATTCTGACCTTTTTCATAAGTCAGAGCCATGGCGATCAGTTTCTCCATGTTCTCTACCAGTGCGGTGTTTTCACTTCTGAATTTCTTTTCTTCTGTTTCTGTTAACTGATCATAAGCATTCTTAGCTGCTGCAATCTGTTTCAGCTCTGTTTCGGTAAGTGCACGTTTCGCAGTATCACCTGCTGCAGGAATTTCCTCTTCTGTGGAGAAATCTGCATCCGGTACTTCTGCTTCATCTGCAATTACAGAGTCAGTGTTCTCTTCATTCGAAACATCTGCAATGTCTTCTGATGACTGAATATCCATCTGCGCTGCAGGCTGCTCACTGATATCAGAAGTAAATGCATCTGCGCTTCCGTCTGAGAAATCAGAACCTTCTGCCGGAACTTCCTGTGCCGGGAGCTCTTCTGACTGTACAGCTTCCTGTGCTGCAGGTACTGTAGTCGGCTGAGGTGCTTCATAAGCGCGGACAGTCTCTGCATCCGGGAGTGCCTTGAGCATTGCTTTCAGTGCATCAGATTTCAGCTGATAGAGATAACCTTCTGCTTTTTCCAGAGAACTTAAGTTTGTAACCTGAGCTTTCTGCTGATCATCAAGAGTATTGTATAATACTCTTGCATTTGCCACATAATCTTTCCAGCTATTCCAGATCTTCTCTGTCGGTACGTTGTTATTCTTTTCTGTCAGTTTCAGAGGTCCGTCAGACAAAGCACCTGTAGAGGATGTGGTGATATTCAGTTCATCAATAAAGGAAATCACATAGCTTACTTTTGCATCTGTACTCTGGCGTCTGATAAACAATTCTGCCTTCTCAAGCTCTGCATAGTTCGTAACACGTTTCTTCTGATCTGCTGTCAGTGCATCATAAGCGGTTCTGGCTTCTATGACAAGAGCCTGTTTCTTCTGATAATTATCGGAAGTCACTTCACCGATTGCCTTGATCTTATCTACAACTGCGGCTGCAGCCTTCAAATCCGGAATCAGGTTTCGTAAATACTGTAAGGTACTGTAGTTAGTTACCAAAGCTTTCTGGGCTTCAGTCAGTGCATTATACTCTGCCTGTATGTTGTCCAGAAGCTGCAGAACATAGGGATCAAGGGTTAATGCATCTGAAGAAGGAAGTGCATTAATTGCCGCAACCACCTTCTCAGCAGCTGCTTTATCCTTTTCTTTCTGTGTCTGCCCCTTCTCCAGTTCTTTTATCCTGGCTTCTGCTTCTGTCAGCTTAGAATAATTGGAGATTACAGATTTTGCTTCATCATCAAGTGCATCGTAAAGATTTCTTGCCTTTACTACAGCATCCTTATCCTCCAATGTCAGCTTATCTGCTGCCGGCAGAGCATCAATAGCTGCGATTACTTTTGTAATAGAATCACCTTTACCGTTCTCTGCTGCAAGAAGCTTTCTCAGTGTGTCTTTGTTAAAGATTGCTTTGTGTTTTTCGTCTAATGCATTGTAAGCGTTTCTTGCTGCTTCAATTTTTTCTTTTGTGCTGTTATCACTAAGCGCAAGTATCAGGTCATTGACGGTTTTGGTTGGGACTTTTACGTCTGAAAAATCCCAGAAAACAGTTGTATTTTTTTCTTTTAAGTGAATGCGCTGATAACTTCTTACATATCCTTCCAGACCTCTTGCAATCTGTGCTGGATCATACCAGAAGAATCCAGGAATTCCACCTGTTTCAAAATTGATCAGGTCAAATGTAGCATCCAATATGGTGTTACCATTTTTAATAAATCCTGTATCTCTGTTCAGAATGTCTCTGTCGTAAGTTGTTGCATACAGAAGTCCCTGAGCATCATTCCATGCATTGTTTCCATCAATTCCATTGGAGTTTGGATCAGTCTGTTCATATGCAGCAGTACACAATGCACCAGTTGCACGCTGAACCTGCATTGGAACATATTTTGCCTCAAATGATTTATTGATTACATTTGTTACATCCTCAAATCCAGATTTGTTATACCAGTAAAGTAAAGTCTGCCATGCCATAAAATTATCTGAGTTGTCTAATGGATGTTCTCCATCTTCTGACTGGGTTAATGTTTTATCTATTCCGGCAGCTTTCTCATACGCCCATTTATCCATATCTGCATTTGTAAAGTTTTTTGATTCATAACCAACTGCTTTCAAAGCATGGATTGTATATTCCTTTGCCAGATAATTTGTACTATTTACAATTTCCGGCTGAGAGATAAATTCCAGAAGATCATAGCTGTCAATATCTCTTGGATCATATCCAATTGCTTCGATAGTAAGTACAAGTTTCTGGTATACGTTGTATTTCTCAGGATCTAATTCTACTCCATTATCTTTCATTTCCTGAAGTTTCTTTTTGGTATTTACAAACCATTTGTCGAAATACTGTTTATCTCCATTTGGATAATAATGGCATCTTGCAGCAGTAAATACAAACCAGATATTGTTATCGTTCCAGCAAGGATTATCTACATCATAAGATCCTCCTTTCAGGATAAGGTTTATTGCATCCTGAGCTTTCTGATAATACCAGTCATCTGTATGAGCTACCTTGTCCCCGTTATCAACGACTTCGCAGGTTCCTTTAAGAACATTTACACGGAATACATATCCATCCTCTTTTGCCTGAACTGCATTTGTAACTGTCAGGCTTGGAGTTGTATTATCTTTCCATGTTATAGTTACAGGTCTGTTTCCAAGATAACTCATTTCCACATTGGCGGATTTGATGTCGGATACATTCAGATCTGGTGTAACACCATAAGTATCAATCAAATTCTGTTGTTTTGCTGTTACATTTGCAAATTCAAAATGATCGATTTTAACACTAGTATCACCTACATAAGGATAATAATAGGTATTTGTTTTCCCATATTTGTTTTGATCTTTTGGAGTTTCTGTGTTCCATACTTTCTTTTCAGTAATTACTGGTTTAACATCTAATGTAACAATTACTTCGCGTGGAGAATAGTATGGATAGCCATTATTTTTATCAGCAGATATTTCCCAGTATTTATCAAAGTCAAATCCTTCGTAGGTATCTTGGGAATGCATTTGTTCCGTTGTACGAGCGCATTGTTGGTTAGTTTGCTGAGTATGGCTATAATCTTCTTCTGAATCTTCTCCATATACAAATAATGTAGGCATCAAAGAATTATCATAGTAACAATTTTGGAACAGGTTATTGTTTGAGGTTTGAGCAAATGGTGCTATAAAAGAAAAGCCCCAACTAGCATCCTCAGTGTCATAGAATTTTTGTAACTTTTGAAGGTTTCCCTTTAAATCACGATTATAACTTCCAGCAGAGTAACAGCTTGTATATTTTGCAGTGCTATGTTTCCAAATATCACCAAATTCTGATAAACAGATATTATATTTAATATGTTCTTCATTATCAAAGGCATTATCTACTTCTTCAACATTATAATTTACACTTGCATTACAATTATTTATTGTTCCATCAACAGAATAAATTATTGAAAAAAGTAATGACTCGCATTCTGGTGATATTTTTATATTAATTGAACCTGAAATTTCAATTCCCTGAAGCTTTCCATTGGAGGCTCCATTCATGAAAAAACTATCTTCATAATCGGTAGTTGTAGATTGTATAGTACAACTTTCAATGTATATTCTTAAATGGCTAATAGTTCCATTTATTATAAATGGAAATAATTGTCTACCATTTTGAAATTTTTCAGTAGAGTATTTTAGTAAATGTCCTTGACCATCAAAGTAACCATTAAATTTTTTATAACTTAAAGAAGTTGTATCTAACTGCTGTATAGAAATATCATTTTTTAGTAAAATTGTTTGATTTTGAAAAGTATTTCCGTTTAATACTTGATTTTTAAATTCATTAAATCCAGCAGCATTTGAAATTTCATATTCTCCGTTTGAATTTAATTTAAAACCATCTTCTGCATTTACTGTCATAACAGATAAACTGAATATAGCTACTGCAATAAAAAACAAAGATATTGTCACAAAATATATTTTATGTATTTGATTTTTTATATTTGTCATATATATTTTCCACCTAAAAAAGTCAGAGAGTAAATACTTTTCGCATTTACTCTCTAACTTAAAATTATTTTATAATATCAAATTAAAACCAAGGATCTACCTTAGTCCATACACCAGTATTATTTTTAATATAACCTGTTTGACCTAAATCAAGGCCAGTTACCATGCTAAATGCAAGGCATACACTTGTATTTGATGATGTTAATACGGTGTCTACACCACTATTGTTTGTGTTTCCGTCAATTAAAACCATCCATCCTGAATAATCATTATAATCTTTTTCAGATAACCAGTCTTTTTCATGAACTGTATTATTAAAAGTGCTATTTACAGATAAATTAAGAGAAGTTTCAGTAGCATTCAAATTAGTTAAATAAGCATATGGTTGATGAGTTGCTATTTTATTATTACTTTTTGTTCCATTGTCTCCAAAAAATCTGTTATTCTGAGAATGATTGGTCATCTTGATTGCCGGGATATAATTGCTTGTATAAGTTACTCCGTCAAAAGTATAAGAGCTCTGATACCATTTTAAGTCGCCAAGATAATGATATTCAACTCCTGCAACAGTTTCTGTTGTTACTTTTTCTGTTGGATACAGCTTTTTCAATGCATCCAAGACAGTATCACCTTCGTTTAATGTTACATCAGCAGATTTAATTACTTTTCCATCCATAACCTTAGTCTGAATAGATACCGGCAATGTAAAACTTTTTTTGTCTGTTATTTCAGTTGCAAAAGCTGGCACACTCATGGTCACAACCATCATAACAGCCATTAACAGAGCCATGATACGTTTTGTTAATTTCATTTTTAAATTTTTCATATTGTTCTCCTTTCTTTTTGGAATGAAATTAAACAGTTACTTATATTACAGGGAAAATTCCCCCAATAATATCTAAATAATTTTACACAGTATCAACTATAAATTAACGTTTGATACCTGTTTTCCCTAAAAAATGGTACAAAAAATAAACCTCCGTTATGCCTACAGATGTTTGTTTTTTATTTTTACTAAAGTCCGTCTCCTGACTTAAAGTTCCAACCTACTTGCTACCCTTCTCGGAAAGGATCTTTCCAATGGTTTCGCAGTGTTCGTCCTTATTACAGTGGGGATAAACCGTACCGGTATCTCACCGGATTTCCGAAAACTAAAGGGATAAAAGGCGACTTCCGATATTCAGTTATCAAAGTGCAAAAAAATCCCCACCATACTGGCAGGGAATATAATGTACAGATTGAACTTTCACCCATATCCTTCGCATTATAGTATTCCCTTTGAATACCATTACAAGAATACAGTGAACTGCAGACTAAATATACTGCAAGGGACTTATACCCTGTTTGGGATTCTCACCCAACAATTCTTCAATCATTACCGTAGTAACGAGCTGTACGTGTGCGCTAAACGCTATTTATTTAATAAACTAATCTTAACACCCACCCAGTGCTTTGTCAATCTTTTTCACAATTTTACATAAATGAAAATCCAAAGATGACCAAAAACTTCCTCCTGCCAGTTATTCTTATTTTCCGACCAGCAGGAGGAAGTTTCCTTTGCGTTACATATTATACTCTTTATAAAGTTCTTTCCGCTTCTCAGCATCCGTCGCAGCACCCTGAACTTCCGCACTTCTTCCATCCAGGATCAGACGATTGATCAAAACACCAAGACGCGTTTCGCCCTGAAGCTCTCCAATGACTTTTCCTCTTGCCTCTCCACGTGCTTCTCCAATAGACTCTCCCAGAACCTTTCCTTCCGCACGTAATCTTTCAGATTCCAATTCTAACACTTTTCCACCCATAGTCTCACCTAACCTTTCCCGGACTACTTCCTCATCACGGCAAATGTAATCCGATATTTTTGTAATCAGTTTATTTAAATTCGTGTATAACTCTGCCCTTCCTGTTTCTGTCAGTTCTTTTTCCAGCATTACTCGGATATCTTCGTATTCATCCAACAAAGACTGCAGCTTTTCCGGATCTTGATTTATTCTATGTATCTCTTTCTCATACCGCATAATATAAAACGGCAAAAACATCAGCAGATTCTTCTCGAAAATTTTATCTTTTGTATATTCATCAAGTTTTACAGTAGGGATACGGTATCTGCGTCCGTACTTTCTGGCCGAATCTAAAGCAATAGCAAAATCATACTCGATCATCCGGATTGCCATTGTGGTATCATCAACACTCTGACATTCGATATGATACAACTTCCTTCCAATCCTCAGGCAGGAGTCTGTAATAATCTCACCATTCTCCTGATGATGCTCATTTCGAAGCTGTATAATCTCTACATCCTCCAGATATGAAGTCTGAAATACTTCATTAATTAACGGTACTGCTAATTGCGGTATCTTCTCAACCATTGTACGAAATACGTCATCGAAGATCGTATTATTCATTAAATCCCTCGCTTTCATTATAGCATTTTCACAAGCTTTCTAAAACCCCGAACTACGGTTGACTACAAAAAAATTCACTTTTAATTGTTTCTGCCTCCTCTCCTTCAGACAAAACAAAAAGGCAGAATATCACGATACCCACAACAATTTTGTTTTGTCAGTATTATAAAATAAAAAAATTCTGGTGAAAATGTCGGCGAACGCCAGATAATCCTGCCTTGAAATGCCAGATCAGGCGGCAGGTGATAAATTTTCACTATGACTACAGTTTAAATTACATTATTCTGAAAAGCAAGACTTATTTTCTCATATCCAATATTCAACACTGAAAAATAAATGTCAAATATTAATCATATATTTTCACACAACCAGTACTCATCATTTTTGTCATATTTTGTAAAAAATGATTGCTTTTTTTTACAAAACATTTATAATAAGAACAAATTGAATATTTATTAACAATTACCGGTTTTAAGTTCTGCTGGTCACGGCACAGGATGTCGGACCTTCAGCCAAGAGGGAATCAGGTCAGAATCCTGGACAGTCGTGCTGCTGTATACGTGCAGCTGGGTCTCATATCCATTGCATATTATCATGTGAGAAGGAGAGATTACAGCGTCACTGCGTGAGTCAGAATACCTGCTTAAGGCTGCCGCCACCAACTACACGCAATGGGAAGTGGAAGGGTGATCTTATTTAGTGTACCCATTTTTGTACTAAAGAAAGATCCCTTTTTACCAGATGTTTTCTCTGTTTCTTACCGGAATACGGAGTATCGGCAACCTGACGGTTTTTGCTCATGCATTTCATCAACCTGCCCGTTTATGAAAGTATTACATTGCTCCGTTGCAGAGAAAACAAATATTCTATTGCAAAGGAGTTTTTTTTATGACATACAATATATCCGGCAGAAAACAAAACCTGACACTTCAACGCTGTAACTGTACCCCATATTTAAAAAGAGACATAGACATTCCGGCAAACTGTACCATTATTTCTGAAAAAACCTTCCAGAACAGATCCATGATCCAGTCTGTTTCATTTCCATATGGTCTGAAACAGATCGGCTCAAACACATTTTCGGGATGCAGCCGCCTGAAACATCTGCTTCTTCCTGAAAGTCTGTGCCAGATTGGAAAGGAAGCATTTTCCGACTGTACCACTTTATCCTCTATCTATATCCCTCAATATATTTCCACAATTTCAAAGGGCATGCTCCGCAACGCCCACAAATTATCAGAAACTCTTTTTTCCAATGAAAGCAGGCTGCTTAAAATCCAGGCAGACGCCTTTTCAGAATGCTCTGCATTAAGAGAAATCTCTTTTCCTGATTCGGTTCAGGAGATAGGTAACGGCAGCTTTTACAAATGCAAAAATCTGAGTGAAGTCCATTTTCCGGAAAATCTGAAGGTAATCAGTAATCAGGCTTTTTATTCCTGTGGCCTGACTTCCCTGGAGCTCCCCGATTCACTGGAAATTCTGGATGAAAGTGCTTTTTTCAAATGTAATAACCTGATTACTGTTACTCTCCCGCCTAATGTCCGTTATATCGGAAAATGGGTTTTTCACGGATGTAACCGCCTGCAGTACCTGGAAATCCGCCATGATCCGGAGTATATCGGAGAATGGATCATTAACCGTGCAGCTACGATCCGTTGCTATAAAGGCTCCAAAGCAGACCGATATTGTCAGGAGTCCGGATTTAAAGTGGAATATCTTTGAATATTAGAGAGGCATTATAATGAATGATATATTTACTTACAGTCAGAAAAACGGAAGTACGATTTTTACTTTTCCAGGAAGGACAAAGGTTCTCAGCACCAGTCCTCTGAACGGCGGAATCACCACACATCTTACCCATGCACTAAATATTAACTGCATGAACGGTGATTATGAATGCGAAATGCTGGGAGATACCTATGAGAAGGATCTGATGGTACATGCACAAAGACTGGAAATCAACCCACAGACTGCCACCGCACTGAGCACAGCCGCCTGGACAGAGCTCTGCGCAGTGGAAACGCTCCGGCATCAGGAATTATCTGTAACTGCTGCTGTCACAGGAGGAATTGATTCCAATGGAATGTGTCCGGGAGACCCTTCCTCCTATTGTGAGCACAATGGTTTTTATGAAATGCTGCCTCCCGGAACCATCAATATTTTTGTATATATCAACCAGAACCTTACAGACGCGGCCATAGGCCGGGCACTGATGCTCTGTTCAGAAGCAAAAGCTGCTGCTGTTTCCCATCTTTTACTTGGAAGCTGCTATTCTGAGGAAATCGCTACCGGCTCAGGCACAGACGGAACTGTGATCGCAGCCTGTATGGATGGAAAAACCACCCTCACAGACGCCTCCGGACATTCCAAACTAGGAGAGCTTATCGGCAGAACAGTCAGCACTGCAGTCACACAGGCACTTCTGAAACAGACCGCAGCCAGCGGTGCAAGGCAGTTCCAGGTACTTATCCGAACTGCCAGATATGGAATCACCCCAGGTATCATGTGGGATTTTTATAAAGAACACCAGTCATTTTTCAACACCTGGAATGTTTGTTTTGAAAAGGCCTCTGCACTGGAAGATGTTTTTCTCTCCAGGAACCGTAACAGCAATCTGGTTCTATGTGTGTCTCTCTACCTCCATCTGATGGATCAGCTCCGTTGGGGACTGATCATGGAACCGGAAGGAATCCGCGAAGGAAAGAGACTGCTTCTCTATGGGCTTTACTGTGGTCCGGATACCTTCCTTGCCAGCTGCTATCCTGCCGGCGTCTGGGATAATGAGGAGATAAAAGGATTTTCACTCAGGGAATTGCTGATGTACATTCTCCTGTTTTATTTTTCCGTCCAGTCATGAATTACTGTTCCAAGAATCAAGCAATAAAATGTAATTTCCAGTCCATTGACCTGGCAATCACAGATGCCCGCTCCAATCTGCTGGACAGCCTGCGTTTTGCCTCCCACGACAGGGCTCACGGTATCTCCATTGTATTTGGCGGCAAAGTAATTGCCGGAACTGACGGACGGATCCTGGACACTCTGGCAGGCTCCTATGACGGGCTTATCATCGAATCCTTTAGCGTAGGCGTTCTTCCAAACTATGGCAATGACAGTTTTCTGAATGCACTTTCAGACTGGATCTCTGCCGGTAAACTGGTATGCATGGCTACTCAGGTAACCCATGAGGGCAGCGATATGGAAGTCTACCAGGTTGGAAAAGTGATCAAGGAGAAATTTCCCATACTGGAATCCTATAACATGACTCTGGAAGCTTCTGTTACCAAAATGATGTGGGTGCTGGGCCAGACACAGGATCTCCCAGAATGCAGAAGATTATTTTATAAAACCATTAATCACGATCTGCTGTTCCTATAATTCCGAAATCTCCATATCTTTCTATATTTCACACCCAAAAGGAGAAACTTATGAACCGAACCATAGAATATACAATCCCGGAATCCCAGAACGGACTTCGGGTAGAACAATTTCTCAGAAGAAAGGGATACTCCCGGCAGAATTTCACAGAAATCAAACGGATGCCTCAAAGTATCCTGGTAAACGGAATCCACTACTATATGCGTCAGACTCTGGCTGCAGGCGACCATCTCCAGGTCTGTATCTGCGAGACAGAATCCTCAGAGAAAATCCCACCGGTAAAGCTTCCCCTGAACATTGTTTATGAAGATGAAGACATCCTGGTGATCAACAAACCTGCCGGAATGCCTATCCATCCCTCCATGAAAAACTACTATAACTCCCTGGCCAATGCCCTGGCATGGTACTACCAGGATCAGGGAAAGCCTTTTATCTTCCGTTGCAGCAACCGCCTGGACCGGGATACCTCCGGACTTACCGTAATTTCCAAACACCTGGTCAGCGCCAGCATTATGGCCGATATGACAAAAAAACGCCTGGTACACAGGGAATACCTGGCAATCGTAAAGGGTGACCTCACCCCACCCACAGGAACCATCACAGCACCTCTTTCCCGCAAAGAAGGCTCCATCATTGAGCGCACCGTAGATTTTGACCATGGAGAAGAAGCCATCACCCATTATAAACTGGTAAAAAAAGAAAATGGGCACAGCCTGGTCTCCCTTCAGCTGGAAACCGGCCGCACCCATCAGATCCGTATCCATATGAAATATCTGGGCTATCCCCTGATTGGAGATTACCTCTACAACCCTGACATGGAACACATCACCCGCCAGGCCTTACATTCCTACCACATGGAATTCCCCCATCCCATCACAGGACAGAAGATGACCTTCACTGCTCCCCTTCCGTCGGACATGTCTGCCATCAGTCACCTTTAAGCACTACACGGATTCTCTTATAAATAAAGAATACGATCAGGGATGTCAGTGTGTATTTAAAGATATTGAATGGGAAAATGATCATTGCTGCAAATGTAAGAAGATTATTTACAGAACTGTGTACTGCACTTCCCATTTCGATAAATGCTTCTACCGGCATTCCAAAAGCCTTTCCGTATGCCGGAAGTAACACGAATGCATTGATAAAGCATGCAACTACTGCTGTAAGTACGGTTCCAACTGCCATTCCGATCACTGCATGTTTTCTGCTCTTAACAGATTTATAGCGGTAGATCAGACCTGCCGGAACTGCAAATGTACATCCAAAGATGAAGTTTGCCACATCGCCTACACCTGCTGTCATAGAGCCCTTTGTTACCAGATGCACAAGAATCTTCACCAGCTCGATCAGTACACCTGCGATCGGTCCCATTGCAAATGAGCCAACCAGTACCGGGATTTCTGAAAAATCCAGCTGATAAAAAGTCGGTGCCAGGAAAGGAAGCGGAAACTCCAGATTCATTAAAATTCCTGCGATAGCGCCAAGCATGGCTATCTGTGTAACGGTTCTCGTCTTACTCCTTGCCATCGCATTTCCATTTCTTAATACCTGTTCACTCATACTGTTTCTCTCCTTTGAAATTATTCTTTATGGATATGTCTCATATCCTGTTAAAAGAAAATTCCACAAGCTTTTTATATAATGAAGATTTTCTTCAACATATAAAAAACCCCGGATCATATCCGGGGTAATGAGCACGTATGGTAAATATCGCGTGTTCTTCTCTCATCCAGACTATACTGTCGGTTCTGGAATTTCACCAGATCAGCCACCGAAGCGGGTCGCGGACTATAACCGCCGGTAGGGAATCTCAGCTGATGCTGATCACCACAACCCCGAAGAATTTTCTTTTATTTGCGTCTGATTATACTACATACAGGCATTTATTTCAATATCATTTGTGACTTTTTTCTGAGTTTTATTTCCATTTAAGTTACTGTTCACTCCGTTCTCAGTAACACGCTTCGCGATGCACAGAATTTATGCTAATCGCATAAATTCGCGCAGTATGTCTCGGGTTTTCTGTGACCTTCGCTCACAAAAAACACCTCGCGGGATATTACCAGTGAACAGTAACCCATTTAATCAATATTGTTAACCCTACAGCCCGCTAATACAACAACAAGCGTGTCTCCACCCTCGGTATTCTCAAATGAACTGGTTCCAAGCGGCAGACCGGTTACTTCTACTGTATCATCCTCGAAAACATCATCCAATTCTCCATTATAATAAACAGAATACTGCTGTTCTTCTCCATCTATCAGATTTAGCCATGTCAGATAATGTCCTTCTTCCATTTCCTCTTCCTGAACCTGTATTACGTATGCGTCCGAAATTCTCATCAGCTTATCACCATATCTGGATGGATTTTTGTTGATATGGCGAAAATCCAGTTCTGCATCTATCATTTCATCCGGTATTACCAGTTCTGGTGAAGCAGGGAAAAAATCATCATGTTCTTCCAAAAAAGTTTCCGCCTTCTCCGTTAATGTATACTCTGTACTGCATTGATCCTGTATATATGTATACAGATCCAGTGCTGTATAGCTTGCACCTGTATTCTCTGAGGCATATACATTTAAACTGTCCAGAGGTGTTACTCCCTGTAAAATAACCGCTGATAATGCTGCTATTGCGATCCTTTTCATAATTGTTTTTGCTGCCATAGTTATCCCCTTTTCTTTTGTAACATTTACTGTTAATTATATCTTCGCTCTTTCTTTAATATCCTCTACAAATGCTGTAGCTATTTTCTTTCTGTTGGAATATACAACCGCTTTGTTTCCGCTTCTCAGACATATTGTTATTTTACGGTTTGAGCCTGCCCATATAAACAGAAAAACAAATATAATCATTCCAGGATTGGAAAAACAGGAAATCACTGCCAGACAAATGAAAAATATATAATATCCTGGTATTTTGTAGTTCATAAGTATTGCCGTAATATCTTCATAATAAATCACAGGAATCATATTCTTCTTTACCGGCTTTATATCTATAGTCAGCTTTTCATGATCAGCAAGAATTGTGCTGTAAATCCTTCCCGTCAGCCACGATAAATAAATTCCTCTTGAAGAACTCATGGTATACTTCATATTCTGCTTTGTCACAGCATTTTCCTTTTCCTGTGTAGCCTGTGCTTGAGTTTCCAGTGCTTCCATATTACTTTCCCCTCTTATTTCAGTTTTTGCCAATCAATGTCTGCAGCAGTGCAATGGGTATTGTCACAAATCCTGCAATCATACAGATAATAAAACGTGTCATGTAGAAATATGTTGCATTGGAATAAACATACACTTTCTTAGACCACCATATCTTATTAGTCGCCCAGTATGCTGCCGCTATGTAAGCGATCATAAGTATTGCTGCCATAGTTTTCACCTCGCTTATGTACAATCTTCAGTAATTCATTTAGAGGATTATTATAATTCACTCATCCTTTATTACACTCATTATAACCTTCTCTTGTCAGCTTTTCATTCACTGGCAGTATATGTTTTATGCCACAGCAACAATAATTTTCTCACTTATAACCGAATATTCCTTATGTCTTATACTCGATACTCTCAAATATAAAATTTACAATTTTCTTTGATAATTGACGAAATACTGAGAATATGCTTTAATGGATTCAGCATAAACACTTCAAGAGAACAACCATAGTTCTCAACTACGCATTTACACCAACGATACATGTATCATATCTCACAAAAAGAAATGGGGGAACGCAAATGGGACTTATAGCTATCAGTAGTCTGATGCTCTTGGGCGGTATGTATCTGATGATCGCATTCGCATGGTGGCTTCTGCAGATCATTGCCAACTGGAGAATCTTTACCAAAGCAGGAGAGGACGGATGGAAAAGTATTATTCCAATATATGGCGATTATATTTCTTATAAAATCGCATGGCAGCCTGCATATTTCTGGCTGACATTGGTTCTTGGAATCGTATCTTCCTGCTTACAGGGAACTCTTGAAACAAACGACAGTTTAATGATCTCAATGATCATCGTACTGATCAAAATCATACTTGCCATAATCAGCATTATGTACAGTGTTAAACTTGCAAGAGCTTTTGGCAGAGGCACAGGATTCGCCATTGGCCTTATCTTCTTACAGCCAATCTTCATGCTGATTCTTGGCTTTGGCGATGACAGATACTATGGGGCAGATAAATAAGTATATATGTAAAAATCCCCGGAACTTACGTTCCGAGGATTTTTACATATATACAGATTACAGTTTATTATAGAATTCTGTTGTCAAAATATTCTTTTACCGTTTCACAGCAAAAATCAGAATTGTCAGTCCACTGGAGCAGACAGATAACTTGCCAGACAATATCCAGATGAACCTTGATAATACACAGAAATAAATCCGTTTCCGGCATCTCCGAATGTAGCAACGGCTGTTCCCAACGGAATCTGACAGATTTCAGCAGCATTTACATCTGGATTTGTTCGAAGAGTAATACTTTCATTGCAGTTAATCACATAACGTGTATGTGGAATCGGAGCACCTTCTGTTGGTTCTTCATATTTAGTAACCTGAGTAAGTGCAATCCATCCGTATGTTCCATTATAATTTGTATAGCCCCATGAATTTCCATTGGAAGCCACTGCTTCCTGAGTTACAGTCAGAACTGTTCCATTTGGAATCATGTCTGGAAGAACTTTGTCATACTCCACTCCTGCGCCACAGCGCATGTTTACACCGCCATCCGGGGCTGTTACTTCTACATCATAAGAATTTCCATGGGTTGGAATATCTCCCGGTGCAAGTAGTGCTATCTTATCAGCAAATTCTGTATAGTTTTCATTTGCATTAAGTTCCCTTGATTCTATCAATGTTTGCACAATATCTTTTCCGCTCTTTGTAATTCGTGTTATCTCCTGATATCCTTGATATCCATACAAAAAATACATTCCATTTCCATCTGGGGCTGTATAAAATAATCCCTGTCTGCCTACATTTCCAATATAGCTCACATCTTTTCCATCTTCCAATGTATAAATATCATTTACCCAATCAGCAAGACAGGTGCCATGTGATATAAGTAACTCTCTTATTCCGTCCTGATCAATATCATATAAAGCCAAGGAAATGCCAAAATCTCCGGAAGTGGCTCCTGCATCTGCTATTACATTTTCGTATGCAGCATACTCCGTCATATCTTTGTAATTCGTTGGATTTGATGCCATTACCTCAACATTTTGTCCTAATATTGAACTGGTTGTAATCAGCAAACTGGCAACTATTGATACTCTAACTAAATTTTTATTCTTTTTCATATCTATACCCCACTTTCTCACTCATATACAATTCTGTTATTTACATCAAATTCATTACATTTTCAAGATGATCTGTAGTTCCATCACTTCCCCTTCTATTTGTTATCTTTTCTACACCCAAAACAGCATTAATATATCCATGTTTGCAGTTTCTACTCTTTATTATACTTTTTCTTCTTCAAATACTCAATCATTAATCACCATTGAAAAACTAATTGTTTTTTTCTTCATGAAATCATACTTAAAAATCTTTTTATTTGCATATATGTATATACTTCATACACCCATTTACTTTTATAGCAGTCCGCATAAATAATACATTTAAGACAGTTCAGCAGAGTGTGAAAACTTTGACGCTATATAGCATATCCCTTATTTATCAATAATAATTACAAATGATTTTGATGTGAGAAATTGTTTGATGTATTAGAAAAAATAACCTCTTTACGGAAAGACAGGAATAGACAAACTTGAAATTATATGCCAGACCTTTGGTATTACTCTGGCAGAATTCTTTAATGATACAGATGTTCTGGTTTCCATGACTGAAGAAGAAAAAAATATGTTGTCACAGTGGAATCTGCTGACTCCTGCTCAGAGAACGGCTGTGATAAATATTATCGGTCTGCTACTGTCCTGTGATTGAACCTTCCCTGGACAATAGCAATTTGAACTTCAATATTTTTCTTTTTCCAAATATTTCTGAAGTGTTCCTTCATTGTTCATTATACCCCTTGCTCCTGCTTATTTCATTCACTGGCAGTATATGTTTGTATTTTAAAAATCACTAAGTTCTGTTATCTTCATGAAAACAAACGAGCTTTTCACAACTCTCTAAGAGTATCTGCATAAAAAGGCAGGATTCCCACCTCCAGGAATCCTGCCCGTTTCTTGCTTATTCACATATTCATAAAACTTAATACAGCCCCATAATTGCCAACAAAGCAGTAATCACTACAAGGCTGCACAGAATGCTCACGCTGTTTGCACAGCTTGCCATTCCTTCATCACCGCCGCACATTCCGGTGTAGGCAGGTGCCACTGCACTCATAGGAGCGAAGCACAGTAAAACGAGTGTCTGTCTGATAACCAGATCAAACGGTAAAACAAAATAGAAGATTACAGCACAGACTGCAGCAAAGATATGACGGATTCCGATCAGTTTGAAAATCTCACCCATGTATTCTTTCTTGAATTCGATATGGAACAGAAGACCTAACATCAGCATGGCAACAAATGTGTTGGCCTTTGCCATTGGCTCGATCAGTGTAAGAATAACCGGTGGCGTGTCAATATTTGCAACAGCTAAAATAAACATAACTACATAGGCTACCAGCGGAGGACTGGTAATCAGACGTTTTGCAAAGGATTTAAGATCAATTCCTTTTTTGGAACCGGAAGCTGCTGTATACTCTGCAACGAATGCATAAGTACCTCCGGTACACATAATACTGTTTCCTACATCGAACATACAGGCAGTAACACTTCCCATAGCCGGAAGGAAGCTCTGCACAAACGGCAGACAGAACGCCCCGATGTTAAATGCCGGAAGACAGAGCATATTTAACGCCTGTTCTCCTTTGGATTTTCTGCATGTGATCAGTGCACCTACTGCAATCATAATTACATTCAGAAGAATTCCAAGTGCTGCTATTATCAGCATATTAAATCCCATATCCTCTATTGCAGAGAAATTGGTGATAATAGATGCAGGAAGTGTTACATAGATCAGAAATTTCTTAACTGATGCACCTGCATCTTTCGGCACAAAGCCTGTAGATTTCATTACAATTCCGATGATGATGATCAGGGTAAATGAAAAAGCCCTCATTAGTACTGAAAACATAAAAACCTCCCTTTCTACACCCGAAGCCGGTTTTTCACATATGAAAGGGAACGGTTCACGATCAGTTCCTCCGGAAAATCTACTTCCTTAAGAATTTTTTCTGTCCTGGTAAAATCACCTACATCCTCTTCTCTGTGTGCATCGCTTCCAAGCATAATCTCTACCCCATATTTTACACACAATTTCAAGATTTGTATATCATTTTCATATGCCTGAATACGAAATCCCCGTAGATTAAAAGAAAGTGATATTTTGGGCGTCACCTGGGGCAGTACTGTTTACCATATGATCAATTATCTCAATCCTTCCCAGAAGGTAAATGCAAAGTTCGTTACTCTTCATGGCAGTATTGCCTGCTGTGAAAATGAACTGGATGTACGTACTCTGGTATCCCGTATGGCAAAGGCATTCTTCGGAGAGAACTATTATCTTCTCACAGACGCTCTTATGAGCAGCAAAGAAGCCTCCCGGATCATGAAGGAAGAGAAGAAGAATCCGTTCTTGCATCTCCGGATTTTATGTTCACAGAGGATCTGGAGATGCTGAAACAGGAAAATGTTTCCGGAGATATTGCCCTTCGCTTCTTTGATCATGACGGACAGGAATGTAATACTACACTTAAAGAACGCATGATATCGATCAGCATGGAGCAGTTCAAAAAAATTGACCGCAAGATTTCCCTTGTATCAGGTGTGTCCAAAGCAAATGCTGTGTTAAGCGCTTTAAAGGGCGGGCTGGTGGATGTGCTGATCCTGGACTCCAATCTTGCTGAAGCACTGCTGAAACTTACACAGGAGTAATATTTTATGCCTGCATCTCTATAAAATAAACAAGAACCCTTCTGCCGACAATTTGTCCACAGAAGGGTTCTCTTATTCTTCATCCGCATGATAAATCCCAACATATCCCTGCGGTTCTACTCTGACGATCTGCTCGACTTCCTCTGTTTTCTCCGGGAAGTCCGCTTCTGTATGAAATCTCACACAGGTTCCGCAGGAGGAGCTTAAATCTCTTGGGACAGGCATGACTTCTGCACTCAGATTCATTGCCTGGCAGTTTCTTCGAAACTGAATAGCTCCATAATGGGAATAGAAGGTTGCTATATATGTGATCATTTTGTAAGTTTCAGCAGGATATCATCTCCCTGCTCTGTTGCCTGTACCTGATATCCCTGATGTGTTGCAAATCTGGATACATTCTCTTTTGCAACTACGTTATCAACCAGGATCTCATATTCTTTGTCTCCGGATTCCATTGCATTTTTTGCGCGGATCACAGGTTCCGGACAGGATAAACCTCTTGCATCTACTTTCTTCATTCGTCTCTCTCCTTTTAGAGTGTGTGTGAATTACTCGGTAACTGAGTTACCAGAGCATCTGAATTAAGGCGGGATACCGCCTTTTTTCAGGGTGCATCCATGGCACCACTACTGTTTGCTCTTTAGAGCTATACAGCTACTTTTATTATTTCCGGTGTTTTCAGTCCGGTTACGGACAGTTCTTTTTTTACTCCGGATACGGAGTGATATTTTCTCAGGATATTATATGCGCCTACCGCATCTGCATTATAGACTCTGTTTCCATCCCTATATGATCCTCTCTCTTTCCGGTTGGACGGCTCTGCATATCTTTTCCCTACTTCCGGTGACAGCGGACTGCACTGGCTGGTATAACTTTCTTCTTGTTTTACAAAGCGGATCCCATATCTTTTCAGCTTATATTCCAGCATGATGTAGATCCTGTTATACG
>OGPM01000173.1_pt1 | contig 66810 bp, 60 predicted proteins | sample 1552961 | NCBI WGS metagenome assembly OGPM01 (sample SAMEA2580304, study PRJEB22360) | human gut metagenome | biome: human gut; feature: human-associated habitat; material: faeces | place: Denmark | collected 2008/2010
CGGTTTATCTTTCTCACCCTGACTCTCTATATACTGATGGATTGTTTCAACAGGTACTATATTTCAAAGATTTCTTTTGCTCTCTCTCTGACCTCTTATTGTCCAGCATCTTTCTGCTATATTTCATAACCATGATCAAATAAAAACACTGAATGAGAATTATTATCTAAACTCATTCTGTACACTTATTTCGACCGACCCAAAGTCAAGAGCATATTGTTCTTTTTTTCTATTATAATATATTTATTGTATCAGAACAAGTGTTTTGTAGTTTTTTATGAATTTGAGCAGATATGCTCGAATGTGCAATTCATCCCATCACCTATAGTGAGGGAATTCTTGCTACGGTTGTTAAAAATGGGTACAAAAAAAACGGTCGGTGGGGGAATGCCAACCGTTCTCTTCATAATCAACTTTATTCATCTTTAACTTTGTTCCTGTCAAACAATCATAATATCACTTTCGTTCCAGTCTATAGATATCTCTTCGCCATCTAAGTAAATCACATAATTTTTTGGTTTTTCTTTTCCAAGATAGCCATTATAACTTATCTGTTCTCCATTTTTATTTACAAATTCTTTTTTTGTAAAAATTGTATTTTGTGTATCTGATATCTGGAAATCTTTATTATCTTTCTTTCCACAAATAACACTGATATACAGTTCTCCGGTTATCGTACATTCTCGCACAACAATTGTATTATCTTTCTTAAAATCAGCCCTATTATAAAGACATTTTATCTCAGAATGTGATGTACATTTCCACCCTCCTTCTTCTTTATAAATTATTTTACTATTCATTTGTCTATCTTCAAGATATAATACCTCTATGGAATCTTCACCATATATTTCATCTATTTTATTTTTTTCAATTCCATAATACTTTTCTGCCTGATCTGCTGTTGAAAAACTCACATATGCATTTTCTATTTCGCAAAACGACATTACAATTAGAAATACCGTACATAATATCGCCCATGTTATAATCCACTTTGACGCAAGCTTTTTCATTTTCTTCATGATTGCCAGGCCTAAACAAAAGACAATACTATAAATAAATATACGTACATTATTATATGTAATCCCTGCCTGAAATTTACTCTCTCCCGGGTGAGTTCGATGATAATTAGTTCCAGTTACCATAGCATAGAATATAAGGTTTATCAAAAACATAATTAACGTTTTTAACGATATTTTTCCTTTTTGTTTCTTTTGTCTGTATATCCTTATACAAGTACAAATCATGAAAACAAATAGTAACAGTTCAGCAATATTTAGTATTTGTATATCCATATTTCTGTTCTCCTTAATTCTAATTTGAACCGCCAGACATATTTCGCTTTCATTTTCTCAATTACTCACCGACTTTTGCCGTAACATAATACCAGCCCTTTTCTTTCTCAGACAGATTAATTTCATATTCTATTCCTCCATATTCTTTTACCATCTGAATCACATCTGTCCGACTGTCATCATTACTATAGGCAAATAAAGAAAATCCACTGTCCAAAAAGCCTTGTGTATACCAGAATCCCACTGTATAACTGCCATTATTTTTCCGGACTACAGCTTCTCCACCTGAAGAACATTTTTTATAATCTTCTGGTAGTTCGATTAATTCCATATCTTTCCTTATTTTTATCTGGTTATTCTGTACCATCTGAACAATTTCAGTCCTTTTTTCCTTATATACCTGAAAGTTTAATTTTTTTATTCCATCATTAAACAAAAATGCCAGATATATTCCAAATAGAAAAACTGGTATTGCCGCAAACCAAAATACACGAATCTTTCTCAAACAGCAAAAACTCCGTATGATATATATAAAAGTTAAAATAAATGATGCAAAAATAACATACCAAAATCCCCTGAAAAAAAGTTCTTCGAAATACCAGATTGTAATAAAATTTGCAGTTATCACAGCTATGCATTGTAATATAATTAATTTTAATTTTTTTCTCTCATCCTTCATTCCCGATCCTCCAGCCAAATACCAATTCTTATACTCAGCCATAATCACCACCCTTGTTCTTTAATGTTGAAAATACATCAACAGTTCATTTTGTCAGCTATTCCTGTAATAAGCAATCAAACGTTTCTGTCGACTCTCATCACAGTTTTCCAATTGAATCTAAAATGATTTCCCGCTATTTCTTTATATGTTTCCGAATCATTGATATTGGAAAAATACCAGGCCGCAGCCTGGCTTTCGTAGCATTCGTATCCATTTTTCCGCAGAAAAGCAAATACCGCGCCTTTGCGCAGGGTGATTTCTTCAAGCATGGCATCTGCCAGGTCTGTACAGTATACTCCCATAAGAGGTTCCTCATGCCCGCCGTGGCTCAGTATCACTGCTTTTGCATCTGAATGCATAGATTGGCGAATCAGTGCAGCCAGTTCCTCTGCCGGAACCAGAGGAACATCTACACCAAGTACCAGGCAATATGGATTCTTTGCTTTACGAAAACAGGCTTCCAGCCCTCCCAATGGACCTTTTCCCGGGAAGCGGTCTGGTATAATGGGATATTTATATTTATTTTCACCATGATAGCCAGACAGAAGAATATCACTGATTCCAAGCTTTTCCCCCTTTTCTATCTGCATCTCAAGAAATGTCTTCCCATCTATCGTCAGATCTGATTTGTCCCGTCCCATGCGGCTGCTGGCACCGCCAGCAAGAATAATCATAGAAATTTCTTTCTTTCTCATTATCAGTTTTCCTTTTTGACAAGTATTGATTTTTTCTTCATATTTATAATAAAATCACAGACAGATATGTCTGCATAACGGTTAGGGTGTCTTACATATCTCACCCGCCAATCTGTGACATTCCTCTGATTTCATCCTGTTCTGTCTTCGCTTCATAAAAATTATGGCTCACCGGTTTATTCCAGATCACCTGATAAATTGCTTTTTTCAGTTCCGAATCTGTGCAGCCGCCGCGCATAAGCCCCCGCAGGTCTGTACCTTTCTGATACTGGAGGCATCCTTTCATGAATCCTTCGGATGTAAGACGTACTCGATTGCACTGACTGCAGAATTTGTGGGTCATTGCACTGATAAATCCGATTTTTCCCTTAAATCCTGCGATTTCATAGTAATGGCATGGACCGTTTCCGTAGCGTTCATTGACTGCATGCATCGGACCGTAGGCTTCTTCCAGTACTGCTTTGATAGATTCTTCATCCTGGAATGGGAACTGTTTTCCGAATCCGATTGGCATCATCTCGATAAAACGCACATGGATTGGATATTTCTGCGCCAGTCCTGCAATCCCGATGAAGTTTTCTTTTTCCTTGATCACCGGAACGCTGTTGATCTTCAGGGAAAGTCCCGGATGTGCAAGTGCTGCTTCGATTCCCTCAAATACCTTTTCCAGTCCGTCACGTCTCGCTACTTTTTTGAACAGTTCCGGATCCAAAGTATCCAGACTGATATTAATGGCGTCAATTCCTGCATCCAGTAATGCATCCAGCTGCTCGGCGAGCAGGATTCCATTTGTTGTTAATGTCACTTTCTCAATTCCCGTGATCGCCTTGATCTGTTTTGCAAGACTTGCACAGCCTTTACGAACAAGTGGCTCACCGCCTGTCAGTTTAATCTTACGGATTCCCAGATTTGCTGCGCACCTGCAGATGCGGAGAATCTCATCGTATGTGAGGATTTCTGCATGAGAAAGGGATTTTACGCCTTCTTCCGGCATACAGTAAATGCATCTCAGATTACATCTGTCTGTCAGGGAAATCCTTAAATAATCTATTTCTCTTCCATATTTGTCTATCATCGGCTCTACCTGCCTTTTACTTTCTAATAATTGATTTTCCTGTTACCGGATACGGGTGAACCGCAACCTTTGTAACCTTTTCTTCTGTTATTCGCCGTCAAAATCACAGGCAATATTTTCTCTCATAATCGTTTGACACTCCATACTCCGCAGTCTATACTTAATGTATCAAGATTATTAAAATCCTTACCGGACGAAAGGAACTGTCCTATGAAAATCAACGAACAATACCACAACCTGAATCTGCTCGAGAATGTTACCTATGAGTTTCTGGGTCGTGACGGAGAAACTCATGAAGAAACGGAACCAATCCTTGTGGAACACATGATGGATGTATATGTAAATGAACGTCTGACCATGAAACTGGTCTGTATCCCACAACATCTGACAGAACTGGTTCTCGGCCGCCTCTTTACGGAAGGTATCATCTCATCTGCCGAGGATGTGGAGCAGATCTACATCTGTGAATTCGGCAAACGTGCCCGCGTGATCCTGAGTAAAAATAAATCCGGGCAGTCTCATGAGGAAAATGAAGATTATGTTGCTCCTACTCCGACCTGCTGCACCGGAAATCGTGTTCTTAATGATTATTTTATCATAGATCAGCCACTGACGCCAGTTACACCTATCTCATGGAAAAAACAGTGGATCTTTGACCTTGCAGACTGTTTCGCCAATGGTACCCCGCTTCACAGCCAGACCTGGGCAACTCACAGCTGTTTTCTTGCCTGTGACGGAGAACTGCTCTTTCAGTGCGAAGATATCGGACGCCATAATGCTCTGGATAAGGCCATCGGTTATGCCCTGCGCCATAATATTGACCTGAAGAAATGCGTGGTTTATTCCAGTGGACGTATCCCTACAGATATGGCGATCAAGGCAATCCGCGCCGGAATACCGGTTCTGGCAAGCAAGGCATCCCCTTCCGCCGAGGCAGTTGCCATGGCCAAAGAATACCACCTTACCCTTATCTGTGCCGCGCGACGTGACCGTATGAAACTCTTTACCGGAAATAATCCGACAGAATAAATTCTGCAATACACTCTGCATTGTCCAGTTCAAAGAATGGAACATTTTCCAGTACAGACAGTGCATCTCTTTCCTCTGCATCCAGGTTTGTGGCGATCGCCATCAGTTTTTCCGGATTGCAGACACTTTCTGCCGAATTTCCCTTACGGATAATTTCAATTTTCGGATAAGTACTGTATTTAAATCCTTCCAGTAAGATCAGATCTGCCTCCGGAAAAAATTCTGCTAGCTCTTTTTCGGAAATCTGTGGCTGCTGTTTTACCAGCATATATTTGCCTGCTGAAAAAACTGCTGTGCCGTAGGCTCCGGACTGAAGCTGACAGTATGTATCCGTTCCCGGTACGTCCGGCACGAAATCATGCCCGTCATGCTTCAGCACCGCCACTTTAAGGCCCTTGTCTTTAAAAATCTCCAAAAGCCTGCAGATCAGAGTTGTTTTCCCTGAATTCTTTACACCGCTGATTGCAAATATTCTTTTTCTTTCCACCTGTTTGCTGCTCCTCTCAAAGCAAAATCGCGCCCACTTTATCCCCTGCGTTCAGGCTTCTGCTTTCCTGATTTTCCATGGTTTTTGTATCAATCAGGCAATTGCAGCCGGCCATGGAACTGAGGACTCCGTTAGAGTGAAGACCATTGGGAAGATGAAATTTTCCATTTTCCAGATATGCCCGGATAAAGCGGCGGCCCTTGATTCCTTTTTCAAAGTTATCAGCCATAATGCCATTTACTTCTTTCAGACCGATTGATGGATCCTGCATCATTTTTTCCAGTGCAGGACGAATCAAAAGTTCTATACTGACTGCAACACCAAAAGGATTTCCGGAGAGACTGATGATCGGAATCTCTCTTTCTGAAGCGCAATGATCTGTTGCAGTTATATCGGAAGTTTTTTTATATGCAGAAAACAGTGTAGGCATTCCTGGTTTCATCTTTACCCTCCAGAAAATCCGCTCTGCCCCCATCAGTCTCAGGGACTCATGCATAATGTCCTTCTTGCCTACAGATACCCCTCCCGTAGTGATGATCATATCTGCCGCTTTTGCTGCTTCTTTTAATTTCTCAGACATAACCGTCGGATCATCTTTGACTGCTTCCCTATGGAAAGATTCGATTCCCAGTTCACGCAGTCTGGCAGACAGCATTGTCATATTGCTGTTGTAAATTTTTCCTTCCGGCAATGGAATTCCCGGTTCTACCACCTCATCTCCTGTAGTCAGAAGCACGATTCTCGGCTGACGGTAAACCGGCACTTTCGCCACTCCCATTCCGGCCAGAATTGCTGCCTCCACATATCCGATATGTGTTCCTTTTTTCAGAAGTGTAGTTCCTTTTTTAAAATCCTCTCCTGCGAAGCAATAATTACTCCATCGCTTCTGTTCGCTGTAAACTTCTACCGTATCTTCGCCATAATCGGTATCCTCCTGATAAATACAGCAATTGCAGCCATTGGGTATTGCAGCACCTGTCATAATGCGCACTGCCTGTCCCTGCTGGATTTCTCTTTCCGAATACTGTCCGGCATCAATCTCTTCCATGACTTTCAGCCTCACCGGATGCTCTTTAGCGGCACCTGCAAGGTCCTCTGCCTTACACGCATAGCCATCTACCGGAGAGCGGTCAAAAGGAGGATTGTCAAACCCTGCCACCATATCCTGCGCCAGGACTCTTCCCCCTGCTTTATTCAGTTCTGTTTCTTCTGTCTCGTTTATTACAGGCGTATGCTGCAGAATCTGTTCCACTGCCTGTTCTACACTGATTCCCTCCACGCACTAATTCCTCCTCTTGTATATTACATTTTTTATAGTCTTTTCAATACCTTTATAACCACCGGGTCAATTGACGGATATATTAGTTTTACCTTTTGAACTCTATAGCAATTTCAGAGAATAATATCACTAAGATACTCCATTAGAGCCTTATTTTTTATAAACCAGATTGTCTTCAGTATTTTGGAAATTGCTATAACATCATAATATTCAGCCCACTGCTGAAGAATTACATATTTTTCATCTCTGTTGGAGAATGATTTCTCCTTCTCTCAGCCTCCCTGCCTCCAGAATCTGACAGAATACAAACCAGGGTTCCATGGGCGTGCATACCTTTTCTCCCTTATAAGCATCTGATGCAGGACCGCCCGCACCAATCCTGACTGCTTCCAGAAGTACATCTCCACAACGAAATCTGTTCCCCTCCGCAATACTGTTCCAGTCAATCCCTTCCACAAGGAGATTTTCTCCAAATCTGCCATATCTGAATTCTTCTTCGGACTGTTCGAAATATTCTTTTACCTTCTCATAAGGAAGAAGACTGACCTGCTTTCTTCCGCCCATTCCATAATGCACATCTCCCACAAGTCCCTGCAGATCAGCTTCGCATTCATGAATGTTCTGCGAGCAGGTCTTGCGTTCCTTACTGATGCATACACATAATATCTTCGCCATTTTCTGTCTCATCCTTCCTGATGTGTTACTGTTCACTCCGTTCACAGCAACACGCTTCGCGATGCACAGAATTTATGCTAATCGCATAAATTCGCGCGGTATGTCTCGGGTTTTCTGTGACCTTCGCTCACAAAAAACACCTCGCGGGATATTACCAGTGAACAGTAACCCTGATATCTCTTTATAAAACCATGTACTGCTGTTTTTCCTGCTTTCTCAGATCGCCCAGAATGCAATATTCACATTCTTTCCTGCATTCTGCAGATGCTCCACAAGTTCTTCTGCTACCTGTTCTTTCCTTTTTTCTGTGATTCCCAATTCCACGTTACTCTTATTGATAGCACCACCGAAGTAGAAATTAATATCCGTTGCCTGCTCAAACAGCATCACACCAAGCAATGCTGCCGCATCTTTTTTTCGTTTCAGCCTGTTAAAGAACAGCCTGTCCTCCATCCATTCTTCACAATATTCAAGCAAATGCTCAATCGTAAGAAATCCCTCTGTCACCAGCTCTGTACCTTCCAGCTTATAATAGGCAGGAACGTCTCCGCAGGCAGTTTCACTAAGAGAGATCAGCTCTTTATCCAGATATCTGGCAGCACACTGTGCAGTAGTTCCGCCGCAGATTACATGATATCCCTCTGAATCGAAAAAGGACTTCAGATATCGCTCATCATGCTCCTCCTTACTTGGCGGGCCGATCATAAGGTTTACCACCTGTTTATGCCGCATCCGCAGGACAATGGCTGTAATATCATCATCCGTTTCATTCAGATTCAGATCCAGGCTGGCCTCTGCCAGATAACCTGCCATCTCCTGTGCGCTCATCCCTTTATGGTACTTTGCCCTGCAGAAAGCCATTACATCATCTCTTCCCCAGCCGCCGTTGGTAGTTTTTCCCATTCCCGCATTGGTGACACCGTCGGACATAATGATCAGCATATCCTCATCTTTCAGTTCAAAACAGCTTTTATGGATTTCCTTCTCTTCAATCATACTTGTCTCCACCGGATAATCAAAGAGCTTGCCATCCCGGATCAGAATTGCATCCGGATTATCAAACTGATAAAGGCTTACCTGTTTCCCCTGAAAATTCAGCACTGTAAAAGTGGCATATGCCAGATTTCTCACACTGCACACAGGAAGCGTTTTCGCCACTGCACGCACTGCCTCATCCAGTTCCACCTGATTAATGATCATGGTACTGAGCATGGTCGCAGTCAGCGTGGAAAGGATATTCGCCTTTACTCCGCTCCCAAGTCCGTCAGAAAGCACCAGAACATGGTCTTCATCATTTTCTTCAATCTTATAGCAGTCCCCACAGAGAAATTCTTTCTTTTTATTCAGGCTCACATGACCAAAATCCATGCATAAGCCGTCAAATTCCACATTCAGTCCATGATGCTTATTTCTTTTCATTCTCTTCTTCACTCTCCAGAAGTATGGTATTTTTCAGTTTTTCTACTGCCACTTTGGTGTCTGCAGCAGTTTCTCCAAGAAGTCCGGCGATCTGCTGCACGATCTTCAGCTGTTCTTCTACCAGCTTATCTGCCATATGCGCAGCTTCAATCTGAGCATTATGAATCTGATCTTTATGCTTCCGCTCCTTTGTAATATCCTTCATAATGCAGAGAATCATTTTATTTTCTTTATCATTCGTCATTACGCGATCCAGATAACATTTCTGATCCTCCAGATAAATCTCATCCTGCATCAGATTCCGTTCAAAAGCCAGTATACTCGCCAGACTGTAATCATCCATGATCTCCGATACCGGTTTCCCGATCAGGCGCCGCTTTTTCGGCATATTGAACAATTTGGACGCCGCCTCATTCATCTGAATGATCTTCAGATTATAATCCACAGTTACCAGAAGTCCGGGCATGGCATTAAAGACTTTATTGGAGTAACTTTCCTGTTTTGCCCGCATATATGGAATGCACATGGCAACCTCAGCTTTATTCTGGATAATGGCAATTGCCTTTTCCCTGCATGTGTTGTAACCGCAGGCACCGCAGTTTAATTCATCCTTTGGAGAAAATTTTCCCATTTCCGCCAGAGCATCCCTGATTTCTTCTTCTGAGACCTCTTCCTGTTCCTGTGCAGAACAGTAACCGAAATTCTTTCTCAGTTCAAATCCCGGAAGTTCATAGTCTCCCTGCTCTCTGTGAAAATCTTTTCCAAAGGCTGCATTCTTCACTGCCAGAACATCTGCCAGATAATGTCCCTTCTTCATCTGGAAAGAAGGACCTGCCACACAGCCGCCGCTGCATGCATACATCTCAAGAAAGCAATTTTCAAAATCCTCCGGATGAAGTTCTTCCAGAACCTCCCTGCACTGCTCCATCCCACTTACAGAAAGCCTGCGGATTCCCTTTACAGCCCCAAGCAGGTCTGTTAAACCATCCGCAATGGCGATTTCTCTGGAACGGTAGGCAATCTGCTCAGGTTCTTTCTCAGTTATGGAAATCCCTTCTTTTTTCATCCATTGCACCAACTCTTCCAATGTGATCACATAATCCACTTCATTTCCTGAGTCTCTCAACTCTGACATAGCTGAAATACAGGGACTTACATAGACAATCTCTGCCTTCGGATATTTTTTTTTCAGATAACTGGCATGAAACTGCATCATAGAGGCAGACTGTACCAGATTTCCCAGAAGATGCGGATAGTGTTTCTTGACAAGCTGTACGATTACAGGGCAGGCAGAAGAGATCATTATTCCCGGCTCTTTCTGTTCCGCAAAAAGTGCTCTGTACTGCGAAATCATCAGGCTTGCACCTTCTGCTGCATCCGCTGCATCTGCAAATCCCAGCTTCTTCATCGCTTCCCTTATTCCATTGATACCGGTTACCCCAAAACGTGCCAGATATGCCGGATGAAGAGAGGCTATAACCTGCATCTTATTCTCCATTGCATTGCAGATTGCAGGAATCATATTCTGCTCTTCCTTGGCATCCTGCGGGCAGACAAGGATACACTTCTCACAGTAAATACACTGACTTTCTATGATCCTGGCCTGATGATCATGAACACGTATCGCCTTGACCGGGCAGTTCCGGACACATTTGTAACAATTTTTACAACTGACTTTTTTAAACTGAAGGATTGACTGAAATCTCTGCATGCCTCGTACTCCTTATTATGTAACACTATATTTTTCACAAAAAATTATCTGTAACCGTTCCGTATTTTCACAGAATGATGTACTGCCGAATGATTATTTTTGCCTTTCCATAAAGGAATATGGAGCTGCCGCAAGGACAGCAGATCCATGTGCGACAGCCCCATATAATATTTACGATATCAGATCCGGAACTTTGTCTCCGATATTGTTTTATGCTTTCTCAATCTTAATTGCGCATACCTTATATTCAGGAATTCTTGCGTATTTGTCAAGTGCGGCGTTGGTCAGCCAGTTTGCATTTCCATCCGGGAAGTGGAATGGCATCCAGCTCTCACCCGGTGAGGTCTTTGTACCTACACGAGCGGTAGATTCAATGGATCCTCGTCTGGAAGAAACTCTGACTTTATCACCGTTTTTGATACCCAGCTTATCGGCATCTACGATGTTCATTTCGATAAATGACTTACCTTCGATCTCCATAAGCTCAGGTGTCTTTCCTGTCATGGCTCTTGTTGTGTAATGATACAGAATACGTCCTGTCATGAGGATGATCGGATATTCCTCATCCGGAAGCTCTGCTGACGGTACATATTTTGCAGGATAGAACCAGCCAAGACCGCGGGAGAATTTACCAACATGCATGATCGGTGTTCCCGGATGATCCTTGGAGGTACATGGCCACTGAAGTCCCTGTCCATGAACTTCTTCACTGTCAAGACGTTCATGGCTGATACCTGCGAAGCTCGGTGTCAGAGATGCGATCTCATCCATGATCTGAGCAGATGTCAGATGTGGCTGCGGATATCCCATGCGGTTCATCAGATCAATAATAATATCTGTATCCAGTCTCATCTCTCCAGGTACTGTGACAGCCTTGCGTACTCTCTGTACGCGGCGCTCTGTATTGGTAAATGTACCCTCTTTCTCTGCATAGCTTACACCAGGAAGGATAACATCTGCATACTGAGCTGTCTCTGTCATGAAAAGTTCCTGAAGCACAAAGAAATCAAGACTCTTTAATGCTTTGATAATGTGTGTGGTATCCGGATCAGTAACTACCGGGTCCTCACCATAGATATACAGACCTTTGATCTCGCCTGTGATTGCTTTCGGGAATACATCAGTTGCATGAGTTCCGATATTCGGATCAAGTTTTACACCCCATGCTTTCTCGAATTTCTCACGAACTGCAGGATCAGTAACCTTCTGATATCCTGGATATACATTAGGCTGAGCGCCCATATCGCAGGCACCCTGTACGTTATTCTGTCCACGAAGCGGGTTAACACCACAGCCTTCACGTCCAAGCTTGCCAACCATCATTGCCATATTGGACATGGACATAACGCCCTCTGTACCTGTGGAATGTTCGGTTACACCAAGGCAGTAGATGATTGGAGCGCGGTCTGCTTTTGCATACATGATCGCTGCTTTTCTCAGATCGTCTGCGTCAATGTGGCAGATTTCAGCTACCTTCTCAGGTGTGTAATCTTTTACGATTTCCTTTAATTCTTCAAAACCTTCGGTACGCTCTGCAATGAACTTGTCATCCTGAAGACCTTCAGAAAGGATCACATTCATGATGCCGTTTGCAAAAGCAACATTTGTACCAGGTTTCAGTTTCAGATGGATATCTGCTTTCTTAGCCAGACCGATATCACGAGGATCAACTACGATCAGCTTACAGCCTCTCTTGATAGCCTGACGGATCTGCATGCCGACTACAGGATGTGCTTCCTCAGGGTTGGAACCAACCAGCATGATCAGATCTGCATTCTTTGTGATATCCTCAATTGGGTTTGTCATGGCACCTGAGCCAAGAGTCATCGCAAGACCTGATACAGATGCAGAATGACATACACGTGCACAGTTGTCTGTATTGTTGGTGCCGAAGCAGCAGCGAACCATCTTCTGTACCATGTAAATATCTTCATTCGGTGATCTGGAGCATGCAAAGCCTGCAAGAGAATCAGAGCCGTACTGTTTCCTGATCTCCATAAATTTGGAAGCAACAAGATCCAGGGCCTCATCCCATGTTGCACGTTCGAATTCACCTGTCTCTTTATTCTTGATCAGCGGATATTTAATACGCTCCGGTGACTGTACGAAATCGAAACATCCGCTGCGTCCCTTAACACAGAGCAGCCCTTTGTTGGACGGTCCGTTTACAGCTTCTGTATCTACGATCTTTCCGTCTTTTACAAGGAGATAATACTGGCAGCCTGTTGCACAGTGAGGACAGGTAGTCAGAACCTTCTTGTCAATCTGGTACGGACGGTATTTCTTTCTGCGCTTCATGGTCAGTGCACCTGTCGGACAGGCCTGTACACAGTTACCGCAGGATTCACAGATACCTTCGTTCCATTTATGTTTGTAATGTGCACCGATCACTGACTGGAAACCACGATCCATAGTGTCGATGGCACCTCTTCCCACAATCTCCTTACATGTATTCACGCAGCGATGGCAGAGAATACACAGGCTTGGATCATAGGTAAAGAATTTATTGGTATCATCTATCGGCATATCCTTCATTTCACCGGGATAGCTTGTCTCAGTCACACCATATTCAAAACAGTAGTCCTGTAATTTACAGTCACCGTTTGCCTCACAGGAGAAGCAGTGTACACGATGGTCAGAAAGAAGGAGGTCAAGGGTATCTTTACGATATGCAACTACTTTCTCTGACATTGTCTGTACTTCATCACCCTCTGAGCAGCGAAGTGTACATGCCGTATCAAATTTGGTTCTTCCATTGTTTGTTACTTCTACCACGCACAAACGACAGGAACCATCCGGCAATACATCTTCCAGATAGCAGAGTGTAGGAATCTCCACTCCGATCTGTCTGGCAGCCTGCAGAATGGTCGTACCTTTTTCCACTTCTACAGGAATTCCATCTATTGTCAAATGAATCATCTTTTCACCCTCCTTAATTCACAGAAATTGCGCCGAATACACAATTTTCCAGACACGTTCCGCACTTAATACACTTGGAGGTATCAATGCTGTGAGGCTCTTTCTTATTGCCTGTGATCGCACCAACCGGACAGTTTCTCGCACACTTGGTACATCCTTTACATTTCTCAGGATCGATCACATAAGAACGCATTGCCTTACATACATGAGCCGCGCACTTTTTATCAACAATATGCTCTACATATTCATCTCTGAAGTTTCTTAATGTGGAAAGTACAGGAAGCGGTGCACTCTTTCCAAGTCCGCAGAGTGAACGGTCCTTGATAAAGTTTCCAAGATGCTCCAGTTTATCCAGATCCTCTACTTCACCCTTTCCGTCTACGATCCTCTCAAGGATTTCAAGCATACGCTTGGTGCCGATACGGCAGGGACCACATTTACCGCAGGATTCTCTCTGGGTGAAGCCCATAAAGAAACGTGCAACCTCTACCATACAGGTATGTTCATCCATAACTACCAGACCACCGGAACCAACGATCGCACCATATTTCTTAACAGAGTCGAAATCAAGAGGTACATCCAAATGTTCTTCTGTCAGACATCCACCGGATGGTCCACCGATCTGAACAGCCTTAAACGCAGCACCGGATTTCAGTCCTCCGCCGATATCAAAAATGATTTCTCTTAAGGTTGTTCCCATCGGGACCTCGATCAGACCTGTATTCTCAATAGAACCTGTCAGTGAGAAGGTTTTTGTTCCAGGTGATCCCTCTGTACCGATACTTCTGTACCAGTCAGCTCCTTTGAGAATGATCTCCGGAATATTTGCATAAGTTTCTACGTTATTCAGAACAGTAGGTTTCGCCCATAATCCCTGTTCAACTGTACGGGGCGGTTTTACACGAGGCATGCCTCTGCTTCCTTCGATAGATGCAGTCAGGGCAGAACCCTCGCCACATACGAAAGCTCCTGCACCACGATTGATATGCATATGGAAGGAAAATCCTGTTCCAAGGATGTCATCACCTAACAGTCCCACTTCTTCCAGAACTGCGATAGCGTGTTTCAGTCGTGCTACAGACTGAGGATACTCCGCACGTACATAAATATAACCATGCTGTGCTCTTACTGCGTAAGCTGCAAGCATCATACCCTCGATCAGACGGTAAGGATCACCTTCCATTACAGAACCATCCATAAATGCTCCCGGGTCACCCTCATCACCGTTACAAACCACATAATGAACAGGATCAGCCTGGCGTGCTACCTGAATCCATTTCTTACCTGCCGGGAAGCCGCCGCCACCACGTCCGCGGATACCGGATTTATCAACCTGATCAATAACCAGATCCGGATCCATCTCAAACATTGCTTTCTCCAGAGCCTGGAAACCGCCGCTTGCTATGTACTCATTCAGAGATTCTGCATCAAACTTACCACAGTTCTTCAAAACAATACGGGTCTGTTTCGCGATAAACGGAATATCTTCCGGTCCGCGGCTTACTTTACCGCCTTTCTGATAAAGCAGTCTCTCGATAGTCTCATTACCCTGAACACTCTTCTCAAAAATCTCCTGGCAGTCTTCGATCTGAACCTTCGTATACTGGATCACATCGTCGCCTTTCTGGATACGAACAAGTGGTCCAAGCTCACAGACACCCTGACATCCTGTTTTCTTTACACCTACATGTGCATCTTTGTCATGAGGTCCAAACTCAATGGTAACTCCCGGAGCATCTTTGGTAATCTCCATGAATTTCTCATAGATTTTCTGAGAACCGGTTGCCACACATCCGGTACCTGAACAGACAAGAATACGACAGTCATAAGAATTAAGTTCTTTCACAGCTTCTTCTCTGATCTGCTCCAATACTTCCTTATTCTGGATCATCCCTGTTCGCCCCCTCTCAGTTTATCAATCAGCTCATCTGCCTTCTCCGGAGTCATTCTCGGATATACCTCTTCATTGACCATCATAGTCGGTGCAAGTCCGCAGGCACCAAGACAGGAAACTGTTTCCACAGTAAACATCATATCGTCTGTCGTCTTCTTTGTCTTTGACAGCCCCAGTTTCTTATAAAGTTCCTCCAGAACCGGTATTGATTTTCTTACATGACAGGCTGTTCCGTCACAGACCTTGATCACATATTTACCTTTCGCATCAAATGAGAAATTCTCATAAAATGTGGCAACACTGAACGCTTTCGCTTCTGTCACACCGATCTGCTCCGCAACATATGTAAGCAATTCTTCCGGGAGATATCTGTACACCCCCTGGATATCCTGCATGATTGGAATCAGTGATGCCGGCTTTTTACCATAGAAAGCAATGATCTCATCCGCTTTCTGATAAAATGACTGATCTAGCATTTCGCACCCTCCTTATACCTGTTTTTTCTCTTTTTATTGCACTCTTTACATATTGTAACGTTAATTATATGCCTTTTTCGTCATTTTCACAAGCGCATTTATAGAAATTTTCTAATTTTTTATCATTTTCCTCTATAGATGTTTGTTTTGTTTGTCTAATTTTTATCAGCTTTGTTCAATACTAAACCATCTCAGATGTAAACCAAACTAAACTAAATCAAACTGAACTGCCATTCTTTCTCTAGAGCGTGTCTGAAAAAGGCTTTCTGCAAGATGTGCGTCACAATCAGTCCTAACAAAAAACAGACCGCATTTTATGATCTTTGTTTCATAAAATGCGGTCTGTCTGTTTCACATGTTCTTTTTATTGAGCCTGGAAATAATATCCAACGCCCCATTTGGTGTGTACATATTTCGGTTCACTTGGATTGGTTTCAATCTTCTCACGGAGACGGCGGATATGTACATCCACAGTACGTACATCACCCGGATACTCATATCCCCACACAATGTTCAGCAGGTTCTCACGACTGTAAACCTTATTCGGATTAAATACCAGAAGCTCCAGTACATCAAATTCCTTTGCTGTCAGATTAATCTCTCTACCTGCAATAAATACACGTCTGCCTTCACAGTCCATACGAAGATCGCCCACCTGAATGCTCTTTGCCTTTTCTTTCTCCTCGTGGTCGCTTCCCGCACGGCGCATGATCGCTTTGATACGTGCCTTAACTTCCAGGATATTGAACGGTTTGGTGATATAATCATCCGCACCATATTCAAGACCAAGGATCTTATCCATATCCTCGCCCTTAGCTGTCAGCATCACGATCGGCACATTGGAAAATTCGCGGATCTGCTGGCATACTTCCAGCCCGTCCATCTTCGGCAGCATCAGATCCAGAAGGATAATATCATATTTTTTATCTTTTGCTTTCTCTACTGCCTCTTCTCCATCATAAGCGCAGTCTACCTCCATACCATCCTGTTCCAGACTAAAACGGATTCCTTTTACGATCAGTTTCTCATCATCTACTACCAAAACTTTCCTGCTCATTCGGTTCTCCTTATCCTACTACTATCTCATCTTTTATCTTTGCAAAAGTACCTTCTTTGATACCCTGTACATTCATAATATCCTCTATCGCAGCAAATGGCCCGTTCTCTTCTCTGTAGGCAATGATCGCCTGCGCACGTGTTGCACCGATCCCCGTCAGCGTAGTAAGCTGAGCTTCATCTGCTGTATTTATGTTGATCCTGTTATCCTGCTGAACCTGAGCGGTCATCCCTGTATTCTGTCCTGTCCCGGCACTTCCATTCATCTGTCCATCTGATGCTCCGGCCATCTCTGCAGGATCCAGCCCCTGCCGCTCCATCTCTTCCTGTGTGAGAATATAAAGCTGCTGTCCATCTGTCAGAACTCCAGCACGGTTTACACAGGTTAGAGCTGCCTCGGGAAGATATCCTCCCGCCGCCTCAATCGCCTGAAACACCCGGCTCCCGGCTGCCAGCTGAAAAACTCCCGGATTCGCAACTGCTCCGCAGACATCAACATAGATCATCTCTGGCTGTGTTTCCCCGGCTGAATTTATCTCCGTCCCATTACCTGCATCTGAACCATCTGATTCTGCCTGTTTTTTCCGGGACTCTGCAGAACTGCCATCATCATTCTGTCGGTCATCTGTATCTTTCTTCGACTTCTGTCCTGATGTTTTCTCTTCTGATGACTCCGCATCCACCTCTGCCTTTGCTTCCTGCAATCCATCTATCAGAAACTGTGCCTCTGTGCTCTTACATCCTGTCAGTCCTGTAAGAAACAAAGTTCCACATAATATCAGTGTCACAGTATAACAACACCTGTTTTTTATTTTTGTCATAAGGGTCCTCCTCTTATTTCTCAGAGTAAGAGTCCCCCTGTCCATAATGCCACCCTTATTGTAACGAAATCTTAATGATTTTACAATAGTAAACTCTTATTTTTGCCACTTAAATATAACAATTCCGGAAATCGCGATCAGCAATCCTAGGATTTTGCGCCATTCAAAGGGTTCTTTATCTACCCCAAACAATCCAAATAATTCAATTACATAAGCAACTGCCAGCTGCGAAATAACGATCAGCATTGCTGCCTTTGCCGGTCCAAGTGCTCCCATACTCTGGATTACTGTAATTGTAATAAACGCTCCGATCACACCACCAAGGAGTGTATATTTATTGTCCACTTGCCAGAGTGCAGCTACACTTTCCCGTCCTGTGAAAAGCCAGGCCAGAACACAGACTACAAAAGCTGACAGCTGCACCCAGCCGGTTGATACCCAGAGACTGGTCTGCTTTGTCACCTCCGTGTTAAAAACACCCTGAATACTCATCAGTGCCCCTGAAATCAATGCCACTATAAATCCCCACATAAATCTGCCCTCCTGGATAATATGATCATTCTGCTTACTCCGGTAATCATTCTTATGTCGAAAAGAGGCACCGCTGTTTAGCAGTACCTCTTTTATTCTTTATTATTAGTTTATTCATTCCGCGCAAAATCATGCACACAGTATAAATCCTGTTTTTATTTTTCTTTCATATAATCCATACAGTTTCTCACATTCCATGCATATCCATCCTGCTTCGCCTGTATATAGCGGATATTTTCCCATAAGAAAAAGATACATACCAAGATACCCGTCTTCGGAATCAGCCTTTTCTTTATAAATAAGTTTCCCACTCTCTTTCCTGTAGATTCCCATTTTCCCATCTGTTTCCAGCAAAATCCCGGTATGCCAGTCCAGATATCTGCCAACAGCTTTTTTCTCTGTTTCAGTCATGGGGCAATTCTTTATTTCTGGCCTCACTCATCCTTCTGTAAATCTCCGGCTCTGTAAGAAGCCTCCTGCATTCTCTGTAAATATCCTCCATCTTCGTGCCTGCAAGCTTTAAGGTTCCGGCTTCCACACCTTCCGGACGTTCTGTTGTATCTCTCATGACCAGTACAGGTTTTCCCAGTGCAGGAGCTTCTTCCTGGATTCCGCCACTGTCTGTCATGATCAGATAACTGGCTTTCATCAGATTATGGAATTCTACCACATCTAACGGTTCGATCAGATGTATTATCTCACATCCACCGAATTCCTCATCTGCAATTTTTCTGACCTGCGGATTCAAATGTACAGGATAAATAACCTTCACATCTGTAAATTCCTCCACGATCCTGCGTATAGCCCGGAACATATCACGCATGGGTTCTCCCAGATTCTCCCTTTTGTGTGCTGTCACAGCAATCAGTCTGCTGCCTTTTGCCCATTCTATCTCCGGATGATAAAAATCATTTCTCACCGTATAGTGCAAAGCATCAATTCCTGTATTTCCTGTGATAAAAATCTGCGCCATAGCCTTGGCAGGCCATTGCGCAGCGATTTGGTGCAATCCAATTTATAACATTTCACTTCCAGAACAAAAAATTATTTTCTAATAGTAATTTCATCAAAAACACTCATATCCGTGGTACGCACAGTTTTGATTGTAAGTGTCTTTCCCTGTATTGTAATAGCAGAAATCAGAGGTGTTTTTTCTGTTTCTCCATCATAAAAGGCAATATAGCCTTTTTTTCCACTCTCCTTCTCATAAAACTTGCTTCCAGTAGAAGATGTTCCGGACAGATATAGCGTTTCCCCCTGTTTTTTTAGTCCGGACGCATTTCCGGTGGACTTCATTCCTTTCATTAGGTATGTTCTCGCATACAGATGATCATGACCGGACAATACAAGGTCTACGTCCAATTCAGAAAATGCCTCGTTATACACTTTTCGGAGATTCAGTATTTTTTCCTCATCTGAATGCGGTCCTGCGCTAAACATTGAATAATGCATAGTAACAATAATCCATTCCGGATTTGTATTTTGAATCGCCTTTTTTAAATATTCTATCTGAGTTGCGTAACTGCCGCTGTTTGAATTCAATGCGAAAAACAGAACTCCGTCACGGGCAAAATAGTAGTTCGCATCATCCCATACACCTGGAGGCATAAACTGCTCTTCATAAATCTCCTTTACGGTGTCATGATTCCCTTTGTTTACCGCCACTGGTATATTTTTCAGTTCATCCGGACTTCTAAATTCATAGTATTCTTCTATTGCTATATCCGTTTTCGAACTGTCACTTTGGTCGCCTGCCGATATCAGAAATTCTGCATTCGGCAGAATGTGCTTTCCCACCTCCAGCGTCCTCTTCCACGCTTCTCCATCCTGCTGTACGCTTTCGCCGGCACCAATCTGGGGATCTCCGACAAATAAAAACTTTACTCCCTCTCCCTGTTTTGCAGTCGTAAAATTAAAAACTTCTGAATGTGCACCATTTTTTCTGTTACATAATCGATAGCTGTAAGTTTCACCAGCTCGAAGATTCGATAATCTTGCCTTATAACAATACTGCCCTTCTATCTCAACTCGTTCCATTTCCAACTCTGTATAATTGTAGAAGTCATCTACTTTTCTACAGTATTGTACATTATAACCTCCTTTTTGAGGCGTAAGCCAATTAACCAGCATCTGGTTGTTTGTATCACCCGGCTGAAGGATAAGACCATCGGCATCCAATGTTTCCACTTCATTCCATTCCGGCGTTCCTTTAAACTCCTTAAAGTCAAAATAGACATCAGAGCTGTCTTCATGTATCTGATGAACCTCAACTGCAATGCAGTTTGTTCCGTTTTTTAGTGCAGTAGTATTTTCTACTGAAAAAACCCTGTTCCAAGATGTTTCTACTCCCTCTTTCGCTCCATACCCGGTTTCTGGGTCATAACCTTCTGTCGGTTCATTATCTTTGTATATTTCTTTTCCATTCAGATATATGATTACAGAATCATCAAACTGTATTTCTCCTGAAAGCTGAAATATCTCTCTGGCATCGTCCACCTCAAATTCTGTTCTAAAATAATATACTGGCAGAGCCTTCTTTTTAGCAGAATAATAGTTCAGCAGATTCGAGGGATATTTTCCTCCCACACGATCATTCAGTTCTCCATAATAACTCCCAAAACTTCCCTTGGCCTCTTTCCAGTCTTCTGTCAGATATCCAGCTTCGTTCCAGCGTTTTCCGTTGCTATCAATCGACGGTTCTCCTTCCGTATCCTTATACTGCCAATATGTTATACCGGTTTCTACATAATGAAATTTTTCATCTCCTTGAATTTCCAACAGTTCATCTTCAAGTATATTTTCATCAGCATAACGGTTCTGAACGAAAGCAATACCCATTACTGCCACCAAAATAAAAAACGCAAAAGTTGTTCCTACTGCCAGTTTAAATTTCTCGTATTTCTTGTTCATACCGTGTCCTTCATTTCCATCTTTCATATAACCTTCTCCACCGATATCATACTATTCTCTATTAAGCTTCTTTCTTTCAAGAGTTCCCCATGTATCTTTGTATTTCCGATACCCGATCAGCGCGTTCATCCTCACAATCATAAGAATAAATCGCAGTCCTATCAGTTCAAATCCACTTAAAAGTATAGCTTTCAACACATCCTTCCATGATATGCGCATTTTTCTCATATACAGTCGACTGAAAAATGATATAAGCGTAAGAATGCACCCAAATGCTGCATATACCAAAAAAAACAATATCATAAAAGGTTCGTTAACCAGATTTACCACATATGAAAGGATAATCGTCAGTATTCCAAAGACTTCAATATACGGCGAAAGCAGTTCATAAATCCAAAAATATAGAAACGAAACCGCCCCTAAAAGTCCGTACTCTTTTTTCCCTACTGCATTTTTATACTTTGTCAGACTTTCAAAAAGCCCGATATGCCATCGTCTCCTTTGTTTTATCAAATCTTTGAGATTTCTCGGTACCTGGCTCCAGCAGATTGCGTCTGGCGCATACTGTATAGAATAATCAATATGATTTGATCTGCAGAAAACATGAAGCTTCACAACAAGTTCCATATCCTCTCCCATTGTGGAATCGTCATATCCGCCTGCAAGAAGAACTGTTTCTTTTTTAAATATGCCAAATGCCCCTGATATAATCAGGTTTCCGTTATAGCGGTTCATAAAGATTCTGGAAGCAAGAAACGAACGCTCATATTCAAGCACCTGCATTGCTACGATCAACTTTTTAGGCATACTATAGTCACTTACTTCGCCTTTTACTAATCGGATACCATTAGATACAGCAATCTGCCCGCCACAGGCTACTACTTTATCATCTTCCAGTATCGGTTTTGCGATTTCATAAAGAGAATTACGTTGCAACATCGAATCCGCATCCATACAAATAAAATATGGATAATTTGATATATTAATTCCCATATTCAGGCTGTCTGCCTTACCTCCATTTTCTTTTTGAACCAAAGTAATGGAAATCCCATTATAGACTGTTTCATAAATTGCCTGCTCCTTCTTGCAGTGAACTCTTTTTCTGATGGGCCTATTTATTCTTTTCATGTGGAAAGAATCCACCAGATATTCTACTGTTCGATCTGTTGATCCATCATCTACAACGATAATTTCATAAAGTTTATAATCCTGTTCCAAAAGTGAAAAAACCGTATCTACAACTGTCATTTCTTCGTTGTGTGCAGGAACAATTATACTGATGGGAATGTAAAAATCATGACGGAGTGTTCCTTTCATCTTTTCGTCCATTCGTTTCTCGTAAAGTTCCGATGCTCCTACAACAACTGACAAAAAAAGGAAAGTGCTATAACCAATCAAATAAATGACAAAAAAAACGTCAACAAAAAACAAAAATAGTTTAATCGCATCCATCATCTGTACTTTCCTCCGTTCCCATAAATTTATATGCCATCATTTCTTTTGCATATATATCTTTTTCGTTCTGTATGAACTTTCCTTTTTGTTCGTGATCAATTAATTTTCCAAGAGACTGAGCACTATTATAGCGAATATACCAGTTTCGACTTTCACAGCCTTTTTTCAACACATCTATAGTCCTTTTCCCTGGATACGATTCAAGGGCCAGTGCACTAAGCGCAGCATATTCCCAATCTGATTCACGCCACTCCTCAACCAGACAGCACAGATATTCCCACGCCTTGTCATACTTATACTTTCGAAAATAACGAATTACTGCCAGTCGAAGCTCTCTGTCATTTTCTTCATCTTTAAGAACAATAAGTAGTCGTTCGGTAAAGTTTCCGGATATCATTCGGAAAAAGTTTACAAAACATATTTTGTAATATGTTGAATAATGAGTCCAGTTTTTCCATAATTCTTCAGCCAGCAATTCCCTGTCTCCTTGAAAAGAAAGCAAGCCATCTGTTACCATTTTTGAGCTGTGTTCTATCCGCATTCTAGTCAAAATATGATATGCTTTTATCACGTGTTCAGGCTGTCCGCCAGCATACAAGGCATAGAGTGCATTTTCGCGGCAGTAGATAGAATGATCCGATACAAGCCATTCCATCTGAAGTGCAAACGGGTCTCTGGCTCCCGGACCACACAGATGATGCTGCTCTATGATGTATGCCATAAGTGCTTTCTCCATGCCTCTTTTTTTCATATAAGCACTACTGAGCTTATAGAACAGATCTCTGTTATTTCTGACCCATTTTTCTATATCTTCCTGTTTTCCCTTCGCTTCCAGTTCTTCTACTGCCTGTTGGAATAAAATAAGTCCAGAGCTTTTGCTCAATTTTCTAGTCCAGAATTTTTCTTCTTTTTGGGATATCTTTTCGACTCCTGATGTTTCAAGCATTTCACAAAGTTTGTTCATATACTTTCTTACCATTTCAGGATCTCTTTTTCTCTTAAAAAAGTCTCTGGCGAAATAAACCAAATTAAACAATAAAAGACATATACATATGGCCATATATAAATAAATTAACAAATTTACTTGAAATACCATGAAAACTATCGCCCTTTCATATATTAACCACCCTTTAGGATTTAATCCTTATCCTTCCACAATTCCTGCAGATCGTAATATCCTTGTTTTAATCGTTCATGCCATGTGGGATTTGTGCCCCATCCTTTCAATTCAACCGTTCCCATTTTAATAGGGAACTGCACATTTGCATCTGTCCCTACACCGGCATACATCTCTGAAATTTCTATTCCTTCTATTCCATAATTTTCATAGTAATCATCATGGATCACCATCTCCGAAGGATTATAGAAGTTCAACAAAGACCATGGTAATCTGATCTCAATCTCATCCCCATTTACAATAAAATCAGATAATGAGTTGAAATCCGCCGAATCCGGATTCCCATTTCCATACGTAAGTGTTCCTGTATCAAAAGTTTCTGCACTTTCAAACCCTTCAGGGGTGATTTCAAAACTTGGATCATTTGCAACCTGCAGCATCAGATGTATCGGAACAAATTTTCCAGTATCTTTTTCAGGGACATTTAGATATGCGTCTTCACCATAAACTCTCTGAGAATACATCGCTCTTAGCGCTTCATATCTTTCCTGTACAAGAATTTTGGTATCCTCCCGCCCCGAAATAATCAGTACAAAATCCGCCTCTTGTTCAAATAGCGGCGCTATACCGTCGCATGCTGTGCTTCCTGATTTTGGTGTCGTATCAATCGGAACATAAAGTGTTTCATTTCCAAAGTGAAAATCATCTTTGTGAACTCTGAAATAAACATATTTTTCATCATACTTGCAACTAAGCGACATGGTATCCGTCTCCATCACTATATCTGTTTCTTCCCATTCCGAAACATCTCCGTCAACATAGCAGACACTCTCTACTTCACCCGGATCAAAAGACAGAATACCAAAATACTGTTCATTCGTCTGATAGTCACTCCAGTAACACGTCTTTGTCAAATCCGTATAAGCCATAGTGTTCCACGTTCGCTTGAACCATTCATCCTGCCAGGTAAACGCTACAGATCCTGCGCACCCTGATGCCATGATATCCTTGTAGCACTGTACTAGTGCTTTTCCTTGTTCCTCCTCGCTCATCCCACCTTGTGAACGCCCTGTATTTCGATCCGACTGCGCTCTTCCTCTCGATGAAGGAACTCCATATTCCGAGATAATAACCGGCATGGTATGATGTGCGTTTATTGCAGTCAGATATGCTCTGTATGAGTTAAACGTCCCGTCTTCGTCTGTAAATTCTTCTCTGCTTTCAATCTTCATTCCCAGAACATCCATGAATCCGAGATAATCCGGGAAATACGGATAGATATGGTAAGACGCAAACTGTCCTGATAGAAACTCATCTGTCGTTTTTATATGCTCTACATCCACCTGTTCAAATTTTCTAAAATACCATTCTACAGTCTGATTCCACTCAAGCGGATCTGTTGTTGGCCAGTTAGAAAAAGCAATCAGACGCTGACTTGAATATTTTTCCGTTTCGTATTCTATAATTTTATCCCCTACCTGCGCAAGCATTGTTTCAAAAGGCGTTGCTTCTTCTGTCGTGCGCATATATTTCCCCTCATACGAATCCCTTTCCTCCTGCATATGATCCGTAAAAGCAACTGTTGTATCTTCCCACTCCACACCTAGGATATATCCCAACACCCATGGAGAAATATCTTTTGTATAACTCCCGCTCCCAAGATCTTCTCCTAGTGAAAACCTCTTATTTCCATGTATCATATCCACCAGAATCCTGGAATCCCTCAGAAACTCATTAAGAAAATCTTTGCTGTAAGCATCTCTGTGTGAGTAAAGAACATAATCATCGATCCATACTCCATGGATAATATAAAGTGGATCGGGATTATCATGATTAAATTCCCAGACAGCATCATAAAAATCATCCTGTAACAGGGTGTACACCCTCACACAGTTGGCTCCCATATCCTTAATCATCCGGAACCATCTCAGATAGGTTTCCTTATCAATAGCATAATCCGTGGCAAAATGACCTGGAATTCCCACTCCCATATCAACACCGCGTATTTCAAATGGTTCCATTCCGTTCCCAGTATCTACAAGAATCTCCTTGTCTGAAACTGTTGTAAACGTTTTAACCTCTTTATTCATGTTAAAACTAAGGGTACTCCCTATCCTGTCAGAAACAAACATCCAGCAGGTCACCGCTATAATGACTGCTGTACATGCTATAATAAACTTTTTCATATGTATCTCCTGTAATCTTAAACGGCTCATCTTTTTCCGTTAAAACTGATCAGTGGTTAAATTTTTTAACGGCAGATTCATGACAGTATTGTTTTAATACCTCAATATTCTCATCCAACCACTCCAACCTCCCGATCAGCTCATCCGTCATCTGACCCACTGCCTCCTCGTAGCTTTCCGGATTTCTTTCATCTGGATGAAGCTTGTTTCGACTGTCGAGATTCTCGGAATTAAAGCTATATCCCCATACAGCATAATTCCGGTCCACAGCTTCTCCCTGATATTCTGTTACATCCTGTATATACTGCAAAATATTTTCATTGCTTAATATTCCCTGTCGGAATTCCCTATATCTATCAATAATTAAATTGATATAGTTCTCATCTTTTATCATCATCCAGAACCATGGTGCCTGTACAGAAACAAACTGTCGTATATGAAAGTCATCTTCGTTGTCCGTACTTATATTACCGAGATCATTGTTAAAATCCCATACACATGGCTTGATTTTTCCATTTACATCTTTATAAAAATAAGTAGACAGATTCCCCGTATCATGCTGAAGAAATACTTCTGCAATAATAAAATAGTCAGCAAATTCTTCAATATCGACATAATTATTAAATCCATAAGCAAGCGTATCGTAATCATAAGAATATAACGCTTTTTCAAATTTGCTAAGATCTTTTTCAATGTAGTCCTTGATTGCAGGTGTAATCTGCTCTTCTCCCGGATAAACAAGATCAAAAAATGAATCTTTTCTAAGTACAGATACATATTTTGTAAAATTATTCAGTGCAGATACCGGAAGACTTGTAGCATTATCAATTTCTACAATGTAGCCTGTAACATTTTTCGTTAAGTTTGGGCGCGCTATATCCACTCTTCCTTTACCCCTGCTGATAGTTTCCATCATCACATAAACTCCCTGATACGCCCCGTTCAGAATCACCTCACAAAATCTGACATCTGGTGCAAAATCCATAAGCTCACCAGAAAAATTCATAGCCATATAATTACGCATCAGAGTTTTATCTAAAAATGGGCCGTGGAGTACCCAGTCATGTGCCGCCTCCATGCCCATTATCCTTCTATCCTGCTCAGTACCATCTCCATCTACTGTCGTAACAGCGTAAGATTTTTTATCAAACCATCTCGAGGTATTTCCCCGGACTCTTATTCTTATGCTTGTACTAACTGCGGGTTTGTCATTGACCGTATTATATGTATCCAGATTGTCAATAATCTGCATCGTTGCGGCAAGTTCGCTTTCTCCTTCTGACGTAGTCGTATATTTTCTATGTGAATATCCTTCTTCATAATATGGCACTCCAGGAATTTCTTCAGAGGTTTCTATTTTAACCACGGGCAAATGCGTTTTTAATTTTTCTATGTCTACTGCCTCGCTGTTATACTGAGATTCTGATATTTGTTCCGCATTTATGGCTTCCTGTACATCCGGGATTGTATCTTCTACTGAAAGATATTCTTTATGTTGATGTGTTCTGTATTTTTTCCCTCCCAGTTCTGTCTGAGTCCAAAACGTACCGATTACTGTAAGTGCTGCTATAATCAGTACCCAATATTTGTTTTTCAAAATATTCCTCCTTTGACTGTTTCAAGAATGACACACTAACACTATTAGTTACTAATATCATCATCCTGAGCAACTACATTCACATATTCCACGTGTTCAATCTCATATAGGCAGTCCGCAATACTCTCTGCGCGGTTGCTTGCTTTCTCAAATATTTTCAGCGGAATCTCATAAATCAGTTCTACTGTCTGTTCGGTGGTATTTTCAACTCGCAGATCAATTCTCCGTGAAAAATATTCACTAACAATAGACATAATTCTTTTATCCGTACTTCTTGCTCCCCGAACAATCAAAAGCATACGACTTTCATTCTTAATTCTGCCAAGAACGAGAAGTATCAGAAATACAATTGCACTACCGATTCCCGCTGTTATGTAATCTCCAACTCCACATGTAAGACCAACTACTACTGTCCAGAAAATATATACCGTATCTCTCGAATCCTTGATAGCCGTCCTAAAACGGACAATTGACAAAGCACCTACCATACCGAGCGATAACGCCACGTTATTACCGATTGCCGTCATAACTACTGTTGTCAGAACAGCAAGTACAACGAGGCTTGTATTAAACTTCCGACTGTATATTGTACCTGTATGTGACATATAGTATGAAAGATAAATCACAAATCCCAACGCCGCAGCAACAAGAATTTGTGTTAATATTTCTGTCATACTTAAAACTTCTACCTGCTGAATTAATTCATTTAAAAAACTTCTCATTTAACTCTCTCCTCCTTAAAATCTAAAAACTGCCTGACGGGCAAGTGCATATTTACTGACTGCCGTCTCACTTTTATTACTGATTTGCAAAATATTTTTTATATAAGCCAACAGAAAATTGTTATATTTCACCTCCATTACTACACACCCTGGATGTATAACTGGAAAACAGCCTGCATATTCTTCCAAAAATCTTCCAGTTAATTTTGACGCTGATATATTGCTGTCAAAGGTAATCCTTGTGTCATTTTCTTTGAAAACAAACGCCATTCTCTTATATTCAACAATGACTTTCGGTATATAACAATTCGTCTTAAGAACACCATAACATTCCGTTGCGAAAGGATCACTATATTCAAGAAGTACTTCATAATGTCCCTTCATTAATTCTTCAGCATGTTCTCTGGAAATAGTCAGGGAACGCTTCAACTGATTACTTCCCTGTTTTTGTTTCATCTCTAAAAGTGCTGTCCTACTTTGAGGACTGTAAATCCGCAGACGCATTTTCCTGCGACACTCAACACCCGCCAATTTTTCTTCAAAATCTTTGTTTCCCAATGTATCGAAGTACAGGGAACGTACCATATATCCATCCTTACCGTTATGAGAATCTTCTTTAAATAGTTCAGCAAACTGACGGCTAAAACGATAATACTGTTCCCCGCTTATTAGAAATTTTCTTTCCTGACGAAACACCTTTTTAATCTGCATTCTTTTCCTCCAACATCTCTCTTACGGGTCTGCTCCAATGATAATCTCTGGTCACATTTATATTTTTATATTCCTTCTGAAGTTTCTCCCAAGTCTCTTTCGCATTGTCGATTCCCTTATTCCGATAAGTTTTATTTTCTGTAAGACCATGCTTTCCAACCTCCTGAAACTCCAATATGCAATGTAACTCCTTTCCGTATTTTTCAGAAAGCGCAGCCTCTGTTCTGATTGCCTCGATTTCATTACCGCAGCTATAATTCATAACCGCTACTTCATCACAAGTCTCTTTTATTAGTTCTTCAAGCCCTGACGTCAATCCCTGATTGTCATAATGCCGTGGTATACAAATCGCTGTACGGAGATGATTTTTTTGAGCGAATTTATATCCTTTTTTCATACAGCTTATATATCTGTCCATATACTCTTCCGGATTCTCTTTCCAGGAATCCGATATATACGGTTCTATATCCAACATAACTCCGTCAAACTTCTCTTTATCTGAAGATTGTACATTATACTGAACGATTTTTTCCAGATGTGCCAACAGCGTTGCTCCATCCTCTTCATATCCCCATTCTACAGCGCCAAGGAGTGCATACACTTCTATCTTCCTATTGTGTAAGGCTTTTACAAATTTTCCTGTAGCCTCCACTTCTGTCATTCCATTTGTCTCCTGATACCACTTGGTAATTCCAAGCTCTTTTGCAAGGTAAAGTGCCTCCTCCGGTTCACAAACAGCTTCCTCTGACCACTCGAACATTCCTGTTTCCTGATATACCTTGTCCTGTTCTTTTCCTTTTCTGACACAGCCGGATACTGTCAACATAAATATAAAAATATATACTACAGTAGCCGTTCTTCTCTTGTTTTGTTTCACTCTATCGCATCCTCCCTAAATTATTCACGAATCATTTTTACCTATAGAAGGCTTGATTTCGCTACAATCGTCTACCAGATAGAGACCAATACCAAAACAATGCTCAAAATCGAGCTGACTTTTGCTTTCAGAACTTTCTGCATTGACAAATTTCCTTTCCCTTTTGAGATATTTTCTTATATATTATCATCGAAAGTAGCTTTCCCAAAATCAATAGAATTTGCGCGAGTGGACATTTTTCTGCGCGAATGGACATTATAGCGATTGACACTTGTTCTCTTTCGGGGTACGCTTATAAAAAAGAATCCATCTGGTCAGATCATCGATCTGAGTCCACATAAGCAGAAAACCAAGCAGGCGCAGTATGACAATATACAGAATACACTTCTTTTTATCTGCCTCAATTCTTCGATAGGTTCTGGTGTAATCAATTACTTTCTTTTCTTTCATATATCCCTTCTTTTGTTCCGCTTCGCTACGTAACTCTACATCGAAGTCTCTCAGAAATTTTTTACATCTCCTCTCCGTAGATTACAGCACTGCAGCCTTTCTGCTTTTTACTCTGATACATTGCCCTGTCAGCCTTTCTGTACAGCTGATCAAAAGAAACCTCTTCATATCCATTATAAAAACACGCACCTAGACTTATTTCTATGCTCTTTCCCTGCATCTCTATGATATCAATCTGTCGGATATTTTCAAAAAATCTCTCAAAAAATTTCTCTGCTACCCTTTGTTCCAGCATTCCCGGTATAAACATGGCGAACTCATCACCTCCGAGCCGCAAAACCACATCGCTGTCACGACATGTTTTCTGTAGTTTCTCCGCAATGGCTATGATCACCTTATCTCCTACAGAGTGTCCGTAATTGTCATTGATGGATTTAAATTTGTCACAGTCGACCAGGCAAAGCAATCCTCCTGTTTTTTCCTTTAAAAATTCAGTAATCTTTTTTTCTCCGCTTCCACGATTACATAATCCTGTCATAAGATCTGTCTGCGCCAGATAAATCAGCCTGTTCTCACGCTTTTTTTCTTCTTCTATACACTCAATACAGAAAAGTACATGCAGAAGTTTTCCATCTTCATCGTAGTCTACAGGAATAAATCTGCTTCGGTTCCAGCCTGATATTTTATCTGTAAATTCATGTGTTATGCTGTTTTCTCCAAGAAGCCGTTCTTCCAGCGTACTGATATCTACAAACTCCAGTGATTCCTGAAGTTGTGATTCCGTACACATTTTCTCAGCGATATTCTTGATATGTCCGCAAAAATCATCTCTGATTTCATATTCTCCCATTTTAAAATCTTTTCCCAAATATTCCGCAATCTGATCTGTCATTTTTATAATATGATATCTTTTTGTCTGCACATCAACCAAATACATAGATGCATAGATTTTGGAAAGCGACGAATAACTGCTGAGCTTTGCCTCTTTATTTGACTTTATAAACGAATTACGCAATTTCAGAAATGAGATAAGAAGCGTTCCTATCATATCCAGAAAAGTAGTAAGTCCCCTGTAATCACTCTTTGGAGGATTATCCACACCGAAAAAACCACTTATCTCATCTTTATAACGCAAAGGACATACCACCACATTTCTCACATTCTGCGCTTTTAACATATCATATGATACGCGATGTTCTTCTTTGATATCTTCTATATCAGTGATAATGATACTTTCGCCCCTGGAAAACGTATCATACCACCACTTTATTACGTCCATATCGACATTCTGCAATCTGTCTATCTCAGGAGTTACTCCCTGTGCACACCATTCATACGTATTGTCTGTGCCATGTCTTTCTTTACAATCTTCGAAAATATATATTCTGTCAGAACCGATATGTCTGCCGAAAAAGCGGATAAATTCATTAATCTGCTCGTCAGGTGTATGGTAATTGAGTGCGGATCTAAGTGCTTCATTTATGACCAGTTCATACTTTATGATTGTCTTCATGTTGCTTTCCTCCTGAATGTCGTTCTCATCTTATTTTTTTACATTCAAGCCAGATGGAAAGACCTTCTTTTATTTTCTGCTCTTCCATTTGCTGTACTCCCATTTGTTATCCTCATTATAAAAAAGTCATAAATTTTTTCAATAATTCTGTCACGAAACGACAGAAAATGACACGAATTGTAAATCCATGGTATTGTTTTGTGATATATTGTTACCGGATAAATACTCTCAAACTCCTCATACTTCATCCTCTGTCTCTTCATAATCCTCATAAGACTTAATCTCTGCATAAAGATGTGTGTCTCCTTTCACATTTTCCTCTGGCTCATGCAATTCTTTACATTCCTTATCTGTATACAAAACGTAATACGAACTATCATCATGAAGCATGATCCATACGTGATTATCTGCAGGAACAGTGATTGCATAATCCTTTTCCAGCTCTGTGCCAGGAGCTGCAGTAACTGTTACATTACGTACATCACCTTCTGCTTTTTCTGCTTCCTCGTACTTTTCGCAGAGATCTGCTACATCCTCAGATCTGTCCACGCCGTAGGAGAATTCCATCTTCGAAGCTTCTTCTGAAGTGCCGTCCTTATGATTCAGAATCTGAGTATGTTTCAATGGTCTGTAATCATCCGAAGCAACCACATATTCCATAGAAATCCAGTCTCCCTCTGTGTAGGATTCTCCATCTCCCTGAGAATTCAATGCGCTCTGAGTAAGTTCTTCAGGTACCTTTGTCTGTATAATGATCGTATCACCATCTTCCTTCATATCCGTCACTTCTTCCTCTATGGTTTCATCTGTGTAAAAGCTTATAAGATCATCTGCATTTCCATCTGCTTCATCAATATACAGACAGGAGAGGTACTCGTCTCCTTCTTTTCCGTATTTTAATTCGCCATCTTTATAGAGCATCTGGGTAGTACCATACATATCTACATACATCACTTCAGAATCTTCATAGTCATATACCTTTGTATTCTGCAGTATATATTCACAGGTAGCTTCATAGCTTTTATGATTGCTTACAAGACTGTCTGTTTCTCCTGCTTTCATCATCTGTTCCAGTGCATTGTCTTTTGTCAGTTCAGGTAACGTATCCGATGCCTGAACACTCACACATCCTGCTCCCAGAGTTCCCATAATCAGTGCCGTCACAATAATCATTCTTTTCTTCATTTTTTAGTCTCCTTTTCTTATATTTTTTCCTTTACGATGCCAGTAAAGCAAACTTTCGGGCATATATACCGTATCAAAAGCTCTCCTCATTTTGACAGTTTTCTGAATCTATATTATTTATGTTATTTGAATTTGACTTCTCTGTCTATATTTTTGCGTGAATAGTCAAAATATGGTGTGAAAAGACCTTCATATGATTTGATTTTGCCCTCTGCCAATGGTATACTTATTTTTAATAAGTAACCTGGCCATTATCTATCTTTATGACAGGAGGGTTTTATGATAGCATTGCGTTATTTCTGCGGATTTTCTCTTCAGATTTTTCCTTATGCATTTTTCTGTTTGTATCCATTCCGGGATCGTTTCCGCCTAAGCACAAAAAAGACAATGCTCATGGCACTGTCCATTTTTATTGTAATGGTCATTCCGTTTTCTCTTATCGCACAGTTCAACATCGGCGGTGATTACAGAGAGCTGATCTGGAATGTTATCTTTTATATTGCCCTGCTACTGTTCGGAATATTTTACTGCTTTAGCATCCAGGCGAAAGCAGCAGAAAAACTATTTGTATTTTTTGTTGTAATGAGCTACGGATTCTTTGTTACAAGCACCGTTACCTTTTTGCACCGTACTTTCCGGTTTCCATCCGATTATTTTATGTATCCGCCCTTTGCACTGGCTCTCACACTTATCATAAATCTAGTTCTTGCGAAACCATTTCTCATGCTGATGGAGCGAATCCGTACTATGATCAATGCAGATCTGGAATCACGGATCTGGAAGATTCTCTGCTCCCTCCCTGCTTTGTTTATTCTGATTGCCAGTATTGCACAGTTCTCAAGCATAATAAATCTTTCCAATAATATAGTTGTCCATGTTATGTTTGTACTGTTTGCAGTATTTGCTTTCATGGTGTATGCCGTATTCTTCAGTGTCATGGGATACATCCGCAGCAAACAGGAAGAACAGCGGATTTCCGAGCGCATGCTGGAAAGCTATCGTAATCAGGCAGAAAACAATGAACATATCCTGGAAATACACCATGAAATCCGGCATCATATGAATGCCCTGTCCTCTTATCTTAATCAGGAGGACTATGCAGGCGCCAGACAGTATACACAGAAATTTACTGAAGAAGCCGAAGAGCTTCCTTTTGTCACCTACACAGCCAATGCTCTGGTCAATTCCATCCTTTCAGAATTTGCAGAACGTGCCAGCCGTTATAAAGCCATAGTGGAGTACAGTATTGTCATTGGCAGAAGTCTCAACATGGAAGATATTGATCTGTGCCGAATGTTGACAAATATATTGGAAAATGCAGTAGAAGGGTGTCAGAAGGTTTCTGAAGAACAACGGATCATCCGGCTGAATCTCCATTCAAAGGGAAATTTTCTGTTTATTAAATGTGAAAACTCCTGCAATGAGGATAACCTGAGAATCACGAATGGAAAATATAAATCCAGTAAAAAGAACAGTGACAAACACGGTTACGGTCTTAAGATCATCAATGGAATCGCCGAAAAATACAATGGTATACTGAACGTACAGGTACGTGGTGGCTTTTTTGCTGTAACAACAACGCTTTGTCTTGACGAAAATAACGATTAATAGGAGGCTTTCACTATGTACCATATTGTCATCTGTGATGATGAACCGATTTTTTTAACACAGATATCAGAAATGATCATCGATATTTTAGCGTCCATGGGAGAATCCTGCGAGATTCGAAAATATACTTCTATTTCAGAATTAAAAAATACATTGCAGAATACTCCCAAAAGCTGTGACATTCTGATTCTTGATATTATGCTGGGTGAAAACAATGGGATCAGCTTTGCAGAATGTCTCCGTGACACTGAAAACCAAATTCCCGTTATCTTCATTTCCAGCAGTAAGGAATTTGTATTCGATGCATATTCTGCTGAACCTGTAGGTTATATCCTTAAGCCGGTCAGCCGTCAAAAACTTGCAGAAGCACTAACCCGTGCAATCCGACATCTGATCCCGAAATCCATTATAATCGACACTCCGTCCAGAACTGTATCCTTTCATATCAGGGATATTACCTATATTGAAATAATCAATAAAGAACTGCAGATTCACCTTCAGGATGGTACTGTCACGAAGATATATAAGTCCCTTTCTGCAGTCCGTGAAATTCTGCCGAAAGATATCTTTGTACAATGTCACAGATGCTACATTGTTTCTCTGTATGCTGTCCGTTCAATCCGACGTTTTGAAATCACACTGAATAATCATGAAATAATCCCGGTCAGCAAATACAGCTACCGGGATGTCCAGGAACAATTACAGCAATACGCTGCAAAATGGTTTTAATTTCTCCAAACAGCTCAAAAATCATTTCATCTCTCGCAATTATCTTTTATCAGTCAATCAGCTATAAATGCAAACAGCAGAAAACGGCGGTCTTATCGACCGCCGTCCAGACTGTAAACAACCACCGTTTTAACCGGTGGTTGTTTACCAGTTTTCCTTCAGATTCCCAGAACAGCAGATATCTTAATCTCTTTTTCCGTTTCACTGAGGTCAAAATCGCCGCCGTCTTCCACAGTCATATGTACCTCATACAGTACGTCTTCGGATAATGTATCCGGTGTTTCACCATCTTCTGTCTGAATATGCCATTTCTCTGCCGGAACTTCTTTCAAGGTACCATCTGTACCATATGCATACAGCTTCAGAGAACCTGTTTCCCCGGAGATTCCTTTCATACGTATTGCAACGGTCGTATTCGGATGTACGTTCTCAATTGTGATCGTATTCAGCCATCCTTCCACATCTCCCTGGCCGCCGTCTGCCGCAAATTTCTCCTGACTTAACACATTGCGCATTGCCTGATCCAGATCCACCTTGCGGTAAGGCATTTCCGGCAGATATACAAACCTGTCCTGAAGTCTCAGCAGTTCCAGATAACCAGTCGGACAATAGAGCGCATTTCCGCTGTTTCCCGCATACATACCAATAGCCATGTTGTTGTATCCCGGTTTGTCAGAAATATCCATGGTAAACACAGTCTCGCCTGTCTCAAAATCAAGCATGATATACTGCCACATACCAGTTTCCATATCCTGAACATATCCGTAAATATATCCTGTTGCAGTGGACAGCTTCATCATGGAAGTGTCAGACAGATCACTTCTGCACCAGATACTCTTCATCTCATATCCGTCCTCCGTCTTAACTGTATCCACGCGTTCTATACCCGGCGCGATCATTTTATTGCCCTGTCTCAGCCAGCCCACATCATAAATATTCTCATAGCTTTGTATTGAGGAATCATTATCTGCTTCTCCAAGCTTCGCACTTCCTGCACCAAACCAGTTACATACGATCGTGCTTACTGTTCCCTCTCCATCATCATATACAATTGCAGAATTTTCCACAGACACCTGTGTACCTTCCGGAAGCTCATCTATAACAGGCATACTCGCAACCTGTTCTCCTGTTTTCATATCCACCGCAATAAGATTTACCGGATCCTGATTATCTGTAAACATAACCAGATCCTTGGTCAGAGACGGGGAACATCCACCTCCCCATGCAAGACCGCCACCTGTCGTCTCATCGCCTTCTTTGCTTTCCTTGGCACCCACACTTTTATAGGAAGTTTCCCAGACTTTTTTCACACCATTATCCGCCTGGAGCAGATAACACTTCAGATTTGTCAGAATGACCGCACCCTCCTTAGATGCCGCAATACCATTCTCTGCACCCTCTCCCGGTTCCAGTTCATATACAAACACTGCATCTGACAGATCCACATCTTCTCCATTCAGGATCTTATCGATAGCTGCACGTGAAACATAGCCAAAGGTTCCCTGCTGTTTTCTGTCGGGATAAATACGGAAGCCTCCTGTTGCAAACCAGAGATTTCCCTCATAATCAAAAACTACAGATAACAGATTCTGATCCAGTGTTTTTCCAAGCGCTGCCTCTGCTGCCGCTTTAATGTCAATATCCAGAACCTTCTCAAATTCCGGAAGTACATTTCCCTCCTCATCTGTAGCCTTAAGCATAAGTACCCGATTATCGTTCGTCGGACACACAATGCGATTGCTCTCATCTACAAAAGAATATGAACTCTGTATCAGATAGCTTCCATTGTCATGCTGTTTTGGTGAAAAATAGCCCAAGGTCTGTGCCTCATCTGCATTAATATCACGGATCGCCAGGCCACCCAGAAGCGGAACCACAGAATGTCCATAGGAATCAAAAAAGACTGCCGGGGAAGCATTGGGATTAACTTTTTCATAAGAAACATTGATCTCAGAATAAATATCAACAGGCAATACCTCATCTGTTGAATCTGTATTATAGCAGTCATGATGAATATTGGAATCACTTGCTGCCATATAAGGATTCTCGTCGATAACCTTCGGTGTAAGTGTCTTTATAGGCAGTTCTGATGTCTGACCTGCATTTTCCTCTGTCTGTGTTTCTTCTACCTGTGTTTCCTCTGCACATACCATATTTATTGACGGTTCAGATGTTGTAGCTGCTATAAAAGCGATCATTGCAAGAATTAAAGCTCTTTTCTTCATAATTGTTTTCCTCCTGAGTGTTTTTGTCATATTACATTTCTGCGTTCAAACCAGATGGAGAATCCTTCTTTTATTTTCTGCTCTTCCACAGGTTTCATAAAAAAATATTCTATCCGCATCCTGAACGCATGAAGCGAAAAATCAAGATCACTGCACCAGATAATCCCACATTTCTGATACAGGGAACGGAGATGTTCTGCCGCATTCAGCCCAGACACACCTGGCAATGCAAGAAACACCACTGCCGGTACTGTTTTTCGTATCCGCCCAAAAAACTGTTCCTGATTCTGATAGATTTCAATCAATGGAAAAACTTTCTTTTCTGTACAGTAATTCCTGATATATTCCGCACAGTTCTGTCCTTCCTGTTCCTGATCAGTTAATATGGCAATACAATACACGACATCCCTCCTCTTCCATTTGATGTACTCCCATTTGTTATCCTCATTATAAAAAAGTCAAAAATTTTTTCAATAATTCTGTCACGAAACGACAGAAAATGACACGAATTGTAAATCTATGGTATTGTTTTGTGATATACTTATAGCAGAATTTTATGATATCAGGGTCAAAAGGTCAAAAAGTCGTTCGTGCTTGCACGATAAGACTTTTGAACTTGGGACCCGCCAAACATGAGAAAGCAGCGATTTACGTAGTAAATCAGCGGATTTCGAATGTTTGAGAATTGCGGGAGCTGCTTTGCAGCGAAGCAATTCGTAGATATCAAGTTAGGGGCAAAATGCCTTTTGACCCTAACATCATTTTATAAACAAAGGAAGATTTACTATGAGAATTGCAATTGTTGATGATATTTCAGAAGAACGGACACTGCTTCGCAACAGACTGGAATCTCAATTTTCCAGGCGCAATGTCCATGTAGATATATTTGAATATGAAAATGGAGAAACTTTCCTCACTGCAGCGAAGGAATGTCCTTTCACGGTAGTGTTTCTGGATATTTATATGAATGGTTCTAACGGGATTGATACAGCAAAAGAACTTCGCAGATCAGACACTGACTGTCTGCTGATCTTTACAACAACTTCTACCGACCATGCATTAGAGGGATTCCAGGTCCGGGCTCTGCACTATCTTGTAAAGCCCTACAGTGAAAATGATATTTCCGCACTGGCCGATGAAATCCTTTCCCGCATCCCGGATTCCGGGAAATACATAGATGTAAAGGTAAACGGCAGTAATATTCAGATTCCCTTCCGGAAAATAATCTACGCAGAGCATTTTTCCCATATGATCCACATCCACACTGCCGGTGAAAGGGAACTGGTCACCCGCCAGTCCTTTGATTCCTTCATAACCTCCCTGAAAATGGACTCACGTTTCTATCGGTGTAACCGGGGCGTTGTGATCAATCTGGAGCATGCCGTTGATTTTGACGGAACAGGCTTTCGCCTTGATAACGGAAGCAATGTCTCTGTCAGCCGGAAGCTGCTGAAAAACGCCAGACAGACATTTATGGAATTTCTGTTCCAAAGGAGGTCCTGAAATGACTGACATACTTCGCCCTGTACTTGAACTTTTCGTAATCATTCCCGGCATACTGCTGGCATATCTGCCTGTAAAGAACTATCTGAGGCAGACACCGCTTAAGCTGACAGCATGGCTTCTTCCCTTTCTTCTGGGAATCTGTATTTTGGGAGGGGCAGTTTGCTGTGCCCTGCAAATTCCCACCAGATGGTTCCTGTTTCCTCTGCTGCCTGTCATTATGCTCATTTACCATAAAACATTAAAAATCTCTGTCTGGAAATCCGTCAGTATTTTTCTGGCAGTCTTCGCAGTTTTTACATGTGTCAAAAGTCTGTCCCGGGCAGTCAATGCACTTATGACTGCTGATCTGCATATTACAGAAAACGAACTGTGGTTGCACACTGGTGCCGGAATTTTCTATAATGTCATCTGCCTGCTGTTTGTTCTGACAGCCTGGTATCCTGCCTGCCACTGTGTACAGACAATGGTCACAGACGAGAACTTTGCCCAGACCTGGTATGTATTCTGGATTCTTCCGGTAATCTTCATAGGAGTGAATCTTTTTATGATTCCCAAACACCGCAGCACTTTATATACCGGGCGTATTCTGCAGTGTTATATTGTTTTCAGTCTTGTACTGCTCATAATCCTGCTTCTGTTCTATGTCCTGTTTCTTATGATGGCAGTCAGCCTGAACAGAAATGCCAGACTTCAGCAGGAGAACCATTTTCTTTCCCTTCAACAGGAAAGATACGAGAATCTCTGCATGGCCATTGAAGAAGCAAGGCAGGCACGTCACGATATCCGCCATCATTTTGTCCGTCTGTCCACTCTGGCAGAACAGGGTGACATAGAAAAAATTAAAGAATATCTCTCTGCTGCAACCGGCAAAATCTCTGACTATAACCTGCATTTCTGTGAAAATCAGGCTGTTGACAGTGTTTTCGGATATTATTCCACCATTGCAGAAAGAGAAAACATTCCTTTTCATGCACTGGTTTCCCTGCCTGCTGATCTTTCCATAGATGAGATCAATCTGTGCCTTGTGTTTTCCAATCTGCTGGAAAATGCCATCCAGGCAAGTGTGAAAACAGTACCCGCCCGCAGAAAGATTAATGTGGAAGTTTATCCCCACCATAATCATCTGCTTCTGATCCATGTGGAGAACACCTTCGATGGCAAAATACAGCAAAAAAATAATATTTTCCAATCCTCCAAACGCTCTGGAAACGGCATAGGAATCGAATCTGTCCGCCACATTATCGACAAAAACGGCGGTGCCTGTGACTTTACCTATAAAGATGGTATTTTCTCTGCAAAAATAATGCTCCGGATATAATCAGTTATTGATTATACCCGGAGCATTTTGCAAAAATATTCAAATATCTCTTGAAGTATCTAAAATTATTCCATACACTCATCCAGAATTGCAGCCATCTTGTCGATGTGTTCTTTTGTGATCACAAGCGGAGGTACGATTCTGAGTACATCACTGCCTGCAGAGATCACCAACAGTCCTTTTGCCAGCGCAGCCTTTACAACTTCACCAACCGGGCGGCCCTGGATCACGATTCCCTGCATGAAGCCCATGCCTCGTCTTGTTGCAGCGCATTCATGTTTTGCAACAATTTCATCCAGCTTCTGTTCCAGATACGGAGTCATTTCCTGTACATGTTCAATGATCTTATCATTCTCATAAATGTCAAATACTTTGCTGACTGCAGCACACACAAATGGGTTTCCACCATAAGTTGTACCATGATCACCTGGCTCCAGAGAAGCTTTGGCAGCTTTCTCATTCAATACAAACGCACCTACCGGCACACCACATCCAAGAGCCTTGGCACTTGTCATAATATCCGGCTGTACACCGTATGCCTGCCATGCAAAATAATGTCCGGTTCTTCCCATACCGCACTGGATCTCATCGAAAATCAGCATAATATCTTTCTCATCACAGATCTGGCGCAGACCTTCCAGAAATTCTTTCTTTGCCGGATAAATACCGCCCTCACCCTGAACAACCTCAGTGATGATCGCGCAGGTCTTATCTGTAATCTGAGCCTTTACGCTTTCCAGATCATTAAAATCTGCAAACTTCACACCGCCCATCAGTGGCTCAAAGGGCTCTCTGTAATGAGCAGTTCCTGTTACGGAAAGTGCTCCGATACTTCTTCCATGGAAGGAATGGTTCATGGCAATGATCTCATGATCTGCATGTCCGTCACGTACATATGCATATTTCTTAGCTGCTTTTAAAGCACCTTCGATTGCTTCTGTACCACTGTTGGTAAAGAATGCCTTGCTCATTTTACTTGCCTTTACCAGCTTCGCACCTGCTTCGATGATCGGCTCATTGTAATATAAGTTGGAAATATGCATCAGCTTATCAATCTGATCTTTTAATGCTTCATCATATCCCGGATAGTGATATCCCAGAGAATTTACAGCAATACCTGCTGCAAAATCCAGATATTCCTTTCCCTCGGAATCATATAAATAACATCCCTGTCCCTTTTCAAAAACAACAGGAAAACGATTATAGGTGTGAAGGATACTCTCTTCGGATTCCTTCATCTGTTCATTCATGTTCATTGTAATATTTCTCCCCGTCTTCTCTCAGAATCGCAGTACCAATACCTTTGTTTGTAAAGATCTCCAGCAGTAAGCTGTGAGGAATTCTTCCGTCAAGGATATGGACTCTGTTAACGCCTTCTTCAATGGCATCAATACAGTTTTTCAGCTTCGGAATCATACCTCCGCCTACATAACCGTCATCGATCAGTTTCTGTGCTTCATCTACATGAAGTTCAGAGATCAGGCTGGACGGATCATCTTTGTCTTTATAAACGCCTTCAATATCAGAAAGGAATGCAAGCTTCTCAGCATGAACAGCCTCTGCAATGGCACATGCAGCATCATCCGCATTAATATTATAAGTAGCGAACTCATCGTCATAACCTACCGGGAAAATGATCGGCAGGAAATCTTTCTCCAGAAGATCCTCCAGAATCTTCGGCTCAACCTTTGTAACTTCACCAACAAATCCGATGTCTCCACCCTCTGTCTGTTTCTTGCGGCATTTCAGCAGACCACCGTCTTTACCACTGATACCAACAGCATTTACACCAAGAGATTCCACCATGGCAACCAGTTCCTTATTCACCTTCGCAAGAACCATCTCTGCAATCTCCATAGTATCTTTATCTGTAACACGAAGACCATTAATAAATTTCGGCTCCATACCAACCTTGCCAACCCAGCGGCTGATTTCCTTACCACCGCCATGAACGATGATCGGTTTGAAACCAACCAGTTTCAGAAGAACAACATCCTTAATCACGTTCTTCTTCAGTTCATCATCCAGCATGGCACTTCCGCCGTACTTTACAACTACGATTTTACGATTAAATCTCTGAATATAAGGAAGTGCCTCGATCAGCACCTCCGCCTTGTCCAAATATTTCTGATTAACCATTATTCTCTCCTTTTTCCAGTCAATGTCTGGTCTCCATCCCTGCTTATTGCTTTTCGCAATTAAAGCAGGAGACTTACCTGATTCGGTTAAAATCACCCTTATTCACAGAATTTTGTTATGAACGATAATCCGCATTGATTTTTATATAATCATAAGTCAGGTCACAGCCCCATGCAGTTGCTGTGGCATCACCCATCTTCACATCAGCGATTGCTGTGACAGCTTCCTCAGAAAGAATCTTCGTTGCCTCTTCTTCACTGTAATCCACAGCCACACCATTCTCAATAATCTGGATCTTACCAGCCTTACTCTCAAAGAACAGATCCACCTTCTCAGGATCAAACTTCGCACCGGAATATCCCATAGCACACAGGATTCTTCCCCAGTTTGCATCATGTCCGTAGATAGCAGCCTTTGTCAGAGAAGAAGTAACAACAGACTTGCTCAATGTAACTGCCTGCTCCTTAGACTCTGCACCAATGATCTTCACCTCAAACAGTGCAGTCGCACCCTCTCCGTCACCTGCGATCTTCTTCGCCAGAGTAGTATTGATATAATTCAGCGCAGCCTTGAAGATTTCGTAATCCTCACCCTTCTCTGTGATCTCCGGATTCTCAGCCAGACCATTGGCCAGAAGAAGAACTGTATCATTGGTAGAAGTATCTCCATCAACAGAAACCATATTGTAAGTATCCTTAACATCCTCACTTAACGCTTCCTGCAGCATCTTCTTGGAAATCTTCGCATCAGTAGTAACAAACCCAAGCATTGTACACATATTCGGATGGATCATACCGGAACCCTTACACATACCACCAACAGTAACCGTCTTACCGCCAATCTCAATCTGAACAGCAACTTCCTTCTTCTTGGTATCAGTAGTCATAATCGCTTTCGCAGCCTCAGTACCAGCCTCCAGAGAACCATCCAGCTTCGGCGCCATCATCTTCACACCATTCTTAATACGGTCAATGGGAACCTGCATACCAATCACACCTGTAGAAGCAACCAGCACACTGTCAGCAGCCACCCCAAGAATCTCAGCAGCCGCATCCGCAGTCTCCTTACAATAACCATAACCTTCAGCACCAGTACATGCATTGGCAATACCACTGTTACAGATCACCACCTGCGCAGACGGATGATTATAAACAATATCCTGATCCCATTTAACAGGCGCAGCCTTCACCACATTGGTAGTAAAAGTCCCCGCAGCCACACATGGCACCTCACTGTAAACCATAGCCATATCCGTTCTGCCCTTATACTTAATCTCAGCCGCAGCAGCCGCTGCCTTAAATCCCTTAGCCGCCGTAACGCCGCCCTCTATAATCTTCATAATCAAATCCTCCTTACATATCCACAACTTCCCCAGACTGCCGCAGGTCCCCTGCGCAGTCGCCATCCAGTTACTGGAAAAGTCAGCTCCGGAAATTATTTGTTTTTGAACGCATTTGCAGGGACTGTAGTAACTCTTAGTGCTCAGGAATTTGCGTTGTGGAAAAAAAGCTCACTGTCTGAGCGCAGCGAGTTTGAGCTTTTTTTCCACGCTTTTAGCAAATTTCTGAACACTTAGAGTTACTAAGCCCCGAAACCGCGTTCAAAAACAAATAATTTCCGGAGCGTCCCTTCCCATTAATCTATCACGGACACATCGGCACCTGCAGCAGTCCCTCAGCCTCCTTAAATCCAAACATCAGATTCATATTCTGCACAGCCTGTCCCGCAGCACCTTTCACCAGATTATCCATAGCCCCCATCATAATAACTCTGTGAGTTCTCGGATCGATCTTAAAGTTCACATCCACATAATTACTTCCTTCCACACACTTAGTCTGCGGACAAACATCCTTATCCAGCACACGAACGAAAGTCTCATTCTCATAATACTTATCATAAACTGCCTTCACCTCTTCATAAGAAACAACCTTAGTCAGAGAAGCATAAGCAGTCACCAGAATACCACGATTCATAGGAATCAGATGAGGTGTAAAATTAATCAGCACCTCTTTGCCACACGCATAACCAAGCTGATCCTCAATCTCCGGTGTATGTCTGTGACTTGCAACACCATAAGCCTTAATATTCTCGTTTACTTCACAGAACAGATTGGCAACCTTGGCTCCACGTCCTGCTCCTGAAGTACCGGACTTCGCATCAATGATAATCGTAGACGGATCGATCAGCCCCTCTTTGATCAGCGGATAAATAGAAAGTGTAGAACATGTGGGATAACATCCCGGATTCGCAATCAGTCTAGCTTTCTTAATCTCCTCACGGTTGATCTCACATAACCCATAAACCGCCTCATCAATAAACTGCGGAGCCTTATGCTCAATCCCATACCATTTCTCATATTTCTTCACATCTTTAATACGGAAATCCGCACTCAGGTCAATAACTTTCGCCTTGGAAAGAATTCCTTCATTAATTAAAGAAGCACAAAGTCCCTGAGGCGTAGCTGTAAAGATCACATCTACTTCATCAGCTAATGCTTCCATATTATCATCCATACATTTCGCATCTACTAGCTTAAAAAAGTTCTGATAAACATCTGCATATTTCTGGTCAATATAACTTCTTGAACCATACCACGCAACTTCCACATCTTTATGTCCCAGAAGCAGTCTCACGATCTCGTTACCTGCATATCCTGTGGCACCGATAATTCCTGCTTTAATCATAATAATTTCCTCCATCTTCGCCTCATCCGGCGATCTTCATTTCATAGTAAAACTTTACTCTATCAGAGTGCTGGACTAATTATACATCTTACCTGCATAATATGCAATAGTCATTTTTCAATGTTTTTACATGGATTCTATTTTGCTTCACGAATTTCCCCCTGTCTTTTCCTATATTATGTTGCATATTTATGCAAAAACAGATAAAACTTTTTTGCATTTTTCTATTGCATATTTATAAAAAAAGGTGTATATTATCACTTGTTAAGCGGAATCACACGAAATCATCTTGTTCCGCATTGAATATTTATTCAAAAATTTCAATCAGAAATTACCGTATTTATTCAAAAATAATGCGCTGAATTCCCGACCTATTCATTTACTTTCGGCAAACGGATATCTCAGGAAATTTTTACAAATCAGGAAAATAATAAAATCCAATTTCAGGAGGAATACAATCATGAAAGAAAAAGTCGTTTTAGCATACTCAGGCGGTCTTGATACCACAGCCTTAATCCCATGGTTAAAAGAAACATTTGATTACGATGTTGTCTGCTGCTGCGTAAACTGCGGTCAGGGAAACGAACTGGACGGACTGGATGAAAGAGCAAAGCTTTCCGGTGCTTCCAAATTATATATCGAAGATATCGTAGATGAATTCTGTGATGACTTCATCGTTCCATGTGTACAGGCAGGCGCTGTATACGAACACAAATATCTCCTTGGTACATCCATGGCCCGTCCGGCAATCGCTAAAAAATTAGTTGAGATCGCACGTAAAGAAGGCGCAGTTGCCATCTGCCACGGTGCTACAGGTAAAGGTAATGACCAGATCCGTTTCGAACTCGGCATCAAGGCTCTTGCTCCTGACATCAAGATCATCGCTCCATGGCGTATGACAGACAAATGGACCATGCAGTCACGTGAAGATGAAATTGCATTCTGTAAAGCTCACGGAATCGACCTTCCATTCGATGCAAGCCACAGCTACAGCCGTGACAGAAACTTATGGCATATCAGCCATGAAGGTCTGGAACTGGAAGATCCTTCCCAGGCTCCAAATTATGACAATATGCTTGTTTTAGGTGTTACACCTGAGAAAGCCCCTGATAAAGAAACAGAAGTTACCATGACATTCGAGCAGGGTGTTCCGAAAACATTAAACGGCAAAGAAATGAAAGTTTCCGAAATCATCACTGAGCTTAACAAATTAGGCGGCGAGAACGGTATCGGTATCGTTGATATCGTTGAAAACCGTGTTGTTGGTATGAAATCACGTGGCGTATATGAGACTCCTGGCGGAACCATCCTGATGGCAGCTCATGAACAGCTCGAAGAACTTACACTTGACCGCGAGACAATGGAAACCAAGAAGAAACTTGGCAGCCAGTTCGCTCAGGTTGTTTACGAAGGAAAATGGTATACACCACTTCGCGAGGCAATCCAGGCATTCGTTGAATCCACACAGAAATATGTAACAGGTGAAGTGAAATTCAAACTGTACAAAGGCAATATCATCAAAGCCGGTACAACTTCTCCATACAGCCTGTACAATGAATCTCTTGCATCTTTCACAACAGGTGACCTCTATGACCACCACGATGCAGATGGATTCATCACACTGTTCGGACTTCCACTGAAAGTTCGCGCTATGATGTTAAAAGAAGTTGAGCAGAACAAGAAATAATTAATTGATAACAGATTCAGCCAGATGGACACTTTATTCATCTGGCTGTTTTTATTACCTGATACAGTATTGCAATTCTGTAAAAAATGGCACAAAAAAGACACAGCCAGATGGCCATGTCCGTTTTTATCTGCTATGTTTATGATTATCTGCTTTCCAGTTCCGCACGTTTCTTATCGATAAGCTCCTGAAGTTTTTCCAGCTCTTCCACTGTAATCCCATCAGATTCCAGAAGCGCATTCATCATTTCCACCGGATTAATCTTTCTGCTTTTGGCATTTCCCTTTAAATAATCCTCTCTTGAAAGAAGAGGGGTATAATTTCTTGCATACACCTTGCCGTTCATTGAAGTTCCCGCAACCTGGATCAGGTTCTCTTTCAAAAGAAGCTCCAGGCATCTTCTTACTGTCGGCATTTTCAGTTCCGGTGCAATGTCATTGATCTCAAAAGCAGACAATGGTCTTCCCTCTTCCCAAAGCACATTCATAATATCATAACGTTTACCTTTTAAGATGTCCATCTTAAGATCTCCTTCCATTTTTAACCAGATATCACTATAATACAGAAATATCGAATTAATTACAATTACAGAGACCTTACACTGATTTACAGTCCTTTTACAAATTTGTTACCAAGTTTATCCGGACAATAATACATCTTTCTACACATCACGAATCATTTCGTCATAAAACAAGCTGTTTTTTCTCAAGACGGGCATATACCCACTCTCTGAAAAGTGTATAGATGACAGATACTGTCGGAATGAAGATCAGCATTCCCGCAATTCCCATCAGACTGCCGCCAAGTGTTACAGCTACCAGTACCCAGATGGATGGAAGCCCGACAGAACCACCTACCACATGAGGATAGATCAGGTTTCCTTCTATCTGCTGCAGGATAAGGAAAAGTCCCAGAAACAGAACTGCTTTTACAGGACTTATCATAAGGATCAGAAAAAATGCTACCCAACATCCGATAATTCCGCCAAACAGCGGGATCAATGCTGTAAATGAAATCAGGACACCCACCAGCATTGCATATGGAAAATGCAGGATTGTCATGGATACAAAGAACATACTTCCAAGAATCACAGCTTCGATACACTGTCCGGTAATAAAGCTGGAAAAAATCCTGTTTGCCAGATTCCATACATGTGCCAGATATCTGACCGGTTTTTCCGGGAACATTGCGTACATTGCTTTTTTTATCTGCTGCAGGAGCTTTTCTTTCTGCAAAAGGACGTAGCAGGCGAATACAAAGCCAATGGATACATTCATTGCAGTAGTCAGAAGTCCCATGGTGATGGACACTGTGGAGGAAACAATGTTATTGACTCCATTCTTCAGTACGCCGAGTACAGAATCGATTATTTTTCCCGGCTCAATGTCAAGAGACTGCGCCCATTTCACAACTTCCGGATTGTTTCCGAATACATTGTCGATCCATTTCTGGAAAACCGGAATATTTTCTTCTATCTTTTTCGCTATGTTTACGAATGTTGCCCCCAGTTCCGGTACTACTACCAGCATAACGATCACGATTATACAGATCACAAAGCAGATAGAAAGCACCAGGCTGACCGGTCTTGCCAGTTTTTGGGCTGTTTTTTTCTCTTGTTTCAAGGCTTTTCCGAACAGATGATGTTCTATGAATTTCATTGGAATATTGAGGATAAAAGCGATTCCAAAGCCAATGATGAACGGAAAGAGAAAGCCAAGCAGAACTCTGACAGTACTGATGACTATGTGCAGGTTCTGGACACCCAGATATAAGAGAATTGCGAATGCGATGAGCCATCGGATTTTTTTTATGTTTTCTTTGTCTAGCTGCATGTTTGTTTTTCCTTTCTTTTTGATATTGGAGAGTATTATATCATATTTTCCCAAAAAACGGACGCTTAGAAAAATATTTTATCTGCTATGCGGTTTCGGCATCTAAGAGATTCTAAGTCATCTGAAATCTGCTAAAAGCATGAGAAGAAAAGTCTATGATTGCTCGCTGGTGCTCAGGCAATGGACTTTTCTTCTCATAACGCAGATTTAAGAGGACTAAGAATCTCTAAGATGCCTGCAAATGCATAGCAGATAAAATATTTTTCTAAGCTGGTAATTGGAAGGTGGAAAATATCGTATCAATTCGCATGTTAAAAGCCTACATGAATAAGAAAGACTTTAAATATGAAAGAGATTGTATAAGTTCACATGGGATATCATATACTTTATATAAATTCTGCCTGTAAAATGCTTTATAGACTATGAATTATCAAATAGCAATGCAAAAAGAATATTAAATTAAATTGCAGAAAGGAATTGACAGTTAACTACAAATATTTTATAATCATTTTATAAACAATATAAGTAAACTTATATATGTCCATAATCGGTTGGACGTTTCTACCAACTACCGTAATAGTTGTCTATAAGTTCTCTCCCCAGGGAGAAAGAATGAGGTAAAGGCAGCATCGGTAGATTTTTTTTGCCTTTCCTTAACCACAAAAAGGAGGTATGGTTATGAACGAACGGACTTTTGTTTTAAAGGGAACAATTTGCTACAGTAATTCTCTGACAGAACTTTCCATCACTGAAAATGGATATTTAGTATGTGAAGATGGGCGATGTGCAGGGGTGTTTGATGAGCTTCCTGAGAAATTTGCAGGAATCTCATGTACAGATTTTGGCGATGAGCTGATCATTCCGGGACTGACTGATCTGCATCTTCATGCTCCGCAGTATACGTTTCGTGCCTCGGGTATGGATCTTGAGCTGCTGGACTGGCTGAATACTTATACTTTTCCGCAGGAAGCACGTTATGAAGATACAGAGTTTGCAAAAGAGGCTTATTCTATTTTCACTGAGGATATGAAGAAGAGCCCGAATACAAGAGCATGTATTTTCGGAACTCTGCATGTCCCTGCTACCGAGATCCTGATGGAACAGCTGGATAAAACCGGAATAAAGGCTATGGTCGGCAAGGTAAATATGGACCGTAATGGTTCTCCGCAGTTGCAGGAAGAGAGTGCTCAGGCTTCTGCTGATGCTACGGTTCAGTGGATTAAGGATACGCTTGATAAATTTGAAAATGTAAAGCCGATCCTTACTCCGAGATTTACTCCGTCCTGTTCTGATGCACTGATGGAGAAGCTTTCGGAGATTCAGAAAAAGTATCATCTGCCGATGCAGTCTCACCTTTCTGAGAATTTCGGTGAAATTGCCTGGGTGAAGGAGCTTTGCCCGAATACACATTTTTATGGAGAAGCATATAGCCAGTTTGATCTTTTCGGCGGTGACTGTCCGACGATCATGGCTCATTGTGTTCATTCTTCGGATGAAGAAATTGCCCTTATGAAAAAGCAGGGCGTTTATATTGCTCATTGTCCGCAGTCTAACACAAATCTCGCCTCAGGTATCTCTCCTGTGAGACGTTATCTGGACGAAGGTTTACACATCGGACTGGGATCGGACATTGCAGGTGGAACTTCCGTTTCTATTCTGCGTGCTATGGCTGATGCTATTCAGGTTTCCAAGCTGTACTGGCGGTTGGTTGATTCTTCCATGAAGCCGCTTACTGTTGAAGAGGCCTTTTATATGGGAACAGAAGGAGGCGGTTCCTTCTTTGGAAAGGTTGGAAGCTTTAAGGAGGGGTATGAATTTGATGCGGTTGTGCTTAATGACAGCACTATTCCAACTCCACTGAAGCTCTCTCCGAGGGACAGACTTGAAAGACTGATCTACCTTTCCGATGACCGTAATATTACCGCTAAATATGTAGCCGGAAGAAAGATTCTGTAACTGCAGGAAATACAGATTCTGATGGTGTTTTTCCGGCATATCGTTAACAAAACGATATGCCGGGACGATTGATTCCAGGAGTTTCACCCTGTTTTTTCGGGATGATTATCTGAGACACCACAAAACAGCCGGCAATTTTTAAAATCAAAAGGGGGAAAGATTATGAATCTTGACAAATTATTCCATCTCAAAGAGAACCACACAGATGTAAAGACCGAAGTTATGGCAGGTATTACCACATTCATGACAATGGCATACATTCTGGCTGTAAACCCAAACATTCTGGAAGCATCCGGCATGGACAGAGGTGCTGTTTTTACAGCGACCGCACTGGCATCCTTTATTGCAACCTGTCTGATGGCACTGCTTTCTAACTACCCGTTCGTTCTTGCACCGGGCATGGGCTTAAATGCCTACTTTGCATACACAGTTGTTCTTGGCATGGGATACAACTGGCAGCAGGCACTGGCAGCTGTATTTGTAGAAGGTATTATTTTTATTCTTTTATCACTCACCAATGTGCGTGAAGCGATTTTTAACGCTATTCCAATGAACCTGAAACATGCAGTATCCGTCGGTATCGGTCTTTTCATTGCTTTTATCGGACTGCAGAATGCAAAGATCGTAGTCAACAATGACTCTACTCTGGTAAGCGTATTTTCCTTTAAATCTTCCGTATCCGGCGGAACATTTAATACTGAGGGAATCACTGTTCTGCTTGCATTGATCGGACTTCTGATCACCGCCATTCTTCTCGTAAAGAATGTAAAAGGAAATATCCTCTGGGGTATCCTGATCACATGGGGACTTGGAATCATCTGTCAGTTTATCGGACTTTACAAACCGGATGCAGCAGCAGGCTGGTACAGTCTCCTGCCGGATTTCTCAAACGGAATCTCCATCCCAAGCATGGCTCCCACATTTATGAAAATGGACTTCTCCATTGTCTTCACACTTGATTTCGTAGTCATTATGTTTGCATTCCTGTTTGTAGATATGTTCGATACACTTGGAACACTGATCGGTGTTGCTTCCAAAGCTGATATGCTTGACAAAGAAGGCAAACTTCCGAACATCAAAGGCGCTCTTCTTTCTGACGCAGTAGGAACTACAGTAGGTGCTATGTGTGGTACTTCCACAGTTACTACTTTCGTAGAGAGTGCTTCCGGTGTTGCTGAAGGCGGACGTACAGGACTTACTTCCCTGGTAGCAGCCATCCTTTTCGGATTATCACTGCTGTTATCCCCGATCTTCCTGGCAATCCCATCCTTTGCCACAGCACCGGCTCTGATCATCGTTGGATTCCTGATGCTCACATCAGTAACCAAGATTGACTTCAACGACATGACTGAAGCAATCCCGGCATTTATCGCGATCATCGCAATGCCATTCCTGTACAGCATTTCTGAAGGTATCTCCATGGGTGTTATCTCCTATGTGATCATCAACGTTGTTACAGGTAAAGCAAAAGAAAAGAAGATCAGTGTACTGATGTATGTACTTGCTGTGCTGTTCATTCTGAAATATATCTTTATCTGATCCGGAAAGTCAACAACAAAACTAAAAACGCAAATTTACACATTTGCGAAAAAGAAGCCTCCTGCAGGGGCTTCTTTTTTGTTACCATAATTTTCTTTCACTTTCCTGGTCTGTGTTGTATAATTATGAAAGTGTTTATTCATTTTATAAATCAGCGGGATATTTGCAGTTTCTAGAGCGTGTCTGAAAAATCATTCCCGCAATCTGCACGCCCCACTTTGCAGGATATTTCACCCGAATTCAGTTGCCGTAGCCCGCTACGGCGCCCTCATCCGGGCAAAATATCCCACAAATTGTGACGCACATCTTGCAGAAAGCATTTTTCAGACACACTCTACTGCTTCTGTCCACACTGTATGAATAAATATTTTGCATTATCCACATTTTATACATTTCATTTACACATCACTATTTATAAGGAAGGATTTTTTTACAAATGCAAAAACAACAGATACCTTTAAAGAATTCCCTGTTTCTGCTCCTGGCAGCAATTATCTGGGGTATCGCCTTTGTGGCTCAGAGCGTAGGAATGGAGTATGTCGGTGGATTTACATTTAGTGCAGTCCGTTCCCTGCTCGGGTCAGTTGTACTGATTCCGCTTATTCTCATTTCCGGACGCAAAAACTCCGCCGATACTGCTGCTACAAAAGCTAACAGTTTCGTTGGCTCATCCGACGGCACTGTATCCAGCATCCGGAAACGAAAAGACCTGATCATCGGCGGTATTTCCTGTGGAATCTGCCTTTGTCTGGCAAGCAACTTCCAGCAGTTCGGCATCAAATATACCACTGTCGGAAAAGCCGGATTTATTACCGCCTGTTATATCGTAATTGTACCGATCATCGGTCTGTTTCTTGGCAAAAAATGCAGCAAATTCATCTGGGCTGCTGTTGCAATGGCACTGATCGGTCTTTACCTTCTGTGCATTACAGACGAATTCTCCATCGGAAAAGGTGACCTGCTTGTACTGGTATGCGCATTCTTATTCTCCATACACATTCTGGTCATTGACCACTTTTCTCCGAAAGCTGACGGAGTAAAACTTTCCTGCATCCAGTTCCTGACCTGCGGAATCCTTTCCGGTATTCCTGCACTGCTGTTTGAGCATCCGGAATTTTCTGCAATCTGCCGGGCATGGATGCCAATCCTCTATGCAGGTATTATGTCCTGCGGTGTAGCCTACACCCTGCAGATCATAGGACAGAAGAACATGAATCCGACTGTGGCATCCCTGATCCTCAGTTTGGAATCCTGCATCTCCGTCCTTGCCGGATGGGTTCTCCTTGGACAGCAGTTAAGTGCAAAAGAAATCCTCGGATGCGTGATCATGTTTGCCGCGATCATCCTCGCACAGCTGCCACAGAAACAGGCAGAATAATACCCCTTAGCATATGTATTTTCTATAGCAATTCCATAAAATAATGCAATCAGGACTTCGCGCTCTTCTGAACTGTCTTGATTGCATTATTTTATGGAATTGCTATAATATCACCCTATAATCTTTCCATTATCCATTTCGTACACTTGATCACACAAGATTTGAATATCTTCTCTGTTATGACTTGCCAGAATGATCGACCGTCCCTCATTTTTCAAATCCAAAATCAACTTACGTATTTCATCTACCCCTTTATTATCTAAACCATTCATGGGCTCATCCAAAATCAAAATACTCTGATTTTCCATAATTGCCTGTGCAATTCCAAGTCTCTGTCTCATCCCCATAGAATACTTTCCAACTTTTTTTCTACCAGCGCATTCTAATCCTACAACTTTTAATGCTTTTTCAATGTCTATATTTTCTTTTCCCGACATTGATGCAAGTAATCTAAGATTCTGCTTTCCTGAATACTGCTTGAGAAATCCTGGTTCTTCAATGATTGCTCCAATCTCTTTTTTATCCACCAGGATCGATCCTTCATTAATCTGAAGCAGTCCACAGATACATTTGAATAAAACGGTTTTGCCTGATCCATTTCTTCCAACAATTCCACATATCGTTCCCTTTTTTACCTGTAAAGATACATTATCTAACACAGTTACATTTCCAAATTTTTTTGTTACATTTCGTACGATTATTGCCATATTATCCACAACTATATCCTTTCATCCTGAAATATCTGAATGCACTGTCACATAATACGCAATTCCTGACAGGCAGAGGCAACCAAGAACCAGAATTATAAATGCTCTGACCACGTCTATTTCATACCTTGCATATTTCGATAGGTTATTTAAATCCATCCATGCACTTGGCGTTAAGTACATTATCCATTCAGGAAGATATTTTATTCTTGTTACAAGAATAATTGATGCAGACACTGTTACAAAACTGATAATCTTACCAACGCACAGATTCAGACACCACAAACATAATCCATAAAAAGAACAGATGAAAAATCCCAACCCGCCTACAAGGAACATAGCTTCTAAAGGTCTGTATTCAAAGATAAGATATCCGGACACTCCAAAACTAAGACCAAATTGCTCTCCTGCATCAGTAAGAGCAAGTGTTGTCCAAATCCGCCCCCATTCCCCGCTCAGACAAACGTTGGGAAAAATAATCAAAATACTTATTCCTGTCAGACACAACATATACAGTATACTGACTGAAAAAATATACATAATATGTCCAAGCACCCATTCGGAGGTTCCACCTCTCATAATCACAAAGAGCTGATATTTATCATAAAATGGTGCATCTATAAAAAACAGCATAGCAGCTACAAATATAGATGCAGTCAGCATAACATCATTGAATATAAATGGAAGCAAAAATGGTGAAGCTTTTTCATTTACAGAAAACAAAAAATCTCTTATTGGAATTAATTCATTTAACATATAAACAAAAAGGCAGACCGGAATCAGATAAAGTTTATAATTTCCCCGCAGAATTCTCAATTGATAACCGCAAATCCGCCTGGCCTGACTCAAGACTTTCATCGATATTCACCCTCTATCTTTTTTAACATAATCATTCCGCTTATCCCCAAAAATACCACTGTCACAAAAAGCGCATATGCTATGAGCAGAACAGGATCATCCGTGTATGTTTTTGTTGCAGAATTATATATTTCCTCCATATACAACATGGGATATTTGACTGCTATCCTTGAGAATAAAAAAATAAAGAAATAATTTAACAGAAATGGAAACGCATACACTGCATAAGAATCTCTTACAAATGTTGACAGCGCAAGACTAAGCACACTCATAGATGCGCAATATAATCCATCTAAAAATATCTGCACCCCCATATATAATTCTGTATTTTCAGGTAAAAGCCATCCAAAGCAACTCTCTGATTTAAAGTTTTCTACTGTAATACTGTCAGAAGAAACCACTGGCAATTCATGACACTGCCATATAACAAAAATAATACTTCCCAGAATCACCACCAGAAAAGATGTACAGAATACAACAATAATTTTAGATATAACATACTTTCTGATTCCTACTCTCTGAATACTGTATCTCAAAAAATGATTTTCCGTATCTTCACAATAAGAAGTTACATAAACTGTTGATGTAACAATCATTGCCAGAAGCGGAGTTATTGAACGTCCCCATACATGCACAAAAAGGTACAAAACATCCTGACTGTCAGCAAATCTTTTGCTATTGAATTCCCATACAAAAAACATCAGGATAATTGCCAAAGGAAATTTAGCTCCCTTTAATGCTCTTTTGAAATCTGTTTTTATTATATTCTTCATATCTCGTCTCAAATTTATCACATTACTTTCAATGTTTCCGCATGAAAATAAATCTTTTGTAAATAACTGCTATCCGGTGAATCACTGTTTTTCACCAATACTCTACATTCCCATACAGGTTCAATTTCTGCTGAATGTTTATCTGGATTTACCTGCACAACTTTCTGACAAAGAGATATCCTCTGTACTTCATAAATATCATCGGAAATAATATTGCCAAAATATTTTTCCAATGCTTTCAATGCCATCTCCGGACTTACCACCTCAACTTCATTTTTTAATTCAAGAGGATAGTAACCATTTATACTTAAAGACTGAATACCGTTCTTATCGTATATAACAGATACGTTGTTCTCATCAAACCCCTCTCCCATTACAGGTGGTAATACCGGATAGTCCTGCCATGTAGTATAAGTCATAAAATAATAACAGTCATCATCTTCTGTCCACTGTGTTTTTGCAGTCGGAATTTTTGTGTCTTCCTCCTCAGCTCTGGCAATCGCTTTTTTTTCTTCTTCGCTCATAATACTATGTTCCATAACATAGCATATAACATCATCTGATACATCAACTCCCAGTTTATCCAACACTTCACTCACATTCTTCCATGCTTCTTTTTGAGGCATAAAAGGAAGATCCGTTTTATCCTGATATTTATTTCCATTATAATCATCAAAATGACTGTCAGAAAACAGTACATTATTTATATAAGAAGCCTGATCAGTCGCATAATTCAAAGTATCATCAGAAATCACTAAAGTTGCGTTGTTTTCAGCTATTTCATAAATTTTATACTGTACTGTCCCATAATCATCTATGTATTCATTTGTAATGTTACCATCCTGAACCAACAATTGTGCAATTTCTTCCTGCTTATCCCAGAGTGTCTGTCCACTAATCTGTGTCTCCGCACATTTTCCATTTTTACAGTTTTCAGGATATTGAAACTCTGCATTTACCTTTATCTGTTCTGTCAGTTCCGTTTTCATGCCTTTCGGAAAATCTGTTGATTCCTGGTACTGTTGAGACTTACCGCATCCACCAATCGCTGTAACTACAAATATCAGAGATATTATTCTTATAATATTTTTCATATGTCCCTCTCATCTTACCAACCACACAATCACAAAACTTATCCAAATAATTCCTCTCCAGATACAGTATAACAAAATCCGAGAAAGTTATAACCTGCATTTTCATCTACAATTGTATACTCATTGGCTAAGACTGTTTTTTCATTGCATGTAACACTTCCCCAAAACACTATAAAAATATATAATACTTTTAATAAAAACCATTTTTTAGTCATGATTTCAATTATTCCCCTTTCGCTAATATTACATATCCATACTGTACAATAAATGATTTCGGACTTATCAATTTGGAACTTTCTTCAGAATAAAAAACAATTAATTTATCATTTATACTTACTTTATTATTCTGATTTAAATTAACAGAGTAATCACATTTTCTCTGCTCATTAAATATCACAGCAAAATTATTGTTCTTCCCTTCTAACTTAGTTACAATACCGACCATAGCTTGAATATTATCAATCTTTTTCAATCTCTGCTTTTTGCTATCATCAATAGAATAGATATTAATTTGTTTTCCGTCTTGCAAAACTAAATATGATTCTTTGTAATAATTTTTAATGGATATTTTTTATATAACAATATCATGTTACTAATTATACTTATTATAAGTAAGACAATGTATATATTTTTTTTCGTGTTATTCAAAGATTTCTCCCTCTGCTAGAGCGTGTCTGAAAAAGGCTTTCTGCAAGATGTGCGTCACAATTTGTGGTATATTTTGCCCGGATGAGGGCGCCGTAGCGGGCTACGGCAACTGAATTCGGGTGAAATATCCCGCAAAGTGGGGCGTGCAGATTGCGGGAATGATTTTTCAGACACGCTCTAAGCCACTATTCCATAAAATATATTTTATTGTTTTTCATATTCGCACATCCATTTTCCGGAAAATATACTTTCATTACAATCCCCAAATTAATTTCTGATAAAATTTTCAATATACACATCTTAATTGTTTTATCATTTTCATTCTACATATATGTCATGCATTTAAATTATCATTTTTTTATTTGTCTGTCAATATTTTATCTATATTTTGTAGATATTGTAAATATTATCATTTTTATTTAGTTAACTGTCGAAAACAGATACCCTTTATTATTTTCCAACGTTCCGTTTTTTCAGATCAGTAAAAAAACTCCTCAATGGTAAACAAAATCTTACTCTAACACAAAAATGGAGCTGCCGCTAAAATTACGACAGCCCCGTTCTACTACTTAAGTAAAATTACATTTCTGAATACAGTCTCACTTTTTGTGAGGACACACCGGTGAATATACTGAATTAACCAATGTTTTATTTTTGATATAGTTACATTTTGTGCAGATTTCTCCTCTGTACTGGTTCACAGTACAACTCTTTCCACTGGAAATATGTTTTTTTAAAACACCGGTTTTAAATGAGTGTTTACATCCGGAAAAAAGCTGAATATTTCTGTCCGGTAACAAAATCACCGTTCCATCCTCCAAAAGAAAATACTGATTGCAGTCAGAAAAGAAATTCTCATCCTCCGGTATGGTTATAGCAGAGCCTGTATCCGATGAAGAATCAAATTCAAATTCCATCCATGTCACTTCTTCTATCCCATTCTGAATATCCGAAGAAAAATTTCTCAAATCAATAATCTCAGGAGAATACGCAGATACAGGAACTGTCGCAAAAAGGCACAGAACTACCGTAGCCAAAGCCATTTGTAACTTCCTGATCCGACCAGGTACAGATATTTTTCTGATCCGTTTTATCAGAAAGCTTTTACTGTTTCCGGAAAAATAAAGTGCAGGAGCAGAAAATGCCCTGGCTCTGGCAGAAACAGCGATTATAGCCTTTCCATATTTCATGCGCTCATTATTTGAAAATGTAACTGTCAGTTTTTCATCGCAATTCATTTCCTGAACCTCCTTTAATTCTTTCAAAAATAAATAAGATAACGGATTAAAACAATGTATCAGAACAATAAACAAAGCTGCCATCCGGTAAATTAAATCATGAGATTTTATGTGCTGTAGCTCATGCCGTAGAATCAGTTCTTTTGAATCATCCGCAACAAGTGATGTGAGGATAATTACGGGTGATTTCACGCCACAGGTAAATGGCGAAATCTCCGCACCACAATAATACATAGATACCTTTTTGGTTATATTCATATCAGCCTTTATGGAATTCAATAAATCCTCACAGTTATCAAGAGGAAGTAGATATTTTCGGAGATTACGTCTGAAAAGGTAAAAACGATAAGCCTGCGAAAGTATAATTAATAACATAATACCAGTCCATAATCCAATCAGCACTTTCTGACTATCCGGCAGCTGCGGGAATATAAAACCCTCATCAATCAGTTTTATAGAATGATCAATATCAAAGAAATAGTATTCATCGGTTTTTAAAATTCCGTTCTCACAATGAAACAGCCATGACTGTACCAGAGATTTAACTAACGGAAATGGAACCAGAAAAAACAAACCTCCCAGTTTCAACAGAAAATATCTGAACGAAGCAGGAAGCATTTCATGGGTAAGAAAATCAAGTAATAAATATCCAAGAAAAAAAACACTGCCGGAAACACTCATATATATCAGCAGACAGATCAATATTTTCAAATACATACCTCCTCATCATAAGAAATCGCGCCTTATTTTTCCTCAGACATATTGGAATGCAAGATATCTATAAGTTCGTTTACATCAGCCTCAGATAATTTTGTCTCCTGAGTAAAGGAAGCGATAAAATTCTTAAGAGATCCACCAAAAGATTCATCTACAAACTGTCGAGCATATTTTTGTGCAAGTTCCTCTTCACTGAGCTGCGCTGAATATAGTTTACGATACCGCTTATTATTTGTTTTCAACACTCCCTTTAAAATAAGGCGGTTAAGATATGTCTGAGCTGTACCTACCGCCCAGTTAAGCTGAAGTTCATCGTTACAATATTTCAGGATTTCATTAAAAGGAAGTGGATCTGAATTCTTCCAAAAAAGCTGCATGATCTTATATTCTGTATCAGAAAGCTCATAATGTTGTTGCATAATCACATCTCCTAACTCTTAGTTTTATAGCAATCCTCGTAAATAATGCATTTAAGACAGTTCCGCAGAGTGCGAAAGACAAGGAAGATATCTGCAGGCGTGCTGACGCACGGCAAAGATATCTGACGCAGGATTTCACACTCTGATGGGCTGGATTAAGATGCATTATTTTAGAGGATTGCTATAGTATATTGTACAATATCAGGAAGACACAGTCAATACAAAGAATTAATTATTGTAAATCTCGACAATATTGTAAATATATTATTGACAAATATTATTTGATAATGTACACTAAATTCATGACATAAACGTAGTGATATACATTTACACAAGCAAAGCAACTACGAAAGGCTGACAGCAATACAATATGTTATTATAATGTATATTCAGCCGTGTATAAATGTGCAAATAAACGTTGTTCAGCCAAAAGGACAATAGAAACGAATATACCTGTTAAGCATAATTTTAAGAATTCTAAATGTACTGAATGTGGAAGAAAAAAGAAATGAGGGTAAGAACATGATAAAAAAGGAAAAAATAGTAATAACTATAGTGCTTGTGGTAAGTTGTATTACAGCAACTCCGGTTGCCGCAAAAAATGTAGAAAATAATACTTATCAAATATGTCGAAATGATATTTTTATAGATTGGTATCAGTTGAATTGCAAGAAGATAATAAGTGAAATTAAAGACGATGGTTGCTATATTGCAGTTAATCTGGGGGATTGGCTAAAGGAGCAGGACATTTATGATATTTCAGTAACTGAGGATAATGAGAGTGAAGGTTATAAAAAAATGTATTATGAACGAAATCCGGAAAAAGAGGAAAAGGATGAGTTTTATGATACAGATGACACTGCTTATATTCCTTTTGAAAGGTTGGTGTACGAGGGAGATGTTATCAGTTATACAGATTCTTCTATTGAAACTGTAACAGAAGTAGAAGAAAATGGTGATTTCTATACAAAAATCACATCTATGCCGAAATTGCCATTAAAGAATATGGATTAAGATATAGCGTTAGACTTGTCGGCACACTGGTGGTCTTTACGGCATTAGATCTCATGGCGGAACATATCAGGAGGCTGTAAAATATGCTACATATAGTAAAGATTCCAAACAATGAGGGAGATATAAATAATATGAGAAAATTTATTTTAGGGCTTAGTTTTCTGGGGTTTGGAGATATAGGTTTCTTGATTGTTTTTACGTATACCCTTTTCCACCAAAGTATAATCAATGGAAGTGAGGGATGGTTGATTAATTTAATAGCAAATGACACATTGATACCGGTAGTATTTTTTTCGTTATGGATAATAACAGGAATAATAATTTGCATTAGATCGTTGAGAGAGTAGAGAAAAATAAATTTAAAGCGGACGGGACAATGCGATATTTTGCGTGTTGAGCAGTGCTGATTTCCTGAATTCACTGATCAACTGCTTTGATGGAATTTTCAACATCGAAAATATGGAAATTTTAAGTTTTTGTGATAGAAAGAAGGACACATAAATGGGTAAAAATAGTGCACGGAGATTTCTATATCTCGCTACGATGATAGTTATAGTACTGATTCTTTTTTTGCAAAACAAATATATTAGTGTTTGTTTAGCAATAGCATTTTCACTCGGTGCAGGGGTGTTTTTGTATAAAAATATAACACTTTTGACGGATGTTTCAGAGGATCGAGTAAAAACAAGAACTTTAAAAAAAGCGATAGTTTTCTGCTTGGTAATGGTAATAATTGCAGTAGTAGGAATTGTCTTAACAGAAAAAGAGTTATTTACCGAATATACTGAACGTATGTTTGCGAATGCCTTTATAATAATTATTATAGTATGGTTTGGAAATATTGCAGGAAAAATACCATTTAATAGATACATAGGTTTGAGATTACCGTGGCTATTAGCAGATGAAGAAACTTGGAATATCGGTCATCGGTTACTGGAATATTGTAGTTTGCCACTTGCTATTATATACTTGGGGCTAATACCATTTGTTAATAATAAAAATTTGGCAATATGTATAGTTGCGCTTTGGATCATAATTCCAGGGGTGATTTCTTATTTGTTTTATAGACGGAAATTTAAAAATTATTAGTAAGGTTGATTGGAAATGTTTAAATATGTATTGCATAGATTTTTTAAAAATAAAAAATCATACCTTCTTATAGTAATTATCATTATAACATTTTTGATAATGTCCATTTCCCCATATCTTACGGGAAGTTTTGTAGATTTTATGATCAATAATAAGGATGTTCATAGAGTCGTATATTTATCGAGTATAATAATGTTAATTGGGATAGCGGGAGTTGTATTAGCATATTGTAAAAATACCTTATCGGTAAAAATTACAAGTCAAGTTTCTTTCGATCTATTAAGAGATATAACAAAGCATTTTGAAAAGGTTAAGCTAAGTATTGTGGAGACTATAGATTCTACATATTTAACACAGCAAATAAATACAGATGTAAATGTTATAACGGGATTTGTCATATCAAATATTATCCCTATGTTTATGAATGTTATCTTGGCAATGGCTATAATATGTTTATTTATATCTATAAATAAGTATCTGTTAGTTTTAATGGTCGTATTAATTGTACCATATATAATTTTATATGCAAATATGCATCAACCGTTATATGAAAAATTTTTGGATAAAAAAGAAGCAGATAGTAAGTTCTTCAGTAAATTTAGTTCACAAATTTGTCAAATTTTTAATATTCAGTTGCACTCTTTGTATGAAGTTAGTGAAAAAGAACTTAATCATGCTTTTGGAAACTATTTACCAGTGCTTGTAGGGGCAAAAAAAATAGAGTATATTTTTACTTCAGTTGATAGTATTATAGCAACGATTTTTCAGTCAATTATGTTTGTTATTGGAGGTATAAGTATAATCCATGGTGGAATGACTATCGGACAATTTACAATGATAAATACATATTTCGGGATGTTTTTAAAAATTGTTAAATATTATATTGGATATATAAAGGAATTGCAGGATTCAAAAGCTTCATTTTCACGTATTATAAAGATTATGAGTTATGATAGCTTAGAAAAAGGAAATGCGAATGTGGAAACACTAGAAAAATTAAGCCTAAAAAATCTTACTTTTTCTTATTTAGTAAAAGGTACAGAAAATGTAATAATAAATAAATTTACATGTGATTTCTATAAAGGGAAGAAATATGCGATTATAGGACCAAACGGATGTGGAAAAAGTACTTTGCTTAAAATAATAACTGGGTTATATACCGAATTTGAGGGAGATTTAGAGGTTAATGGAATAAAGATGAAAGAGCTTGACTGGGATAAACTCAGAAAAGAAAAGTTTTCCGTAGTTCCACAAAGATTGTATTTATCTTCGGATAGTGTAATTGAATTTTTGGAAAAAGGATTAGCGAAGAGTAAAAAAAATATATGTATTACATTGGAAAAAGATCAAGAAGAATTATCAGAGTTCATAACAACAATTAAGATGAATATTGATAAAAGCTGTGAGAATTTATCTGGCGGAGAATTAAGAAAGATAAATCTGTGGATGGCACTTCATAAAAAATCAGATGTTTTGATTTTAGACGAACCAACAATTGAATTAGACAAAAGTAGTAAGGAAGAGCTGTTTGAATATCTAAAAAATAGGATACAAAATAAACTTTTGATTGTATTAACACATGATAAAGAATTAATGGGGATAAGTGATTATGTTGTAGATTTGAACTCTGGGCGAGAAGTAAAACTTTAAAATTTAATTTATTATGGCTATAGTAGAGGAGAAAAGTAAGGTAAATCCTCATGACTATAAATAATATATAGGAAGGAGAACGGCTGAGAAAAGAATGTCTCAGTAATGAATCAATGATAAAAAAATTTGAATTAGGGGACATAAGAAGAATTATTAATATGATTCCGCAAAAACGAAGTGAGGGCATAAAGTATATACGAACTGAAAAAAGTGGTTATTATTCTCTGTTATCAGATAATGGAGAATTAAATTATACGATGCTTAATGAAACGAGTAAGTATATTTTGGATTCGTGCGATGGAACTAGAACCGTAGGTGAAATTCTTGATTTATTATGCGTTAAATATAAGGATGTAGAAAAGGAGCAAATAGGAGCAGATTTAGAAGCTACATTATTTAATTTGACTCGTATTAGAGTTATTAGATGGAAAGGAGAAAATGACATGAATAATACTCCATTTTTGGCTCAGGGAGAGGAAAAATTGGAAAAAGAATATAGTATATCGTTGGCAAAAGAAAGCGATATAAGAATTTCACAAAAAATGTTTGCAAAATTCTTTAAGGAAACAGAGGCAGGTGAAAAGAAGGTAAAATACTTTTTTGGTAATGATAGACGTGAATTTTATTCTTTTATAGCTATTAGGCAATTTCTGTATAGTTATTATAAAGACTTTTTTTTGCTGAAGAAAGATGCGCAGCTGATGGGCGTTATTGTCGTTCAACCTTCGCAGGAAACATATCTAAATAGTGCAACAATACAGATGATAGATACTCCGCAAGATATATTTCAACAGGCAATCAATGCTGTGAAAAAATATTATTCAGAAGCTTCCTTCAAGAAAATTAATTGTTTAAGATTGTATATACCAGAAAATGAAACTGCGTTGGAAAGTATAGTTAAAGAATCGAGTTTTAGACTTGAAGGTGTAATGGAAAAAGAATATTTAGAAAATATAAATTTAAAAATGTATGTTCTTTAGATCAGGAGGGTACATAATGGCAAATCGGTATAGTGAAGTGTTAATCGGACCGCACCATGTTGCGATTGACATAACAAACAAATGTAACTTAAGATGCCTTCATTGCTATAATAGTAGTGGCGAAAATGATGTTATAAAAACGGAATTATCAGATCATGAAGTATTAGAATTTATGAGATCACTGTCAACGATAAATCTATATAGTCTCTGCTTATGTGGCGGAGAACCACTCCTTAGAAAAGAATTAATTTTTGATTCTTTAAAAATTTTGACAGAAAATGCTATAAGGACCTCAATGGTTACCAATGGACTTTTGGCAACAGAAGACACATTGGCAAGATTGGACGAACTGGGTTTGAATTCTATTCAGTTTAGCTTGGATGGAAACAAAGCTTCTCATGATAAACTAAGAAATCAGGCAGGTGCCTATAAACAAGTTTTAAAAGCTATAGAATATGTCTTAAAGAATACAGGAATGCATCTGTCTATTGCTTTTTCACCCACAAGATTTAATATTAATGATATTACAGAAGTATACGATTTACTTAAAAGACTTTTCATTGAGAGTGGGCGTGATGAAGAAAATGATTTTATTGACTTGAGATGCCAACCACTCATGATATTAGGCAGGGCAAAAAAACATCAAGATATTATCCCTTCGGAATTTCAATACAGAAAACTTGTGAATACGGTTAGACGTTTAGAAGTAGAAGGCGATGCTAAAATAATTCAAATTACATGGGGAGATCCGGTGGATCACTTGATAAGATATAAAAATGCAAATAATCTCTTAGATCAAGTAGTTGTACATGCTAATGGAGATATTGTAGTTTCTGCATATTTGCCATTAGTAATTGGAAATATAAGAAAACATTCATTGAAAGAATATTGGGATAAAGGGTTAAACAAGGTATGGAGCACAAAGATTGTACAATTTCTTGTATCAAAAATGGTATCCATAAGTGAGATGAATGAAATTACAAATGTAATATCAGATATCAATATGGATAGCGTGCTGTACATAGATCTTATTGACAATGATTTAAACGATATGACTGTAATTAAAGATATTGTTGATAAGATAAAACATTATAGTAAATAGTCGGGAGGAATAAAATATGGGATATCAGCCACCAGAGGTTAATAATCTTAATACGCCAACTCCAACAGGTTTGAATGATTATGTTTGGCAGACACAAGTAGCTGTTGTTGAAACTGTTGCTGCATTCTTTATAGCTGCCGTTGGATTTCAAGGAGTTGCATTTATTGAGGTTATTGGACCAATATCGGAAGATGGAGAAGGACGGTAACTAAAAAAATGTGGCTAATGAGGTATGCTCTATATAAAGCAAGAAAAGTACAATCTTCATCTCTTATTAGCCACATTTTTTATGAGTGTTAGTAGATGACTAACTTAAAAAATAAACTCCCCACTTCGTCAGAAATTCATGGTATGCTCCCCGTCAAGAGGACAATAAAAAATAATAAATTTTTGTATCGTCAGCCATGCTATGGCTGGCGATATTTTATGCTGCTTTTGTATATTGCTCATGATATTTCATTGGTGTCATTACATGCAGTTTCCTTTGAAGTCGTTGGTTGTTGTAGTAATCTATGTAATTAGCTATCGCAGTAATCAAAGAGCTTCTGTCATTAAAACGCTGTTTATAATACATTTCTCGTTTTAGAATTCCCCAAAACCCTTCCATTGGTCCATTGTCAATACAGTGGGCAACTCTAGACATACTCTGCTTCATATGATGTTTTTTTAATCTAGTATAAAACTGTGCGCTTGTATATTGAAAGCCTCGATCAGAATGAACTAATGGGTGTGCATCTGGCTCCTGACGAACAGCCTCATCAAACGTGTCCATAACTAATGGATTATCATTATGATCGCTGATTTTAAAGGAAACAATCCTTCTATCATATAAATCTAAAATAGCACTCAGATAAACTTTATGAACTTCTATTCCGTTGTAGTATTTAAATTCAGAAACATCTGTAAGCCACTTTTCATTCGGTTTTTCGGCGTGAAATTCACGGTGTAAATAGTTTTTTGCTATGTGATCAGGATTTCTGTCTCCTCTGGTACAACTCTTAGGTTTCCATTTAATATTTGATTTTATATCGTATTTCCTACAAATACGAAGTACTCGTTTATCATTCACATGAATTCCTTTATGTCCATCTAATTCATCACGAATCCTTCGGTATCC
>OGPM01000176.1_pt1 | contig 66503 bp, 65 predicted proteins | sample 1552961 | NCBI WGS metagenome assembly OGPM01 (sample SAMEA2580304, study PRJEB22360) | human gut metagenome | biome: human gut; feature: human-associated habitat; material: faeces | place: Denmark | collected 2008/2010
CAACCAGAAAAAATCGAAATTGATGCAAACGAAAGGGCAGTTAATGAAAAGTCTCAATACTGCTTTTTCGTTTGCACCACCTTCGATTCTTTCCTTAACGATTTTAATGTTTCTATTATACCATAATGATACTATTATGAAAAATGAAAAAATAGTTCACGGTTTATATGCCAAAAATAATAAAAAAGTGTATCTTGAAAAGGCAACTTGCATATGCTATAATGGCGGTAGCTAAGAAAGAGATTGTATCCAAGCGGTACACCCCCTTTCTGTTGCCAGATTGGGTGCGACAACGTAGCTATTATATCATATATTACAATTTTCTGGGGCGAAGAAGAATCAAATACAAACGTTTAATGCAATCAAGGCGTCAGTCCGGTATTTCCGGAACTGACGCCTTGATTGCATTGGAAATTGTCAATGCCACTGTTTTGTCTTACATATACTTCTTCACAATATTCTCCATTACTTTCCACTTATGTTCCATATCAGAGACAAGTTTAAACTGTGTCCTTGCCCGGTCCAAATTCTGCCCCGGTCTGTGAATTTTAAAATAAATGTCTCCCTGAATATAATCCATAAGAAACCTCATTCCACATTCATAGGTCATAAGCCTAGCGCCCATCGGAAGCAGCTTTATCTCTTCCTGTGAAAGTTTTCCACCACAGCCCTCAATAAAGCCCTTCGCACATGCTTCAAAAAGCTCTAAATCGCACCACACTTTATCCAGATTTTGTTCATCCTCTAATGCTGTACTTGCTCCAATCCGCACTGCATCTCCAAAATCATTCATGGCCGCCCCCGGCATTACAGTGTCCAGGTCAATCACACATATTCCTTTTTTGGTATCCTTATCCATGAGGACATTATTAATTTTTGTGTCATTATGAGTCACACGAAAACTGATTTTCCCACTTCTCAGCAAATCCTGAAAGCAGTCCACAATTTCTTCCCTGTCAAATACAAACTGAATTTCCTCCCGGACCAAATCCACTCTGCTGCACACATCCTCTTCCACTGCCTTTTTGAATGTCTCAAATCTTTCTCTGGTATCATGAAATCCCGGAATTGTCTCATGAAGTGTTTTCGCCGGATAATCCGCTAACATACTTTGAAATCTGCCAAATGCCAGACCGCCCTCATAAAGTATTTCAGGATTATCTATCAAATCATAGCTTACAGTATTTTCAATGAATACATAAGCTCTCCAATACTCACCTTCCGAGTCCACGTAATAGGGTTTCCCGTCTTTTGCAGGAATGACATTTAATGTCTCCCTCTCTGGATTTCCACCGTTAGCTGAAATTTTTCTTTTTAAAAATTCAGTGACTCCAACGATATTTTCCATTAATTCAACCGGGTTTTTAAAGATACTCTTGTTCATCTGCTGTAAAATATAATACTTTTTTACTCCCTGCTCGTTTTCAAATGTAACACGGTAAGTATCATTAATATGTCCATTTCCCCATGGAATTTCTTCTTTATATACACCTTCAAAACAGAAGTTTGCAGCCGCTTCTAATTTTCCGCAGAGCTGTTTTGGATAAAAATCATTCTCTTCCAGCTTTTTCACTGCTGCCATAACCATTGGTTTATCTTCCCTGTAGGTAACTCCATACCACTTTTCTGTTGTAAGAAGAACTTTTACTTCTGCTTTATTGCTATCTAACAGTCTGCTGACGACCGACGGAAGATAATATTCACATTTCAGTGGATTATGTTGCAGACCCTCCTGCAGAAAATCACGAAATCCATACGCAATCTCTGACAAAAATCCCTTGCTAAATCCCCATAAATTCATGGAAACAATCGTATCTCCTGCCAAATCCGTATAACTTTTTCCATCATCTTCCGTATATGCAGCATTCTCTCCACGTTTTACAATCGTTGTACGTTCTGTTACACTGACAAGTTTTCCATCACCATCAATATCACAGACACCTCTTGCCACACTTCCATTCTCCGTCAAAGTATTTTTCAACTGATATCCTACCATTGCATACTGATACTTTTCATTATCTTCATGCACACTCAGATAATCATAAATCTGCTTAAATGCTTCTCTTCCATAATAGTCGTCTGCATTAATCACTGCAAATGGTCCGTCAATCATATCTTTACAGCTTAAAATTGCATGCGCAGTTCCCCATGGCTTTACTCTTCCGGCCGGAACTTCAAATCCCTCCGGCAGATTTTCCAGCTCCTGAAATGCATATCTTACTTTCATAATCTTTTCTATACGATTCCCTATGACATTATGAAAATCTTCCGCATTCTCTCTTTTTATTACAAAAATAACCTCTTCAAATCCTGCAAGATAAGCATCATAAATAGAAAAATCAACAATAATATGTCCATATTCATCTACTGGATCAATCTGTTTCATTCCACCGTAACGGCTTCCCATTCCGGCTGCCATAATTACAAGTACAGGTTTCTTCATATTCTTTATACCTCCTGATTAAACAGCGTACCATTTAATCTCATTTGCCTCTATTTTCAACGCAAAACTGCTTCCATCTCCGCGATAGATAACCGTATTCTGTGACTCGTAGGTATTATTTACAACACAGAATTTGCCATTTTTTACATATGCATGTACTTCCACATTGAAATTTGTACTAAACCACTGATGTAATAAGTTTTCGCCATGTGTACTCCACAAAATGCTTCGATAAAGAATTCTGCTGTTCTCAAAGCTATATGGCAGTCCACTGATATAGACCGAACGGCCCTCACCAAATTCATGCACAGCCATCTGAACTTCTTTGTCCCTCTGTACCAGAATTTCTGTTCCCTCATACGCAAACATATTCTTCTTGCCCTCTCCGAAGTCAACAGGCTTTGTTGTATCTGCAAGAATAAAGTGATTTTTGTGTTCTTCCCAGTTATACTTATCGTAGTTTAAGGTAAATCCGGTTTCTTTTTCCACACCAATTAAATCAGCAAGCTGCAGATAATGTCCCTGATACTGGTGTCCTGCCGGTTCCCCGACACCGATAAATCCACCGCCCCGGTAGACAAATTCACGAATGGCTGCGGAAATAACTGCATTCTCCCAGACTGCCCCGCCGGTGTGTGCCGTATCCCCGTCCCCGACATTGATAATGACATCAATATCCTTTAATATATCCTTATCCTTTAAAATATCATCAAATGAAATAAATTTCACATCAAACGGTGCGCCGCTTAATGCCTCGATAATTCCCGCATAACTGTAATTCTGTTTCTGATATAAGGCATGGTGTACCATATGGCAGCCCCAGCTGCGGATTTTGCCCCAGCTGTTTAAAACAGCAACCTTCTTCACACAGTATGGTGTTGTTCCTTTTGCATTCTCATATAGTTCACGGAATTCATTGCACACGCTCTCCACATAGTCCAAAAACTCCGGGAAATCTAATGCAAGCTTTAAATATCCGCCATATCCGATACGGTCGATTGGTTTTCTTAAAATGGCACGGCGTGCTGTCACCCAGTTTTCCTTTGCTTCCTTGACAGGATCTCCGCCCTCATGGAAGGTATCCGGGAAAAAGTATGGAAGGAATCTTCCTTCTGTATATTTTACACCTTCAATATCAGAGATCAGACGAAGTGTACTTCCGTTTCCAACGCTTCCTACCACTGCGTCAAGACCGATCGTTGCAAACTCTTCCATGAATGGTTCTGTTCCGATCCAGTGATCCCCCAAAAACATCATTGCCTCTTTGCCGCATTCATGTGTGATGTCAACCATCTCTTTTGCAAGCTTTGCAACTTCCCTGCGCTGGAATGCCTGAAAATCCTTATATTCTTTACCAGGTACACGATACTGATTGTTATAATATCCCTGGTCAATGATATATTCCGGGCGGAATTTATAACCCATTTCTTTTTCAAACTGCTCTAAAATATAAGGACTTACTGACGCGGAATAACCATACCAATCCACATATTTTTCCCGCTTTAACTCGTCAAACATCAATGTAAACTGATGGAAAAACGTCGTATAGCGAATGACATTGACATATGGATGCTCCTCGCAGAATTTACGCAGGCGCTCCATGGAATATTTATGTGTTTTCGGCTGCCGTACGTCAAACGTAATCTGATGTTCGAAATCTTTCCAGTCATTTGTCACCGCATTGTACATATGTACCGGATCCCAGATAATATATGCCAGAAAGCTTACTGTATATTCATGAAACGGTTCTGCCTCATGAATACAGACGCACCCTGACTCCTCATTATATTCCCACTGTTTGGTCGATACCACCTGACCTGTGGAACGGTCAACAACCTCCCACCATCGTTTAATATCATCTCTTGTATTGACCTGCATTAACTCATCCGAAATCCCCTTCATCAGAGGAATTTGCAGTTCGCTTTCAACAGCCGTATAAAATCCACTCATAATATAACACTGCTGCACCTCATCCGGGTTCGCCTTCGCCCACTCATTATCTTTTCTCGTGGTGTAGTAAGTTGCATAAATCTTTGCCCCGGTCTTTGTCAGCTCTTCCGGGAATTCTGTTCCGTCACAATCGCGGATTGCATCTGCACCCCAGCGTTTCATTAACTCAATTGTCTCTGGAACCACATCCAGATTTGTAGGAATTGTGACACGTCCTGTATTTTTCTCACTCATTTTTCTTCCTCACTCTATTTCATCCATATAATTACTTTCTTTTCTTCTTTTCTGCAAAAGGGCAATTATAAATCCACAATGCCATTAATAAACAGATAATTCCAATAAGCATAATTCCTAAACCTGTCATTTTTCCTGTCATACCCCATCCAAAAACAGACAGGCTTATTCCGGCAATAAAAAGAGCTGCCATTAAAATTATTCTGCATTTTGTGTGCTTTTTCCAAAATTCCATTTTAATCTCCCTTCTCATCAACCCTTTAAACCACCAACAGTCATTCCCTGTGTCAGTTTATTCTGAACACATATATATAAAATTAATGTAGGAAGCATTACTATTACAAGTCCTGCATACATAATTCCATACTGTGCTGCTGACTGCTGTGCCTGCATCAGATTTAATAATCCTACCGGTAACGTTTTCGGTCCCTTTGCCGAACTCATCAGTGTCATGGAAATGATATATTCATTCCAAAAAGAAAGAAAATTAAACAAGATTATCGTAATAATAGATGGTTTTGCCATTGGAAAAATAATTTTCCACATCGTTGTACTATAACCTGCTCCATCAATATATGCCGCCTCTTCATAATCATGTGCCAATGTTGAAAAATACCCCGACAACAGATAAATTGTAAACGGAAGTGCTGTTGCAGCATATACGATTGCAAGTATAACCAGATTATTTAACAGAAAACTTTTCCCAATTACTGATTTCAGCCAATTGTCCCCATCTCGCAGCATCAAAAAAATTGGAACAACAATGTAATTCACGTTAATAAAAAGACCACCCATAAAAGCCGCATTTAAAAATTTACTTCCTTTAAATTTAAAACGTGACAAACAGTAAGCTGCCGGCAGCGCAACAATTAAAAGAATTACAAGTGCCAAAGCTGTAACCAATACGGAGTTTAACATGTAATCTCCCATTTTTGCTGTATTCCAGGCATCAATAAAGTTCTGAAAATAAAAACCCTCCGGCAAAGTCCACGGATTTCCATAAAACTCTTTATTTTGCTTAATGGATGCCATAAACACCCATGCCACCGGAATAATAATACTGACTGCAAGCATTATTAAAACTAAATAGATAAAAAATTTATACAACCGTTCCGCAGAATTCGGATTTTTTTTCTCTCTCATATTTTCTCTCCTTAAAACTCCAGTGGTTCACGCTCTGTAACTTTATTTACAAGTGCAGACAATGCAAACGAGAAAATAAATATTACAACACCTATTGCCATACTGTATCCATATAATCCGGCATCCTTCTGTCCATACATATAGCTTAGTGACACTTCAGAAGCTCCGTTTGGGCCACCTGAAGTCATAGCTTTTACAAAAAGAAATGCCATATTAATAGTAGAAATAATAAAAAATGTTAATGTTGTACGAATATTAGTCCAGATCAACGGAATTGTAATCTGAAAAAACTGAACGAGCCTGCCTGCACCATCTAATCCGGCACTTTCATACAGGCTTTTCGGCACACTCGCCATAGATGCCATGTACATGACCATATAGTAACCAATCGCCTGCCAGATCATTGCAATAATAAGACTGACGATCACAAGCGATTCACCTTTCCACAAAATCGGGTTCTCCATTTTATGAAACAGTCCGATAATACTATTTAGCATTCCGTTCTCCGGCTTATAAATTGCAGAAAAAATACCTGCAATTACTACAACCGATAAAATATTGGGAATATAAAAAATAATACGGAAAAAATTCTGTCCCCTGATTTGTTCTCTTGACAGAATGCCTGCAAAAACAAGTGCAAATGCAAAGGTAACTATTGTAACAACAACAATAAGTAAAATCATGTTTTGCATGGACCTTATAAAATTAGTATCCGATATTAATGTTTTAAAATTTTTCAGGCCAACAAATGTTTCATTCGGTGAATATGCACCTTTTTCAAATAACGACATCCGGAATACATTTAAGGTAGGCAATATCATAAACACAAAAAATAAAATTACTGCTGGTGCTATGCATACCGCCAAAAAACCGCTTCGTCCTCTGGCTTTTTTCATACTTTCACGTTCCTTTCAAACAAACCGTACTATTTAAAATTCGGCGGACAAAAATTCTGTCCGCCGACTCATTTTTACCACTATAGCATTAAGGCAAACTAAAAACTCTTATTTCAAATTCGCCCGCATCTGGTCACTTGCCGAAATAATTCCGTCAATCCATGCCTGCTCATCCATATCGCCTGATACTAATGAGTTTACCGGGTCAAAGAATACTGTTCGCACTTCCACGCCCGGAATTGCTTCAAATGCTGCGAAATTACCCATAGCTGCCTTTGCTCCATTATCATAAATAGAGTAGAACATTACGTTATCACCACTTAATTTGTCTGCAATGCCTAATACTGGCTGGATAGCTCCTGCTTTTGCAAAAATTTCACATGCTTTGTCACTGTATAAATAAGAGATAAATAATTTTGCTGCATCCTGATGCTCTGCACCAGAAGGAATCCATGCCTGCTCAAACCATGTATAACTGTATGCATCTCCGCCATCTTTTACTGCCGGAAGAGCTGTCATTCCCCACTTAAATCCATCTGCACGAGGTGCTTCTGCCATTTCTCCAACGATCCATGTTCCATTTGGCATAAAGATTGCTTTATTGTCAAGTACTAACTGCTGATTCTGTGTGAAGTCCTGATCATTTGCCTGCGCAGGTGTGACCGGATTTGTGTACTCAGCTAACTTTGCAACAATATCAAAGCATGTCTGTGCTTCCGGAGTTTCCCAGATGCCTTCCGCATAATTTGTTGCTTTATCAAAAAATTCCGGACCACCTGCTGAATACATCAGTGCGTAGAAGAATGCATCAAAATAACCTGTTGTAGGATATGTAAATAAGTAAATTCCCTCTTCTTTTGCTTTATCTCCTAATTCCCACATTTCATCCCATGTCTTTGGAACATCCCATCCTTTTTCTTCTAAAAGACCTGCATTATAAAACAGACCACATGGAGAATAAAACATTGGTGCAAGATATGTCTTTCCATCACCATAAGGATTGGTCAATGATGTGTCTGTAAATCCTCCTGCAATCTTCTCTGAAACAAGTTTGTCTTCTCCCGGAACTTTCATAGATAAAACATCTGTAATGTCAGTAATCATATGTCCCTTAATAAACTGTTCCGTCAACGCAGCTTCACGTCCCGTGGCAAGATGAATAACATCCGGGTATTCGCCTCCCTGCATGGATGGTCCAATTACATCCTCTAATTTTTTATCTGTTGTAAGTTCTACTTTAATTCCGGTTTCTTCTGTAAATGCATCTGCCACTTTCTGCCACATTTCAGAACCATAAGCTGTCTCAATAGCAGCTACACTGATTGTTGTTCCAGCTTCTTTTGTCTTGCTGGTATCTGACGCAGAATTCTCCTTTCCTGAATCTGTACCGCACCCTGCAAATAAAGATGCTACCATTACCATACTCATCATTGTACATAAAATTTTTTTCTTCATAGTAACCTCCCATTTTTGTTATTTTTTACTATAAATTCTTATGTTTCCTTCCTTACATTTGTTATTATAGAGTACGCCATCTCTTTTTCCTATCCATATATTGCTCTATATTTTATAATTCTTGCTTTATTTTAAAAATCTTGTTATTTTGTTTTTTTCATTGTATACTAAGTACAACATCGTTCCATTTTAACTAGGAAATCATTGCAATTATGACATGAAAGGAGTGTATTTTCCATGAGTAACCGCAAATTTAATCTGGATAATGAGGTACAGCCGGAAATCCATTTCCGCCTGCTTTCCATATCAGCATCCAAATTTGAAAATGACTGGACTTCGTTTCCCCACAGCCATCATTTTACGGAAATCTTCTTTATTAAAGACGGCACCGGACGCATGCTGATTGAAAATGAATCTCTTCCTGTCTCCTCAAACAGCCTTGTCGTGATCGGTGCACAGGTAACACACACAGAGTTTTCCGATCCGGAAAATCCACTGGATTATTATGTGCTCGGGGTGGAAGGATTAAAACTGAATACTGACAAAGAACCGGAATACATTCATGTCCCGGCTTCTGCAAACTCGCCTTTTATCCGCCAGTGTTTTGAAAATATCCTGCGGGAAATGCATAACAAACAGGACCGCTACGCAGAGATCTGCCAGCATTATCTGGATATTTTAATTTTATATTTCTGCCGGAAAGACCATGTATCCTATGAAGTGGTGGATGCGCAGAACAGCAGCCGCGAATGCCACAAGGTAAAACGCTTTATCGAGCACAATTACCAGAGCATGATCTCTCTGGATTCGCTTGCCGAAAACTGCAGTCTCTCAAAATATTACCTTTCACACCGTTTTGCAGAGCTGTACGGGAAATCTCCCATCGCTTACCTGAACGAAGTTCGGCTGGCGTCTGCGCGTGACCTGCTGCTCACAACCAATCACAGTATCGAAGAGATTGCCGGATGTATCGGGTTTTCCTCTACCAGCTATTTTTCGCAGTCCTTCCAGAAAAATTTTCATGAATCGCCACAGCAGTTCCGCAAATCCCACCGTGTCAGGACATGACCATGTTTCATTTTTTACATAAAAAAATAATTTTCTAAAAATTTCCCCGAAAGAATATCATATCTTTCGGGGAAACTATGCCTATCAGCCGGATTGGAAAGAGAAAAAAGAAAATAATTAATCGGTCTTATATTAAAAATCCCGGAAATCCGCTTATCTGCAGATTCCGGGATTTTATAATTACATATGATGTGCCACATCTATTCTGATAAGTGCCTTCCTGAGTGCAAACTCTGCTCTCTTCACATCAATCTCTGCTGTGTGATTTGAAAGGCGCTGCTCTGCCCGCTCCTTTGCGGCCTGTGCGCGGTCTATGTCTATCTCATCAGGCCACTCTGCAAGCTCTGCGAGAAATGTGACCTTGTCTCCAAGTATTTCCGCAAAGCCTGAATGGATTGCGGCTATTTTCTCCTCATCGCCATTATGGATAGTCACGATTCCCGGTGCAAGCACTGTCGTGAGCGGTATATGGTTTTTGTATACACCAATCTCTCCGTTTTGGGTATTGAACTCGAGGAAATCTGTCTCTCCCTTGTAGAACACCCTGTCCGGTGTGATTATTTCTATGTCAAGATGCGCTCGCTCTCCTGCGGTATAACCATCTGCTGCGCGTCAACTGTCTGCTGCGGTGTTTGAGTCTCCTGCGTCATGCTGTTATTTTCCTTTTCTTTATTTATCATTCCGGTTTTCTGCCTCTTTCTTCTAGACATTTTCTTTTCCTCTTGCAGTCGTTATCCTGCTATCCAAATGTTATCTGATTATTTTTTCATGTACTCTTCTATAATACACTGATGCTTCTTTGTCTTCTTATCATAGCTTATGCCGACAAGCAAAATATTACCTGTATATTGCTCTATCGACTTCATGTATTGTTTTTCTCTTATTTGATTAATCGCTGTTTTTGCTGTCTTATTCCATTTCAGTTCAACAACCATTGCCGGATAATCTATCGCAAATTCCGGCTTAGGGATATAAACAAAATCTGCAAAACCTCTGCCCGTAGGCAATTCCCTCACCGGCTTAAAATAATAGTTCATTGCACCCAAATATGCTATAGTAAGGACGCTGCTTAGAGAATTCTCATTGTTATACTGAATACCTGACGCATACTCATCATGTATTTGTCCTATCATTTTGGCTACAATATCATTTTCCATGTCAAGTGTCGCATCCAAAAGGAAAAGCGATTCATTTTCAAATGTAATAAGCTCCTTCCATCTTGTACTCTCAACAGCGGTTGTCAGCTCCTGCCGTATCTCCTCATTTGGAATAAACGCACAACTCTTTTTCTGATCAAATCCCAGATACCCTAAATGAACAAGATATGTTAAAACATCATCTTTATTTTTAAAGCTAACCGTATCATTCATAAAACTGCCGGTGTTCACCTTTATTTCTCCACCGGACAGCATCTGAATTATTGCGGTCTTTAATCCATCAAAATCCAAATTTATAAGTGGAACTATGACATCATAAGACCCGGTCTCTGACCAATAACTCTTTAAGTCTCCCTGAAGCATGTAATTTACTACTGCACGCGGATTGTATACATGGCAATCTCCCAGCATATATCCATCATACCACCGCTCTACCTGGCTAAAATCCCTGCCATAGCGATCACATATGACTCTGACCTCATCCTCAGTAAAGCCAATATATGGTGACAAACGTCCCGCATATAACATGGTATATTCATCAAAATTATTAAGTGCCGACTGCGTCTTTAGCTTTTTTATCGGTAAAATTCCTGTGAGAAATGCAAGCTCTATATACTTTGTTGGTTCACTTCCTTTAAACATTCCGCGCATGAAATTGATATATTCCTCCTGAACTGAGGAATTTGCTGCTTCATCACGTATCAAAACATCCCACTCATCGATTATAATTACAAATTTATTGTTCGTCATACTGTTAATAACCGATAGAGCACCATACAATGTTTTCTGATCTCTTAAATCAATATCCTTGTATAGATCTGCCAACTCTGATATAACATTTTTATTTATATATCCTGATATTCTTTCCGGCGCACCGGCATCCATTAGTATCCACTGCATATCGAGATGAATAACATCATACTTGTTGAGATATTTCTCAAAGTCTTCTGTCTGTGCAATGTTATAGTTCATAAATAATTCCCTGGAATCACAGCCCTTGCTGTAATATGCTGTAAGCATATCGGCCGTAATAGATTTGCCAAACCTTCTCGGCCGGCTATTACATATATATGCCTGCTTTGTTCCAAGCACACTATTGGTAAAATCGAGCAAGCCTGTTTTGTCTATATATATCTCGGAAGCTAATGCTACCTTGAATGCACTGTTTCTAGGATTTACAAATCTCCCCATTGCGTTCATCTCCTTTACTGCTATATATCTTCTATTAAAGCATATTTTAGCGGAATTTTCCATAGAATATGCGCATGATATCCGCAATTTTTACAAACTGCAAAAATCCCGGAAATCCGCTTACCTGCAGATTCCGGGATTTTATAATTACATATGATGTGCCACATCTATTCTGATAAGTGCCTTCCTGAGTGCAAACTCTGCTCTCTTCACATCAATCTCTGCTGTGTGATTTGAAAGGCGCTGCTCTGCCCGCTCCTTTGCGGCCTGTGCGCGGTCTATGTCTATCTCATCAGGCCACTCTGCAAGCTCTGCGAGAAATGTGACCTTGTCTCCAAGTATTTCCGCAAAGCCTGAATGGATTGCGGCTATTTTCTCCTCATCGCCATTATGGATAGTCACGATTCCCGGTGCAAGCACTGTCGTGAGCGGTATATGGTTTTTGTATACACCAATCTCTCCGTTTTGGGTATTGAACTCGAGGAAATCTGTCTCTCCCTTGTAGAACACCCTGTCCGGTGTGATTATTTCTATGTCAAAAATGTTATCTGCCATGAAATCACCTCACATTACTGCATCTTGGCACGGACTTCATCTATGCTTCCAACGTTTAAGAAATAGCTCTCCGGTACATCATCATGCTTTCCTTCGAGTATCTCCTTAAAGCCTCTTATGGTCTCGGCGATAGGCACATATTTGCCCTCGAGTCCTGTAAACTGTCCTGCTACGAAGAACGGCTGTGACAGGAAACGCTGCACCTTACGTGCACGGCTTACTACAAGCTTATCCTCCTCTGAGAGCTCATCCATACCGAGGATTGCGATGATATCCTGCAGCTCCTTGTACTTCTGGAGTATCTCCTGGACAGCGTGTGCCACCTCAAAATGCTCCTGTCCCACGATACGCGGATCAAGGATACGCGATGTGGATGCCAGCGGGTCTACAGCCGGATAAATACCAAGCTCTGCGATAGAACGCTCAAGTACTGTCGTGGCATCGAGGTGTGCGAAGGTAGTCGCCGGTGCCGGGTCTGTAAGGTCATCTGCAGGCACATATACGGCCTGAACAGATGTGATTGAACCGTTCTTTGTTGATGTGATACGCTCCTGAAGAGCTCCCATCTCTGTCTGCAGTGTCGGCTGGTAACCAACGGCTGAAGGCATACGTCCTAAAAGCGCTGATACCTCTGAACCTGCCTGGGTGAAACGGAAGATATTGTCCACAAAGAGAAGCACATCCTTGCCGCCTCTGTCACGGAAATACTCTGCCATTGTAAGTCCTGCCAGGGCAACTCTCATACGTGCTCCAGGTGGCTCGTTCATCTGTCCGAACACCATGGTGGTCTTGTCGATAACACCTGACTCCTTCATCTCGTAGTACAGGTCATTTCCCTCTCGTGTACGCTCTCCTACACCGGTAAATACTGAGTATCCACCATGCTGTGTAGCTATGTTGTGGATAAGCTCCTGGATGAGCACCGTCTTTCCTACTCCGGCACCTCCGAAGAGTCCGATTTTTCCACCCTTCTGGTATGGGCAGAGCAAATCTACAACCTTTATTCCTGTCTCAAGCATCTCCTGCGATGTAGCCTGCTCCTCAAAGCTAGGCGCAGGTCTGTGGATTGCCCATTTCTCCTCTGTCTGTGGAGGCTCAACCTCGTCGATAGGCTCTCCGAGCACATTGAACATTCTTCCAAGTGTATTCTCCCCCACCGGCACAGAAATAGGTGCTCCTGTTGCGATAGCGTCCATGCCGCGGACGAGACCATCAGTAGGTCCCATGGCGATACATCTGACTGTATCGTCGCCCAGATGCTGTGCAACCTCAACGACCAGCTTTCCGCCGTTTTTCAGCGGTACCTCGACTGCATCGTTTATCTCAGGCAGATTACCCTCTGAAAACTTGATATCCAGAACGGCACTGATAACCTGTATGATTTTACCTACATTTTTATCTGCCATTTATAGTTTCTCCTTCTTTTTTAATTCATATGATACACTCGCCTTCTTGGCCATTCACAGACATACCTGCCTTCCCATGACCGAATATGCATGTATCACTCTATCGCATTAGCTCCTGCAATTATCTCAGTAAGCTCCTGCGTGATTGAGCCCTGACGCGCTCTGTTATATTTCAATGTCAGATCACTGATCATATCCTCTGCATTGCTCGTAGCAGAATCCATCGCCTGCATTCTGGCTCCGTTTTCACTGGCAAATGACTCCACCAGTGCTCCGTAAAACAGGCTTGTCACATATTTTGGTATAATAAGCTCCAAAGCCTCCTCCGGATTCGGTTCAAAATTCATGAGAATATTGGAGTCCTCTTTCTCATCTGCCCCGCTCTCATCCAGCTCCACCGGCAAAAGCTTTATGAGCTTCGCCTCTTGTGTAACTGTGTTTTTGAAATGGGTATATGCGAGATAAATCTCCCCCACCTGACCGTCTGTAAATGCCTTTAACACTCTTTTGCAAAGTGCTGCCGCATCCTCGTAGGTCGGGTCCTCCATCATCTCCGATGCACTCTCTACTATATGATAGCCCTTTGACGTAAGCAGCTCCTCACCCTTTGCTCCCACAGCGTATATGTCAAGTTCTTCTTTTTTGAAGTCTCCGTGTGTGATGAGCTTTACTATATTGCTGTTGTATCCGCCTGCCAGTCCTCGGTTTGATGTCAAAACAACTACCGCCTTCCTTGGCGAATCACCGGCCTTTAAGTATGGGTGCTCCAGATTGCCGCTCTTTGCAAGCATCGAGCTTACTGTCCTGTACATATAGTTGAAATACGGATCTGTTGCCTCCGCATGTGCTCTCGCCTTTTGCAGCTTGACGGTAGAAACGAGCTTCATGGCCTTTGTGATCTGCTGAGTACTTGTAATACTGCTTTTTCTGCGCTTTATGTCTCGCATCGAAGCCATTTTACCACCTGCCTTCTACTAATATCCAACCGTCTAACGGAACTGCTTTTTGCATTCCTCGATTGCCTTTATAAGTGCCTGCTCCGTATCATCGTCCATCACCTTTTTCTCCCTGATTGCTTCAGGAATCTCAGGATATCTGGTATCAATGAAATCAAACAGCTCTGCCTCAAATCTTAAAATATCCTCGATTTTGATATCAATAAGATACTTCTTTGTCGCAGCGTATATTATGATAACCTGCTTCTCTACAGGCATCGGCTTGTACTGCGGCTGCTTTAAAATCTCCTTGATTCGTGCTCCCTGTGCGAGCTGCTCTGCTGTGCTTGCATCAAGCTCTGAGCCAAACTGTGAGAACGCTGCAAGCTCTCTGTACTGAGCCAGCTCTACTCGAATAGGTGCTGCAATCTTTTTCATTGCCTTTATCTGTGCCGAGCCTCCAACTCGTGAAACTGAAAGTCCTGCATTTATGGCAGGTCTGAAGCCAGCGTTGAACATCTCTGTCTCGAGATATATCTGACCGTCTGTGATTGAGATAACATTGGTTGGGATATATGCCGATACATCACCCGCCTGTGTCTCAATGATAGGAAGGGCTGTGAGTGAGCCTCCACCCAGCTTGTCTGACAGTCTCGCTGCTCTCTCCAGAAGCCTTGAATGGAGATAGAAAACATCTCCCGGATAAGCCTCTCGTCCAGGCGCTCTCTTTAAAAGGAGCGACAGCGTACGGTATGCTGCTGCATGCTTACTCAGATCATCGTAAACTATGAGCACATCCTGTCCGTTTTCCATCCATTCCTCGCCTATAGCGCAGCCTGAGTATGGTGCGATATACTGTAACGGTGCAAGCTCTGATGCTGTCGCAGCCACTACTGTCGTGTAGCTCATGGCTCCGAACTCCTCGAGCTCATTTACTATGGATGCAACCGTAGAAGCCTTCTGACCGATGGCTACATAGATACATTTCACACCCTGTCCCTTCTGGTTGATGATGGTATCTATCGCGATAGCCGTCTTTCCGGTCTGTCTGTCTCCGATAATAAGCTCTCTTTGTCCTCGTCCGATAGGAACCATTGAGTCAATAGCCTTTATACCGGTCTGAAGCGGTGTATCTACTGACTTTCTCGAGATAACTCCCGATGCTACTCTCTCTATCTGACGATATTTGTCCGACTGGATAGGTCCCTTTCCGTCGATTGGCTGTCCGAGCGCATTTACTACTCGGCCTAGCATCGCATCGCCTACCGGCACCTCTACCACTCGTCCTGTGGTCTTAACTGTATCTCCCTCGTTGATATTGCGCTGCTGTCCAAGTAAAACAGCACCGACATTGTCCTCCTCGAGGTTTAATACCATTCCATATACTTCCCCTGGAAATTCCAAAAGCTCTCCCTGCATCGCATTCTCAAGACCATGAATACGTGCGATTCCGTCTGCCACCTGAATGACTGTTCCTACATCAGCGACTTCGAGCTGGGAAGCGTATCTTTTAATCTGCTCCTTTATTACTGAGCTGATTTCTTCCGGCTTTAGATTCATGGAGCGCATTCACCTACTTTCAATTGTATTTTTGTCAAATCGCGGGTGAGTCTTTCTAATCTGCTGCTGACAGATGAATCCACCACTCTGTCCCCGATTCTGATTTTCATACCGCCTATGAGCGCGGTATCCACCTCAAAATGCATCTCAAATTTCACGTATTTTGTCGTGTCAAGAAGTCGTTTCTCCACAGCAAGCTTCTGCTCCTTTGAAAGCTCAAATGCAGATGTGACGTATGCTGTTCCGATATTTTGGTACTCCTTGACTCTGTCAAGAAAGTAGTCGAAAACTAAGGTAAGCTCTTTGTAATGATTCTTTTCTATAATCATTCTCATAAGCCCTACCAGCTCCGCTGAAACTCTTCCCCCAAATATTTCTTCGATGATTCTGACCTTTTCTTCTTTATCAATCTGCGGATGATCCATCAGCTTTGAGAGGTCATCATTTGCAGCAATGATTTCCTTTACTGCTGTTACCTCGTCAGACAGGCTTGATAGCCTGTTATCCTCAAGGGCAGCCTCAAACAATGCATCACCGTATACCTTAGATACTAGCTTAGCCATGTTGATTCTCCCATTTCCTTAAGTGTCTCTTCAACGAGTGTATCCTGAATGTCTGTGGTGATCGAAGCTGCGACAGCCTTTTGTGCCATAAGCGATGCTATCTGTATCATCTCCTGCTTCATATCATCCATGGCATGCTTCTTCTCAAGCTCTGCCTCTTCTCTGGCTCTCTTTATGATGCGTGAAGCCTCTTCCTTTGCATCATCCACAATCTTGTTCTGGTTTTTAAGCGCCTTCTGTCTCGCCTCTGTGAGAATAGCTTCGGCCTCTTTATCAATATCCTTAAGCTTTCCCTCGTACTCTGCCTTTAGTGCTGCGGCACTTTCCTTGTCGGCAACAGCTGTGTTTATATCGCTTTCTATCCTGTCCTGCCTGTCCTTTAACAGCTTCCTTGCAGGGTTGAAAAGCAGATACGACATCAGCATGAAAAGGAAAAATACTGCAACTGCCAAAAGTACTGTATCAAAGAGCAACTGCGCATCCAGATTAAACAAAAATGTATATCCCTGTGCTAACAACTTTTACTCTCCTTTCCGTTGGCTGTATCGCCGCACGGTAATCCTCTGCGGCAAACCGTAATATACTATCCGAGCGGATGAACGAAAAGTAAAAGTAATGCAACAACGAGACCATAAAGACCTGTTGTCTCTGCAACCGCCTGTCCTAAAAGCATGGTTGACATAATCTGTCCTCTTGCTCCCGGGTTACGTCCTACGGCTGCTGCACCGTGTCCTGCTGCGATACCCTGTCCAACACCAGGTCCGATTCCGGCGATAACTGCCAAACCTGCACCGATTGCTGAGCATGCTCTGATTAAATCCTGTCCATTGATATCCATAATTGAATCCTCCTAAAAATACATCTTATAGTTTTACTCATCCGTCTCACATGCCTGTGTAACGTATGTCATTGTCAGCATACAGAATACATATGTCTGAATTGCTCCTGAGAACAAATCAAAGTATACATGCAGTACTGACGGCCACGCTATGGCTATAAACCTTAGCAGACCATATACCAGCGCCATGATAACAGTTCCTGACAACACATTGGCGAACAAACGCAATGATAATGAGATAGGAATTGCAATCTCACTGATAATGTTGATTGGCGCCCATATAGGCAGCCACGGCGGCAGTGGTGAACACATACCGGTCCAGATATCCTTTGCGCTTTGATGCTTAGCCTTATTGAATCTGATCATGAAAAATGTAATAAGTGCAAGCGCCAGTGTAGTTCCGTAGTCGGCTGTCGGTGGTCTTAAGCCAAACAAGCCTGAGATATTACTCATCAGTATAAATATAAAAATCGTGCTGATGTAGTTTACAAACCTCGGAGCCCACTTACCCATGGTTCCCTCAACCATCTTGTCGAGCATCTCTACGATGAGCTCGATGATATTCTGAAAGCCGTCCGGTACTTTCTTTGCTTTTTTAAGCTTCCTGTTTGCCACTATAGCGAATATGACCATAATGGCCATCACTATGAGGATACAGGCATGCGATGTGGTAATCCAGACCTCCTGACCGAATACCTTTATCGAAAAAATACCATGGATCATAAAGTCGATATTGTCTGCGTTACTTTCCAGTAAAATCGCCTGATTCACATTATCACCTCCTCCTTATTAAGTTTACCTGCTGTTTCGCTACTCTGTCTCCATTTCGCCGGCGGAAGATGCATCACTTCTCCCGGAAAATCTGTCTGTCACCTTCATAAATAAAGGCTGTAAATACGCTGAAATCTTGAGTCCCAGCATACCGACAAAGGCCATTATCAGATTTCCAAAATCAAATAGTCCCAATATAAATAACAGGACCGCAACAACAATATACCTTAAAAGTGATTTTGCTACGATCCTGCGATTGGCATCCTTTTGTCCATATATGGCGGTCGCGTCATATATGACTGTGGCGATATTGACAGCCATACCAACAGCTATCGCTATCCCATACCATAAGCCGATAGAATATGAAATTTTGTCTGTGACAAACCATACCCCAATAAGCTGCACAACAATCCCGTAAAAAACTATCCCAAATACAAGTCCCGGCAATGCGTCATTTATTCTTTTTAACATCCTTCTCTACCCTGCTAATACTGTCTGATATCTCTGTTTCCGTAGTACTCTGCCTGCCCGGTGTGTGTCTGACGGCTCTGCCATCATCCTCTGACTTCAGGAATTTTTGAACCATGCGGTATATATTGTTTGCCCCCGCAAACGCTCCAATGAAAAACAATGGAACAGTTACCCAGTCCGCTCCGGTCTTTTTCCCAATCCACACACCGGCCAGTGTGCAGAGAAATATCGGCACAATCATGTTGATTCCAAACTGGAAAACCATGATAAGTGCATTCATTACCTCTTTCTTATTATCTCTTTTCATATACAAATTATTATATCATTTTTATTGCTTTTGTCTACATTTTTATGTGTAAAATGCATAAAAAATACATGCGTTTCATGTTAAATCACGTCAATTTGACATAACAATTGCAGTATTATCACTATTCACAACGAATGCTCCCATGTCAAAAGTCTCTGTGTACACCACAAGTGCTACAGCACAAGCGTCACCTCACGGCCTGTGTGCTCATACCTGCGAATTGTAACCCCCGCTGCCCTAAGCATCCTCTTTGAAGCTGTCACGCTGGCCGTGCCCTCGTACTTATCACAGTCGTAGACTACTTCCCTGATGCCGGACTGTATGATTGCCTTAGCGCACTCATTGCACGGAAACAGGGTGACATATATGGTCGCTCCCTCAAGGCTTCCGCCCCTGTAGTTTAAGATAGCATTGAGCTCGCTGTGTGTAGAATAGAAATACTTGTTATCCTCTCCCTCTCTGGCCCAGGTGAACTCATCATCTGAGCAGCCAAGAGGAAAGCCGTTATAGCCCATGGAGAGTATCTTGTGCTCCGGGTCCACTATGCACGCACCCACCTGGGTATTCGGATCCTTCGAGCGCATGCCTGAAAGCATCGCTATGCCCATAAAATACTCATCCCATGAGATATAATCCTTTCTCTTTTCCGAAGCTCCCATATATACACCTCCATTCAATATGGTCTATCACACATTTTATTACTTGGTTCCGAAAATTCTGTCTCCTGCATCTCCGAGTCCCGGCACAATATATTTGTGCTCATTGAGATGATCATCGAGCGCTCCTATATATACATCCACATCAGGATGTGCCTCTGTGAGTCTCTTTACGCCCTCAGGAGCTGCAATTATGCACATAAAGTGGATGTTTTTCACACCGCGCTTTTTGAGCATATCAAGTGCTGCCACTGCTGAACCACCTGTTGCGAGCATCGGATCTACCACAAATACCTCTCTGTTTGCGCAGTCTGCCGGAAGCTTGCAATAGTACTCGATAGGCTCTGCTGTCTCTGGGTCACGATACATGCCGATGTGTCCAACCTTTGCGGCAGGGATGAGCTCAAGCATGCCCTCCACCATACCAAGTCCGGCTCTTAAGATAGGAACAACTGCAAGCTTTTTGCCCTTTAATTCCTTTACAGTGGCCTTACAGATAGGAGTCTCAATATCCACATCTGTAAGCTCCAGATCTCTTGTTGCCTCGTAGCACTCAAGCATCGCAACCTCGCTGACAAGTGTTCTGAAATCCTTTGAACCTGTGTCGGTTCTTCTCATAATTCCAATCTTATGCTGAATCAGCGGATGATCCATAACTACTACCTTACCCATAATATTTGTTCTCCTTTGTCTTATATTGTGTTATATTTGTTTGTCTTTTATGTATTTGCATTTAAGCGCTTTACCAGCTTCTTAAGCGTAGCCCTGAGGCTTTCATAGCACAGTCCGTAGCTTTGAAGTGTGCCGCCGTAAGGATCCAGTATCTCAAGCTCATCGCCCACATACTGTGAAAGCACAAAGACCTGCTCCGGGTCGATATCGGCAAAGCTTTCTATAATGCGCTCGCGCTGTGATGACTCCATGGTAAATACCATAGTACTCTCCGTGATATCCGATTCCTCAAGCTGCGTTGACACCATGCCCTCCGTGGAAATGCCATTGCTTATGAGCACTGCCTCTGCCTTCTGATTGACCGGCTCCGGAAACTGGACAACAAGTCCTCTCGCCTCAATCTCCATCGGCACCTTGAGTACAAAGTCGTTCATGATGCCCTTTGCCATCTGCTCCCTGCATGTGCCGGTCTGTGCGACAAAAATGATTTTGTCATACTTCACATGTGTGTCTATCACCTGATGGCCTGCCGCCTTTAGCATACGGTTCATGATGGCCTGTCCTATACGCGGTGTGGAGAAGCTCTCCGAGAAAATCACATCCACATCGAGCTCATCACAATCCCTTAATATACGGTAAAGCTCATGGGCTATCGAATCCTCATCCGCCCTGCTTCCCATCGACAGGACAACATCTGCATCGTAAAACTGCTTTGTCTCCTCTGTCGCAATGACTGCTATCTTTTTGCCATCATCCCTGTGCGAAGCCACAAGCTCATTTATCTTTGCAATCACATGCTTTCTCGTACCGTCCACGATGACCATGTCAGCCTTTGGCGCATAGTGCTTGTACTTCATGCCGGGTGCCTTTGGCTTTCTCGTGTCATCTGCCGCTATGATTCCCGGATCTACGATAACCTCTTTGCCTAATACCTTTGAAAGCATCTGTGGTGTGATATAGCCCGGGCGCAGCACCATAGGTGTATCCTCTGTCAGGTCAATGATGGTGGACTCTATTCCTATGCCAACCGGTCCTCCGTCTATAATCATGGCTATTTTGCCGCTTAGATCCTCAGCCACATGTGCAGCCTCTGTAGGGCTCGGTCTGCCGGATGTGTTGGCGCTTGGCGCCGCGATAAGGCAGCCGCTTCTTCTTATGAGATCAAGCGCTATAGGATGATTCGGCATGCGCACAGCTACCGTGTCCATGCCGCCTGTTGTGGCATAAGGCACTGCATCGCCCTTCTCTACTATCATGGTAAGAGGTCCCGGCCAGAAAGCATCCGAAAGCTTCCTTGCACCCTCCGGCACTGTCTTTGCGATACGCTCCAAATCCGAAAAATCCGATATGTGTACGATAAGCGGATTGTCCGACGGACGCCCCTTTGCACTGTATATCTTCTTTGATGCCTCCGGATCTAAAGCATCACCGCCAAGCCCATACACTGTCTCTGTCGGAAACGCTACAAGCTCACCGGCTGCAATCAAATCACCTGCCTCCTGCATGAGCTTATGGTCTAAATTGTCCTGATCTATTTTTATAATTTTTGTTTCCATTTTATATCCTCACCGCACATACTACAGTAATATACCATGTGCAAACACCAGTTTTTCTAAATAATCATGTGTTTTTATTGTAACACTTCAGAGCCACCTCGAAAGCAGGAACATCTGCTGCTTACATGTAAACATGATGTATCAGCTTTTGTTCTCGGAGGTTCTGAATTGTTTTCTATTTATTATACAATAGTAACAATAGCATTTCAAGTTTTACTCAATATTTAGTAATTTTTATATAAGATTGTGTAAAAGTAAGTACAATTTTATTTAGCATTGCATTATTCTGTGTTTTGTACTACAATGCAGATAAGCCAATAACGGCGAATAATGATCATTATTTTATAAGGAGGATTTCATTATGGCATACGTAATTTCTGATTCATGCGTTAGCTGTGGTACATGTGCTGGTGAGTGCCCAGTAGGAGCTATCTCTGCTGGTGATTCACAGTACGTAATCGATGCAGATTCTTGTCTCGATTGTGGTACATGTGCTGGTGTTTGCCCAACTGGAGCAATCAGCCAGGGCTAATTTTTAGCATACTGTAAGAAAGAAAGACGACCTGTTATGGGTCGTCTTTTTTATGTTGTAATCGTCTTTGTATTGTAATCATTTTTATACTGTAAGCGTTTTTTGCAGTAATTATTTTATAGCGTAAGCGTTGTCATGCATGCTCTACAGTCTCACCGGATTAAGCTCATGCGTATGCGTCTTGTCGCGCCCCTTCTTTCCCTTGGTGTCTGCAGCGCTTATTTTTGTATCTGCAGGCATGTCCGCATTCCTTTTCCTTGAAAAAAGCCCCTTTCTACGCAGATTTCCGCGTATGGCAGCGTCCAGCTTTTTATATCTCTCCTCCTGCGCGCTGTCCTGTTCGCGCATCAGATAGTTCATTTCCTTTAATATCCGCTCCTGCACATCAGTGGATATCTGCTGACTCAGTTCCTCATTGTTCAGTGCTATAGCTCTCCCCACGATATTGCTCATCAGCTCGCGAAACTCATCCATACGCTCATCTGCCGTGCGGCTTCGATATGTATGATTGTATCCCGGCAGTTCATCGTGATATGCCGGATTATACCCTGACATCTCCTGTTTCACCGTCTGATTTGTGATATTCGTGTAATTTACAGGCTGCACGGATTTTTCCATAGCCGCAGGATTCGGTGGATTTAATGGCTCACCTGGTGCATCCGAATGAAGCATATCGCGGATTGCACGAAGCTGATAGCCCTTCTCCTTGAGCTCCTTTATCCTTAAAAACTGCTTTATATTATCTCTCGTATAGTATCTGTGACCAAGTTCATTTCTGGGCACATCAAGTCCCAGCTCATCCTCCCAGTAACGCAACACATGAGTCTCCACATCCACGGCGGCTGCCGCATCGGAAATCATGTAACGTACTTTCTCCAAATTGAAGTCCTCCTGTCTGAAATTATATTTTATTCGCTATACGCTTTTGGCACATCGAAAAGAACCAGCACTGCGAAAAAAGTTATATCGCTGTACTGGTTCAATTATAGCCTTGATAGAACTCTCATTCAATTGGTTTCGGTCGCAACTTTCGACATAAGTGCACCTTGTAGTCATCCTCAACTATAAGCTGTGCTGCTTTGTTGCTGTCATCTTTATCGGATGTTTTTTATTTCTTTATAGACCGTGGAAAATTTTTGGTTACCGTTCGCATCCGCCTGTGAGAATCGTTGTGATGTGAGTGGATTTAATTCCCTCTGTCACTGTCTGCAAAAGTATGCGGTATGTATCCTCCACAAGCTCACAGTCCGACGGTTCAATCCCAAGCTCTGCTGCTTTTTTAAGAATGAACCTGACCTTGTCGTCATCATGCTCCACCGCATAGATGTCATCAAACATACCTGCATAGTATCTGTCTAAAAATCTGCGCTTTGCAGCTGTCTCGATTTTTGTGCCTGATGTGGTGAGCACATACAGCTTCGTGCCTTTTTCCTTTGCCTTCATGGCATACTCCTTTACCTGCATCACAGGACGGCACCACTCATATGTATCCTCACCATGCTTACTGCAGTAGTCTGCCCACTGCACATCTGACATTCCTATCTGAAATTTTCCGTTTACCTTGTAGCACGGACTGCTTAAAGTGCCGTCTACGTCTATGAACATTGCCTGCATAGTGTCTGCTCCTATATAGTTAGTTTATGCAGCTATAATAACATGATTAAAGGGTCAAAAGATATTTTGCCCCTCATTTATGATTAATCAGTGGAAATTTCCTTAATCCTACCTGCTCATATCATAATAGCGCGCATATATTCCATCCTGTGCCAAAAGCTCCTCATGTGTGCCTCTCTCAGCAATGCCACAATCAGCTACCACGAGAATTTCGTCCGCATTTCTGATTGTCGAAAGCCTGTGGGCGATTGTGATAGTCGTTCTGTCCTTTGCCAGCTCCTCAAGACTTTTCTGGATAAAGCGCTCGCTCTCATTGTCAAGGGCACTGGTTGCCTCATCAAGTATTAGCACAGACGGATTTTTAAGGAACACCCTCGCAATGGAAATCCTCTGCTTCTGCCCTCCTGACAATCTGGTGCCTCTCTCACCGACAAACGCATCGTATTTATCCGGCAGCTCCATTATAAAATCGTGGATATTCGCTTTTTTTGCCGCATCTACAATCTCATCCATCGTCGCATCCGGTTTTCCATAGGCGATATTGTCCTTTATACTTCCGCCAAACAGATAAACATCCTGCGAAACCAGTCCAATCTGCGAACGAAGGCTCTCAAGCGTGAGCTTTCTCACATCATTTCCATCTATTGTGACCCTGCCCTCCGTCACGTCATAAAACCGCGGAAGCAGTGAGCATATTGTCGTCTTTCCGCTTCCTGACGGTCCAACAAGCGCAATTGATTTTCCTGCCGGTATCTCAAAGGATACATGCGAAAGCACCGGTGTATCATCATCGCTATAGTGGAACGAAACATCCTCGTAACAGACATTTCCCTTTACATTTTTAAGCGGTTTTGCATCAGCAGCATCAACTATATCCGGCTCAGTTTCCACCACCTCTAAGAATCTTCTAAAGCCCGAAAGCCCCTTCTGCATCATCTCAGTCAGCTCTACAAGTATCTGGATAGGACTGATAAAGATGCCTATATACAGCGCATACATAGCAAGGTCGGATGCCTCCATCCTTCCATGCGCTATCAAAAAACCACCAAATACCAGCGTAACAAGATACATCATCCCCTGAAAAAATGCATTTCCGCTCATAAAGCTTCCCATACATCTGTAATTTGCATCCTTTGAAATCAGGAAATTTTCATTACTTCTGTTAAATTTTTCCTGCTCGATACGCTCATTTGCAAATGACTGCACCACCCTTATGCCCGCCAGAGTATCCTGAAGACTCGAATTAATATCACCGATTTTTCGCCTGTTATCCATAAAGGTTTCCTGCATTTTCTTATTCTGTCCATATGAAAATACAAGCATAAGCACCACAAGAATAAGCATAGGAACCGCAAGCATACGGTTTATCATAAACAGAAAAATGAACGAACCGATTATCTTTATAAGCGATATAAAAAGATTCTCCGGTCCGTGATGCGCAAGCTCCGATATATCAAACAAATCGGATACGAGCTTGCTCATCATCTGTCCGGAATTGTTCTGATCATAATACGAAAAAGAAAGCTTTTCATATTGGTCGAAAAGCTCCTTTCTCATGTCGCGCTCCATCCTCGCTCCCATCATGTGCCCCGCATATGTCACATAATACCTGCACGCAGTCTGTATGATATATGCCACCAAAAGGCCTATTGTAATAGGAATCAGCGCAGAAACGATTTTTCCCGGTGCTCCTGCAAAAAGGGTTTTGGTCAGCGTGCGAAGCAGCTGCGGAAACGCCAGATCTATGGCACTGATTATTGTTGCACAAAGCAGGTCTATGAAAAAGACTGCTTTGTAGGGTTTGTAGTATTTGATAAATTTCTTTAATGTTTGCATGGTGTTCTCCTGGGATGTTCTTTTTAAAACAATTTGTTTCTCAACGTACATCATTATATATAGGTAAACCTATATATGCAATAGGATAACCAATGAAAATCTCACCGAATATTAGTATAATCCAAAAAGAAGCACATGCAGCTTGCCACCCTATCACCATCATTACGATACAAATGAGGCTGATCGGTCTCAAACTTATACACCTGTCCCCTATGGATTTCCTGCACATGGTCGTGACACTCGACCGTCAGCACACCGTCTGTGACTGTAAGATACTCGCGTGTTTTCTCGCCGTGCCCACCGCTTGTATACACGCCGCCCGGCTCCACGTCGATACGGTATACCTCGACCTCCCTTGAGTCCTCGTATGGGAAGCAGGTCCATACCCTGTACTGTCCCAAAAGCTCCTTTGTCGGGACCAGATCATCCGGAGATATGAGCGCATAGTCCACTCTCGGCGGATCTATAAGTCTTTGAAACTCAATTCGCAGACCGCTTGTGATTTTACCAAGCACTCCGATAGATGGATTTGCTGTACCCTTTTCTATCTGAGCAAGCATGCTTTTACTCACACCGGTCTGCTCCGCTACCTGATCTAAGCTCATACCCTTTGACTGGCGTATTCTTTTTAAATTTTCAGATACATTGTGTGACAGATAATCCATACTCATATCTCCGTTTTTGCATTTAATTTTCTAACTATACTGTTTATAATCATATAAGGTAACTATTCGGAATAGTTACCTTACATGTTGTATTTTATAAGTTTTACAGTGCCCTGCGATACAGCATCTCGATATCGCACTGGCGTGAAGCCCTTGGATTGACAGCAATGTTGCCGCTCTTCATGGCATCGACAGCCATCGGCTCTATCTTGCTTTCTATCTCTTCCTTTGTGACTGTTCCGTTTTTGCTGGCATTGTTGATCGCGATGGTCAGATTCTCAGGGATTCCGATGTCTGCGCAAAGCTCCCTGATTGTATCTACAAGCATCATCGGCTCAAATTCGTCCGCATATGCAGGAATCTGGCTTATATCATTGTAGATAGTCAGATACTTGCCATGGTCTGCAAGTGCATTGTACTCTGCGATTACAGGAAGCAGCACTGCATTTGCCACTCCGTGAGGCACATCGAAAAATGCGCTGACCGGATGGCTCATTGCATGCACATTTCCAAGTCTTGCAAATGAGAATGCTATTCCTGCAAAAAGTGAGCCTGTCATCATAGCTTCAGCAGCCTCGATATCGTTTCTGTTTGCTACAAATCTGCGAATATTTTTACCGATAAGTGCCATCGCTTTTTCTGCCAGTGCATCAGAAAATGGCGATGCCGCTGTGGATACATATGCCTCCTCGGCATGGATAAATGCATCAATTCCGCAAGCTGCTGCCACGCTTGCCGGTGCTGTTGTGATGAGCTGGGCATCGAGAATTGCATATTTTGGCAATATCTCATAGCTGAATACTGTGAGCTTATAGTTTCTGCTATGATCTGTGATTACAGAGAATGCTGTCACCTCTGAGCCGGTTCCTGCGGTGGTTGGTATCGCAATGAGCGGTACGATTGGTCCCGGCACCTTGTGTGCTCCCTCATAGTCTGTGACGCTTCCGCCATATTTGGCAACCACACCCACTGCTTTTGCCACATCCATCGGTGAGCCGCCTCCGAATGCCACGATAAAGTCTGCGCCCGACTCCAGGTATTTTGCTGTGGCTTTCTCCACTGTTGTGACAGATGGATTTGCCTCTATATCTGTAAAAGTGTCTGCTTTTATGTCAACTGATGCCAGATAATCTGCTGCCTTTTTTACAAGTCCCATCTTCTCAAGATGAGGTCCTGAAATGATGAGCGCATGCTTACCTCCAAGCTTTTTGGCTATTTCCGGCAGCTTTGAAAGACTGCCCTTTCCCACTGTGATGTCCTGTGGCACCGAAAAATTAAATGTTTCCATATATAATCTGTCCTTTCTGTTTCCTAGCTTGCTTTCTTTGCAAGTACCCTGTCTATTGCAGCATCGATAACCTTATCCAGCTCAACCTCATCTGCCTCCGGCATAAGTGTTGCAGCATCCTCATCTGAGATGAGCTCAACAAGTGTACCAAATGACTCCTTGTATTTCTTTTTACAGAATACGAAGAATACCACGCCAAGTGCACACCATGCAAGCACGATGCCCCACTCCTGGGCGATAAGTGATCCGCCGCTTCCCGGTATGCAGTACATTGCAACCATGAAGCCTGACATGATGACCGCCATCATTCCAAAGAACCTGTATGCTGGAACCTTGTAAGGTCTTGGCATATCCGGCTCCTTCTTGCGAAGAATAATGAATGAAAGAGCAACCATGCAATATGCCACACAGCAGCCAAAGTTGCCGGCATCACTGATCCATACGAGCATCTTTCTGCCTGCGAAAGGTGCAAGCATTGTGAGAGATCCGATGAGAATCAGTGCATTGATTGGTGTCTTGTGCTTTGGATGAAGCTTTGCAAAAAACTTTGGAATCATATATGACTCTGCCATTGAGTACATGGCACGCGAGCCACCGAGCATAAATGAGTTCCATGAGGTTACGATACCGCACATTCCGCCGACTATTATAACCTTTGCCATTATCTTTGTATTGAATGCGGCAGCCATTGCATCTGCTGTGACAAGTCCTGTTGCCTGCTCTGAATCAACAATTGCCTGTGGGCCCATGACAAGACCTACCGCAACAATGACAAGTGCATAGAACACAACTGCCAGAACTACTGATAAGATAAGTATTGAGCCGATTTTCTTTGCCGGAACATTGATCTCCTCAGCCGCCTGAGGTATTACGTCAAATCCGATAAAGTAAAATGGTGACAAAGCTGCCACTCCGATAATTGCCTTTACGTTCAGACCTGCAGAGCTGCCTGCAAACATCTGTCCATCCAGGTTATCAACTGTTCCATTGATTACCGATGCAATTATCAACAAAATTCCGGCGCCACCGATAATACATGTGAGCACAGTCTGCAAAATCGCTGCTGTCTTTGCGCCGATAATGTTTATCATCATGATTAAAAATGCCACAACTATCGCCACAATAAGCCATGAAGCATAGATATCAAAGCCTGCTACCGTATACAGATATCCCTTCAAAAAGCCCGGCCACAGATATGTGATGATTGTTGGGAAAGCGCATGCCTCAAAGCATGCCACACTGACATATCCAAGGATAATCATCCACGTACATATGAATGAACCTGTCGAACCCATTGCCTTGTAGCTGAATACATGCTCGCCACCGCACTGAGGCATGGCTGCTGTCAGCTCCGCGTAGGTCATTCCCACGAAAAATATCATGATACCGCCGATTACGAAGCCGATTGCGGCACCGAGCACTCCGCCCTTTTCAATCCAGCCTCCGGTTGAGACAACCCAGCCCCAGCCAATCATGGCTCCAAATGCAATTACAAGTACGTCCCAGGCATTCAGGACTTTGTTAAATTCTGATTTTTTCTGTTCCATTACTTGTCACCTCCAGCTTCTGTCTTACTTTCATTCTCTACCACTTTTCTCGCCAGAGACTCAATAAGCTCCGCTGTGCCATCCACTCCTAACAGGCTGCTGTCTATAAGCATATCTCTGTTGTGTCTGTCGCCTCGGTTGCTTCCTGTCAGCGCCATATGACGCTTATGATAACGCTTATCCTTTTCAGTGATAAAAAGCTTTGCATCATCCTCCGACAAATTGTGGCTCTTCATTACGTTTTCAATCCTCACTTCATCCGGTGAATATATGAAAATACGTAAAATCGGTTTATGTTCCTTTAGTATATAGTCTGCTGAACGACCGATAATCACGCATGACTCACGGTCTGATAATTTTCTGATTATGGTTTTCTGGACGTGAATTGCACGCTCTGTGAGATCTGCATATTTGGAGAAAGAGCCTCTGACATCACCCTCTGCACCTTTTCCAGCGATGGTGATACCTTCCTCAACCTTTTCCATGATATCCTTCGGAATACCGACCTCTTTTATGATTTCATCTACAATATCCCTGTCATAAAATTTGATTCCCAGGTCTTTAGCAACCTTTTTGCCAATCTGGTTTCCTTTAGCGCCATATTCGCATCCTATTGTAATAACAAGATGTGCCATTTCGTTCCCCTCGCTTTTCTTATATACATCTTTATAATATGCTGATATTGTTCAAAAGAAGGGCGCACGAAGTTAATCGTGACGCCCTTGTCTTTTATCCGGCTCGTAAAATCTGCCGCAATATATTCTGTTGCCTGCTTCAAATATAATTCAAACCTTCTATGAAAGTGACTCAACAGTTTCCTTTATAATATCAAATGCCTTGTCGCACTCTTCCTCGCTTACGATAAGCGGTGGAACCATACGGATGATATGGCTTCCGATTGCTGTGATAAGCATATGACGGTCGAAGCAGCCATGCTTTACATCTACACCTGAGATTGTATCGTCAAACTCAACACCAACTAATAGTCCCTGATGTCTTACCTCTTTTACGTGTGGAAGCTTCTCAAGCTTAGCTGTGAAATAATCACCAACCTTCTTTGCATTTCCGGCAAGATCTCTGTCAAGCAGCTCGTTTACTTCTGCAAGTGCTGCTGCACAGCAGACAGGATGTCCACCAAAGGTTGTACCGTGTGAACCGGCTGAAAATGCTTTTGAAACCTCCTCTGTAGCACAGATAGCACCGATTGGCATTCCACCGCCAAGACCCTTTGCCATAGAAACGATATCAGGTTTGATACCGTAGTTCATGTAGCTCATTACAGCTCCGGTTCTACACCATCCTGTCTGTACCTCATCGATAAGGAGGAGCATGCCCTTCTCATCACAGAACTCTCGAAGTCCCTTCATGAATTCAGGTGTTGCAGGATGAACACCGCCCTCGCCCTGTACAGGCTCAATCATGATAGCGATTGTGTTCTCTGTGCAAGCATCCTTGAAAGCCTTTAAGTCATTGTAAGGAGCGTATGAGAAGCCGTATGTCATAGGACCAAAGCCCACCTGGCATCCGTTTCCAGGCTGTCCTGTAGCTGACATAGCACCGAAGGTTCTGCCGTGGAAGCCATCCTTAGCAGTTACGATGTGATATCTGTTTGGACCATATTTCTCTATACCATATTTACGAGCCATCTTAATCATAGCCTCATTTGCCTCAGTTCCTGAGTTCTGGTAGAAAATCTTGTCCATTCCGATAGTCTTGCAGACCTTCTCAGCAAGCAGTGCCTGTGGAATGGTGTATGGATAGTTGAATGTATGCATGATGTCATCCACCTGATCCTTGACTGCTGCAACGACCTTAGGGTTTCTGCTGCCGGCATTGTTTACAGCGATTCCTGCGTAAAAGTCAAGGTATGGTGTGCCATTCTCATCATATAGATACATGCCCTCAGCAGTCTCAGCGATGAAATCGAAACGCTCATATGTCTCAATCATATACTTCTTTACTTTGTCTTTGATGTCCTGTGCTGTTAATCCTGTGTCTTTTAATTTCATAATATATTGCCTCCTAATTTAAATATCCTTGTGATTTTGATAAATAAAAAAGAGCAAAGTGCTTCACCGGTTAGCGTCTTTGCTCTTAAATATTCATAATTAATATGTAGTTGTTTGTTCGTTTTCTTTTGTGTATTATTTTGAACAAGTAAACAATATCACGTTCAATATATTGTGTCAACAATTTTCATTAAAAACGCGAAATACCTCACAATTGTCAGTTTAAAGACACTTATACTTAAAATTATAAATAAAAACTGTCATTTAACACTTAAAATATTATTTTATTGTAATATTTTGTGCATTATATTGTCTGTGCATTATTCTGTTGCTATGTTCCTTTTTCATCATCTATATGCATTATAAAGAACACGCTATGCATTCTTTACAAGCTCCTGTTTACGGAAGGTGCGGAACAATCCTATCTGCTCCAGTGCCTTTGCAATGCCGAAAAAGACAATTGAATCTATCGGCCACATAATAAGGTTCTTCAGTGCACGCATTGGAAGAATTGCCATAAGCGCCTGTCCATACAGCACCTGCAGACACAGAGTATTGAGAATGACATTGCAGATGAGCATTACTACAAACTTCGCAGCAAGCACTCTCCATATGGTAAGCTTTTTCTTATAAAAGAAACATCCATATAAAACACCTGCAAGCATTACAACAAGTGTAAGCTGTGGACAAAATGGTCCTGTAGGCTTCATCAGATACTTTATGATGTCAAGCGCTCCGTGGAAAACAGCTCCGGCAACCGGTCCAAACAGGTAATCAACGATACCATTTGGAATACCGGAAAAACCGATACGGATAAGCTGTCCATATTCGATGGAGAAATATCCAAGGATAACGGCAACTGCAGCAAGCATTGCCATAGTTGTGATGGTTCTGACCGATTTAAGCTCTCGGGCAGAATCGGTGAACAAAGTAACGAATTTTTTCATTAAAAAATTACCTCCTTTGCAGACCTCACCGAACTACAACAGGAGATAATTAATATCTTCGGATGCAGCGGGATGCGACTCATGTACCGCAAGATTTTCTTTTCGTCCGGGTGACAACTCCCTGTTCATCCGGCACTTAACGCACATGTGTCTACTCTGCTAAAATTTATTTATTTGTAACGTATTAAAGTATATCACACTCTAATATCAAATCAAGTCTTTTTATTCAATATAATAATTAAAGGGCCAAAACACCTTTTGACCCTCATATCTTATCATATCCTATTATTTTATTTACTCTATCTTGGATCCGGACGATGCTTCATGTCACGGATAGGAATATTGGCAACAAGTGCCGGAACCATTCCGTTGTTAGAATCAGACTCTGTCTCTGTGATTTTCACATCAAGAGCTTCCGCATCAATATCCATATAGCGGGAAATAACCTCAATGATATCCCTTTTCATCATCTCCATCATCTCCGATGAGCAGTTTGCACGGTCAGAAACCAGCACCAGCTTCAGGCGATCCTTTGCAACATTACCAGAAGATTTCTTTTTAAATAAATCCATTATACCCATGGTACGTATCCCCCTTTAATTTTTCTTAAACATATCCTTTAGCTTTTCAAAGACACCATGCTTCTGGTTTAAATCAAGGAAAGGAACCTCCTCGCCCATGATACGGCGACAGATATTCATATATGCCTTTCCTGCAAGGCTGTCTGAGCCAACTAACGGCTCACCACGGTTTGTAGAAATAACAATCTGCTCATCATCCGGTACTGCACCGATTAAGTTGACTGCAAGGATCTCTGTTACATCATCCACATTCATCATATCACCGCGCTTAACCATATCGACACGCAGACGGTTGACAATCAGATCAATGCGCTTCATCTCATTTGCCTCGAGAAGGCCAACAATACGGTCAGCGTCACGGATTGCTGATACCTCAGGTGTAGTGACAACAAGTGCACGGTCAGCTCCTGCAACGGCATTCTTGAAGCCCTGCTCGATACCTGCCGGGCAATCAAGCAGAATATAGTCAAACTCCTCACGAAGCTCATTGATAAGCTCAACCATCTGCTCCGGTGTAACAGCATCCTTGTCCCTTGTCTGAGCTGATGGAAGCAGACACAGATCAGGATATTTCTTATCCTTGATAAGGGCCTGACGTATACGACATTTGCCCTCAACGACGTCTACGAGATTGTATACAATACGATTCTCAAGTCCCATAACAACATCCAGGTTACGCAGTCCGATGTCAGTATCAATCATAACAACCTTTTTATTTAACTGTGCAAGACCTGTACCAATATTTGCTGTGGTTGTGGTCTTGCCCACACCACCCTTTCCTGATGTGATAACGATTACTTCGCTCATGAACTTTATTCCTCCTACGTTCCTAAATGCTATTTAAAATATTTTTAGTAATTGGTTCGATGTAAATATATCCATCCTTTGCGATGGCTATCTGTGCCTGCTCCTGTGCCGGCTTTTCCTTGCGCCTTACCCTGTGCTTTGGCTGAGGCTCGTCCGGACTCTTCGCAATCAAATCACCAATCTGAATCTGAATCGGCTGCATATCAAGTGCAAATACAAAACAGCTCCTGTCACCTGTGCATCCGGCGTGAACATTGCCCTTTAATGCACCAAGAATAACGATATTGCCCTGAGCTATAATCTTGGCTCCCGGATTGACATCACCTATGATTGTGACCGAAGACTCGCTGGTAATCACCTGGCCTGACCTGAGCGTACCACGGTAAAACTGCTCCGGAACACTGACTGTCGCAACATTCTCGCACTGCTTCTGCACTGCCTCATTAAATGCCTCAACCTGCTCCTTCATAATGGCTTCCTGCTCGGTACCACTCTCCACAATGCACAAAATCTCAATTGTGGTATTTTCCTCAATAGCTGCAATTATCTGTTGCTGCTCTTCATCTGAAAGATGCCTTCCCTCAAATGAAATAGCAAGCTTTGCGTTTTTAAAAAAATTGGCGGATGCCTTAAACTTCTCCACAACTGCCTTTATCAAATCAGCAAATGACATATCCGCATCTAAAATTAAATTGATTCCATATTTATTACTCTTTATCGTAACCGACTGTGACATGAGTACCTCCAATATCATTTAATATGAAATTCATTACTCTTAATTATACATTTTTATGTGGCTTCACGCAACCTTTTTCTGTAGGCTTCATTAGGCTATACTGCCCAACAAACCTTTTATAATCTATTTCTATTCTTATATTTATTTTGTAGAGCTACAATAATCCATCTGGATTAGGATGTGTTTTAGATTCCATCGACAACACCTCTTCAAAAGTCCGAACAATATGGGGAATCACAATCCGCTTATCTGGTTGCAAACAATTTTAACAACAGCCGCCGGAACCATAATACTGTTAGCCGCTTAATTGCAACTTTACAGAGAGCTGCATCAACAACCGATTATGTTTATATTAATTATTACCGGAATACCATTAACACCAATCCCCACAAAAGCACTTGTCTTAAAATCTCCACCATTTTCAATAGCCGACAATGCCTGTCTGCCTATGCCAGCTCTATGAGCTAACTCATCCTGTGACAATCCAATCGCCTTTCTTCTATCAGCAATTCGTAATCCTCTCTCATAATCCTTTTCTCTTGCCTGTGCTTTACCGCTCATAAATCCTCCTTGCCGCCCTTGGAAACGAACAAGTCGGATTACCTTTACAGCACTAAAAAAGACGCACGAGGAAACCAGTATCATAAATACTGTTCGTTTCCCCTGCGTCTCTGGTGCTTCCATCTTTCGATGTGCCCTTATCAGGTGGGCTGTAATTTAATTGTCAATCGTTATATTCTGAAAGTCCCATTCTCAGAATGTTCCTTCATCATTCCCTCGGAATACTTCTTGAGTATCATCACTCGCTTGCACCTGTCACACTTAATTCCAATATTCTGAAGTGCTACAGCGGAATCATCACCGCATACAAAGTATTCCATCATTAACTTGTTGCATTTTTTACATCTAATTTCTATAACATTTCCTTTGTTCAATTCAGTTCGCTCCTTATTCATACAAAATCATCAATCTACAATTCTGTACTCGTAAAGGAAAGGGAAATCACCTTTGCAAGCCTTTTGCCGGGAGTTCCGATGAATGTCTGCACATTCCCCGGCTTTGCTGATCTAAAGCCAACTGATATGAATTGTGCTGTCAGCACACAATCATATCAGGCTCCGGCTCTTTCCATAAACCACATATTGTTATCTTCATAGAAAAGGAATATTTCCTTTCCATCTACCACACAGGTATAACGCTCTCCAACTCCGCCTGCCCTTGTACTGGCTGCTCTGCGCTGGTCTTTTACTCGTGTAATCTCATACTTTCTGCCATCTTCCCATGTTATCTCTTTGGGAATGAGCAGTCCGTCCTTTGAAAACTCTGCAAGTACATCAACATATACCTTATTGCTCAATGTAATCACCTTCCTTACAAGATTGCTATTGCTCTGGAAGCATCCATCTTCCTTGCTATATAGCCTTTTTCTTCTAATATTTTCAGATGTGCATAAACACTTGAAGTCGATGCCACCCCTACCATCTTGCATATCTCCCTGATAGTAGGAGCATAACCATTCACACGCTGATATTGCATAATGCTTTCATACACATTCTGCTGCTTCTCCGTCAATGGTGCTCTGTCTACCAGATCAATTCTTGCTGCTTCGCTCATGTTCCGCCTCCCTCTTCTTTACTCTATTGGCACCTCTCATTGCTAACCTGAAAAGTACCCATGTGGATGTACTGTGTGTTCTTCTTTTGCATTGACTGCCGACAGACTCCTGTCCCGGTACATGAGTCCTCTCTGGATACTGTAAAATCCAAATCTCTTTCGTATCTCATCCACCGCCGAATCCATCTTCATCTGCTTTTCACGCTTCTCCACACTTGAGAACAAATCAATCTGTTCCCAATAATTATCTGTTACTAAATCTGCACCTCGGACACCAACACTGCGGATCGGCTTGCTCCAGTTATAGTTTTCCTTAAATATCTGATAAGCGTATGCAGCTATCTCTCCAGTAATATTCGTTGCATGGTCAATCTTTTTCTGACGGGTAAAAGAGAATAACTCATTATCCCTGACACTTATCTCAACCACTCTGCAACGGAATCCATTCTCACGAAGTCTTGCTGCAACACTCTCAGCCAAAATGTAAAGAACAATCTTTACATCCTCATCGCATACCATATCCTTCGGTGTCGTTGTGCTGTTTCCCACCGATTTGATTGGAGCGTGGGTATTCTCCAGCTTGACAGATGAATCATCATAGCCATTAGCAAATGACCATAAGATACTACCCATCTTTCCAAGGTGACTGTTAAGCACATCTTCATCTGCCTTTGCAAGATCACCTATGGTTTTAATACCAAATAATGCAAGCTTTCTGTTCGTACTTTTGCCAACGTATAGAAGATCTGCCACCGGAAGTGACCAAGCCTTCTGCTTAAACTCACTCTTATACATAGTTGTGATTGCATCAGGCTTCTTGTAGTCAGAACCAAGCTTTGCAAATATCTTATTGAAAGAAACACCAACACTCACTGTGATGCCAAGCTCTGACTTCATTCTCCTGCTGATTTCCTGTGCAATAAGCAATCCATCTCCTTTAAGGGAGCTGCTCCCTGTCACATCAAGCCAGCACTCATCAATCCCATACGGCTCCTGTCTGTCCGTATATTCTGCATATATCTCATGTGCCATTCTTGAGAACCGAAGATATAAGTCCATTCTTGGTGAAACAAATGTTATGTCCGGACAGACCTGCTTTGCCTGCCAGAGTGCCATTCCTGTTTTCACACCGTACTTCTTGGCAATATAGTCGGCTGTTAAGACAATCCCATGTCTTGCCTCCGGGTCACCGCCTACTGCCAACGGCTTTCCTGCAAGCTCCGGATGATACAGATGCTCAATCGAGGCATAACAACAGTTGATATCCGAATGAAGTATTACCCTGTCCGCCATCATACTCACCTCTTTTCACCCATAAGCAAACGTTTGTTCCTTTCGACAGGTGTTATTATATATCTCTATTATAGAGACTGTCAAGAGACACTTATGTCCGTTTTTCTCTTATATAGCGAAATTGTGCTTGATTTATTTATTCATGCAATATATACTATATGGGAGAACAAGACTCAAAAGATAAAGTATTAATAGTAGAAAAGAGGCTGATTATGAACTCAGTTGGCGAAATTATAGCAACAAACAGGAAACGACTAGGCTGGTCACAGACCGAGCTTGCAGAAAGGCTTCAAGGCGAGGGCTTTAACCTAACCAATAAAGCCATCTCCAAATGGGAGAAAAACGACACTGAGCCCAGCGTGACAATATTCCTCACGCTCTGCCGTATCATGGGTGTCACTGATATATACGAGGCATATTTCGGAAGTAATCCGGACAGTCTGGTAAACGGACTCAATACTGCCGGACGTGAAAAAGTGCTTGACTACATCGAGCTGCTGCACGATTCCGGCAAATACAAATCACATGTATGTGAAATACTTCCATTTACGCGCAGTATAGACGTTTACGAGACTCCGGTATCTGCCGGTACCGGAAATATGTTCCTTGATGGCTCCAAAGCAACAGTCAATATTAACTCATCTGTCATTCCAAATGAAGCATCATATGGTGTAATCGTCAGTGGTGACAGTATGGAACCGGAATTTCACAGCGGAGAGATTGCGTGGGTATCACAGCAGGATACCCTATGTGATGGTGAGATAGGTATATTCGGACTGAACAATGAGGCTTACATTAAAAAGCTGAAAAGATATGCAGACAGACTCTATCTCGTATCACTAAACAGCAAATACTCTCCTATTGAGATAAAAGAGTCTGACCGTCTGGATGTATTCGGAAAAGTGGTCGGCAAAATTAATTCTAATGATGTACCAGATTACCGGTTTTAATGATTATAACGAAAGAAGTGATTAAATGAAAATAATTAATAATCTTAAGGGAATACGGACACAGCGAAAAATCGCCCAAAAGCAGCTTGCCATGGACACCGGATATGATCCGCGCACTATCCGCCGCGTTGAGCTGGGCGAATGCTGTCCGTCCGCAGAATTCATGTTTGAGATGTCCGACTATTTTGGAGTCCCGATTGAAGAAATATTTGCACTTGATAAATCTACAGAATCAGTACAGAGAGGAAAATAAAGATGAGCGATGCAGAGGTCAAAGATTTAAACCAGATAAGTAAGAAGGATATCTACCACACTCCATCCGGCAAATATATCCAGTTCATCCATGATCATTCGGAAAAAACATTTGATGCGTGGGAACTCCTACCGGACGGAAGTCATCGGCTGCTCGAGAGCCAGAGCACTACTATTGGGACATTTGATGAATTTAAAGAAAAAATTATAGGTAAAAACTAACATTAATCGTTATTCTTTGCTTATTCTAAACTCTAAAATGTATATACATAAATTAACAAATAACAGAACATTAAAGCAGTCGATTAGCCCCCTGTCAAGTAGACAAATAAAAAATCTAAGTTTATAGATATCCGCCACATTTGACTCGGTGTGGCGGATATATTCCATCAGCTGTCCGTTGGTATGGTAATCACTTTTTATCCTCATTCTTTCTGCTTTTATATCAGCACTTTGTAATCTGTAATCTCCTCATAACTCTTATCTGCCTCGGCTTCATTCATTGGTCGACTCTGTATAAGAATCAAATAATACCCATTCCACCGAATCAAAGTTGTCAGGGTTATCCCTCAAGAATCTATTAACTGTACGAACTGCAATCTTCGTTTTCAACTCCAACATGCTTGCACAGCCCTCAAAAACTTTGCTTATTTTTGATTTCTATACGCCCTTGGGGAGCGCAATCAAAAACTTGTCATAGGCTTTTTTAATTTTTTGGCAATTGCAAATATTACATTTGCAATAATCATCACTATGTAACTGATCAATCTTAAACAGTTTATTGGATAAGAGCATTTTGTACTCTTTTATATTATCTGAATCTCCTTTGATTTTCTCAATAAGCAAAGTCATAGCTGATAATATATCTTTATTGGTGTTAGACTTGTTCTTATATTTCTCCATTATTTCTTTAACCGAATCCAATTTTCCACACATAATATAATACTCAAACTTGAGCAAATATAAATTATAGTATTTAAAAATCGAATTGTACGAAAATCTATGTTTAAAGAACGGAATTATTGTGTTGCTTGCCGAACTACAGTTATTGGAAATAAAGTCTATACAGTCCTTTAATTCATTTTCTGTAATATCATCGGTTCTCTCCAGAAGATTAGAAATGTCATTCAATTCTCCCTGCCATCTCATCTTATATGCTATATCATCGTATATCTGACTTACCTGTGGAATAAGGTATCTTACCACATTAAAGCCCTTTTCTTTATATACTTTGAAATAAACTTCATCGCTAATCTCTAATAATTTGTTAGTATAAAACTCTAGTGCCTCACTATTTGAATGGAATTCTGGCCATTTTTCAAACTTGTATTCAGATATTCCTCCATTGACCACATCTACTGGATAATATCCGTCTCCAGTATGAAGAATAGACTCTAAGTTCTTTTTGCGCCATAAAGAATCATCCAAATATGTCTTTTCTTTCATATAATCCGATTGATTGTTTCTTCTTCCCTGAAACATTTCTGTCAGGCATCGCTCTGTTGCTACATTGATGTCAAAGTGAGCACCAAATTTCACAAAATATGTGTTGTTTTCTTTATTCTCAAATATAACGCTAATTACAGGGTATCCTTTTCCCAAAGAAGCGTCATATATTGTAACCTCTAGCCCGGTTTTTTCTTTAACTTCAACAATTTCTTCCAGCAACCTATCTTTAAAAATACTTCCATCTGCTGGGATTTGAGGCATTATTATTTCTTTGTTTATGATTTCTTTATTGCAATACCTTTCAAACACTTCAGACAATGCCTGAGTCTTTGCTTCCTCTAATGTATTTCCAAAAGCCATTCCATTGGTTCCGAACAATACATCCAGCACACTCACTGGAAAATACTTTGTCTTTTCTCCATTAATAGTATTAAATGGCTCCATAACAAGCTTGCTAGAAAATGCAGTAAAATACTTCTGCACATCCAGTGCACTATGATAATCACAATTACGCAGTCCCAATTCTGACAGATGATTCTTATATTCAGCCTCATCAAAAAGAACCTCATCCTCAAAGAAAATTGTATCTCTTTCCTTTGAATATCTATCATAGTAATTGTATCTGAAAAGTACTTTTGTAAGTACTCTCTCCATCAATTCACCATATGCGCTCGCCCTTGCAAATTCTAGAGAAGATCCTTTTCCATTAACAAACAGATTAGTATTTTCTACCACAAGTGTCACTGCGTAACAGCTCCCCATGCATGTAGTGTTAGTCTCCTCAACATGAATATCTTTTCCCCTTAAAAATTCCTGAACAGCATTAATTGTGTCAGTTGGTCTTCTGTCTTTCCATTTGCTTTCATAACTCATAATTATCTCACGGCAAACTACCGTTCTCCTTTCTAATTAGCACACACTCTACAGTTTACATTTATCCCAAATGCCTCCTGATCCGCAGACATATCGAATTTATCAAGCGTAAAAACCTTTCCTTTTGACAGCGTATTATCTTGCATCATACATTCGATTAATTCAGGAAAAAGCTTGATTACTTCTATTTTCAAAAGAGAAATTAATAAATCAGATGGTGTTCTATTTGTTACCATTTTATCTTTTGCATAATCATTGCACATAAGGCATCCAAACTGATTTCCATAAAGAGCAGGGCCTATCCAAATATGACTAAAATCCTCACATATGTATAAACGTGCAAGGCTATTTTCAACCGCTATTCTTTCAAAACTCTCAATCTTCTCTGCATCAACTTCATTCAGGTTAATAACATATAGATTGTTTTCTTTTAAATTACTATCATCAAGTGTTTCCGCGCTATTCCAATTTAATTCCTCGAAGCATTTTTCAAGGTCAGTTTTCCCAACATAAATGATCTCTGAATCCCAAACAACATGCTTAACAGCTGCAAAAAATGCCCACTTTTCCATTTCATATGCATCTCTATTAAGGTTAATAAATTCATTGATGCAATCGTATTTTTTCTTTTCATCTAAATATGCAAATTCATCTACTTGAACGAAAAATTGCATTATAGAATTATTTCCAGTTATCAGCTTCCAATATCTGCTCCATACTTCATCAAGAAGGTCAGTATTTATTGGATTATTCAAAAGTTCAGCTACACTATATTCAGTCGATCCTTTAATATTAAAAACATTAATCATCCTCTTTGTCTTAATATCATAAAATGCTATATTATCTTTTTCATTAATAACGCTATATCCATCGCGAATAATATAATACATTTTGCCCCCCTTTTCCTTATCCCACTGCTGCCATATACAAGCACACTCTGTCATGATCAAGCTTCAGCATTTTTTTTACCTCCAAATCATAAAACCCACCAATTGGGACTGTTGAGTAGCCCAATTTTGTAGATACCATCTGAAGATTGCTACACATATGTCCAGCCTCTAGAAGCACTAATCTGTATGAAAGCATTCCATACTTTTTAAAGATCACTTCAAAATTAGCCACAAAGAACAAAATAATTTTGCTTTTCTCAAAACTTTGGACACCAAATTTTGTTGTTGAAGTCAAGCCATTCACTTTGCAAACATCTGTATCCGCAACATAAACTAAACGGGAGTTATCTGCATCATATTTCCATATTCCACCGTTTAACTCATCCTCAACATCATTTATGTATATATATGGTTCAACAGAATATAACGCTCCCGCAGATGCATATGTTTTAAGATTGACCCAGAACTCTCCAAACTTTCTTCTTTGGCTTATGCCAAATGCCTTTGTTAACAAAGCAGATAACTGTTCTCTATTCATTGGAGTTCCAAATTGCCAGCTCGTTCTTCTCTGTTCGAGAATCTTAAAAAATTCGTCCTCGTTCTCTTTTAATTCAGCGGGGTCAATTTCTACGATTCTGCTATCTTCCTCATTATCCTTAGTCAACAAATTATCAATTACTGGAATAATATGGTTGACTGACATATTTGACTTATGGTGCATAGTAGATCTATGAAAATTCAGAATGTTGTTAATATTATGATATTCATCCTTTACTGTTTTCCATTTTTTCACCAAGCCACTCTCCCATTTCTCTTGTAATGATGTACTCAAAATCCGGAGTGACTGATATTCTATTATTCATCATATGAATCTGTGACGAAGTAATATATAATCGCTCCATATCTGTTGTCAATTCTCTCATTTTGCCAAAACCATTGCACATCTCTTCAAGTTCATTATCCATAAAACTAAGATCTATTCTACCTTTTTCAATGCTGTCAAACACGGAACATATTACTTCTTTTTTTATCTTAGGTTCGTTAATTACCATTTTCTTCCAGTATGTCTGGTATGAATTCAAAAAGTCCAATGTCAATCCATTGTTGTAACACAATAATTTATAGATTATGTAAGAGGACAACACGATTCTCTTATTAATTCCCTTAACATTCTTAAAGATGCTTAGCGCCAGTCTTGAGGAATGATAAAAAATATTCTCTGATATCTCCATCAGTTTTCCGTCGCCATATCGCTCATATTCAGGAATATAGTCTTCATAAAAACAGGTTCCAGATTCATGCCATGGCAACTTAGATGAATCTTCTTCTTTTCCATCAAAACTAATCCTGCTATAGTAAATATCCCTATCCAGATTGTCTACTTTGTTATTCTCAAAGAATTTATCTACGGCTCCTTCTATCTCTTCTTTAATATTCTCACCTGAGTCATGAAAACGAAGCCTTATATGAGGGCCGCCTCTCCAATATTTAATAAAAAACCATCCTTCTGTCATTCTGTCTAATATTGGTTCTAACTCCATCATAAGCTTTTCCTGAAACTCAATATTATGACAGTATATATATAACGATTCCCATTTACTCATTTTCTTCTCTCTTTATCTCATCAACATTTTCAGCGAATCATTCATTGATTTGCCAATCACTATAAAATATCCTGGATCATATGAATCAGATTCCATAAGTCGGTTCTTCATATACAAATCATTCATATTCTTCATAGGACGTGCTGACAATTCCTTTGTTCCGCATATATTTGAAATTCTCTGCGCAATTTCTCCCATTTTAATGTAGGTATACTGATACCATATTTCATTCATTTCATATAGTTTGCAGTTCGTGTACATGATTACTCCAACAGAAACATTCTTAAGATCTACATAGTCCAAAGAATCATGTGGAAGGCTGTTCATATCGATGTCATTTAGTTCCTTAGTATTCACATGGTCTCTCTTTATCTCATATACGCGTACTGAATCAGTGTTCATTACCAACTGAACACAAATCAAGTCATCCGTCACATCTGCAAGTGATAATTTAACACTATCAATAATTTCATCTAGCACATCATCAGGACACTCATATGGAAAAAATGAATATCCCTGGGCAGACTGCGAGCTAGTTCTCATAAGTAGCTCTTTGACCTTCACGCTAGTTCTGATATTTGAAAACTTTTCCACTATCGGAACTTTAGACTCCAAAACCTTATCAATAAACTGGTCTACCAGCGATCCGCTTTTGTTTCCAGTATATGTGTCAGAGAATTTCACTTTATTGACATTCTCATTGTCCCATAGGTTCTCTTGCTTTTTCACAAAAAAGTCCGTTATATCCAGCTTTACAAGAGGCACTATCTGATATGGCTTTGGCAGTCTGAGCATATCGATTGAAGTGCATGGATTATAATCTAACGTAAACGACAACTTCTCCTCAATTGAAAAGCACTTTATATTCTCTATAAAATGACCAGCATCCAAAAGGGATAATATATATCCAAAATCGCCGTATTTCCTGCCTATTTTTCCCCTGTTACAAATAATGTACATATTGGCAACAAAGCTTACTTCATTACATTTTTCTCTACTTATTAAGTCAAACTCATTTTGCGTGAGATTGTAGATAAAGATTTTTCTACTATGATTGCCTACTATCTCAAGGACTATCTCGTTACTGTTAAACCCTCTGGCTGAGGCATATGTAGTGTGATAATTATATGGATTATCCGGCTCCATATATATAAGGCACATTACTTCATCCATAAGTTTTTTGATTTTTGTTTCATCTTGGGGAATATCTACTCTTATACTGTCATCATCCAGACTGAAATACTCTGATGGGAGGTTTTCCTCACTAAATTTGTCATATCTGTCGTATAAATAACGATCCGCCATTTTCTTGTTAAGGGAATGGGTGAGCTCTATCATCTATCTCATCTCCTTTACACAAACATCTGTCACTATATTTGGAATTCTGAATAGCATTCTTGATTCTCTCACGGTTAATTCTTTGGTTCGCATATCCAAAAGTCATTGGCAACATTCCTGACACAACTATTTTTGCAACAAAGAAACCATACTCATAAGACATCTTTGTAGATAAATCAGCAAAATATATCTTTCCGTGATTATTTAATTTTGTCTTACAGATGAAATCAAGTAAATCCTTTGCGTCATCAATGGAATCACTAATCTTATATGACTCTGACCCATACAATTCTTCAACAGTCTTAACCTCACTCTCAAAGAGGAAGTCATAATTCTTTATATATTCACGCCTTGAGGCATGATTAACATGATCAAACATCTCCACGACATCATAATCCGAATTGTATTCTTTCTCTCCAATTCGTGGATTAGTTTCATAGATTCTGTGACCCACAAGGCACTCATTTACTGCTGCATTAATTGCCACATTATAATTCACATGGCTGGCAGTGCTAATATATGTTGCCACTTTACCTCTAAAATCCACTGCCAGGCACAGAATGCTAGGAATCGAAATGTCAAATGTCATATCGAAAATGTATACTTTCTTGTCTTCCGTCTCGAATCTAGCTATTTTTTCCTGAACCTTTTTTTCAACAGAATTAATATCAATTCTGTATAATCTTGCCTTCTTATACCAAAAGTTCAAAAAGGCATCTCTCTCAACCAGCTCAAATAATGCAAATAACTTTGCCTCGTAAATTGAACTTCCTAATGCAACACCATTAGATGATTCAAATACAAAATAATTCTCATCGTCTACATCCATGCTGAAAAATTGTAATGGTATATATGCACCCTTATTACTTCCCCACTCTTCAACTTTCAACCATTTATATGGAAAACTACTATCAAACTTATTGCCTGCATTTCTGAATTCCTGGCTATAATATAGTAATTCTTCAGGATTCACTAAATTAAGACCATTATTCTCGTCATAGCTGACTTTTTTTATTTCCCCCTCCACATCATATATTGCCAGTCTCTCAATAAGTTCAAGGATTGCACTGTCCTCGGCTTTTTTGAAGCCCTTTTCACGACCATATGAAAAATTCAACTCATCCTTGTAACGAAATTCACATCCCACAATTGATATATCAGATGAATTCATGTCTTTATAAATATTTGTGATAATGCCGTACTTTTCATCAAAATTCTCTTCTTTGAATCTGGTCAGTTCCACACTGTCACTGATTCTCAGATTCTCTCCTTTGAACGGAGGATTATAATTCTGATATTCCTCTGATTCCTTATCTATTGCAGGCAACTCACTGATATTGATATTGTATGGCTTTGCCGAATAATCCTTATACATAAGCTCGCAAAACTCATAATCATCAATTTCTTTAGAGGCTTTACAATAATCATCAATTATTTTTCTTGTCACGAAATCATCGTTCTCTTCAACAATGTCATAGCTAAAATCAAGCTTTATTCTTTTGTTAGTATAAAGGCGTTCACCCAATACCTTCTTAGCACTTTTTTCATCAGAATTCTTTATGAAAAAGCATCTGTCAAATGCATATATCATATTAATCCACCCTAAAAATCAATACTCCTTCTTTAGAAAATATTCCCTTATCATCAAAAGCATATACACTTTTCTCTGAGGCAAATAATCTTTTGATTTCATCGAATCCCAAAGCTAGTGATACCTTCACTCCATAGCTTTGGAATAATTTAATTATTGTTTCCGTAACACTTTCTTTTGCAGCATCGAGAAGTAATTCATTCTTTCCCTCTGCTTCTATTACTTCTTTGTCCTTTACTCTTGTAATCACCCTGTTTATGTTGCCATCATTCTTGAATTCATACTCAAAATTCATGTCAATAATGTCCTTTGACTTAACAATAAATCTATTAAGTGCTTCTGCCTCTGTAACAGATTCATCGATTCGAACATAGTCTTCTTTTACTTTCCTAAATGCATCTGCCCCAAGCTTAAGTCCATAGAAACTCTTATTCTTAATCTCAAGAGAGCTATTTATACAATAGGTGTTGAACATTTTTCTATAACCAGATAGTGAATCCATTAACATCAAAACCATATAGTTTGCTGCAACAGCACAAAAAGCGTCACTAAATCTAACTTTCTTCTCTGAACAGCACATAAATTGATCTAACATCTGAATTACTTCAGACTTTATCTTTGTTGAATAAATCCAACTTTCTTTATTAGCATTAAATGCCATCACAATATAGTTGTCAGCCTCAATATTGGCAATTGCTTCTTCTATTTTGTCCAGATCATTTCTCTGGTCAACCACTATAATCTGAGTTTTTCTGGTAACCTTATTAGACGAAAAATCCCCAAAATACATCTGAATTCGATTCTCTAATAATTTAGTCAACTGTTCTGACTCATGACCTATAACTTTAATCTCTATATCACTATTTGCAAGACTAATCATCATCTGATCAAAGTCTATATAATTCTTAATCAGATATCTCAGTATTTTTGCATCTGGGTAGGTTACCTCAGAGTAATTCAAAACACCAATTTGCATTAGAAATCTTACTATCTTTGACTGCAACGTGTACTCTTCTAAGGTTTCAACTTCACGCAATTCTTTAAAGTATGACATGCATTTAAGCAATTCCTCATATGTAAAGATTTCTTTCTTAATCCTATACTCCTTATTATGAACACGAATAAGGCTTGTACTACCCTCATCTTTCAGAAAACTGTTATATCTATACATTAGATATTTTTTCATCATACCTCTCCTCTTTAAGCCTCTTTTGTATTAACTAACAAGTAGCTTGCCTCAACTCTTTTTCTTGAATTAAGCCCCATTGCCGGCAAAAGAAGATACACAAAATTAACAAGCATTCTATATGCCTGAAACTCCTTTTTCTTGAAGAAATCCTTGTTGGCATTAGAAAATGCCGCCTTATGAAAGGAACTTAATGATCTAAATCTTCTATGTTGCATACTAAGGCTTATGCTAAATGCTTTGTTGGTATTAGTTTCATTTTCTGCTGTTAGGAGTTCCTGATACATATTTGAATATAGAGATTCCCATTCTCTACATATCTCTATTATTTCTTCTGGAATCTGTTCTGGCACCTCTCCTTTAAAGTTGTTCTCTATAAATCCCCCAAATGATGACAGGGTTTCTGCCATCTCAGTGAATTTATCCTGGAACATCTTTTTATACTTTCCCATATCCTTGTGTCTGTAGCTAAGGAACCCTAATAAGTGCGACTTAAACGAAAGGTATCCATAGCCTATTCCAGTCTTGTCCAACTGCATGGACGCACTATAGAACATTCCAAATAAAAGCTTAAGCTGTATATCCTCATCCCTGTTATACAAGAACTTTATCGCCTTCTCGAGAACCTTCTGCCCCTTAATGAAATAGTCGGTGTATATTTCCTTATCGATTGGATGATTATACTCACCATCTCTTTTGATTGCTTCGATTTTTTCACACTTAATAGTAAGATTTTCAATTGGAATACATGCTGAATAGCCGTTTACTCTGCTTATATTCTTCTGATTGTCTAAATAATATTTATTCTCCTGTACACTTGCTTCACTAAGATTTGATAAATATTTATCAAAAATACTTTGGATTTTGGAATATATGTAAGTAATCTTAATGTCTGAAGTATTCAGGTATAAGTCTATAACTGGAATAACATTTACACTTCTGGTAAAATAATAATTATCTTTTACATGCTCTTCCAAAAAAGGAATCAGCTCATTAACTATGAAATCTGTTTTAGCTTCACTTGAAATATTAATCCCAATTTGAATGTGATACATTTTCACACCCCTTTACCTTTTTACACTATAAATTCTGTCAAAAACTCTTCCGAGCCTATATTAGTAGGTATTACCTCTGAAATATTAATCCATTTACTAGTTGCAACTGTATTTACAAATACCTTCAGCAATACCATATTCTCTAAGTCAATGTACTGTGGTTTTTCAAACTCTACAGAGACACTTGTTATTCTCAAACTATTGTATTCCTTTTTCCTTCCCTGAATAAAAAACTTAGTTGGAATATTATTTTCTTTTAAAAAGCTGTAGATCTGTGTAAATTGAGACACATTATCATTCTGATTCAGTTTAATTAAATCTGTGTTAATGATCCAGTGTTGTCTCTCCAAAATAATGTTCAACATTTTGATGCGAGGACTCACATTGACTCTATCTACAGAAAGTTGGTTAAAAAATATAGCCGATGCATCTGAAACATGGCTGATATTTGAGAACAATGAAGAATAAAATGTTATTATTCCTGGATATAATACCCTCATAAGACTTGTACAAATAACAGGCTTGTAATCAGTTCCATCTTTTTGCAAAAGGAACTCATTATCGTGATATACCAAATTGGTATCGTATATATTAATTACTTCCTTATAGTTCTCATCAATCGCATGATTTCTTGTAAGATCGAACTCCAGCCTATCATCAAAAATAGGATAATAAGAGTTGGCATTAAATCCAAAGGTCTCGTATATTTCTGCTATGTTTTCACCCTCGACCTTATAAAAATCTTTTATTTCGTCTCTATATTTCTCAATGATATCTGTGTATCTCAGAAATCTATTGTAAAAGCTCATATAACCTGGATATATTTTGTTAATGACCACATCATCACAATCCATCTCATAAAAAATGCTATATGCGGCTTTTTTTTTCTTTAATTCCGAAGGAATCTGATTTATCAATGAATCAATAAATTCCTCACTGATTACAACTTCATTCTTTTCTGCACTTTTTAATAATTCATTAATAAAGCTAGTTCTAAGTTCATCCAGTTTTTTGATTATCTCAGACTCACTTGTAATTTGCTTCCAAGGATCAATCCAGAAATTGCTATATTTCATGTTCACATTTGCGACCAACTGGAAAATATAAGGATTGTTGATTGGAATAGAGTCAGTTTTCATTTTGCGCTCCAGTTCCATCTTAACTTCCTGCTGAATCCTTGTATTAACATCGAAGATTGTATATAGCTGCATCAACTTTGAAATGCTATACTGTGCACTCTCCGGCAGATTGTGAACCTTATCCTTGACCACAATATTGTCTTTGTATATAAACTCTCTGCTTTTAAAACCAGCATCAAGACCGCATTTCTCGCATGCGCTCTTTTCTATTTCAATAATTCTTTTCTCCAAATCCAGGCTGTACTCTTGATTTATTTCTTTAACAAGCTTCTGAATCTCAACAAAATCCCCACGAACACAGCTTGCCAAATCATCTTTTTCCTTAGTGATTTCGCCTAGCTTATCTACGAAATGCTGAAGCACATCACCTTCATCGGAAAAATAAGAATCAATTCTGAATAATCCTATCTCCACCAGCTTGCGTATAAATACGCCTGTCTGTTCTTTATCTAACTCCAGTAATTCCAGAATATCTTTAAAATACCAATCATTCTTGTCAGCCTGATTTAAAATCGGTGCAAAATATGGATTGTTCTTAACTTTTACATTGCAATCTCTTGATTTGAATAATTTGTGGTTTTGAGCATTATCTCTCTGTCCAAAAATATTAATCTCGCTATCGACTATATAAAAATTCTTATTGAGCTTGAACTTCACATCTTCAATGTATTCATCTCTCAGTATTATCCTGTCATACATCTGGAAAAGAAGGACAAAATTCAATGATATATTATTCTTTTTGAGTTCATATCTGATTGGATTCATAGTACCTATGATTCCAACCTTATTAAGCCAGCCCATTGGACTTGTTTTGGTAAATGCATGAGACACTATTCTTGCAAGCACAAGCTCCAATTTTCTTGTCTCAGTATTATTCCTCAATTCACCTTCAAGATACCATTTCATCTTCTCGTATATTCGGGGATTAACAGTTGATATAGAATTGTAAATATCTGTATCATCCATAATTGAATTACGAAGAATATTTCTTGAATTTAAATAATCATTTTCAATCGCATCAGAAAAATCATTTTTCTTCCCAAGCAACTGTTGGCAACGATTCTCAAACTGCTCAAGCATAGTGTTTATTTCATCAAAATCAGTGACATAGGAAGTGTAATTGTATTCGAGGTTAAGCTTCTTAAGGCAATCAAGAACCTTTCTTCTCTTGCTATTACGAACAAGAATCTTATTGCTGATCTCAAAATATATCTCAGCCGCAAAATTCCTTAACTCCTCTTCCTCCGCTATAATATCTTCCAACATTTCTGCTTTTTTTCTATAATTTGTTGTAATAAAATCATTATTCTGCAGTTTTTCTCTGCAAACTGTTAGAGGATGTATTTTCATCTTATTTTTTCTTCTTCCATTTAATTCCAACAAAAATTCCCGCTACAATAATCAAGCCTACTAAGAATGCCATTGAAAACCAAAAGCCCTTAACATCGCTGCTATATCGCTCGATATCCCATGCTACTCTAAGAACATTTGTCATGTGATAAAGCGGATTGATCATAGCTACCTTCTGGAATGATCCTGGCATCATACTTAAAGGAATAGTAGTATCGCTCAGAATGAACATTGGCATAAAGAAAGCCATCATTGCTGCTGAATATGTATTGAGCTTATCTATTAAAATACCTGCTCCAAATCCAAGACACAGTGAGTAAACAATAGTAACCACATATGACACGCAGTAAATTACTGGATTAGGAAGAGTTACATTGAATCTGAATACTGCTAAAAGTAAAATAATAACAAATCCCAAAAGAGCAAGTAAAAAGCCCTTAAATACAACTACACCCATGATTCTGCCAAGACTGATTGGAGTTGCTGATAAACGCTTATAAATTCCTTTTTCCTTGTCACCTACAACCTGATTACCAACGTTATATACTGACGAAGCAAAAAGAATAATTACAGAAAATCCAGGAATGTAGTTTGCAAAAAAACTGAATCCGTTATAATCTACATTTCCGTACATCATTCCGAAAAACAAGAAACTGAAAACAGGCATAAGTAAACTAAACAACAAATATAAAGGCTGTCTAAGATACACTTTTATTTCCACCTTTAACTGCTCAATCAACATCGCCATCATCTTTACCTCCTGAAATTCTTAAATATATTTCTGACAGATCCTTACTTTCTTGCTGCTCAAAGAATTTGTCTAATGCTCCAGCATACAAAAGTTCACCATCCTTAAGATATACTATCTTATCACAATACTTCTGTACCTCTTCCATGTAGTGAGATGACAAGAACAGAAGAGTGTCATTACAAAGCTCTTTAAGTACTGTCCAGAAATCATGTCTGGCTCTTGGATCAAGACCTGTTGTAGGCTCGTCAAGAAATACAACCTTTGGCTTATTAATAAATGCTAAAGCCAGGTTGACTTTTTGCTTCATTCCACCTGACAGCTTGTCATAGTATTTATTTTGATAATCTGTTATCTTCAGCTTATCCATCAAATAATTTATCTCAAAAGTATCCTTGTAGTAGCTCTTAAAAAGACGCAGAAGCTCTATAACCTTCATATTGCTATAAAAAGCATTAGACTGAAGAATAACTCCAATATTCTCTTTCATGTCTTTTAATTCAAACTCATTTGAATAATCAACGGTTCCACTTGTTGCAGTCTGAATACCCATCAATATCTCTAACATGGTAGTCTTACCACTGCCGTTATGCCCAATTACTCCTACAAAAGAAGGTGCCTCAAATTCAAAGGATATGCCCTTTAAAGCTTCAACATCCTTAAAATCTTTTTTTAGATTATTAACTCTCATTTTTTCCTTTCCCAACAATACCTTTCTGTAAAATAGGAACCCTCTGCAAGAAGGTCCCTATCTATTTGTCTCAACATCCTATGAAAGTGCATTTAATTACCTTTTATTATTTACTATATTACCTAATCCCTACTAATTATGCATAAATATACTATGCACCAAAATGTATGCTACAACATGAAGTTGATAAACAACATGAACAACTATTGCATGAGCTGATTCCTGAAGAAGCAGCTGTCTCTGATAAAGTTGTTGTCTCGTCAAGCTCAACGATTTCAATTCCCTCAAAAACATCGTCTAATACTTTCTTGTCTTCCATAAGTGCCCTCCTAGTTATTTATATTTTTCACAGAATGTTGTTTAAATTTTAATTGAGTTTCCTTTTTTTGTCAATAAAATTTATTCATTTTGCACAAATTTATTTTAATAAAAGTCGCTTGTATACTACTTTTTCCTATATATTACAGTTCTGTTGTGGTGCAAATTTTAATAGTCGAATTTGCGCATATTTATTTTGTGTTTCCTACAGAATCTCTGGATTCAATCTGAAAAAGATAAAATCCATGTCATTTAATTTTTCTTATGAGTCTTGTAAACAATATATTTTTTGATATAATTATTTTGGGAAGTAGAAACAATTGAAATGTTTAAGGTAGAAAGGAAAATTTTTCATATTATGAATCAAGACATGTATAATCGTTCCTCCGAGTCAACAAAAGAATGCATAAATACTCATTATCAAACGCGCGATACTGTATTTTCTATCATCGTATCAGTTGCATTTATTTTAATAATTACGTTTTTGTCGTACTTTGATAACGGTACAGAATCTGATTTTTCTCAAATTATTAAAGTAATAAATTGGCGTGAAATTGCCCCTCTTTTTATTCTTTCTTTGACAATTGGTTTAATTAATTATATTGTCAGACTAATCAAAAAAAGTTGTTGCAAAACAACTACTTTATGTACTGTTGTTGCAAATGTTCTTCAGATTATCTTTGCTTATATTATTACAAAGCAACTTAATTTCTGGAATTTTGATTATATGAATAGCACATCGCCTAATGTTAATCCTAATATTCAGACCTTTTATTGTTCTCTATTTAAAATAAGTACTGTTGTAGAAAATATTTTATTGTGCGTTATTATTGGAATTAATATTGCTGAAATTATCACTGCTTTCTTTAAACAATACAGTAATAAACAGCATTAAATATTTACACGAGTACCAATCTGATTTATCCTGTAAGGTAAGCGATGAATAACATACCGCCCACTATATCTCCAAATGTAGTCAAGCAGTAACGGACTTCTATTTATTTTATGTTCTTTTACCTCTTTTTACAGTAGTCGTATTCTGTTTTCCGGGACATTGGATTTGACATCAATGATTCCTGAACACAGCTCTTTTATAAACCACTCCATAGTATCAGCTGTTCTATACCTGCGGACGAATTCATATAATTCGGTATATACAGGAGTACCGTATAGAGATACTACAGAATATTCAGGCTGTTTGCCTTTGCTGTTCCAAAACCGCTCTCTGTTGCTTTCGTTCTTCTGGTTCCTTCTCTTTTAATGAACTCTCTAGATAGAAGAACTTATTGCAATACTGCCGACCGATTTCTGCCCGAAGCAGTTCTTTTGCCTTCTCTTTATCAGGAAAAATGTTACATTTATACATATCTCCCCTGTCTCAGCTTTTCTTATCAGTCATATGGAAACGACAGCCTCAATTTACATATAATGTTTCAGACAAATAAAAAGGACGCATAATCTATCCCACGCCCTCACTACTATCTGGCTTTATCTTCCCTTACCTTCGATACTTCCTTATGTGCCGCTTCCTGCTTCACCTCATCCACACCTCTAGCCTCAAATGCATCTGCATTATACTGATACTCCTGCGGCTCAGCGACCATTGGAGAGTATACAATCTCTGCTTCCACTCGCTCAGCTTCTGCCCTCTCCGGTTCCGTCTGTTCCTGCACCTTAGCATTCTCCATATGCTTTTCCTTATCCATTCTCACATCTATCGCTAGATTATCCAGCTTATCAATAGATGCATCCAAATGAAGTTTCATTGATACAAGCATCTTTTTCACTGCTTTCATCGGAGCAAGTACTGCCTTTGTAATTGGATGTTTCTGCTCTTTCTGAGAATAATCTACCTCCGGTTTGTCAGCAAAAGTACGGAATGCATTAGCTGCTGTCTGCCCGGCTTCACGAAATTCTTTTGCAAGAAGTGCTGTCTTTGCTATATCCTTATCCGTAGTCTTGATTGCACCTCTTACATTCTCTCGGATATCAAGAAGTCTTTTCTTAATTCCTAAGAACTCCGACACCCTGTATAATGCAGCTCTTCCCTTTTCCTTTGCTTTTTCGACTATGCCCTTAGCAGTAGACCTGACCTGTTCTTTCACTTCCAATACCTGCGACTTTATATGCTCACATCTGCTATTAAGTCGCTCCTGTGCTTCCGACAATGCCTTTTTAGCATTATTGACAAGTGTATCCTCCTGCATTTCTTTGATCTGGTTCTGCATGTTGGTAAGTTCTTCCGTCATGGAATCAATCTTTTTCTCCAGTCCATCCACATAGCTGCATATCTCAAATACATCGTTTGCCTGCTCTTTCATGGCATTTTTCTTTAATAATTCGAGAAGTTCCCTTATGACCTCCTCATTGGTAAGTGTTTTTCCTGCTTCCATATCCATTCTGTTTCCTCCATTCTGTAAATGGGGCAGCCTTGGCCGCCCCTGTTCTCCGATTGCTAATTATCGAAAGGGTGTTGCCTCTTTGTCCTTCTCTTTATCGGGATTGCCATGATGTTTCTCAGCACTCTCCCTAGCTTTTTCATTGCTCTTATCCTTTGCTTTCTCATATTCCGAGATAATCTCATTATAGAGTTTTTCCCTGAAATCCTTTGTAACCGGATAGCAGACATCCTGGTAGATTGGCTTGCCCTGCTCGTCCACCTGCTTTGTTTTATAAGAAGGCATTGATACAAAGATTTTCTCTTTGCCCTGCACGATATTGATGTTATTTACGATGAAACTGTTTTCAAAATAAATGCGTGCAAGTCCCTTGATGTTACTGCCTTCCCTCTCATAAGGTGTCACAGTTACGGAAAATTCCGGCATTTCCTGTGTTCTGTCCTGCTTCTGTGTCTCCTCTTTCTCCGGTTCCTTGATTCTTGCATAGGCATCAAGGATATTGGTATAGAGTTCCTCACGAAACTCTGCTGTGATAGGATTGCACACATCCTTATAGATCACACCATTGCTTTCATCACGCTCATTGGAGCGGTATCTAGGCATTGATACAAAAAGCTCTCCCTTGTCTTTATTCTCAAGGATTGCAATATTGGTAATCTTAAATGAATCACCAAATACCACTGTTGCAAATCCTTTGATATTGCTGCCCTCTTTTGCTCTTACTTCGTTTACCTTAATTGAATACTTCATATGCTATTCCTCGCTTTCTTTTTGTTCTTTGTTTTGCTTTGGTATGATAAGCTCACACCAAAGCTGTTCTATCTGTTCACAAGACAATCTGCCATTAAGCCAGTTGCCAAGTGTAACGACCATTCCATCCTGCTCGTAGTATAATGAGTCAGCAGGAAAGGATGCTTGCATACTTTCACCTGACTCATTAACGACAGAAGCATCGCTTCTGGAGTAGCCCGTTTCAATGTTCCCCTCATACACGATGGTCACATCAAAATCAGGCATAAATAATCCTTCCTCCGCATCCCATACACAGGCTATTCCCTGTCTGAGTGTCAGATTCAGGCTTTCGACATATACTGACCAGCCGCTTACGACTATCTGAAAGTCATCATCAATCTCTGCAATATCATCCTCAAGCCCGATTAACTCCTCCATTTCCGATACTGCCTCTTCTATCTCACCTAACTGGTATCTCTTATTCATCCATCACCGCCTCCTTATAAATGCACCTGACCACAAAACGCATAGTACCCTTCTGTGAACAGGTAAAAAGAGTTAATTCCTTTTCCTCTCCTTGTGTCTTAATGCTGTTGTCATAAGGATTTACCACCTCTGTGTCTGTTACTTCATAGATATGAGTCTGTCCGTTTTTGTCGATAATTGTCACATTATCTCCTATGGAAATCTGATTTAGTGGTGTAAAAAATGTGCCATATCTGCTGCCATTGTGACCGCATAACACACAGTTGCCACTTTCTCCGATTCCTGCTGTCTCCGGTATATGACCAATCCCGGCATTAAGGACTCCCTTGCCGGTTCCCTCCATTACCGGATACCTGATATCTAACCCCGGTATCTCAATGATGCCGATAACACCGCCTTCTTTAAGAATGGCTTCATCCTCTTTACTAATGGAGGTTTGCTCTTCCTCCACATCTGTTTCTTCATCGTAATCTTCCTCCAATGTCTGCTCAAATTCACATATGAGCTGTTCTGTCTGTTTTTCTCCGGTTGCCCTCCAGAAAAAAGGGACTGCCATAATGGCAATCCCTGCTGTAATCAGTAGTCCTGCGACCACTTTTCTTATGCTCATATTATTCACTCTCCTATCGTGTTCTGCCCTCTCTGTCGGCTGAATAAGTGCCTTTATCCTCAGCTACAATTGCTGCAGCTTCCATCCTGTCATCTGCTTCTCTTTCTTCCTCCGGTCCGCTCAGGTCTGCATCCACAGCCTTTGCGTTCTCAAGGTCAAGCTGGGCATTCAGTTCACACTGCCTAGCCAGCTTTTCATTCAGTTCCTTGCTGTACGCAAATGGCTTGTCATACTCAGTCTTTGATGCTTCAAGATCATTCTGGTACTGCTCAATCTTCTTTTCTAAGAAATCAATGTTCTCATGAAGTCCATTAAACAGGTTTTCAAGCTTCACCATGCTGCCGACAGGACTTGTGGAAAGCTCTGCCTTGTACTCAGTCTTTCCACGAAGCACCATATAATTGATGCCAAGGAAATTCTTTTCCACAAGCAGCTCCAATCCGTGGAATTTACCGATTGCAGTTGTCTCTCCGGTCTTACATTTGCTGATTGCTTCAAGCATCATCGTTCCGCCATCCACACGCTCTGTGTAAGTTGCTTTGCCTATTGTAATCGCAAATTCCGGATTATCAATCAGCTCCTTATCCCTTGCTTTGACATCCTCTCTCACATTTGCAAGCTTTTCTGTTGCTGTCTTAATGAGCTTCGGATACTTGATCATAAAGTTATCCTGCAAGCCATATCTCTGATTGTCATAGGATGCCTTTAAGAGCTTTAATCTCTGGACATCATTGTCAATCTCCATCTTTTCCTTGATCAAAGGATTACCTGTAGCAACCGCCTTGATCTCTGCATATGAAAGTGTTGCCTCATCGATATCCTCGCAGCTTCGGCTTACTGCCTTGCTTGTCATGACCTGACTGATGAAACGCTGCTTATTCTCAACGAGCGACCAGTTGTATGCATCAAAGGTTCCTTTGGTGACATATCTGTAGATTGCCACCTCTTTATTTTCATTGCCCTGCCTGATGCCTCGTCCTTCCCTCTGTTCAATGGAGCTTGGCTTCCAAGGACAGTCCACATGGTGCATTGCAACAAGGTGTGTCTGCACATTGACACCTGTTCCACACTTATCTGTTGAACCGATAAGAACTTTCTTTTTACCTGTCCTCATCTCCTTAAAAAGTGCATCCCTCTGTGCATCTGTCTTGGCATCATGGATAAAAGCTATCTCATCTGCCGGAATACCATACTGGATAAGTGTTTCCTTCAGATAATCGTAGATGGTAAAGTCCTTATCCGGTCCCGGTGTGCCGATATCTGAAAAAATAAGCTGGCAGCCTATATGACCGTTGGCATTTCCTTTCTCATATTCTTTCCAGACATTCTCCGCTACCTTATTGAGCTTTCCATCCGGATTATTCGGTGCATCCTTATCAATCAGTCTTGCATCTGTTCCAAGAAGTCTTGCCTCATGGGTAATCTTTAGGAAGTTATCCACACTTGGATCAACTCCACCACCTCTGATACGCTCTGCCCTCACAACAAAGTCTTCCATAACCTGCTTTACATACCAGTCAGGCTCTGACTCCACTATGATAGGCTTCCCACCACGAAGTGCCGGCACATCAAGGTCAAGCATGTCTGCGGTCTGCACATCTGCTACCTCACGGAAGATATTCATAAGCTCCGGCAGATTCGTATCCTCAAAAATAGAATAAGCATCCATGCGGCTTGTACCATAGGTCTTAGTAGCTGCCACTGAATGCTTATCCATGCTCTTATTCTCGATGAACCATTCCATGCTCATCTTATTTAAGTGTACCTGAATACCGGTATTGTAAAACTGGCTTCTGACTGCCCTTGCCCGTCTTGGTGTATTGAGAAGCTCATAGATAAACTGCTCATAATCAAGCGGTTCAATCCATGTCGTACCAATCTTTACATCAATATCTGAAGCTTCAATCCATTCCGGCTGCACCTTTTCAAGTGCTGCCACGTTGCCTGCAAATCTTTCTGCCTGTGGATTGTCTGTATCAGCCGCCATAGCTTTTGCTACACGAAGCTTGTCTCTCACATTTCCGGAAAGATACTCGTCTGCTGTCTCCCAGCCGATGTCCGGATTATTCTCGTTGTAGCGGTCGGGATTAAGGAAAATCAGTCCGTCCAGCTCTTCCACAAGAACTGCCCTTCTAAGCTCTGCTAATGCATCGTCACTTAGAGTTATCTCATCCACTGTCTGTCCGGACTCTTCTGCAAGTTCTTCCTTTGCATTTGTAATATCCGGCTCATAGATAGAAAGCATATAGGCAAGATTTACATATCCAAATTCATTGACGGATACATTTAATGCTTCCACAGCGGTCTCCACTCTGTCTATGACTGTCTTTGCCTTAATCGTCTGCTTATAAAACATATCCGCTTTTTTCACCTCCCCATCTTCGTTTACTTCCTCAAGACTGCAAAGAAGTGGATAATCGCTGTCATCCCTGAATGCTATTCTGTTTGCTTTTGAAGTAATGGCTCCATACTGCTTTACGAAGGCATCATATTTTACATTAAGAAGTCTCTGCTTATCAGAAAGCTCCTCCTCGCTGCAGCCATCCATCTGGATATCAATCAGCTCTCTTGTTATCTGTCTGATTTCATCAAGGCATCGGATTCGCTCCTCGGCAGTCTGTGATACTTCTTTTTTTACCATCTCGGAATTTTCCCTGTAATAGAGTTTTCCTTCAAAAAATGTGTAAGTGTAGTTTCTCACATCCAGATCAGCCGGGATAACTTCCTCCGTCTGCTCCGCCTCATCTGCCACTCTCTCAAAATCTGTCATCTGGGCTTTGATATTACCGATAGCCTTATTGAGAGTCTCATACATATTGAAGTTCTCATCATTATTCACACAGACTGTATATCTGCTGTCCTGTCCGTAAATCCTTGTGTCATATTCCATAGATCCAAGCATCATCTCCGGATGCTCTGCAAAATAAGAGTTGACTGCAATGCCATTCTCAGTTACACCAAGGTGTACCCAGTCAGGTTCAATATCAATCTTTCTCTCCCTCTTCTGCAAAAACAGGATATCTGCTGTCACTTCGGTTCCTGCATTGTCTTTAAATGCAGTATTCGGAAGTCTTACTGCTCCCACAAGCTCTGCTCTTTCAGCCAGATACTTTCGGATAGTAGGATTTGCCTTATCAAGTGTTCCCTTTGTGGTGATTACTGCAACCATGCCTCCCGGTCTTACCTGATCAAGTGCTTTTGCCAGAAAATAATCGTGGATACGGAAGTTATACTTGTTGTACTTTGGATCAAATACCTTATAATCACCAAATGGCACATTTCCGACAACCACATCAAAGAAGTTATCCGGATATGTGGTATTCTCAAATCCTGTGATACTGATATTGGCATTCTGATAAAGCTGCTTTGCAATTCTTCCTGAAATGCTGTCAAGCTCCACCCCATACAGCTTGCTTCTCTGCATTGGTGCCGGCATACTTCCAAAGAAGTTACCGATACCCATAGATGGCTCTAATACATTGCCGCCTCTGAAACCAAACTGGACAAGTGCCGAATTTATGCACATGGCAATCTCCGGTGAAGTATAAAAGGCGTTATTTACTGTTGCCCTTGCAGCACTGTATTCCTCATCAGATAAAAGGTCTTTCAGCTCTGCATATTCTTTGCTCCAGCCTGCGTTATTCTCATCAAATGCCTGTGACAGTCCGCCCCATCCGACAAACTTCGACAGAGTTTTCTGTTCCTCAGGTGTGGCAAGCCTGTTCTCTGATTCAATCTGCTTTAAAGTGCGGATTGCATCCATATTCCACTGGTATCTGGTCTTAGCACCGCCTTTTTCCATTTCCCAGAGGTTATAGTGGAAGTTGTATTTTTTCTGTGCTGCATCATCTGAAACCACATGTCCATTCTCATCAATCTTGGTTTCCCAGCCATTCGCTATTGCTCTTTCCCTGGTTTCAAGACGATTGGCTTTTACACTATCCTCGATATTAAAGAATCTCTTATAGACCGGATTCATCTTATCCCTGTCAGCCTTCTGCTTTGTCTCCTGATAATACTTCTTCTGGTCTTCTCCGCAGTAAAATGGCTGTTTTACCATATAAGATAGGATTTCATATAACTCACGCCAATCGAGAGCACCTTCTTTACGCACACCATTCCTGTTCTTATAGCTGATCTTCACATATCCGCTTCTGATTGAGTACTCCACAAGACCATACTTATTGTTGGAATATGCCTTTCTTTCTGCATTATCTGTCCCTAATGCAATATCCCTGATAAGGTCAAGTTTATTGGGTATAAATGCAAAATCAGACTGCACCACATCCATAAGGAATGCCCTAAACGGAGTGTAGCAGCTGCAATCTGTTACAAGAATCTCCGCCGCATCACGCAGGTCTTCATCAAGCTCTGCAATACGCTTGGAATAATCAATCGGTGTAATATACTGAAGCTCTGATGGATCTTTTTCAGTTGTTTCAGCTTCTATCTCTGCACCATATTCTGCCTGTGTTACCATGCGGTCTTCATCGGCAGTTTCCTGTGGTGTCATGCCTTTTACACTTACATAATCTCTGTTAGAAGCATAGCTCTCCGGCTCATCCGGTATTGCATAATCATCAATCTCTGATTCTGCCTCTTCCGGTTCCACTTCCTGATATTCGGCATCAATGACCTCATCATCCTCACGGAGTCCGTCCATCGCAAGCTCATCAATACGAGGTGTCTCAGACTGGTATTCCCCTGTAAGAATAAGGACACCAAGCTCTTTTTCGATATCTTTCCACGAAACATATCCTTCAACCTCTCCATCCTCATCTCGCCACTGAAAACGCAGTCCATTCCCATGAAATGTGTCATATCCGTGCAGCCCTAGTCCGTCAACCGGCCAGCCTGCACCTCCCTGACCATACTCTGCTTTGATACGCTTTGCCCTGGTTCCTGCATCAATCTCTGTTTCAAAAATCTTGCATACCCTGCCCTTGCCACCGACAAAGCCTGTACCTCTCATAAGCACCTGTTTGATATACTCACCTGGTACTGTTGCAGACTTTTTGGGATTCAGATAATTGTATTTACCTGCTAATGCAGCTTTTCTGTCCTGCTCGAACTGACGCATAAACTGATTATTGTTTTCGTCCTCAGTATGAATGGTGCCAATGCTTGCCTGCCCGTTCTGGTCGAAAAAAAAGGAAGCCTGTGTATATTCGGCTTCCTTACTGACACCCAATGAATTGATTTCATCAAGTTCCCTATTCAGTTCTGTATCATCTGATTCTAGTGGAATCGCATCACTATCTGATTCAGTACCACTTCCTCTGCCTGCATCTTCGCCTGCTCTCTTATCTTCCACATCTCCATTGTCGATGACGGATCCTGTGGCTTGTGCTTCGCCAGATACTGCATCTCTAACTGGTCGTACAGCTGGTTCGCTTCCTCCTCTACCGCTGACATCTTCTCGTACATCTTCCCGAATCTCATCAGCGTCTTGTATCTTGCCGGCTCGTTCTCCTTTAGATAGTTCATCGCCATCCTTCCGTATTTGCCCAGCTTCGTGAGATCCTCCGTCTCGTCCGGCATCTCTATCTGCGGATAAAGCAGTCCGTCCACTTCCTTGTAAGTCATTTCTTCTAACATATCCAATTCTCCTTTCGCTCTCGATTGCCTTTAAGTTACGACTAAATTCTCTAAGAACACTACAGGAGACATCGCATACAATGGAACCAAGACGGTAAATGATCTCTTCGTCTTTGATATTTACGATCTGACTAAAATCCTGTTCTTGCACAGATAAGTCAAATCCGCATCTCGTCCCTACAGCATACATGACACTTGCATATACAAGCTGTTCCATGTCCATTTCCTGCTGTAAGCCATTGCGTTTCTTACATTCTTCCTTTATCACACTACCTGATAGCTGCATAAGCTCGGTCATTCGGTCTCCGAACTCTTCTTTTATTATAAGCCAAACATCTGTTCCTGTAAACTGTTTTAATATATTTTTTAGAGACTCCCTGTCACTGTTATCGTACTGCTCAATCTGACCTTCTGACACAAGAAAATCCACATAATCCTTAAGATTTTCTCCCTCAAGGTCCCATGTCAGCTTAACATTCTTTCCTCCGGTATCACTGATATCAAAGATATACCTCATGCGTGGATTCAGTGCCCTTGATGGGAAGATAGCGCAGCCTTTCGCACCACGCTTTACATATCTTCCCACCTTTTTCCAGGTATCATAATCTGCCATGAGTGTGCTTTTTTCCGGAGGTCTTTGCGCTGTTACCATAACGATATTGTCAAATTCATAGCGGTATAACTGACCTGCGACCTTTAACACATCTTTCCAGTTCTTTTCTGATCTGGTGATGTTACCAATCTCAGAATCGTATATCGCTTTGACCTTCATATCAACGCCCATACCTTTGTCCTCCTCTACTTAAACATCTCTGCAAACAATCCCTTAAAGAGCTTTAACTCATCCTTATCCAGCTCGATTGCAAATTCATTGTCGATTGCCTGTTTTTCGCATTTATCCTTTTTCTTTGCAATCTTACGCACCACACGAAGAAGCACATAGCACTCCTTGGACTTTGCAATGCTCTGTTTAAAGGTCAGCTCATCCTCATCGACTGACTTCTGTGTCTGATAGATAATCTCTTTTAACTTATCATTGATACCATCTACTTCCTCAAGGGAAATAATAACGGATGCCTTAGAAGCACCCGATCTGTCCCACTCCTTATGAAGTTCCTTTACTAAAAACTCCATGTTCTTAATTACTGTTGTTGAATCACTTTTCATCTTGTTCTTCCTCCGTTTTCTTTTAATGAAGAAAGGAGCTGACCTTCGCTGAATGGCGAGAAATCAACTCCCTTCATGTCCTCTGCTCCAAGGACTATCTGCTCTGCATAATACATATCCATTGCCTTATTGATGGCATCGTCAAGCGACTCTGCCTTTACTTTCTGCACTCGTGAAAGCACTTCCTTTATCTCAACATCAAATTCCTGTTCCATATGATATCGCCTCCCGTAAAAATCTCATCACCGGCTCTTTTCTTCCTTTACCTGTCTTTTCTTAAAGCCCTCATCGTACTTTCCATCTTCCAGCCTGTCGTAAAAACAATCCTCTTCAATCGTTCCAAAATCCTCATACATCTGGTGAAGGAAGTCATTCTGCAGCTTCTTTGGTACATCATCATCCTTTGACATATCCTGATAAAAATAGAACTTCTGCTTTAGCTTTGCCCTGTAATCATAGATATCCTCTATCTTTTCCGGTGTGCCATACTCCCTCTTGTATGCCTTGAAGTTCGTAGTTGAGAGTGTGGAACCTAGATAAATGCCATGCTCCCACGATACTCCGATTGTGGTATTGTCCTTTGTAGGCTTCTCATCCTTCGGATAACGCTTATACTCTGTCGCACCAAGGGCGATTGTAAGAGAACCTGACTTCATATCCATCACCACAAGATTTCTTGGTGATAATGCTTCAAGCACCATGTAATCATGATCATTGAAGTTATGAAATGTCTGTCCCCTTTCAAATGAGCGGTTCTCCATTTCATAATGCAGGTTAAAATCATCCACCCAGCCCTTATCGGTCATTCCAATCTCCTTAAGCTTTGCAACACATTCAGAAGAACAGGCTTCTTTATCAAGCCGAAATTCTTTGGAATCGTTATAAAATCCCTGAAGAAAATGTCCCAGCTGAATATCATCCAGACAGAATCTCGCAGATACAGTTACATTTGCTGCCCTGTAATACTCTGCGAAGTTATCAGCATCACCAAGCGTCCTTCCCAGCTGCAACAAATTGTCTGCAAGCTCTGACATGTCATCAATTGCTATAAAACTCTTATAATCATCCAGAGTCATCAGCATATTTGTCTCCGTTCCCCTATCGTTTTCTGTTACCAGTATCATATCTTTTAAATCCATTCTTACCTCCAGTCTCAGAGAGGGACTATGCCCTCTCTGTAAATTTCCTGTTATGGTCTTCCTATCACAACTATCTTCCCTGTGCTTGCCACATCCCTGTAGACCACACCAAGACTTTCATTAAGTGCCTCTACCACCTTGCCATTTCCGACGTATACTGCCACATGGCTGATGTTCTTATATCTTCCGTTGCTTGTAAAACTGTAAAAGATTAGGTCTCCCGGCTGTAACTCATCAAAGGAGACTGTCTTTCCGGCTTCATCCAGTCCCTGTGCCTCCGCTGCCGCTGTAGTTGCACCGCCGTAACTAATATCCACGCCTGCATCCTTCCATGAATAATAGGCTAAGGAGCTGCAGTCATAATAGTTACCGCTGTCCCTTAAATCCTGACTATAAGGGAAGCCAACTCTATGAAGTGCATAGGAGCAGACTGTTTTCTGCCTGCTGTCTGTAATTCCACTAAGGATGGCATTGATTTCATCCTCAGTCATGGAGCTTACTCCCGGACTTCCGCCTCCGCCGCCACTTCCGCTTCCGGCATATCCAAGCTGTCCCATAAACTCCGGACTCATGATCTGCTCAAGCATTTCCACCTGATCAGAATTAAATCCATAGACCGAAATCATATCTCTGTACGATTTCAGTGTGACATTCACATACAGAACCGACTTCGTGACAGTAGTTACATTACCGTCTGCATCTGTTTCTTCCACATCCTTTGTTCCTGCGCTTGTGGTGTATGAACACATATCATTTACTACTGCCTGCAGCCAGCCTTTTGAAATGTCATTCATGACTGTTGCAGTATCTCCGATACCATGCTTGACCATATAGACTGCCATGATGTCATAGTAATTGCTTGGGTTTTCTTCCATACCTTCATAATCCACATATACAAGCTCTCCAAGGTCATATCCGGTATGCTCATTCACTTTCGTATTCACATCCCGGTTAAACTCCTGCACATAAGCACTCGTTACTGTCTGCACGGTATCTCCTGATTCAAGTGGTGGCAGAAATAAAGCAAATGGAGAATTGTAAAGGATTGCTATCACCGCTATAACCGGAACCGCAATCATGGCAACTATAAGAACAAGTAATAAAAGCACCAATCCGATAATCGGTACAGCTGCCTTTACCCAGGTAATCGCTTTTCGCACAATCAGATCCTTTACCAGTTTTGCCACGCTGTCTGTCTGATTCTCCTGTGCTTTCATCTTATCCAGAAAGAATTTTATCTTCCTGCTCCGGTTGGTCATCTTTTCATCCTTGACCTCTATGGACACACCTGCAGCATATCCGGCTGCCATGCCGATTGCAGTACCAACTCCCGGTGCAACCGCTGTTCCTGCCGCTGTAGCAGCTGCCTTTGTCGCAGTTTTTGTTGCAACCTTGGCAGTAGTCTTTGCTGTTTCTTTTGCCGTCTCTTTAGCTACCGTCTTGGCTGTATCTTTGGCAGCTTTCTTTGCTGTCTTTTTTGCCAGCTTCTTTCCTGCCTCTACCTTCTTGATACGCTTCTTTGCCTCGGCTGCCGCCTTTTTCCTGAAAAGTGCTGCCCCCTTGGAAGCAGTTCCGGTAACAGGTTGGCTTTTCATAGCGGTACTTTTTCCCATCCACAAAACTCACACTGTTAAATACAATG
>OGPM01000213.1_pt1 | contig 61838 bp, 49 predicted proteins | sample 1552961 | NCBI WGS metagenome assembly OGPM01 (sample SAMEA2580304, study PRJEB22360) | human gut metagenome | biome: human gut; feature: human-associated habitat; material: faeces | place: Denmark | collected 2008/2010
AATCATTCTGATTGCAAATATACATCATTATGACGTAAATTGGTGCGATAGTATTAATAATTTAATAAAGATTAATAGTTGAATGAATGATATAACTGCAATTTTCGCTTTCCTGAAGTATTGCCTTGGATATAAGGGGAATATGAGTAGAGTGATTGCTGGTATGGACTGGCAGGAGCTGTATTCCTTTGCTTCTAAGCAAGCTCTGCTGGGGCTTTGCTTTGGAGGGTATCGAGAGACTGGGGAAGGAGTATCCTGAGGAGTTGAAACAGAACCCGATAGGGAGGGAACTGCTGATGACTTGGATGGGTAAGGCGCAACAGATTCGCAGGCAGAACATGAAGGTGAATGCTGTGGCTGGTAAGCTCTTCTCGATGCTGAGAGAGGATGGGTTGAGGTGCTGCATTCTGAAAGGGCAGGGGAATGCCTTGATGTATCCGAATCCTTATTCACGTACTCCTGGGGATATTGATGTTTGGATTCATGCCAGTAGGGAGAGGATTATTGAATATGCTTCAAAGAAGTTTGAACTGGAGGATGATATCAGACTGCAGCATCTGGAGACTTCCTTGGATGGTGTGCCAGTTGAGTTGCATTTCTTTCCTTGCTCTATGAATAATCCTATCTATCATACTAGATTGCAGAAATGGTTTCGAAGGAATGCGGATCTGCAATGTTCGCATATTGTGGGGCTGCCCGATGGGGCAGGGGATATTGCTATACCGACGACGGCATTCAATGTAATTTATCAGCTGATGCATCTTTATCACCATTTCTTTGATGAAGGGATTGGAATGAGGCAAATCATTGACTATTTTCTTGTAGTCAATGATTTCTCAAAAAATGTATTTTTGAATAATGATCTTTCGAATCCCTCCGTCAATTTTTCGAATCACCCCGTCCCTCTTTCCAAAGAGGGCTCCACTTTCTCCCCAAGCCCCTCTTCCTCAGGAAGCGGGGATGTAACCGCACCTTCTTGGTGCTCAGAACCGCTACGCTCTAAGGATGGCGGACCATCAAAGGTCTCGCCAAATTGTGCGGGATGGGACCGCCGGGGTGTTAGTGGGGATACGGGTTCTGTTTCCTGTTCTTCTGCTTCTGGTTCTTCTATTACTTCTGTCAGTTCTGCTTCTACTACAGATTCTTCTGCCTCTACTGCATTGGATGTGGTACAAAGAGAACTGAAGTATTTGGAATTGTGGAAGTTTGCAAGGGCGGTGATGTATGTGCTGCATGAGGCATTGGGATTATCTGAGGAGAAGATGATAGCTCCGATGGATGAAAAACGAGGAAAGTTGCTGCTAGCAGAGATACTGAATGGTGGCAACTTCGGAAAACACTTCACAAAATATGGGCATTTCACACAACAAGGAATGGCTAAGAAGTACTTCCTGAAAATATGGAGAAATATGCACTTCGTGCGATATTATCCTGCCGAGGCTTTAAGTGAACCAATCTTCAGAACTTGGCACTTCTTCTGGAGGATGAAGAACAGGAAATAATAGATATACGGCTAACGACTTCCTCTCCCATTTTTATATTGATCTATTTCTTAGGGATGGGAGCTTAGTAGCCTGAATAGAATATACAATTTGGTTATGAGAAAAAGGGAAAAAGAAAATCATGAGATTGTTTTTGGTCCAAACGGACAAGGACATGTTTATAAACCTGCTCCTTATCATGGATGTAAGGCAAAAAAACAGAAAGATAAGACTAGATGGGTTGATGATGCTAATTTTGAGTTCTCTATATTCAATTTGGCAGATGTTCATACTGGTTTGCCATATCCTGAGAACATAAAGGTGATAGATAAAAGATGGATGAATGATGATGGTAAAGGTCTTTATGCCATTTTGAATCAAGGAAAAAACTTACTTGGTCAAACTGGTGAACGTCTTGCCTTTATCCCGATTCCTCCTAATGCACAAGACGCATGGCATGGTTACCCTACCAATAGCCAATATATTGGAGATGAACTTGTGGAACATTGGTACTCCATCAATGTAATTTCTAAAGGAATTTATCGTAAACTTTTAAAACATATCTTATGAATCCTGTCGTTAAATTTTCAATTAATGTGGAAGCTATAGATTGTTATCTCTATGGTGGGTATCTATTTCTTGTTATGGCAGATGGACAATTGCTATACGTTTCTTATCATAAGGTTGTAAATCGCTTAAAATATGAATATCCTCAGTACTCTAGTTTGATAGAATTGATATTCTTACATAATGAGTACTCTAAGGGTGAAGCAGCCAAGATTATATTTGGTGTAACAGAGATAAGAGAGGTGGTAGAAAAAATTTGGTTGAAAGCTGCCAAAGAAATAGAATTTGAATTAAATTTTAAAGATATTCAAGAAGAGTGTAAAAGCATCGGTGAATATTCATCCATACCTCTGGATATACGACTCTATGGCTATCGGTTGTTTCTTGGATGCAAGGATGGTCTGTATGAATCTCGACTGAACTTGGAAGATAACTACCAGATAAATCCTTCTCATTTGGAAAAATGCTATGATGGCAAAGTGATTGGGGTGAATGCTAATTATGGCTCTGTTGTTATCTCTGCTGATTGGGATGGGCTTTTGACTGGTGAAATCTTAGATTTTGATTCAAAGTTTAGGCTTGATGAGCGGCATCCTCAATGTAAACGCTCTCTACGTACCGGTTGGATGACAACTGATTTGATGAATTATGAGGGTACTTCTGAGTTTGACTATTATCGAAATGAGTATTTGCAGAAAAAAGACACAGAGGAGAAACATTTTTATTCCAAGGCTAAAATTTCTGAAAGGAAAATTATAAAGCAGTTTGGAACAGAAGTCTATGGTATGGAAACTCTCTTTAATAAATCTAACATAGATAAAGAAGATATAGTTTATAGTTTCAATAGTTCGCAGAAGGGCTTCTTTGTAATGAGTGATGGATCAATACTCAATGCTACGGTAAGAGCAAATGGATTGGCAGATTCTTATTATATATCTTCGAGAAGTACAAATTTTGCAAAATTTGATAAGGATATTATAGACAAGCCTTTGTCTAGCTGTATTGTACCTAGTGGGTGTATCTTGGAATTTTTTGATAAGGTGGTATTAATTCAAAATAGTCAAAGCCTCTCTTTAGTGAACCATTCTGTCAATAGTGTCCGTTCTTATACTTCTTCAACAAACTATCGAAATATCGTAAGTGTTGTGGATGACGACAAGGTCACTTTTTGCTCTATTTTTGGTTTGGATAGTTTGATCCATAAACCTGCATTTCCCAAGAATCCTGTTCCTGTCAATGGCTTTGAGCCTATGATTAATGAAAAACAGGGAAAGGATTTGCCTTTTTAATACATAACAATGTGATGCAAAAGAAAAAAGCAAATATTGAGCAGTTGACTGCAGTCATAAAGAAATATAAGGTTGTAGGTTCTTTCTTTTTTGTTTCTTGTACGAGTTGTTTTTGGTTAGGTACATATTACGAAAAAGTAATAATGACTCGTGAGATAACGGAAATAGAGACTAGACATCAAAAGGAATACATGGAGCAAAAAGAGAACTTTTTAAAGTCTTATTATGATTTGAAAGAAAAAATTTTAAAATATTCAATAGATACAATACATGGAAAATAGAACGTATAATGACATTAAGGAAGAATTGGAGCAATTAGAAACTGCTGGTATTGATGTGTCAAGATACCAAAAACGGGCAAATGAGTTGATGGAAGAGTTTAAGTCTATAACAGAAAAAGCTAGGAGAGAGGCTCGAATTGTTGCTATGATTTCTTGCATATTTTGTGTTCTAATAGTTGCATTTGCAGCTATCGTTAATTTGTCTAATTTAAGTTTGAAAAAAGATGTCAGTGATAAAAATGCAATTATAGAGAATTATGAGCAAATGGTAAGAACCCTTGGAATCGACACCGAAAGGAACTCGAAACAGCATAAAACTAATGGCTCACCAGATTCTAATGAATTAATAAATGAAAACTATCAACTGTTACGGAAAATTTCAGTCTTAGAGAATAAAATGAAACTTATAAAGCATGAATATGGAATTAAAGTTATAGATGATGGTAAGTCTTATTATCTTCAAGCAAATAAGGTTGATTCTGCATTAATGCTTTTGGATGTATATCGTGACAAGATTCATTATGATGTCAAAAAGAAGGAATGGATTGTTGTCAGATAACGATAGGGTGTAATGAAACAATAGATATTAAGTACGAAAAATGAAAATGCCTATTACTGGAATATTTATGAATGGCTGTGCAGATATTACAAATAGGGCATAGCCCAATCAATGGGCTATGCTGATGAGTTTACTACCTAGAGCTGTTTCTATACGAGCAATGGTTTGAGTCGTGAAGTTATGTCTGCCTGTTAGCCATTTCGAGATTTCTGAGTCTCGCTTGTTGAGCAAGCGGGCGAAATCCTTTTGGGTGAGACCCTTGGCTTTCAGAATCTCACTAATGCGCTCGGCAATACCGAAAGACAAATCGAACTCTGCCTTTTGCTCGGCAGGTATCGCAGCGAGGCAATCACGGAATAATTTGTTCTGTATCATAACGCTTAAATTTCAAAGGTTGCACTTTCTATATCTGTTATCATATTCTTTTCAATGGTAATGATTCCCTTCTCTTGGGCTTTGAGCAGGACTTTGTCAAAAGTCTGTAAATCCATGACATATCCACTGAGCTTTTCATTCTCTTGGTATGTGCGTGATAGTTTAACACCACCATTTCCTAAGATAAGTATCTGATCGGATATTCTTAGGCAGTATAGGCGGAGTTTGCGGGAATCGATAGACAAAGCACTAACATGGTCGTTCATTCTTCCTTCGATACGGAAGAATCTTTCTAATGCTCCCTTATCGATAATTTTGGATAAAGCCAATAATATGGCATTGAAGTCTTTATTGTATGTCGCATTGTCCTTAAACTCCATCAGGAATTTTTCAAATTCGCTTTCGGAGTTTCCATCGAAGCAGATAGAAAACATGCCTACGTTGTCATTCTGCTCTATTGTCTTTAATGTTACTTGTGTCATAATTATAATTCTTTAATATGCAATGCAAAAATAATAATTTTATTGATAGCTTGTTCACTTTTAAGTGAATAATTAAGAATAATTATTATAAATATACATTATGGAAATCAACAACACCCAACACAAATTCTTCCTCTGCAACAAGAAATATGATGAATATGAATATATGATGTATAGAAAACAGACTGAAATCATCGTAACCATCTTCTATGAAGGTATTCTGAGAGGAACACAGTATGGCAATCATCCTAGAACAAAATATGCCTTGAAGATTCATAGCGTCATCGAGGATTTGATGAATAAAGACTGGAGTAAAGTCAACGAGACCCTTAAATAATGAAGGAAATAAAGTTATTTGATTACCAAGAGGATATGAAGGAACGGATTGAGAAGGCGTTGCGCCTTCATCGGTCCGTAATGGCACAAATGCCAACGGGTACGGGAAAAACGGTTCTACTCGCTTCGGTCGTAGAATCGTTTTTGAGGGAACATTCCAATTGCAATGTTTGGATTGTTGCCCATAGAAGGGAGCTGGTTTCTCAGATTCAAGAAACTATTGAAAGAGTTTTTTCTAAAATCACCCCGTCCCTCTTTACCATTAAAGAGGGGAATTTTTCGAAAACCCACCCGTCCTCCCTTACCCTTAAGGGAGGCTCCACCTCTCACCCCGACCCTCTCACCCTCAGGGGAGAGGGAGGAAACCGCCCTACTCGGTGCTCGGAACCGCTACGCTCTAAGGTTGGCGGACCATCAAAGGTCTCGCCAGATTGTGCGGGATGGGACCGCCTGGGTGCTACTTGCTTGCGGCCTGCTGATGGGCTTGGTGCCACTTCTGCCTCTTCTGTTAATCCTAATTCTGACATGATGCCGATAAAGGCTGTGTCGATACAATGGTTGTCGAAACACTATGACGAGATAGAGGAAGAACCGGGAATGATAGTGATTGACGAGGCGCACCATGCGCTTGCCAAGACCTATAAGGAAATGTGGGAGAGATTCCCGAAAGCTAAATTCCTGGGACTGACAGCAACACCTTGCCGATTGAATGGTAAGGGATTCACTGATCTGTTTGATGTCTTGGTGCAGTCGTGGAGTGTTCCTGAGTTTATCAGCAAGGGAAGATTGGCGACATACGATTTTGTGAGCATCAAATCGGATGGTGTGACGCAACGGCTCATCGACTCCTTGCAGAAGCGAGGGGCTGATGGTGACTACCAGAACAAGGAAATGGATATGTTGCTGAATAAGAAACCGAGTGTCGAAAGGCTCTATCAGAGTTTGGAAGAATTTGGCAAAGACAGGAAGGGCATCGTGTATGCTATCAATATTTCTCATGCTCAGAAAATCACGAAACTGTATCAGGAAAATGGCGTGAAAGCCATAGCCATAGACTCGAAGACACCTGCCACGGAAAGACAGCAAGACATTGAAGCCTTCAAGAAAGGTGACATCCAAGTGCTGGTGAATGTGGACATCTTCTCGGAGGGATTTGACTGCCCGGATGTGGAGTTTGTACAGTTGGCTCGACCAACGCTGTCGCTTGCCAAGTATCTGCAGATGGTGGGACGAGGATTGCGAGTGGCTAAGGGAAAGAAGAACTGCGTAATTATAGATAATGTGGGACTATATCGGGTGTTCGGGTTGCCTTCGCAAGTATGGAACTGGAATGCTATGTTCGAGGGAAAGCTGAAAGTTGGCAAGAGAAAGGAGACTCCGAAGGATAGAGAGTTTTTCCTAATGAACGGGGAACAAGACGATATTCAGATTCATCCAGACTCAGAAATGATGATGGTGATGAGCCATGAAGAATTGCTCCAAACGATACAGTATCGTGAGTTTGTGGACAGTAGAGGGGAGTTTGCCATCATCAAGCTTCCTGATGGAAAGATGACGGTAGTGAACCGGCAGGGAGAACAAGTCTTGGAGCCAGGCGATTACCGTGACATGAAGCTGTTGGATGGCAACATCCTGTTCTACCGACATCGCAGAAAGGAGGTCTGCTATTATGACCTGTTGTCTGGAGCTATTATTGACGATGGTCCCAATGTTTACGATGTTCCAAAGGTGGTTACGCTAGAAGGTTGGGAGTTCATCAAATATGGAGATGTTTATATGTCTCGCACCTACGAACATTTCTCTTGGCCATATTGCCCTTCCAAATATGACCTGTTCAATTTTGGGGATTACCTGATATATCGTTATAATTATTTAGTAGATAGTGGTTGCCAGGAATGGTACTATTATGAAGGAGGCAATGGCTTGATGATGAAGGCTACTATAGATAGTAATCGAGTATGTTTCTTGCGTGGTGATTATGAACATGTGTATTGGAAGTGTGCCACTCTTCGTTGTGGTTGTATCGTGGTTATGGACAGCAAGCAGGACTACTACCTGGTGGATTCATATTTGAAGAAGACCTATATTGGATGCAATAACCCAAAGAATGAAAATGAAGATTTGAATTTTGTGATGCCTCGCCTTGGCAAGAAATACTATGATGAGATGATGTTACAGGAGAAGAAAAAGGAATCAAGCGAGATGCTTCTTTTGCATGAAAAGTCTGTAACAGGACATGTGGAATTATATCAGGCTGGAAAGAAATGGGGCATAAAAATGGACGGCAAAGTTGTCGTGCCACCCCTTTATCGCAGCATAGCGCAACCTGTTGGTGCCTATTGTGCCTTTGAAGAGATTCCAAGTTATTGGGGTATTATGACCTTAAAAGGCAAGGTGATAGTTGATGCCAAATATGAGAAGGTCGAGATTCGTGATGGAGGGATCGCCGTGGTAACTGATATCACGGGAAAAACACAGACCATCCATCTGAAATGATCTATTATAGGGGCGTCAGTCTGAGAATATTAACAAAAAAGAGTGTGTCATGAATTTATGATACACTCTTTTTTTTTATTCTGTTTAATTACATCTTCTTTATCCGTTTGCGATATTTCCGAAGAAATCGAATGAGGCATCCCAATCCTTCCAGACTGGCTCTCTGCCCAATTCCTTCAATCTCGCATTGATTACCTTGGCGGTACGCTCATCGCTTACGGTAAACTGCTCCAATGCCTGAGGATAGGTATGATAACCACCAGGATTTACCTTTGATTCTGCCGACATGGTGGTGACACCCAGTGTTGCCATGTTGTCACGGATGTAGGCTGGCTCACGGGTAGAGTAGGAGATATCTACATCGTGGTCGAAGATACGCATGGCGAAAGTTGCCTGTGCCAACTGCTTATCGGTCATGAAGCAGTTTGGCTGGAAACCTTCGTTCTGTGCAGGGCGCATACGAGGGAAGTTCACGCTGTACTTGGTCTTCCAGTAATGCTTCTGCAGGTAGCGTAGGTGATGAGCCATCATCACTACATCCGTGCGCCATTCCTTCTCCAAGCCGATGAGCACACCCATACCGATGGAATGGACACCTGCCATACCCATGCGGTCGAAACCATCGCAGCGCCACTCAAACTTGCTCTTCATGCCACGTGGGTGGTAGAGTTTGTAGTGCTCGTGGTTGTAGGTCTCCTGGAAACAGATGACGCCGTTCATACCATGGTCGGCGAGGGTCTTGTAATCCTCTGTAGAGAGCGGCATCACCTCTATCTTCACGTTAGAGAAATACTTCTTGGCGATGTCGATTGCCTTGGCAAGATAAGGGGTGCCAGCCTTGGCTGGGTTCTCGCCCGTAACGAGAAGGATGTTCTCGAATGGAGCCAGCTGCTTGATGGCTTTATACTCGTTCTCAATCTGCTCTGGGGTGAGGATGGTACGAGCCATCGGATTCTCACGATGGAAACCGCAATACACGCAGGAGTTAGAGCATGAATTGGTGATGTAGAGAGGAATGAACATCGACATGGTCTTGCCGAAGCGCTCCTCGGTATATTTGCGGGAAAGACGCGCCATTACCTCCAAGTATGGCTCGGCTGCAGGTGAAATCAGCGCCATGAAGTCGTTCACATCGCAATGGTCCTTGGCAAGGGCACGATGCACATCATTATCGGTCATTCGAGCAATGCGCTCCGTGGTCTCCTCCCAACTGATATTCTTTAATTCGTCTGAAAACATTTTCTTACTTTTTAAACTTTCTCAAATCGTGTGTCAACTTGGCTGCACAGAAGTTTGGACCACACATGGTGCAGTACTCACCATCTGTATGACCTGCCTCCTCGAAATACTTCAAGGCAAGCTCTGGGTCGAGAGAGAGGTGGAACTGGTCTCTCCAGCGGAACTCGAAACGTGCCTTGGAGAGGGCGTTGTCGCGGATGGTTGCACCTGGATGACCCTTTGCCAAATCGGCTGCATGAGCGGCAATCTTATAGGTTACCACACCTGTACGCACATCCTCCTTGTTAGGTAAGGCGAGGTGCTCCTTAGGTGTTACATAGCAGAGCATGGCGGTGCCGAGCCATGCAATCTGGGCGCCACCGATGGCTGATGTGATGTGGTCGTAACCTGGAGCGATATCGGTAACCAATGGGCCGAGGGTGTAGAATGGTGCCTCGTGACAGTGGTCGAGCTGGCGCTCCATGTTCTCCTTGATTTTCTGCAATGGCACATGACCAGGGCCCTCGATGAATGCCTGCACGTTCTTGTCCCAGGCACGGGTAACAAGCTCGCCCATGGTATCCAACTCGGCAAACTGGGCTGCATCGTTGGCATCGGCAATACAGCCTGGGCGCAGACCATCACCCAAAGAGAGGGCAACGTCATACTGTGCCACGATGTCGCAGATGTCGTCGAAGTGCTCATAGAGGAAGCTCTCCTGGTCGTGGTAGAGACACCACTTGCTCATGATACTACCGCCACGGCTCACGATTCCGCAGAGGCGGCTATCAGCGAGATGCACATTGTGGCGACGGATGCCGGCATGGATGGTGAAGTAGTCGACACCCTGCTCACACTGCTCGATGAGGGTATCACGGAATACCTCCCAGTTCAGGTCCTCTACCTTGCCGTTTACCTTCTCCAAAGCCTGGTAGATAGGCACGGTTCCTACTGGCACAGGGCAGTTGCGTACAATCCATTCACGGGTTTCGTGGATGTTGTCACCGGTAGAGAGGTCCATCAAGGTATCGCCTCCCCACTTGCAAGACCATACAGCCTTATCTACCTCTTCCTCGATGCTGGAGGTAGTGGCAGAGTTACCGATGTTGGTATTGATCTTCACGAGGAAGTTGCGGCCGATGATCATCGGTTCGCTCTCCGGGTGGTTGATGTTGGCAGGAAGAACGGCACGTCCGCGTGCAATCTCATCACGCACATACTCAGGAGTGATATGGGTATCGATGCCCAACTCCTGGCAGTTCATGTTCTCGCGGATAGCTACGTACTCCATCTCTGGAGTGATGATGCCAGCCTTGGCGTAAGCCATCTGGGTGATGTGCTTGCCAGCCTGAGCACGGCGAGGCAACTGGATGTGCTCGAAGCGGAGGTGGTCAAGGCTATGGTCAGCAAGGCGCTGCTTGCCATACTCGCTGGTAACCTCCTTGAGCTGCTCGGTATCGTTGCGGTCGAGAATCCACTGCTCGCGCATTCTTGGCAAGCCTTTCTTCAAATCTACCTGATAGTTAGGGTCGCTGTAAGGACCGCTGGTATCGTAGATGTAAACCGGAGCGTTTGGCTCTGTATGAGGAATGCCGCGCTCATCCTTCACAACAGTAGGAGTGAGGTTTACCTTGGTCATTCCAACCTTGATCTGTGGGAAGAGTTTTCCCTGCATATACGCCTTTTCTCTCTGGGCGTAAGCTTTCTTATCGTTTGGCATAATTTTTTTAAGGTAAAAAGGTAAAAGGGTAAAAAGGTAAAAAGAGCGTTCTTGCTTCTTTGCCTTCATCCTTCATGCCTTTTATTATCTATATTATAATTAATCGTTGAGGAATGCGGTGAGAGGAGAACTTGCCTCAGCACAATCGCTGATGGCTCCGAGACCAGCCTCGTAAGCACGGCGACCGCATACTACTGCTTCCTTGAATGCCTTAGCCATTTCTACAGGATCACCGGCAACGGCGATAGCTGTGTTAACCAGGCAAGCGCTGGCACCCATCTCCATAGCTTCGGCAGCGTGGCTAGGTGCACCGATACCTGCATCTACTACAACTGGAACAGTAGCCTGCTCGATGATGATCTGCAGGAAGTCCTTCATTCTCAATCCCTTGTTGGTACCGATAGGTGCAGCAAGTGGCATCACGGTAGCAGCACCAGCCTCTTCGAGGTGCTTGCAGAGGGTAGGGTCTGCCTGGCAATATGGCAATACCACGAAACCGAGTTTTACCAGTTTCTCGGTAGCCTTCAGCGTCTCGACAGAGTCTGGAAGAAGATAGCGAGGGTCTGGGTGGATTTCGAGCTTGAGCCAGTTGGTTCCAAAAGCCTCGCGAGCCATCTGTGCTGCGAAGACAGCCTCCTCGGCGTTGCGCACGCCACTGGTGTTTGGAAGGAGCTGGATATTTGGGTTCTGCACTATATGAGAGAGCAGGTCGTCCTGCTTGTCTTCGAGTTCGATACGTTTCATTGCAACAGTAACCATTTCTGTTTCTGATGCTTTGATGGCTTCAGCCATGAGGGCATTGTTGTTAAACTTTCCTGTGCCCAAGAAGAGGCGTGAGTTAAACTCTCTGCCTGCGATTACTAATTTTTCCATTGTTTTATTATAGAGTTGTTATTTTTGTTTTCATTTCTGTAGGAAAAGTACTTTTGGGTGATTCTTTTCCGCAGTATTCTGGGACCGTTATCCTCCGCAGAACGCTTTTACGATAACGATGTCTGCTCCTTCTGCGATGATTGTGTTTTCCCATTCATCACGAGGCACCATTTCGTTACTGATAGCTACTGCAACTCCTGTAGCTGGCAAATCGAGTTCCTGAGCTAACTCCCTGATGGTTTTAGCCTGTGTCTCGGTCTCTTTGTTGTTGATAGTTACTTTCATATTCTGTTCGTTTTATATGATGAATAATCCGTTTGTTTACGCTTTTCTATCGCCCGAAAGCGATGATAAGCAAATATGTAATCAAACACGGTGAACTTCCAGATGAAAGCCTTAAGAGAAAGAATAAAGCGCTATCAAATATCCCTGCGACAGCATTACCTGCATCAGGTTCAATGGGTATCATCTCAGCCGAATCTTTCAGCACCCCGTGATAATCGCTTGCAAAAGTAATGATAATATCGGAAAAGCAATAGAATTTCAAAAATATTTATGCTAAATTAACGCAGAATGCACCTTTCGCTTTACTGGTGTTTCTTTCTGCAATCCGGGCATTCGCCTTTGATGACAAAGGAAATAGAGTGGGGATAAAAGCCTTCGGGCAGCTCGAAACTTGGAATATGGATATTCTCCATACAGAAGGAACGCTGGCAAGATTTGCAGTAGAAATGAATATGCCCGTCGTGATGATCGCAAGCCCCTTTTTCTTCGCAGAGTTCGTAGCAGAGTACGCCTCGCCCATCTTCGAAGGCATGTACCACATCATGTTCCAGAAAGAGGGTAAGGGTACGGAAGATGCTCGACTTATCCATCGAAACCATCTTTCGTTCCAGATTGCTCAGACTCTGCGGGTTCTGTTCGCCCATCAGGGTCTTCATTACGAGTATGCGGTTGGCGGTTGGCCGAATGCCTTTCGATTCCAGCCTGCTGATCATATCTTGTGAGTTCATCGTTTCTTCTTTTTAAAATCTTTACTAACCGGTTGCAAAGATACAAAAAAAGCGTGTAAGTATGGTAACTTACACGCTTTTTCTTTATTTAAACGTAATTACTTTTTGCTTTCAATCTAGTTTATGCCGCAGCATGAAGGGATTGGAACCCTTATACGCAAGCACAACCACGGCTTCTGTTCAAAGCCTCACCATACATTTCCATTGCGGTCATGTAATTTGCAAGAATAGCCTTCAAGGCCTTCTTGATGTTTGCATACATTGTTTTCATAATCGTTATCCTTTTTTTAAAAATTAATACTTGGCATTTCTGCCATTTTCTTTTTCCTTTTGTTCATGAACGGTGGTCAATTTTACTTGCCCATCTCCATGTTGTTGTTTACATTTACAGCCTTGGCAATCATAGCTGCCACAACTGTAAGAATCATTACTGTCGTCATCATAATTTGTTTCCTTTCTTTCTTTGTGGAGCCTCCATGTGAGGTCTCCTGTTTTACATTATCCTTATTACAATCTCACTGTTTTCTGGTGCAAAGGTAATGCCTTTTTCTTGAATATCTGTCACAAAGACATGACAAAATGATGAAAAAGGGGCTTTTTTTGATACACGTCAACTAAACAGCAATGGCGGCTTGATATACGTCAAGCCGCCATGCTGTCATATTGAGAAATGTGTCATATTTCTTATGTTTCTTCGGATTTCTGATGCTAGATCAGTTCCAGAATCTTGTCGAGAATCTTTTCTACGGTTGAAGAATCGGTTGCTTCATCGAGTTTTTGGTTGATTTTCTCTTCCAGTTTCTTGCTTACCTTGTCGGCAGCCTGATCCATGGCCTGGTTTGCCTTGTCTTCCAGTTTCTTCTGAACGGAAGCGCCCAGTCCGTCTTCTTCTGAACCATCGCTGTTATTATCGCTTACCGAAGGGGATTCATCGGTTGATGAGCTGGTGGTTTCTTCTATCTGCAGATTGTCGGCACCTTCCAGCGCCTTCACCATATCATCAGCATTCATCGTGTAAACGCTGCCAAGGATTCCGAAGCTTACGGTGTGCTGCTTGCCATTAAACTCAACGGTTCCCTTAGAGCATACGATATAGTTGTGGTATTCAAAGAGCTGGTTCATCACTTCATCAATAGCGCTTCCTGCCATCATCTTGGCAATGGAACGGATGCTTTGGGTGAAGAAGTTGTTATCACTGGTTTCGATAGCCTTGGCTGCCTCAGTCTTTACCTTTTCTTTGTGGGCATCAGGTCCTGGATTGGTTATTGCGAAAACCAGGAAGAGAAGTACGATAAGACCTAAGATGATTTTCCAGAGGGTCTTGCTCGATTTTTTCTTTTCCGGTTCCTGTCTGTAGCCCTGGTTCATTGCTGCGCCGTGCTGAAAGCCTTGCTGGTAAGCTTCTTGCTGTGCCTGCTGGAAACCCTGTTGGTTTGCAGCCTGAAAGTTTGCTGCTTCTGTCCCGTTGTTGCCGGCTGCATCTGCTGATGTTCCTTCTGCATTTTCTTTGTTGGCTGTATTAGCTTTGATTGCTTCTACAGTTTCAAGAACAGTCTTCAGTTCTGCTATTTTCCAAGCTGGAGTCCAGTCTTTCATGCCTTGTGCCCAAACAAGGGTTTCGGGTGTAATAGCCTTCTGGACGAGTTGCTCCAGGCTAAATGGACCCGCTTGCTGTCCGTTATTCTCAATGATAAAATATTCCATCATGTATTCTTTTATATAATATTTTTCTTAAAAGCCAATAAGGAGTTTCTTACACTCTCAATTGCTTATTAGTGTGTAGCTTTCCACCATGCTGTTTTCTCTCTGCCCTTGATAGCTACGCTGTGCTGGCTAGGGTCGGAGATAGAAAGACCGCAATAATTTTTCACTTTAAAGGTTGTCCCTCTATAACTCATTAACCCTGTATAAGCCTGTTCGGTATGAGCAGCAGCTTTGATAGTGAGTTTCATCTGTGAAGTATATTTGTCTTTCAGATAGCCGCTCGGAACAAGACTGTCTATGTATACACTCATATCGTAGAAGAGGTTGGGAGAGAAACCATCCAAAGGCTGTATGGAATCGAGCGGAACGGATGATGAGAGGGTATATTTGCTATTGATTTCCTTCATCACTTGGGCTAGATTGTCCATCTGTCTGCAGTCGATGGCCGCCATATTGCAGAATGGATCGCTACTATTCTTGTAGAAATTGACAACTCCGTTGACAAATCCTGAGTAGTTGGGTGCAGAACTGTTGAGGTAACTCCATATGGTTTTGTATGGAACGCCGGCTCCCATTACTTCGCTACTTGAACTGATCATGAAATTAGTGACGTCTTTCAGTTCGTATGCAGTCTCTACATTGCCCATATAGCATGCATCGAAGAGAATGTATTGCATCTTGGTGCCGCTGAGTTTGATTCCTTCGGCAAGGGTAGGAACGTCGAGAGCGTTTTCTTCTAAACTTACGCTTCCGAAGAAACGGGTGATAGGTTTGTTGGGATCGGGACCATACTGTATTCCGCTGAAATTGCCGGTAGCGGTAGGGCAGCTGGTGCTTCCTTTCTGAGCAAAACCGGCATTAGGTCTTGCCATATAAGGATAGTTTACCCAATCGCTTTTGTAGGTCCATCCGCAGCCATGAGCTCCGATGATGAGCGAATAATTCAGGGCTTCAGCACGGCGTTTCACCTCATTCAGAATCTCTGCAAATCCTTCTGCTGTAGTATATGTAGCTTCATCGTATGTTTTCAAAGTGTCGCGAATTACGGTTTTTGTATTGCCGTCATATTGAAGATCTATAAGATAGCTCTTCCTGTAATTCTGGCTCATGAAGACCATTACACGCGAATTATTCAAGCCTTTCTTGGCAACAATACCTTCGCAGATACTGTCAACGTTGTTTTCCAAAAAACTTGTGAGACCGGAAGTGTTGGTTCCACCCGTCCAAGGATAGAAGACGAAGATAGTCTGCTTATTGACGCTTTCTACATCAATAGCTTCATCGCCACAACTGGTGAAAGTTGCTGCTAGAGATAGCGTACATATAAATAAGGTGAAAAGCTTCTTGATCATGTTTCTCTTGAAAATATGAAATGTTAAGTGTGAAATGCTAAGTTCTTACACTTAACATTCCGCACTTAACATGATAAATATTAAACTATTATTTCTTCTTGAGTTCCTCGATGGTTGCCTTGAGGGCAGCAATCTTCTCAACAGAGTCGCTTTCCTTCTTGCGCTCCAGGGCTACTACCTTCTCAGGTGCGTGAGCTACGAAGTTCTCGTTGCTGAGCTTCTTGCGTACGCCCATCAGGAAGCCTTCCAAGTGCTTGAGCTGAGCCTCTGCCTTCTCAATCTCGGCAGCTACGTCGATCAGGTCGCCCAATGGTACGGCAAACTCGTCGGTACCTACCATGAAGCTTGACGCATCGGCACTCTTCTCTGCGATGACCTCAATCTTATCAAGGTTCGCCATCTTCAGCGTTACGTCGTTGTAAGCCTCGAAATCGTTCTTGCCTACTACCTGGAGAGACAACTGTTCCTTCTGGGCAATGTTCTTCTGGTTGCGAACGGTACGAACACCGGCGATAATCTGCTTCACAGCCTCAATGTCGGCTGCCAACTTCTGCTCCTCGGTTGTAGGTGCAGGAATATCCAGCTTCTCGCGCATGATGCTCTCGCCATCCTTGCGGTCGTAGATGTGCTGCCACAATTCCTCGGTGATGAATGGCATGAATGGATGCAACATCTTCAGGAGGGCATCGAAGAAGCGGAGGGTAGCGTCGTAGCTCTTCTGGTCGATAGGCTGGCCGTAAGCTGGCTTCACCATCTCCAGGTACCAGGATGAGAACTCATCCCAGAACAGCTTATATACAGTCATCAATGCCTCAGAGATACGGTAGTCCTTAAACTGCTTCTGCATCTCCTCGTTCACCTCCTTGAGCTTGGCATCAAACCACTTCACGGCGATTTCTGCACTCTTAGGCTGCTCGATATCTGCAGTTTCCCAACCCTTCACGAGGCGGAAGGCATTCCAGATCTTATTGTTGAAGTTACGTCCCTGCTCGCAGAGGCTCTCGTCGAAGAGAATGTCGTTGCCTGCTGGAGCACTGAGCATCATACCCATACGAACACCATCGGCACCAAACTTGTCAATCAGAACCAGTGGGTCTGGTGAGTTACCGAGACTCTTGCTCATCTTGCGGCCGAGCTTATCGCGAACGATACCTGTGAAATATACGTGCTTGAATGGCATCTTGCCACGATACTCGTAGCCAGCCATGATCATACGTGCTACCCAGAAGAAGATGATATCCGGACCAGTTACGAGGTCGGAAGTAGGGTAGTAGTAGTTGATCTCCTCATTGTCAGGATGCTCGATACCATCAAACAGAGAGATAGGCCACAACCATGAAGAGAACCAGGTGTCGAGGCAGTCGCTCTCCTGCTCAAGATCCTCAGCCTTGATGTTGGCATTCTTCTCCTGAGCGAGTTTCAGAGCCTCCTCTGCAGTCTCAGCTACCACGAAATCCTTCTTGCCGGCATTGTCGAAGTAGTAAGCTGGGATGCGGTGACCCCACCAGAGCTGGCGGCTGATACACCAGTCCTTGATGTTCTCCAACCAGTGGCGATAGGTGTTCTTATACTTCTTAGGATAGAACTCGATATCATCGTCCATTACTGGAGGAAGGGCGATGTCGGCAAAGTGCTGCATCTTGAGGAACCACTGTGTAGAGAGCTTTGGCTCGATAGGCACATTGGTACGCTCAGAGAAGCCCACCTTATTATTATAGTCCTCAATCTTCTCCATCAGACCGGCGTTCTGAAGGTCAATGGAAATCTGCTTGCGCACATCCATGCGGTCCATACCTACATAGAGACCTGCTGCCTCGCTGATGGTACCATTGTCGTTGAAGATATCGATGGTTTCCAAACCGTGCTTCAAACCGAGGGCGTGGTCGTTGATATCGTGAGCTGGAGTTACCTTCAAGCAACCAGTACCGAACTCGATATCTACATATGTATCCTCGATGACAGGAATCTCGCGGTTTACGAGAGGCACGATAACGTGCTTACCCTTCAGCCAGGTATTCTTCTTATCCTCTGGGTTGATACACATGGCAGAGTCGCCCATGATGGTCTCAGGACGGGTGGTTGCTACTACTGCATAGTAACCCTTCTCATCCTTGTGCATCACGTTTTCCTCATCCACCTGCTGGCAGTCCTGTTCTACTACATAATACTTCAAGTGGTAGAGCTTAGAGTGCTCGTCCTTGTAGATAACCTCCTCGTCAGAGAGTGCAGTCTGAGCCTTAGGGTCCCAGTTAACCATGCGCACGCCACGATAGATGAGTCCCTTCTGGTAAAGGTCGCAGAATACGTGGATGACGGCACGAGAGCGGGTCTCGTCCATGGTGAATGCTGTGCGGTCCCAATCGCAGCTGGCACCGAGTTTGCGGAGCTGTTTGAGGATGATGCCACCATGCTCGTGAGTCCAGTCCCAAGCGTGCTTGAGGAACTCCTCGCGGGTAAGGTCGGTCTTCTTGATGCCCTGCTGAGCGAGGCGGTTTACAACCTTTGCCTCGGTAGCGATACTGGCATGGTCGGTACCTGGTACCCAACATGCGTTCTTGCCCTCCATGCGAGCACGGCGAACGAGAATATCCTGGATAGTATTGTTGAGCATGTGTCCCATATGGAGCACACCCGTTACGTTTGGTGGTGGGATAACCACTGTATAAGGTTCACGACCATCTGGCTTAGAACTGAAAAGCTTGTTGTCGAGCCAGTACTGATACCATTTACTTTCCACTGCTTGTGGATCGTATTTACTTGCTAATTCCATTGTTTATATCTAATTTTTATTCTTTTTCTTTCTTTTTCTTTAAAAAACGGTGCAAAGATACTAATTTTTGGGCGAAAAATACTATCTTTGCATCAAAATTATTAATTTTTGCACAAAACGATGGTTAGTAATACAGGAAAAGGACATACGAAAGAAGAAAAACTGGCGGCGTTCAGCCGCTTGCTGGATGTGCAGGACCGTTTGCGCCTGCAGTGTCCATGGGATAAAAAGCAGACATTCGAGAGTCTTCGTCCGAATACGATCGAGGAGACTTTCGAGCTTTGTGACGCCTTGATGAAGCGCGATTACAAGGATATCAAGAAGGAGTTGGGCGATGTGTTGGAGCACGTGATGTTCTATAGCATCATCGGCAGAGAAGACGGCGAGTTCGATATTTGCGATGTTTGCAATCAGGAGGCAGATAAATTGATGTTCCGCCATCCTTTCATTAACTGGAAGGAAGAGGGAAATTGGACGGTTTCGAATCCTGATATGTATATCAACGATGAAGGACAGGTTGTCTATAAGGAGTCAGATGCAGGGAATGGAGAAGCAGGAACTGCCAGTTCGGAAGAAACCTTAGCTCTTGGCGCCAGCAAGCCGAAAACTGCTACTTCTGTTGAGAAAACCTGGGAACTGATCAAGCAGCAGGAGAAGGATGGAAATGAGCGGGTGTTGAGCGGTGTCCCTAATTCTCTTCCGTCTCTTATCAAGGCTTATCGCATTCAGGACAAGGCTAGAAATGTAGGCTTCGACTGGAAAGAAAAAGAAGATGTGTGGGACAAAGTGCAGGAGGAACTGGAAGAACTCAAGGTGGAACTGGCTAAAGGCGACAAAGAGAATTCTACCCGGGAATTGGGCGATTTCATCTTCTCAGTAATCAATGCAGCACGTCTCTATAAACTCAATCCGGATAATGCGCTGGAGAAAACCAACCAGAAATTTATCCGCCGTTTCAACTACGTAGAAGATCATAGCTTAAAGCAAGGTAAAAACTTGAAAGATATGAGCTTAGAAGAAATGGATAAACTATGGGATGAAGCAAAACTTCAGGAGAAAAAGGATGATAAATAACGGTGAATCAGATAATCTTATCAACTCATCAATATAATAATAAAAACTAAAGTGTTATGAAAAAATTAGTTTATGTAACAATAGCTTTGGTGGCGCTTTTCGCAGCCAACAGTTGTAAGAACAAAAATAATGTTCCTGTTATCAGTGCAGCAGATTCGGTAGAGGTAGAGGATGCAATGAACGATTCTACCATCTATGGTGTATGCGGTGAGGGAACCTCTATGCATAGCCTGGAGCTGATTTCTGATGAAGGTGACACCCTTTCGGTGTTTATTGACGATGAGAATCCTGATGTTGTTCAGGGAGGATTGCTGGCTGGCGACCGTATTGCTCTTATCGGTTATAAGGCAGAGGATGGAGAGATGATGGCCCAGAAGATTATCAACCTGACATCCCTCTTGGGTAAATGGACTTCTCTGGATAAGAATTTTGATATCTTGGAAGGTGGAGAGGTGAAGAACAATGTGAAGGCTGAAACTAATCCTTGGACTAGCTGGAAGATACTCAATGGTAAACTTTTGCTGAATAAGGATACTTTTGCCATTGACAAATTGGGTTCTGACAGTCTTATGTTGGAGAATACTCAGGGTATCTTTGTTTTCAAGCGCCAAGAGTAAGGTCATCATGTTGAACCTGTAAATTATGATTTAGTTTTGGAACCATTTAAAGTACATATATTGGGGTGTGGCAGTGCTTTGCCCACCCTTCAGCATAGTGCCTCGGCCCAGATTATTGAGATGCGTGGCAAATGCTTTATGATGGATTGTGGCGAGGGTGCCCAGATGCAGTTCCGTCGCACTCATGTTCACTTTGCTAAGATAAATGCTATCTTTATTTCGCATCTTCATGGTGATCATTGCTTTGGCTTGCTGGGACTTCTTTCTACCTTAGGTATGCTGGGCAGAACGGCTAAGTTAAAAGTTTATGCACCAGAAAGTTACGGAGATTTGTTTAAGCGTCAGATCGATTTCTTCATGCAGGGAATGGAATATCAAATCGAATTTGTTCCTGTAGATACCGAGAAGTCGCAAGTAGTATATGAAGATCATTCTGTAACCGTAGAAACCGTTCCTCTGCAGCATCGTGTGCCTTGTTGTGGGTACATCTTCAGAGAGAAACCGACATTGCCTCATATCCGTCGTGATATGATAGATTATTACGAGATTCCTGTAAGCCAGATTAACAACATCAAGAATGGAGCTGACTGGACAACGAAGGAGGGGGATGTAATACCTAATGCCAGATTGGTAATGCCTGCCGCTACTCCCCGCAGTTATGCTTATTGCAGTGATACCCGGTTTGTTCCGGGGGTGGCAGAAAAGGTAAAGGGGGTTACGGTGCTTTATCATGAGAGCACCTATACTTCGGAGAATGAGGACAGGGCTAAACTCTATTATCACAGTACGGCTCGACAGGCTGCAACTATAGCCAGAAATGCGGGTGTAGGCAAACTTCTTCTGGGACATTATAGTGCAAGATATAATAATGAAGAGGTATTGTTGAATGAAGCTAAAGAGGTGTTTACGGAAAGTTATCTTACTCAGGAAGGTAAAGTGTTCTCTATAGAATAATATAGAAACAGGGCTTGAATGTACCGGGAAACAAGGTGCAGAATAGCCTTTGATCTATATAAAAATATAAAAAAAGTGCCTTGCGCCAAAAAAAGTTCATTTTTGATGCAAGGTTTTCTCTTTATATCGTTTAATCTTTAAAAAGGATTTGAAATTGGAATCGGAAAAGGATCTCTTAGACGACATCAATAGCGGCAGTCGGGCAGCCATGCACAGATTGTACGAACGCTATGTGGGGTATGCCATGGCCGTAGCGCTGAGGTATATCCCTATGCGCGATGATGCTGAAGATGTAGTGCAAGATAGTTTTATAAAAGTCTTTTCCGGCATTTCAAAGTTTGAATATCGGGGTGAGGGCGCTCTTCAGGCTTGGCTCTTGCGGATAGTGACAAATGAAGCTGTCAACTTTGTAAGGCAGCAAAAGCGCTTCACTATCGTGGACGAAGTTCCCGATGATATTGAGGATGAAGAGTCTGAAGTAGAAAGAGTTCCGCCTGCAGAACTGACAAGAATGATAGGAGAATTGCCTGATGGGTACAGACTGGTTCTTAACATGTTTGTTTTTGAACAGAAAAGCCATAAAGAAATTGCACAGCTGTTAGGCATCAAAGAAAGCAGTTCTGCTTCACAATATTTGCGGGCGAAAAAGCTGTTGGGCAAAAAGGTGAAAGATTATCTGAGCCAGGCAGATTGTAGTGATAATAAAGAGTTGAATCATATAAATGAGAAAAGTAATGAGTAACGATTGGACAAATAAACTTCGAGATCAGTTGGCTGACTACCAAGAGCCTGTCAGCCACGACTTGTGGGCTGAGATAGAACAATCGCTTGCTCAGTCTAAAAAGGTTGGTGATGAGGAAACTGATGTAAAGAAGAGACCACAGACTCGTTATGTTGTCTTGAAAAGATGGTCAGTAGCTGCAGCGATTGCTTTATTGGGAGTAGGAGGCAGTTATGTTTATCTGCATGATGATGAATCGGGACAGGCTAACTTAGCTGTTCAGAGTTCTTTTTCTACAGCATCAGGTTCAAGCAGGACTTCTTCTGCTGTCCGTGCAGAAGCACAATCGGCAGGAAGTGAAAATGCTATCTTGCTTGCTGAAAACAATGCATCTGCACATCAGGTGAATCGCCATTCATCGGGGCGTCAATTGAACCATAGTAAATCTTCTGTCTCTTTCCAGGAGAGGACTGTTGCTGCTGATAATGAAGTAATGTTTGCAGCAGAGGTAGAAATGCCAGAACAGTCTGTTAATGCAGAGGTAAATGGTCGGGAATTATCTGTTTTGCAAAAGCAAAATGAGGATTCTGAAAGACAGATGGCCGTTTCTTCTAATCATGCAACCAAGCCGTTGGAAGCAGATGGTGGGCAGAAGCTTTATGCAGGCAGGGCGCAGGAAGGTCATTTTGAACGCAGTTATAAGGACAAGTATGAACAGAACTGGACCATGAACCTGTATGCAGAGAATGTAAGTCTGGGCTCTGGCAGTGATGGAATGTCAAACGGCATGTATGCGTCTTCAGATCTTCTTGCTGGTGGTGGCTTTGCTGATCATGGCGTTTTCCTGGCTGCTGCTTCTCTTTTAAGATATGCAATACCGAAATATGTTGAAGCGAAACATCATGCTCCTTTGGCTATAGGTGCTCAGGTTGGTATCGGACTTGCGCCTCGTTTGTCTTTGAGTACCGGTGTCGTATATACGCGTGTTGCTTCTGATTTCAAATCTTATGGTGTTTCAGAATTTGATACACATCAGGTTTTGCATTATGTGGGTGTTCCACTTGGTTTAAACTATGAGGTTTGGAGCACGGGAGGTTTTCATGCGTACGTAATGGCGGGTGGAGAAGCCGATTTCAACGTAAAGAATGATACAAAGGTTTCTGGTCATAAAGAGGACGTGAAACGTGATGGCGTTCAGTTCTCGGGTAAGGCTTCGCTTGGTGCACAGTATGATGTTACACCACAAGTGGGCTTCTATATTGAGCCAGGTGCAAAATATTATTTTGATAATGGCAGCGAAATAGAAAATACGTTTAAAGATAAGAAGTGGAATTTTAATCTCCAGTTCGGACTCCGTATTAATCTGAAATAGTGTTTGAGTCCAATTATTAATAAATATATGTACGAACTACATTTCATTTTATAACATTACATACGAGAAAAGGAAAGGGCAGTCTGCGTGATGCATGGCTGCCCTTTATTGTTTCCTGTTTTCTTATTTCTTATTCAATAATTTTTCGCTCATATTGAGAGCGGCCTTTCTGCCGTCTCCCATGGCAAGGATTACTGTGGCTCCTCCTCGTACGATATCGCCGCCAGCGTAGATTTCTTCGATGGAACTCTGCATCTGGTCGTTTACGGCAATGGTGTTCTTCCGGCCGAGTTCCAAGCCTTCGATACTCTGTGGAACGAGTGGATTAGGACTTACTCCTACGGCAACAATTACCTGGTCGCACTCCAGCGTGATGGTCTCTCCTGTAGCTTCTGGACGACGACGGCCGCTGGCATCAGGTTCGCCAAGCTTCATCACATCGAGGACTACAGCCTTTACTGCGCCCTTATCGTCTGCCTCATATTCTTTAGGATTGTGCAATGTAAAGAAGTTGATTCCTTCTTCCTTGGCATGCTTCACCTCTTCGAGTCGGGCAGGCATTTCTGCCTCCGAACGGCGATATACCAAGGTTACGTCTGCTCCGAGTCGTTTTGCAGTACGGCAACTGTCCATAGCTGTATTTCCGCCGCCTACAACAACCACCTTCTTACTCAAGTTGATAGGGGTGTCGCTATGAGGATTGGCTGCATCCATCAGGTTTACACGGGTAAGATATTCGTTAGAAGACATGATGTTCAAGGCATTCTCTCCAGGAATATTCATGAAGTTGGGCAGACCCGCACCTGAGCCAACGAAGATTCCCTTGAATCCTTGTTCTTCCAGATCTTTTACGGAAATGGTCTTGCCAACGATGCAGTCTGTAATGAACTTTACGCCCATCTTCTGAAGATTCTTAATCTCTACATCTACGATAGCATTAGGCAAACGGAATTCAGGAATACCATATTTCAATACACCGCCAATCTCGTGTAATGCTTCAAAGACGGTAACGTCGAATCCCTTCTTTGCCATATCGCCTGCAAAACTCAATCCGGAAGGTCCTGAACCAACTACGGCTATCTTGATGCCATTAGGTTCATCGCACTTTGGTACAGAGATGTTTCCACTCTGGCGTTCGTAATCGGCAGCAAAACGCTCCAGGTATCCGATAGCTACAGCAGGCTCGTTCATCTTGAGATGTACACACTTGCTTTCACATTGCTTTTCCTGTGGGCAAACTCGTCCGCAAACGGCAGGTAGGGCAGAGGTGTTCTTTAAAACCTTGGCTGCGGCAAGGAACTGGCCTCGCTCAATATTCTTGATGAAGGAAGGAATGTTGATGCTTACCGGACAACCTTCCATACAGGTAGGCTTAGGACAGTCGAGACAGCGCTTGGCTTCGGTCAAAGCCATTTCCTTGGTTAAACCGATATTTACCTCTTCCGTACGGGTTGTGGCACGATAAAGAGGGTCAAGTTCTGGCATCTTTACGCGCTCTATAGCTGTACGTTCTTTTGCTTTCATCGAAGCGCGTAACTCCTTGCGCCACTCAGCGTTACGGTCGGTCAACTCTTCGATGCTCGCATCTGTAGGTTCTACGTCCATGATTACATCCGTAGTTTCTTTCTTCTTTTCTGCGTCTACAGTTGCAAGGTGCTCTTCGAAGTGTTCCATCTCTTCGCGTTCAACATCCTTGAAAGTGCCCATGCGCTTGAACATCTCGTCCCAATCTACTAGAGCGCCGTCAAACTCAGGACCGTCGATGCAGACAAACTTGGTCTTGCCGCCGATGGTCAGGCGGCAGGCACCGCACATACCGGTTCCATCCACCATGATGGTATTGAGCGAAACGTCTGTGGAAAGATTATATTTCTGGGTCAGGAGACAGCAGAACTTCATCATGATAGGAGGACCGATGGCGAAAACCTTATCGATATGCTCCTGATTGATAAACTTCTCGATTCCTACGGTTACAACACCCTTCTCGCCGTAACTTCCGTCATCGGTCATGATGATGAGTTCATCGCTAGATGCACGCACTTCATCTTCCATAATCACGAGGTCTTTGTTCCTACCCGCAATTACGGAAAGGACTCTGTTTCCTGCGGCTTTCAGTGCCTTGATGATAGGGAGCATAGGAGCTACGCCTACACCACCTCCGGCACAAATGACTGTTCCGAAGTTCTCGATATGTGTAGGATTTCCAAGTGGTCCCACCACATCGTGAATCTCATCGCCTTCATTCAATGCACAGAGTTTGGTAGATGAAAGACCTACCTTCTGCACAACCAGTGTGATTGTTCCTTTCTCAATGTCAGCGTCAGCGATGGTCAGCGGCATACGCTCGCTGTTGTTGTCTACACGGATGATAACAAAGTTGCCTGCCTTTCGGCTCTTGGCTATAAGCGGTGCTTCTACATCGAAGCGGAATACTTTCTCTGAGTATTGTACTTTCTTGATAATCTTGTTCATGGGCTATTAAATTTCTTAATGCTGATATATTAATATTTCTGGTTAGCTGTTTAGAGTTTGCTTCATGGTACATAAAAATGCAAAAGGATAACATCGGCTACCTTTGTGGCAGTCGAAGTTATCCTCGTACAATATATGTTATTTTTGTTTTTCGAATGTTTTGTATAATCGAGAAAAACTGAAAGTCTTACCGATACTTCAAATTAATCGAAATTTTTGTCATCAAGCATCTCGAAACCACAGTATGGAACCAATACCTTAGGTACGCGGATTCCTTCTGGGGTCTGATTGTTCTCCAAGATGGTTGCTACGATACGTGGCAAAGCAAGTGCTGAACCATTCAATGTGTGGCAAAGTTCAATCTTCTTGTCATCTGTATGGCGATAGCGGCAGTGGAGACGGTTAGCCTGGTAGCTCTCGAAGTTAGATACTGATGAAACTTCCAACCAGCGACCCTGTGCAGCACTCCATGTTTCGAAGTCGTAGCAGATAGAAGAGGTGAAGCTCATATCACCACCGCAGAGACGGAGGATATGGTATGGCAATTCCAACTTCTTCAAAAGACCTTCAACATGGTCGAGCATCTCGTTCAAACTCTCGTAAGAGTGACCTGGCTTATCGATGCGAACAATCTCTACCTTGTCGAACTGGTGCAGGCGGTTCAAACCGCGAACGTCCTTACCATAGCTACCTGCTTCACGACGGAAACAGGCTGAGTAAGCACAACGCTTGATAGGGAGATCTTTCTCATCGAGAATAACATCGCGGAAGATGTTGGTTACAGGAACCTCAGCAGTAGGGATAAGGAAGAGATTATCCAGATTAGCATGATACATCTGACCTTCCTTGTCTGGCAACTGACCGGTACCACGACCAGAGTCCTCGTTTACTACGTACGGAGGCTGAATCTCCAGATATCCGCTCTTGCGAGCCTCATCGAGGAAGAATGCCTCAAGCGCACGCTGGAAACGAGCCATCTTGCCGATATATACAGGGAAACCTGCGCCAGTAATCTTAACGCCGAGGTCGAAATCTACAAGATTATACTTCTTCAAGAGATCCCAATGGCAGAGAGCATCCTCGCCGAGGTTTGGCTTTTCGCCGCCTTCTTTCACAACAACGTTGTCGGCTGCGTCCTTACCTTCAGGAACCTGCTCGCAAGGGATGTTAGGAATTTCGAGCAACTGGTTGGTCATATCGTTCTGTGCTTTCTCCATGATCTCTTCAAGAGCCTTAGCGTCTGCCTTGAGCATAGCTACCTGAGCCTTTGCGCTCTCAGCTTCCTCTTTCTTACCTTCCTTCATAAGGGCACCAATCTGCTTAGCAAACTGGTTTGCCTGCTGCTTGTTGTTATCCAACTTCTGCTGAGCTTCACGACGAATCTTGTCGTACTCCAAAACTTTCTCTACGGCCTCACGAGCATTTGGAAAATGCTTCTTTTCGAGACCCTTAACTACACGTTCAGTTTCCTCACTGATAAGTTTAAGTGTAAGCATAAAATGTCTTTTAATTAAATAATTTACTATTTGTAGGCAAAAGTACAAAAAATATTTGTGATAGCGTAAAAAAATGCTGACTTTTTTACAGGGAAGGGTAGAATTAAAGTTTTTTTGTGGTTTTATAGGGTTAAGGAGCTTAGAAAGGGGGTGGTGTAATCCTTGCCTAAAAACTTATATAAACGAAGAAAGCCTGCTCTAGGTATGAGCAGGCTTCTATGTTGTTTGTTTGGAATAGTTTTTTCTAAAACTTTAAAAATTAAGCGTCAGCTTTTTTGGTCTTCTCAGCGTAAACCTCTGGAGAGAGAACAGAAACTGTACTCTTGTCCTTGCGGCCCTTGTGGAAGTAAACGATACCATCTGCCAAAGCATACAATGTATCATCCTTACCCTGAGCTACATTCTCACCTGGGAAGTGCTTGTTACCACGCTGGCGAACGATGATGTTACCTGCGATGATGCTCTGACCACCCCAGATCTTAACGCCTAATCTTTGTGAAGCTGATTCACGGCCGTTCTTAGAACTACCAACACCTTTCTTATGTGCCATTTTCTAATTCCTCCTAATTTTAAGCGATTACAGATTTGATTGATACTTCAGTGAACTGAGTACGATGACCGTTCTTCTTGCGATAGTCCTTGCGGCGCTTCATCTTGAAGACGATTACCTTGTCACCCTTTACGAGTGGGTTCACTACTTCTACTACTACTTTTGCACCCTCTACAGCTGGTGCACCGACAGTGATTGAGCCGTCTTTGTCAACGAGCAAAACCTTGTCGAACTCAACAGTCTGACCTGCCTCAACATCCTTGATGTGATGTACGAAGAGCTTCTTGCCCTCCTCAGCCTTGAACTGCTGACCGTTAATTTCTACAATTGCGTACATTAAATTAATTATATAAACGGGTTTCTTCGGGAGGCGTCCTGCATTGTGCCGGATCTTCTTTGAGCCCCTTCGAACTAAACTTTTCTGTAACATTTGCCCAATCCATGAGCATTCGGGGTGCAAAATTACAAATTATCTTTGATATGAACAAAATGTTGGGGAAATAAAGATTGTTTTTTAGAAAGATTTAACAGAAAAGCCTGTTTTTTATAAGAATACCGATTATTTGCTACCAGATAAGGGACTCGTGAATAGTATAATGTTCTTTATTGGGTTCAATAATATACTTCCTTAGGTTCAATGATATGTCTCCTCTGGCTCAATGATATGTCTTCTCTGGTTCAAGGAGATGTCTTCTTAGGTTTAAGGATACGACTTCTCTGGTTTAAGAAGATACCTTCGTTAAAGTTATGACTAGTGTCAGCAGCTCTGCTGAGCCTAGTCATCAGGTCTGCTCACTATAGTCGACAGGTCTGCTGACTGCAGTCAGCAAGTCTTCCGACTCAAGTGATATTACCTTTTAATGTATACTTTCTTCTTGGGACAATATATGCTATATGCTATTTGATGGAGGAGGTGTATAAAAAGAAAAAAGCGATGACCTTCACAGGCTACCGCTCCAAATCTTCAATAGGTATTAGTTTCCATTAAGGTAAAAAGATTGTTTTCAGGATAACTGGCTGCAAAGGTACATGATATTTTTCAAATCACCAAATATTTATTTGATTATTTTTGTTATAATTCTATTGTGTGGGCACACAATGGCATAAATTAACTTATTTTAGTGAGAAAGGCTGCGTAATCGATTGCAATTCTGTTGTTTTTTTGTTTAGATATCTTCAAAAGTATAAAGAGACGAACTTTCGAGACGAGTAGTGAAGAAGAGAAAATAAAAACAGGTTGGCGCAGAAGTGCCAACCTGTTTATGGAAGATACTATTATCTTATTCTGTTTGTTTGAATCAGGAAAAAGAAGTGATTACTTCTGCTTCTTGATTTTCTCTACATAAGCATCAATGACAGCTACTGCTGTGATGTTTACGATATCCTGTACACTACTTTCTGAGTCAGTGAAGTGGATAGGCTTATTCAATCCCATCTGGATAGGGCCGATAATCTCAGCTTCAGGATTCAAACCCTGGAGAAGTTTGTATGCACCATTGGCGCTACTCAAGTTAGGGAACACCAAAGTGTTGACGTCTTTGCCCTTGAGGCGGGAGAATGGATACTTCTCATCGCGCAGATCCTTGTTGAGTGCATAGTTTACCTGCATTTCACCATCGATAGCGAGTTCAGGGAACTCCTTCTGCATCTCAGCAACGGCTTTCTTTACCTTAACAGGTGAGCCAATATTGTCTGTACCGAAGTTAGAGTAGCTTAACATGGCCATAACCGGCTCTTCGTTGAAGAACTTCACTGTACCTGCAGACAGCTTGGCAACATCAATCAGCACATCTTCGTCTGGGTGGCGGTTGATGAGCGTATCTGCGATATAATAAATACCCTTCTGGGTGTTAAGGATATGCATGGTACCGAAAGTCTTATATGGCTCACGAATTCCAATTACATCTTTTGCCACCTTAATAGTATTGCTGTACTTTGTGTAAAGACCAGTGATGAATGCGTCAGCATCACCCTGTTCTACCATTGACATACCGAAGTAGTTGCGCTCGTACATTTTATCATAAGCTTCCTCGAAGCTGTAGCCCTCGCGAGCACGCTTCTCTGCCAGATGCTTGGCAAACTTTGCACGGCGGCCCTGTTCGTTATCGGCACGCATATCTACAATCTCAATATCTGAAAGGTCAAGTTTCAAACGGCTAGCAACACGGTTCAGACGGTCTGGGTTACCCAACAGGATTGGCTGGCAGATACCCTCTTGCTTTGCCTGGACTGCAGCCTTCAGCATAGTTGGGTTGCCACCTTCTGCGAATACTACACGCTGTGGGTGAAGGCGCGCTGTATCGTGGAGTTTGCGGGTCAGTTTGGTCTCCTGACCAAGCAGCTGGCGCAAATCCTGCTTGTACTTCTCCCAGTCTGTGATAGGGGTGCGAGCCACACCACTTTCCATTGCAGCCTTAGCTACGGCAGCAGAAACTTCTGTAATCAAACGTGGATCTACAGGTTTCGGAATGAAGTATTTAGGACCGAATGTAAGGTCGTTAACGTGGTAAACATCGTTTACCACATCAGGAACCGGCTGCTTAGCCAAATCGGCAATTGCATGAACAGCAGCCATCTTCATTTCTTCGTTGATAGCACGGGCGTGAACATCGAGTGCACCACGGAAGATGTATGGGAAACCGATTACATTGTTAATCTGGTTAGGATAATCTGAACGGCCAGTTGACATCAATACGTCAGGGCGGCTGTCCATAGCGTCCTCGTAGCTGATCTCAGGTACTGGATTGGCAAGAGCGAAAACGATAGGGTTGTCTGCCATAGAGCGAATCATATCCTTGGAGAGCACGTTACCCTTGCTGAGGCCTACGAATACATCGGCGCTTTTCACAGCCTCTTCGAGTGTATGGACATCGCGGCGGTCTGTTGCAAAGAGCTTTTTCTGCTCTGTCAGATTTTCGCGGTCGCTGGTAATGACACCCTTAGAGTCGAGCATAACGATGTTCTTTACCTGTGCACCAAGTGCTACGTAGAGTTTTGTACAGCTGATAGCAGCTGCACCAGCACCATTTACGACAATCTTCACATCGGCAATGTTCTTGCCAGCTACCTCAAGAGCGTTCTTCAAACCTGCTGCAGAGATGATAGCAGTACCATGCTGGTCATCGTGCATTACAGGGATATCGAGAGTTCTTTTCAGGCGCTCCTCGATGTAGAAACATTGAGGTGCCTTGATGTCCTCCAAGTTGATTCCACCAAATGTAGGAGCGATTTTCTCTACGGTTTCACAGAACTTTTCTGGGTCTTTTTCATCGATTTCAATATCGAAGACATCCACACCGCCGTAAATCTTGAAAAGCAATCCCTTACCTTCCATCACTGGCTTTCCGCTCATGGCACCGATATCGCCAAGTCCGAGCACTGCTGTACCATTACTGATAACAGCAACCAGGTTACCCTTGTCAGTATACTTGTATGCATCGTCTGGGTTCTGCTGGATCTCAAGACATGGGAATGCCACGCCAGGAGAATAAGCAAGGCTCAGATCCGTTTGTGTGTGATAAGGTTTTGTTGGCTTAACCTCAATCTTGCCAGGACGACCAGTCTCGTGATAACTTAAAGCCGCCTCTTTTGTAATTTTTACCATAACGATATATTGGTTTAGAGTTTATTTTTCTTTCATATTCGTGGATTTTTCGCACGAAATTTAAAAGTTTGTGCAAAGGTACAAAAAAACTTAGTAAAAAAGAATGGTTTTTTGATTTTTTTTGTATCTTTGCACAAAAATAGTCTTCAAACAAGTAAAATGACAGAAATCAATCAATATAGACAGGAACTGAAAGACAGAATTATCTCTTATGCGATGCCTGAATTCTATAAGCGTGGTGTAAAAGCTGTTAAGATGGATGAAATCTCACAGGGACTTCATGTATCTAAGAGAACTGTGTACGAGATTTTTGGTGACAAAGAAGAATTGTTGCTTGCTGGTATGATGCGTCAGCTAGAAGAAAATCGTTCGAAGTTAGAGAATTTCGCCAAGACCCAAGCGAAGAATGTGATAGATATTATCAGCTATGTCTATAAATTGCAGATGGAGCGCAATGGGATGGTGGGCGTTCTTTTTTATGAGGAGGTTCATAAGATGCCTCGTGTAGTGAAATTCTTCCAGGAAAATCATGCTCATGAACGGGAGGAGAGTGTACGTTTCTTTGAGGCTGGTGTAAAGGAGGGGCTTTTCCGTAAGGATGTAGACTTCAATGTTGTTATGGACGTAGGACATGTGATGATGGAGGAAATCATGCACCATCAGCTCTATCGTGTTCATTCGATGCAGGAGATATACGACAATTATATTTTGTGCCTGATTCGTGGATTCTGTACAGAGCGCGGCTTGGAGCAGCTTGACCGTGCTTTGAAAGAGTAGAGGCGTTGGCTTTAATATACAAAATGTACTTTTTGAGCGTATGTGTAATTACGCTTAAAAAAGAGAAAGAGGTTTCGGAGATGCTTTATATAGGCTCACGGAACCTCTTCTCCTTACTCCTTGTATAGCCAGTGGAGGAGCGGGTTTATAACTTTTGGATAGAAGCGGAACCAGCGAAACTTGGTAACAGGTTTGCCTCCGAAACCGAGAATGAATTCACGGTAGAGATTACTCTTAAGCGGAAGTCCTGCGTCCATAAAGTGGAGGTGTTGGGCATCCTGCTCCTGTGCATCAGAGAGTGCTTGCCAGATGGTCATTGTGTCCGGATGCAGATGGATGTAAGTCTTTCTCTTGAATGCAGAAAACCAAAGAAAGGCATTGCCTTGGTTGTAGATGCAGGTATAGCCGCCAATCACTTTGTCCTTATAGGTGATGATGACGTTTCTGGCATTGCTACTTGTACTCAGTTTCTGAAAGAATGTTTCGTCAGGAACAAAACGGCGAAGTTTCAGCCGATAATAATTTTTGAGCAACTGGTGATAACGATGGATGTCTTCGGGTGAAGTTGCCTCTCTACAACTTATTCCCTTTTTCTTCATTTTTTCAATCATAGCAATTTGTTTGTCTGAGAGTCGCTCTTGGGGAAGTTTGCTGTGTAGGGAGTTATGTATCTCTTGCCAGGCAATAGGTACATAGCCCAATTTTCTGAATTCCCGGTAACCCAGCATCTTTTTGCTCATTCGGGAGAACTCGATGTAAAAGCAGAGTCGTTTGTGTAAGTGAATAGTTATGCTGCGGAGTAACAATGGGAAAATAGCATTCTGTTCAGCATCGAGTGCATAAAGTCCCTCTCCGTACGCGTGTGCGTGCGTATATAAATAAGGTGGGAATAATGATTTGCGGTGATAGAGGATGACGAGCATTTGTCCTACTACCTTGTTCTCCTGTGTGGCGACAGCCATAAAAGGGGTTATGCCGGGTGTTTTTTCAAGAATCTGAAAAAGCTCCAAGCTATGAAAAAAGTCGCCTTCCAATAAATGCGGCATTTCTTCCAGTTTACCATATATTTCTACATCATATTTTCTCACGAAGGCAAAAATAATAAATTTATCATAAAAAAGCAAGAAAAAGGGCTTCTCTATCGTTATTTTTTAGTATTTTTGCATAAAAAGTAAAACTTTAAACAAAATTACGTATGAAAATAGTGTTTATTGGGGCAGGTAATCTTGCTACCAATCTTGCGCTCGAAATATCGCAATCAGAACATCAGATTGTGCAAGTTTTCAGTAGAACTAGGGAGTCGGCCTCTCTATTGGCTGAGAAGGTGAATTGTGAGCCTGTCAATGAGATGAGTAAGGTGGTCTGTGATGCAGATTTGTACATAGTTTCAGTGAAGGATGATGCGCTTGAAATGCTTATTCCTGAACTATGCAAAGGAAGAGAAGATAAGATGTTTGTTCATACAGCTGGTTCCATGCCGATGGATGTTTTCAAAGATTATGCCCGTCATTATGGCGTATTTTATCCGATGCAGACATTTACGAAAGATAAAAAGGTTGCATTCGAAAATATTCCTATTTTCATTGAGGGGTGTGGTGCTTTCGAAACTTCTTTCCTGAAGAGGTTGGCAGAACAGATTTCTCGTAGTGTCTATGAATTGGATTCTGATAATCGTAAGTATCTGCACCTGTCAGCTGTTTTTGCTTGTAATTTTGCGAATCATTGCGTAGCTATAGGCCAGCAGATTCTCGAAAATCATCATATTCCTGGCAGTGTTCTCCGTCCTCTGGTTATGGAAACTATGGACAAGGCTTCTTCGCATTCGGCAGCTGAAGTGCAGACAGGACCGGCTATTCGTGATGATCGGAACGTAATGGAGAAACAAATGCAACTCCTTGAAAAACAGCCAGAACTACTGCAGATTTATGAAATGATGAGCAAAAGCATATTCAAGTTCAAGAGATAAAACTGTTATCGGTTTAAGTTTGCAGTTAGGATTTTTCAGTACAAAAAACAGAAACAATTATGATTAATTACGATTTAAATAAAATAAAAGCAATCATCTTTGATGTTGATGGAGTACTTTCAAGACAGACCATCACGCTTTCCAGTGCCGGCGAACCTTTGCGTACTGTTAATATCAAAGATGGCTATGCCATTCAGCTGGCTCAGAAGAAAGGTGTTCGTATCGTAATTCTGACAGGCGGTAATTCTCATGCCATACAGGTACGCTATGAAAATCTTGGTGTAGAGGATATCTTCATGGGGTGTTCTGTAAAGATAAAGACTTATGAGGAGTTCAAGCAGAAATATTCAATTACAGATGAGGAAATAATATATGTAGGTGATGATATTCCTGATTATGAGATAATGCGTCGTTGCGGATGTCCATGTTGCCCAGCAGATGCATGCTCCGATATAAAAGAAATTTCTACTTATATCTCGGCTTGTAACGGAGGTGATGGCGTGGGACGTGACGTCGTAGAACAGGTGCTGAGAGCCAAGGGTTTATGGCTTTCAGATGCTAAGGCGTTTGGCTGGTAGAATTTAGTTAATAGTTGAAAGTTGATAGTTTGTAGTAGAAAGTTTGCAACTGAATTTTAATCATAAAGTTCAAAGAAATAAGGTTTAAAATAGATGAATTATAAGATCATTTTGGCGAGTAATTCGCCTCGTCGCAAGGAACTTCTGGCAGGTTTGGATATTCCTTTTGAGGTGAAGGTGATTAGTGGTATTGATGAAAGTTATCCTGCTGACCTCGATGCTTATCAGGTGGCAGAATTCATTTGCAAGAAAAAGGCTGAGGCTTATCGTCCGCTTTTGAACGGAAATAATAGTGTTGAAGAGTTGGACGAGTCAGAAACATTGATTCTTACAGCAGATACGGTTGTGATTGCGCCAACAGCTGGCGAACAGAATGACCAGGAAGGAAAGGGAGTCATTCTCGGGAAGCCTCGTGATGCTGAAGATGCCAGACGAATGCTGAAGATGTTGAGCGGAAAGACGCATCATGTAGTTACAGGTGTTTGTCTTACTACCCAGCATAAGCAGCGTTCCTTTTCAGTAACAACAGAAGTGATGTTCAAACCGCTTTCTGATGATGAAATCAGTTATTATATAAATCATTATCAGCCGTTTGACAAAGCCGGCGCCTATGGTATTCAGGAATGGATTGGTTACATAGGTTGTACGGGGTTGAAGGGGAGTTATTTTAATGTGATGGGGCTTCCGGTTCAGCGTATCTATGAGGAATTGAGGCAAATTTAGATTTTTTAAAATTAAATATTGTTCTATGTCGTAGATAATGAGTATCTTTGTGCGTTTTATGTAACTAACAAGGATTATGAGTGAAGAAATTTTAGCAAAAGCTCATGAGGTTTTGGACAATTATATGGAGAGCAATCATCACCGGCGCACTCCGGAGCGTTCCACTATCCTCGACACCATTTATTCTATGGGAGAGCATTTCTCGATAGAAGATTTGGGCAGAGAGCTACTGAAAAAGAATTTTCGCGTTAGCAGGGCTACGCTTTATAACACATTGCATCTGTTCCTGGAACTAAGGCTTGTGGTAAAGCACAGTCTGGCAGACGGCACCAAGTATGAGGCCAGTTATAGCGAGGACAATCATGTGCATCAGGTTTGCACGATTTGTGGCAAGGTAACCGAAATTGTAGCACCGCAGGTTACGGCAGCTGTGAAGGATATTAGGATGCAGCGCTTTCGTAAAGATGCTTATGCTCTTTACATCTATGGCGTATGCAGCGGCTGTCAAAGCAAGATGACTCGCAAACGCAAAAAAGAATAAGTATCAAGATAAAAAGATAAAAAATGAACACAGGTAAAGTAGATGTCCTGCTGGGTTTGCAGTGGGGCGATGAAGGTAAAGGTAAGGTGGTTGACGTGTTGACCCCTAAGTATGATGTCATTGCTCGTTTCCAGGGTGGTCCTAATGCTGGACATACATTGGAGTTTGAGGGCGAGAAGTATGTGCTTCGCTCTATCCCTTCTGGTATTTTCCAAGGTGGTAAGGTGAACATCATCGGCAATGGTGTAGTTTTGGCTCCAGACCTCTTTATGGGTGAGGCTAAGGATCTTGAGAAGAGCGGTCATGATTTGAAGAGCCGTCTTTACATCTCTAAGAAGGCACATCTCATCATGCCTACTCACCGTGTACTCGATGCTGCTATCGAGGCTTCTAAGGGAAAGAACAAGGTAGGTACTACTGGTAAGGGTATCGGTCCTACTTATACTGACAAGGTTAGCCGTACCGGTCTTCGCGTGGGCGATATCCTTGACAATTTCGAGGAGAAGTATGCTGCTCACAAGGCTGCTCATCTCAAAACCATCGCAAGTCTCGGTTATACCGACTTCGATATCACAGAGGTTGAGAAGACCTGGATGGAGGGCATCGAATACTTGAAGCAGTTTAAACTTATTGATAGCGAGGTAGAAATCAATAAGGTGCTCCGTTCTGGCAAGGATATTCTCTGCGAGGGTGCGCAGGGTACTATGCTCGATGTTGATTTCGGTTCTTATCCATTCGTTACTTCTTCTAATACTATCTGTGCAGGTGCCTGCATAGGTCTGGGTATCGGCCCTAACCGCATCGGCAATGTTTATGGTATCATGAAGGCTTACTGTACACGTGTTGGTGCAGGTCCATTCCCTACAGAGCTTTTCGATGAGACTGGTGACAAGATCCGTGACCTCGGTCATGAGTATGGTGCTGTTACCGGTCGTGAGCGTCGTTGTGGTTGGTGCGATCTTGTACAGCTCAAGTATTCTGTCATGGTGAATGGTGTTACCGAGCTTATCATGATGAAGAGCGACGTGCTCGATGGCTTCGATACCATCAAGGCATGCGTGGCATATAAGTTGAAGGATGGTTCTGTTACAACAGATTTCCCATACGAAATCGATGATGTAGAACCTGTTTACAAGGAGTTCAAGGGCTGGAAGACAGATATGACTAAGTTCACATCTGAAGATCAGTTCCCACAGGAGTTCAAGGATTATATTGCTTTCGTAGAAGAGTTCCTTGAGACTAAGATCGGTATCATTTCTATCGGTCCAGACCGTGCTCAGACTATTGTACGCAAGTAATTTATATAGTGTTTAATGTTTAGTGTTTAATGTTTACTTTGAGGGGTTTACATGGCGCTAGACATTAAACATTTAACATTCATATTAAACATTAATAAATGGCTCAGAAACCAAGTATACCAAAGGGCACGAGAGATTTTGGTCCTGTTGAGATGGCGAAACGCAACTATATCTTCAACACCATCAAGGAAGTGTATGCTCTTTATGGATTCCAGCAGATTGAAACCCCTGCCATGGAAACCCTTCAGACTTTGATGGGCAAGTATGGTGAAGAGGGTGATAAACTGCTTTTTAAGATATTGAATTCAGGCGACTATATGAATAAGGTGAGCGATGAGGATATTCATTCTCTTGGATCACTCAAATTAGCAGCGAAACTTTGTGAGAAGGGTCTTCGTTATGACCTGACAGTTCCTTTCGCACGTTACGTAGTGCAGCACCGCGAGGAGTTGCAGATGCCTTTCAAACGTTATCAGATTCAGCCAGTATGGCGTGCAGACCGCCCTCAGAAGGGACGTTACCGTGAGTTCTATCAGTGTGATGCCGATGTGGTTGGCTCTGATTCTCTCCTGAATGAGGTCGAGTTGATGCAGATTGTTGATACCGTGTTCACTAAGTTTGGTGTTCGTGTATGCATCAAGATTAATAACCGCAAGATTCTTACCGGTATTGCAGAGGTTATCGGCGAGGCTGAGAAGATTGTAGATATCACAGTGGCCATCGATAAGCTTGATAAAATCGGACTTGACAATGTAAACGAAGAGTTGCGTAATGACGGCATTTCTGAAGATGCCATTGAAAAGTTGCAGCCAATCATCTCATTGTCAGGAACTAATGATGAGAAACTTGAAGTGATAGCGAAGGTTCTCGAAGGTTCAGAAGTTGGTTTGAAGGGTGTAGAGGAAACCAAGTTTATCCTCGATACCTTGAAGACTCTTGGCTTGAATAACGAGATAGAACTGGATCTCACCCTGGCTCGTGGCTTGAACTATTATACGGGTGCGATCTTCGAGGTGAAGGCGCTTGATACTCCAATGGGAAGTATTACAGGTGGTGGTCGTTACGACAACCTCACCGGCATTTTCGGTTTGCCAGGTTTGAGCGGTGTTGGTATCAGTTTTGGTGCTGACCGTATTTATGATGTGTTAGGTGCGCTCGACCTTTATCCGAAGGAGGCTGTAAATGCTACTCAGGTACTGTTTATCAACTTCGGTGAAAAGGAGACAGCTTACTGCCTGCCTATAGTAAGTGCAGCTCGTGCAGCCGGTATCCGTACCGAAATCTTCCCTGATAAGGCGAAGATGAAGAAGCAGATGAGCTATGCCAATGCCAAGAATATTCCGTATGTGGTGCTTGCAGGTGAGAATGAGATGGCTCAGGGCAAGGTTACGCTTAAGAATATGGAAACTGGCGAACAAACCTTGGTTACTGCCGAGGAATTGATAGCCAAAGTAAATAAATAATACTCTCTTTCTCGTCCTCTCGTGCTCGTATATGTGAATATGCAGTGCGGCAGGGCGAGAGCTTTTTATGTGTTAGCGTGTATGCCTAACTATAATTTTAGTAACTTCTAAAAACTACAGACAAATGAAAAAAATAAAAGCTATTTTGTGTGTATTCATACTGGCGTTGCTGATGACATCCAGCACAGAGACAACAACGATTTTTGTAATAGGTGATTCTACTGCTGCCGAGAAAGGCGGTTTTAGAAATAATCCAGAGCGAGGATGGGGGATGGTATTGCAAGGCTTTTTTGATGACAAGGTGATTGTTGACAATCATGCTGTTAATGGTCGTTCTTCTTTGAGCTTTATCAATGAAGGAAGATGGAAAAAGGTTTTGGATAGAATAAAGCCAGGTGATTATGTGTTTATCCAGTTTGGGCATAACGATGAGAAGTCAATGCCTGACCGTCATACTGATCCGGGATCTACTTTTGATGCAAACCTTGCCAGATATGTAAATGAGACCCGTGCCAAGGGTGGCATTCCTGTACTGTTCAATGCGGTGGTTCGTCGCTGCTATTATTCTGCAGAATTGAAGAATGATGATGACGAGAAGCTTCGCAATAAAGTATATGATGGAAAGGAGCAGATTAATAGCGATACGCTTATCGACACCCACGGAGCTTATGTGATAGCTCCCCGCAATGTAGCAAAGCAGCTGAATGTTCCGTTTGTTGATGCTACCAAGATTACCCACGATATAGAAACGGGCATGGGTATTGAAGGCAGCCGCAAATTACATATGTGGTTTATGCCTGGCGAGAATCCGCAGGTTCCTAAGGGTAAGAAAGATAATACCCATTATAATGTATATGGTGCACGTGTGATTGCCGGTGCGCTTGCTGATGCTGTAGCTGAGCAGGTGCCAGCGCTGAAGTCTCATGTCTGCCATTATGATTATGTAGTCTCTGCAGAAGGTCGAGGCAATTTCATGGATTTGCAGAAGGCTGTAGATGCGGTTCCTGTAGGCAAGAAGGCTGTTATCCGTATTTTGGGTGGTGAATGGAAGAAGCCAATCATCGCAAAAGGCAAGAAGATTAAGTTTGTAAAGTCATTTGGTGCTAAAATCAAATAGTAACAGGCTTTTTTAAAACTCCCGATATCTTTGAAATTACATGGCGATGTAGAAGTCTGTGCGTCGTGACATAGAACAAAATGCATCGCCATGTAGTAAACCAATACATAAAAGGAGTACTTTCACAAGCACTCCTTCTCATATTATACAAAAACATTACGAATGCTTATCTGAACCTTGTAACCGATTGATAATCAGCAGTATTAAGAATTGCTGCTTTTTAGTGAGTAACAAAATAGTAACATAAGATAGTTAAAGAAACTAAATTACTTGTTTTACTCGCTACAAAGGTAACAAAATAAACTTGAATGCTAAATATACTTTAACCTATTTTAACTTTGTGACCATTTGTATACCTACTATACATCAAGCGTATACCTAAAATCTGAATATCTTACAGATTAACGAATTACATATTTTTTCACATTTGGTAGTTTCAGAAAAAGCTTCTATCTTTGCATCGTCAATGTTACGGTTGACAGACTAAAGTAGTCCTCCTTTCAAGGCGTAAGCCTACAAGATATGAACCTCTGAGTCGTTGTCCGTAACCAACACTCGGGGGTTCTTTTTTATTCCCCTGAGTTTGAGACAAGACAAGATGGAAGACTATGGGCTAGATACCTTCCGATTCATCGAGTCTATAAATTGCAAGGAAGACCGCATGGCAAATCGTAGGAACTAATAGCAGAAGACGAGCGGAGGGGAAATCTACTCCTTATGCTGCTTAGGTTAACTGATGTAGAATTATCAAGTGACCAGATGATGGGGGTTGACGGAACTCATCCATGACATCTTAGGTTTTCTGATGCGTTCACATACGTGTGCGTTAAGGGGAACCTAGAATCCAAAGGAATCAAAAATCTATCCATTTTAATTTTTAATAATTATATTTGGATAATAAGTAATAGTAATAGCAACAAAAAAGTAAAAAACGCTTATGAAAAATGATTTTAATTCTCTTTATGAGAGGTTTGATGAACTTTATACCACGTATGATGATAGAAAAGCTTTAAAAGGCTATATCGAGTCTATGAGTAGAAAATCATCTAAGGAGGAAGTTGAAGTATCTGCTGATAATTTACCAGATACGATACTTACTTTTGAAGAGTTTAAGACGATACTTCCAGCTATAAACAAGAAAATAAAGAAGTTGGTTGTTGATATATCTTATATTCTTGGTACTTTTAACCAAAATGGCATGCTTGATATGGCTAAAGCACGTTTGAAGGAGGAGTGGGAAGACGATACTTTTATTGATGAGTTTCTTAAATCCCATGAAATTCCATTTTAACAAATAAATTTTGGCTTATGGAACTTGATATGTTGATTAGAAGTGCCCTGAGTGATGCCCAGTGGTTGATTGCTAAGGGTGGAACGGATAGGGCAGAAACCCTGAATCGTGTGCTTGGTAAGATTGGTAATGTCTTGAAGGAACTGGATGGGGTTTACCTCATTGACCTCAACAAGGTGTGGCATCAGGCGAAAGATGTTATGCCGCCAAGAATTTATGGTGGCAATCATGCAGACTTGCTGTGTGTGCATCAGTTCAAGCCTACTTCTCATCCTATCCTTACTCATGAACAGAACTGCCCAATTTTTCAAGAGTATCTTAAAGCGAGTCCGAATGACTGGTGGTGTAGAACTGGGGATTTGTTGAAGAAGGAACATCGTGAACTTTATTGGAGATAGATATATTAATTAAAATTTAAGATTATGAGTGAATTATATTGGTTAGGTGTTTTAGGCAACCTGAATGATTTAGGTGGGGCTATTGCTGTTTTATCATTTTTGGTATTTATAGCTTTAGGCTTCTGGTTTTTTTTGTGTAGTGAAGATGATTTAGAACCATCGCCTTTTATGAAAAAAATGTTTAAGGGTTCTATGTTTGCTATTGTGTTAGGGGTAGTTATGGCGATATTTATTCCTTCCCAAAAGAATCTGCTTATCATCTATGGGGTAGGTGGAACTATTGATTATCTCAAAGAAAACAAGGATGCAAATAAGATTCCTGATAAGTGTGTAAAGGCTCTTGATAAGTATCTTGATGATGCGTTAAAGGAAGATAAAGACAAAGATAAGGAGTAACTATGGTATCAGAATCAGCTAGATATTATCAGACTCACCCAGCAGCTAGGGAGCGGAAGAAGAAATATGATACTCGCTTCGAGTCTTCTCCTGCTCAGAAGGCTAAGCGTAGGGAATTGGCTCGTCACAACGCTGCCCACGATAAGAAGTATGGGGCAGCTTCTCGCAAGGGTATGGATGCTAGCCATACGAAATCAGGAATCAGGTATAAGCCATCATCGGTGAATCGTGGTTCCAAGACGGATATGGCTGGGGATAGAAGAGCGAGAGGTGGTCGCTGTTAGTGAATAAAAAAGAATAGGGAGTGCTCACGCATTCCCTATTTCGTTATCCTAACAATCTTAAAACCTATAAACCAAAAACCTATGAAAAAAACAAACGTTCTTCTTATGAATTATATTTTATCCTTCCTCTTCTGACATCTGTCTCAACTTCTCGGTGAGGGCATTGTGAACCTCACGCTTATCGTCAAGAGTGACGGTCTGTAGCTTAGGGCAGTTAAACTCTAGTATCTTGATGAAAGTTGATACCTTGTCCTTCGGCTCACACTTATACCATGCAGCCATGAAGTCTTCCCAAGCCTCTCTAGAAAAGTCAGCACACAACTCACGAAACTCCTTTGTGATAGGAGACTCGTAACCTTTCTGTTTACCTCCAGTCTTTGCTCTACCTTTCTCGAACTGACCTTTTGTATTTCTATCTGCTGCCATTGTCTTAACTATTTTGGTGCAAAGATAGTAATTTGTTGGCAAACGGAAACTTTATCCGTTAACTTACCACCTAAATAAACGGATAAAATACGAATCTCGGATGGTATCTGTATCTTTGTACCATTATTAATAATTAAATTTTCATATATATGATAGGTGCATTAATAGGTGCTGGGCTTGGGCTTGCAAGCAGTATTGCTGGCGGTATAGCTAACCGCAAGGCGAGACGTAAGCAGGAGCAGATGATTGCCCAGCAACAGAGAGAAAATCAGGCATGGTATGACAGAACATACAATGCCGACCCGACCAAGCGTGCTGATACGGTTCGCTTGCTCACACAGATGCAGGAGCAGATTAAGAACAGAAACAAGGCTGCTAAGGGAAGACAAGCGGTAATGGGCGGTACGGAAGATTCTACTACTGCGGTGAAGGAGGCGAACAACAAGACTCTTGCTGATACTACCTCACAGATTGTAGCTGCAAATGATGCCCGAAAGGATAACATCGAGCAGCAGTATATGAACAGAAAGAATCAGTTGCAGAACCAACAGATGGGTATGGAAGCTGAGAAGGCTGCTGATACTGCCAATGCGGTGGCTGGCGTGGCTGGTACTGCTTCCAATATCGCTGCAACTATTGATAGTGGTGCTGGTAAGAGTAAGGTGGCTCGTCCTGACGTGGTACAGCCTACCGATGTAGATATGGCTAAGTTGGATGCCAAGGTGGGTGCGGCTCCTACCCAGCAGCAAGTAGCAAATGACTTGAACAATATGATTGGTGATAATGCGCCAAAGAAGATTAAAGCATAGACTATGAAAGCATCAGATATGTTACGAAACAACAATGGCTTGAAGACTACACAGAGCGTTATCAACAAGCAGCAGAGTGGGTTGGATGCCGCACAGAAGGTGGCACAGACTCAGGTTCCAGTCTTCACTCAGCAGCAACTTGATGCGGCTGGAAAGAAGGTTGACCAGATGAATGCTGCCACTCCTCAGAATGAAACACCTACGATGAAGGCGGCTAGAGAGAAGACTATCGCTACACAACAAGCCATCGCCAATGGGGTAGATGTGAATCGGGGTGCGCCAAGTGATGAGGAGGATAAACCATCCGTACCCATCGTGAAGAAGGAGGAGTCGAAACCTCTGCCTAAGCAGTTGTCTTTAGCTGATGTGTATAAGATACTGAATCCTGAACCGAATGAGACTGCCGAGCAGAGGGCGAACAGAGAGAAGAAGGAGCGTACCAAGGCTCGTATCGCTGCTTTGTCTGATGGTCTTCGTGCGCTATCCAATATCTACTTCGCTTCCAAAGGTGCAAAGGTGGTACACAATCCAGAGTCGGATATGACTAAGGCGGTGAACAAACGCAAGGCATATATGGATGAGCAGAGAGAAAAGAATCGGGCATTATGGCTGGCTGGGTATCAGAGGGCACTCGCTCTTGATGAGGAAAAAAGAAAGAATAACCTGACTCTCGCCGAACTGGTGAGGTATCACGATATGCAGAACGAAATCAACAAGGTGAAGAATGACCAAGGTAACAGAAGACTTGAACTTAGTGAGTTGAAATATACCAATGATGCCGAGTATAAGGATAATCAGTTGAAGATTAAGAAGATGCTTGCTGATGGTCAGATAAGCCATCGGGCTGCTCAGGATGCACTTGCTAGATTGCGAGAAGGACGAATTTCTAATAAGGCTCAGAAATCTTCTGGCGGTAATCAAACTACTGCTGGTTATTGGTATGAGTACTACGACCTGATGGACACTCCTGAGGGGCAGAAGAAGATTAATGAACTTAAAAGAAAGTTGAGAATCAAGAATGTTACTCAGACTAACGTGAGATATATTATGGATAGATTGAAAGGAAGAAGTAGTTCTGCTGGAGGTGGTAATCCGTCTGGTGGCGGCAAGCATACAACACATAAGGCTGGCGGTTCTTCGGCTGGTGGCAAGAAGAAGACTGGCGTAAAATGGTAACAGAATTGGTAACAAGAATTTGGTAACAAACAAATATATATATCATGGCAGAAAGACCATTATACACTTTATACAAGAATCTGAAAGCACAGAACTATGATGTGCCTAATGATTACAATAAGTTTGAGAGTGCTCTGACAAGAGACGGAAAGGGCGGTGCGGATAACAGACACGCTATCTATGAGAACTTGAAGGCTCAGAACTTTGATGTTCCATCTACTTATGAGCGTTTTTATTCTGCACTCTTTGAACCTCGTAGTAAGACTTCATCTAGAGCGAAGGGCGGTAGTGTTCCTATGAGTGCTGCTGACCGTGCTCGTTTCTCTGCTGGGGCAGCAGCTATCTCGGCTAGTGCTCAGCAGACAATGAACAATGCTGGCAGATACAACAGACTGAAACAACGCAAGCAGAAACAGCAGAAGGATTTCGGTCGTGTGAACTTGGGTACACATCAGACTCCTTATGGTGGTGATGCAAACAATGTTGTGAAGGATGATTTTGCTTACAATCCTGAGACTGGCAAGACTGGCGCATACGTTACATCGGACAATGAGAATGTTTATTCTCTTCCTGAAGCTGAGCAGAAACAAGCTATTCTTGACCAGCAAAACAATGCATATCAGGAAGCGGTAGATACTGGTGAGATACCATCTGCCTTTGATGTTCGTGACAAGAAAGGTAACTATGACTTGCAGGAGAACATCGGCAAGAATGGAACCTACCTTACTGAGGAGGGTGCTCAAAAGCAGTTTGACAAGAAACTGGCTGATGCCTATGCCCGAAAGAAGGAGATTGAAGCTCTTATCGCTGAGGATAATCGTCAACACGGAAATCCTTTGCTCTCTTATGGTGCTAGTATTGGTGCAGGTAACGGAAGAACTGCTGAGCAGAGTGACTATAGAAATAAGTTGGCAACCTCTCTTTCTCTGGTTACTGAGCAGATTGGTGCGCTTGAAGCGGTGAAACAATATCCTGCAAGTAGCTGGGGTGAGGATGCCTTGAAGGCTCTTGACAATACTGCATTTACTGCAAAAACATGGGATTTCGGTCTGACTGACTTCGCTATCATGGGGCAGATGGAACGTATCAAGACAAAGATGGATAACAATATTCCTCTCTCTGGTTCTGATAAGATGCTCCTGAAGAGTAAACTTGGTGTGGATGCTGCTACGGCTCTCGAAGATGATAAGACGGGTAACGTCTATCGTTGGACGAAAATTGCAGGGCAGATTCTCCCATTTATGGCTGACTTCTTCCTGACTGGCGGTTATGGTGGTATTACCAAGGGAATCAGTCGTGGAGCCTTGAAATTTGCTGCTAAACGTGGAATGGGCAAGGTGAGTGCTGCCATCTTGAAGAATACTGGTATCGTGGCTGGCGATGTTATCGGCTCGTATGCAATGGCTGGAACTGAGCAAGCGTTGAAGACTGGTGCTGACATCATGCAGCGACATCTTGGTAATCTGTATCAGGATGAGAAGGGTGATTATAAGTTTGGTACTTTCGATGAGAATGGAAATCTTCTGCATGAGGGTGGTGAGTCTATTAGTACTGCTCTCTATAAGGGTATGACCTTTGCTATGGTAGAGAACTATACTGAAAAACTCTTCGGTCACAACTATGGTATCAAGAAGGGTGCTGTCAACTTTATGGAGAAACATGGTATGAATGCTTCTGCTGAGTTCTTCAAGAATATCGGCAAGAGCGGATGGTACACCAATTCCAAGAAGTGGATGGAGAAGTTCGGTATCAATGGTTTCGCTGAGGAAGTTATGGAGGAGGAGATTGGTATTCCTCTTCATGCCCTGCTGGATGGTGAAGGTAAGGTGAGCGACCTTCTTGATGCTAAGCAGCAACTCGACATCATCGGTGGTATGGCTATCTCGGTCGGTTCTATGTATGCGATGGGTGCTGGCTCCCGACCAGTAAAAGGTATCTACAATCGTGCTCAGTATTACCGATTCCGCAACAAGGTGAACGTGGCTGATATTGATGCACAGAACCTTATGGGCGATAACTGGGCAGACATCAAGGATAAGATTGACAATGCAACCAACGAGCAGATGGGTGGTGTGCTCTCTGATATTCTCAGACAGAGAGATACTATGACCAAGGAGCAGATTAATGCTGCTGTGAATTATGGTATAAACCTGATGAAGATGCGTGGCTACAATATTGCCAAGACTGCTGAAATGAATGCCAAGGAGATTACCAATGAGCCTACAACACCTGAGGAGCAGCATCAGACAGATATTGACAACGCTTATTCTGAGGGTCATGATGCTGATGATGCAGACAAGCATGATATTCAGATTCAGCAGGAAGACCAGATGAAGACTCTTGCAGCAGCATTGGGTATCTCTGAGCAGCAGCTATCTGTCATGAGTGATGAGGAACTGGAATCCCTGACGGGGCAGGATGATAAACTTGACCAAGCTATCTATGACTACCAGTTGTCTTCTGCCCGATACCAAGGTGTGGTTGATGATGCACAAGACAAGGTAGACCTCGCTGCTCATCAGGCAGAACAGAAAGTTGATATGTATACAGACCAGAGTCGTGGCTCTGTCCGTAACGCTACTATCAAAGCATCAGGCGGCTTGGAAGACTATGGTGTTTATATTATTAGTGGTAACGTTGCTACCCATGATGATGGCTCCATTGATGTAAGCAATAGCGATGATATGATTCTCTACTTTGACCCGACAACGAATAGCGTTGAACATGCTGATGCGGTGATGTTCGCTGAACTGGGTGAAGAACTCCCTGCTGATGATGTGAAGGCTCAGGCGGTATCTGATGCTAAAGAGAATGCTATCAAGGAAGTGGCTGGCATCATTGATGGAACCGTTGAAGTTGGCTCCCAGTTCAATGTGACTGATACTGATGGTACTGAACATACCTATGAGGTGTTGGCTGACTATGGTGATGGTACTGCTGCTATCTCTATAGATGGTAACGTGGTGGAGAATCCTTATTCGCTTGCAGACTTGCAGCAGATGAAAGACTTGGAAGACCAGAAGAGACTGGAAGCTGCCAAGGCTGAGCGTGAGCAGATGGAGAATGAACGTGCTGAGCAGCAGACTCAGGAGACAGAAGAGACTCAACCTTCATTTGATTTCAATCAGATTCTCAATGATAATGGAAATGTGGTGCTCGTTGATGTGCTCGACAAGGATGGTAATACCAAATATCCTGACTCTAAGTTATTCCTCATCCGTGATGCTGGTGCCAAGGCTAAGGTGGTTGAGTTGAAGAATGATGGTACTATTGTTCCTCATGCTGTGAACAAAGAAGATGTGGCTACAATCTCTTTTATGTCGCTCGATGAATATAAACAAGCTATGCCTGAATCCTCAATGATAGAGGATAATAGTGGAGAGAATAGAGGTGAGATAGAGGTGGAGACTCCGACAATAGAGGGCGAGATTGCTGCTCCTGCTGAGGAGGCTGCTGCTCCTGCAACAGAACAGACTCCTGCTGCTCCTGCCATTACCCTTGAAGATGGAACCATCGTGCCTATGCTGGAAGATGGCAATCCTGACTTCTCGAAGCTGACTGCCGCACAGACTGCTGAGTTGTATGATACTCAGTTCGGTGAGGATGCAGATAGTATCGTATCTGGATATGTGTCTGACGCAAAGAAGGCACTCGACAAGGCTATCAACATGACCGTGAAGGGTAAGACTTTCGTGGAACAGAAGGCTGTAAAGGATGCCAAGGAGAAGGCTATTGCTGATGCTCAGGCGGCTTATGACTCTGCTATCGCTATCCGTGATGCTTACAATGAGCGACAACTTGCCAAGGTGGAAGATACTGCTGAGGGTAGAAAGGAACTCATTGAGAAGGCAAGAAGAAAGTTCGCTCGTTTGAAGAGTGCTGTGAAGGATGATGCTGAGGCTGTATCACAACTCTATAGAGAAACTATCGGTTCTCTCCTTCATCGTCTGTATGATGGTACTGGCATTGACGTGACTGATACAACTCCGCTTACTGCTGAGGAGTATGTGGCTAGCAACCTCGGTGCTCACTCTCTCAACTATGAGGGAACAGAGACAAGCAAGGGTGTTAAGCAAGAAACTGGATTGAGCAGAGAAGACTTTGCCAAGACTCAGTTGCTCGCTGCTGATGGCAAGGGAACTACCATTGATGCGCTCGTTCATAGCTTGTGGGAGAATCGTCCATCCAACCTTGAATCACTCGACACTCAGGATATTCGGAATGCTCTCATCGGTGTACTCAATAGCGGTTTCAAGGCATCGGAAGCAAGGAATTTTGTTGAAAATATTCGTATTGCTCAGGCAGAGAACATACTTGAAGAGCAGAAACGTGCTCAGGAGAATGCAGCCTATTCTGAGCAGCCAGAGGCTGAGTCAGAGGCCGAGTTGAAGGCGAAGTCGGATGAAAAGGCTGAGTTGAAGGCGAAGTCAGAGGCGAAGTTGGATAATGAATCGGATAATGAATCTAATGATTTGTCTAATGAAACGGATAATGAGCAGAAAAATGACAATATAAATGATAATATAAATGTTCCTGAGGATGCTACAGATGAAGCTCCTTTAGGCGCACAGCGTGATGAATCTGACCTTCCTTTCTCTGCCAAGGAGAATGGCAAGCAGCAGACAACTGCCGAGCGTGCTGCTGACGTAGAGAAGAATAAGGTGGATGATATGAAGGTCGTTGACAATATCGTGGGCGAGAAGACTCGCAAGGCTTTCGAGAGACTGTCTAAGATGATGGGTGCTAACATTCAATGGCAGTACTCTGACAAGTTGGGCAACGGCTGGATTCAGGAGACTACGGATGCCGATGGCAACGTGCATCGTACCATCTTCATCACTCTTGACTCTTCTATCACGGAAGGTGCTCAGTTTATCTTCGGTCACGAAATGACCCACCAAATCAAGAACCAGAACCCTGCTGCATACAATGAGTTGACTCAGCTTGTGCTTGATACCTATGGCTCTGATGCCTTCGACAAGGCGGTAGATGAGACCATGCAGAGATATTCTGATGCTGGATTCTCTGGACGTGCTAGAGATTACTATGCTGAGGAGGTTGTTGCTGATGCTGTAGGTGAAATGATTCGTGACCTCAACTTGGCTCACACTCTCGCTATGAAGATGTCTCATCCTCTGCTCGCTGCTATCCATGAGATATTGCAGAAGATTAAGTTGGCATTCTTCGGTACTGAGTATAACGATGTAACCAAGAACATCATCCGCTCTATTGAACAAGCCTACGTGAAAACTGCCAATGGTCAGGTGACAAACTCTGAGACTGGCGAAGATGTTTCATTCTCTCTTCGTCAAAAGCCTGAACCTAAGAAGAAGGGTGTCGGCTATAAGGTGTTCGTGCTAAAGGATGGCAAACTCTATCCACCAATGGTAGCGAACCCTGATGGTGCTGCTACCCCAGTGGGTGTATGGCTCGATGCTGATGCTGCTCCTATTGCAGGAGAAAGCAAGACTGGCAGACCTCAGGTTAAGCAGGGCGGCAAGGGAACACAAGGCGGTAGCTGCAAGTTAGCCTATAGACCAGGATGGCATCTTGGTGTTGTGCCTTATGCTATCCAGTTCAACCGTAAGGATGCTGAGGGAAACAAGACTCTCTTCCCTAAGAATTTCGTCTTCGCTGAGGTGGAGTATGCTGCTGATGTTGATTATCAGGAGGAAGCTCGCCAAGAGGGTATCAATCCATCGGGCAAGTATCAGCATTCTCTCGCTGGCTTGAAACATCTGCCAACTGATGGATATTATATGTATCGTACCAACCCGAACCCTGAGACTGACCCTTGGGTGATTACTGGTGCGATGAAGGTGAACCGTATCTTGACCAGAGCAGAGCAAGCGGAACTTGTGAAGAATGCTGGTCGTGAACCTCAGCAGATTCAGGAGGGCGATATTGTTACTGATGATGTTGTGAACAGCATCAATCAGGAGATAGCTGATGCTCCTAAGTTCTCGTTGAAGGTATATCATGGTAGCGGTGCTGACTTCACAGAGTTTGACTTCGACCACATGGGCGAGGGTGCTGGCTCCCAAGTATTCGGTTGGGGTGGCTATGTTACTTCATCGGAAGAGATAGGAAAAAGCTATGTAGAGTTGACACGTAAAAAGCCTACTTACGTCTATAATGGTAAGGAAATGTCTGAGGATGATTTGCGCTCTGTTTTGTTGGATAAGGTAGGTATAGACAACGCAAATATTCTTGATGATTTCTTGTATAATCTTGAAAAATATGGTGTATCAGAAGCTAAAAGCATATTGCGAAAAGGTGATTACGCTTATTTTAAAGACCTTCTTAAAGGTACTTATGGTAGTGTAAGGAGTGGTTATCAGAACAAAGTAGATGCAGCAGAACTCATACTTGCTCCTAGAAATATCCGTGTTAAAAAGTATAAGGGAAATCTATATGAGGTGGATATACCTGAGGATAATGGCAGCAACTATCTGGATTGGGATAAGCCTTTGAGTAAAAAGCAGCAGGATTCCATTCGTGAAGGGTTGGAGCATCTTGGCGTAGGTATCAAGACGTTAGAAAGCAAAGGTCAGTCTTTAGAGAGAACTGGCGAAAATATTTACAATAGTACTCTGTATATTGGGTTAACTGGAACAGAGTATGATTTGCCTGAAAGAACTAAAGGAATAAGCAAGTTCCTATCTTTTGTTGGCTTTACTGGTATAAAGTACAAGGCTGGACGTAACTTCGGTGGTGCTAAAAAGGGCGATACCAACTATGTTATCTTCAAGCCTGAGGATATGAAAATTACTCAGCACACCAAGTTCTCATTGAAGTCTAAACCAGTTCGCTTTGAAACTGGCAAGAAACTCAGCGATGAGGAGAAGAAGGAAGTTCTTTCTACATTGAAGGATGCCTATAAGGTGAATGGTGTTCCTTATCACATAGAAGAGACTGCTGGCGGCAAGGAGAAGAGAGTATATGAGCCAACTGCTGATAGCTATGTAGTGAGCGATATTACAAATCGTCCACTAAGATACTATATCACTTTGCCTGATGGTCGTGTGGCTCATCCAACTGAGGTCTATCCTAATATCTCGGACAATGAGGTGAAGTCTTCGGCTACCAAGCAGGGCTTGCTTGATGATGAGGCTGACCATATTGTTAGTGCTGCCATTGGTAACATGAAGGGTATTGCCGACAATGCCAAGGTGTTAGAGGTGCTGACCGAAATGCAGAATCTCCCACATGAGACACATGATGTCGGTTATGGTATGAACAATGCCCAGTCGTACAACTACAAGACTGGCATCTTTACTTCTGATGCTGCCCAAGCTATTGACTACGTGGTTAGAAGAATGAGAAGAAAGGAAGATGTTCCTGTCGAGATTCCTGCTGCTTTGAAGAAGGCGGTGGATGATAGCTATGGTATGGTTGATAACCTCATTGACGGCATGAGCAACACTAAAGTTGGGGCTGCTGAAATCAAGCCAGTTGGTGTTGGTGCTTTTGGAAATATATACAATCAGTTCCGTGGTAAAGCTAAAGCTGCTATAGAGTTCTTGAAGAAGGTTCGTGGTGGAGAAGCTGTTGGTGCTCTTCATCACAAGGACATTGGTGATATTGATTTGGTTTGGGGCAAAGAAGGAACTGGACATAGTGATGGCTATGGTCTTTCTAAACTTGTGAAGTATCATCCTGAGGTTCTTGATAATTTGCAGGAGATTCTGAATGATATGCGTGTAGTTTCAAGCAGTAAGAATCGTGTAAACTTGGAAAGTGAAACCCATAAGGCTGGTGTTCGTCTTACTTGGGATGGAGAAAGAAAATCTTGGTTGTTGACTGCATTTAAAAAGGAAACTTCGGCAAGCGACAAGAGGACAGACACTGCCGCTACTTCGTTGGAAGGTGGCACCGCTCTCTCCCAAACCGAAGGTTCTGCTGCAAAGATAGATAATTCTTCTGAAACTGCCAAGGAAAATGGCGAAAAGTTTTCATTGAAGGACGAAAAAACTATGTTTGGTATGCATAACATCAGCGTTGACAAGTTAAGAAAGGCTATCAAGCAGGGCGGTTTTGCTGCTCCTTCTATGGGTGTTGTTGACTCCAAGAACGGAATATACTCTGATTATGGAGAGATTACCCTGATTCCTAAGGCTGAGAAGCTGGCTAAGAGAACAGGCAAGAATGCTGGAACCTTCACGGCTGATGCTTGGACACCTACCTATCCTCAGGTGGAGAGAATCATGAATAAGCAGGGCGAGAAGGCTTTCAATACCGACATGAACGTGAAACTTGGTGATGTTGATAATGGTATCTATTCCAATGTAAGAGAAAGCTGGAAGGGATATTTGTCAAGTGGCGATGTTCGTGACGGATTGTACTGGCACTACTTGTTTGATAATGGCATGAATCCTGAAACTATCTATCAGACTGGCAAGTATGACAACGACATTACCAACGAGGTGATGCGTATCTCAGATAATGGCAACAAAACAGATTATACTGATAAAGAGGTAGCAGAACTGATTCAACTGATGAATAAGGCTACTGGCAAGGATAATGACGTAGATGCTCAACGTGAGAAATTGAAGGCTCGTATCGCAAGTGCAGAAAAGCAGGGTAATCATTTGCTTATTGCTTTGAAGAAGAAACGTCTTGAAGAACTTGAAGGCGTGGAGAACTTCTATGTCGCTGCTGATTTCGTGAATGATGTGGTTCGCAATAACAGAAAGAATGGAAAGGTAGATGTTCACGACACGATGGGGACTGCAAAGAAGAAGGTGGAGGATAATAAGAAGTTATCTGATGATTTCCCATCTTGGCTGGATAAGAAGACAGAGGAATATGGTGTTGAGGAAATGCTTTATAATGGCACTACACCTAGCGGTAAGCCTAAGTATATCCCTAATACTATAGAAAATGCTGTGAAGCTCATGAAGAAACAGGGTGTGGCTGGCGGCTATACTGCCTTCGGCTCAGAACTTGGTGTGTTCATAGCAAAGAACTCTCCTGAGGTTAATACGCTTGCTGCCATGAAGAATGCCAAGGATAAGTTGATTCCTTTTGGCGATGAGAGACATAATCAGATAAAAGACAAGATTACCAAGGAGTTCTTGGAATTGTCTGATGAAATCCGTGTTGGCTCTAATAACAGATATGCGTTTGATGATAGCGGTGTTTCTCGTATGGTTGAACTTACTGACCATAAGGGAAATGAAAAGGAGTATTTGAAGAAGGCTTATAATATTGAGGTATCTGATGAGTGGATGGATAGATACAATAAGTTGCTTGATACAATCAAGAAAGACTATAAGGTGTTCTATTTTGAAACCAAGTTTATGAGACCTTACGGACTTGATGAGTTTGAGAAGGCTATCGTTCCTAGCGATACTCCAAGTGATGTTATAGATGCCTTGAAGAAGGCTGGCATTGATGTGAGCAGTTATGAGCGTGGAAATGCTGAGGATAGACAGAAGGTTACTATGGATGCTATCAATAGTAGCGACAATATCCGTTTCTCTCTCGCTGGCGAGCGTGGTGCGGCTGCTGCTGACAAGGCAGAGGAGCGTACTTTCCGTATGGATAACCTCTCTGTGGCAAAGGATATGGAGAAGAACAAAAAGAAGGCTAAGGCTATCAAGGCAGCTACTGGCTGGGAGCGTGGTGCTGATGGCAAGTGGAGATACGAAATGCCTGATGTTGTTCTCCGTGACCCGAAGGAATGGGTGAACAAGAAGACTATGACTCTCTCTGATATTGTAGAGAAACCAAACGATTTGTTCAAGGAATACCCTGAGTTGTTTGATGCTTATCCAAAATTGAAAGATGTGAAGATTCAGAAGGGAAGAGCAAAGATGGGTGGTTCTTATTATGATAATACCATTACTTTGAATCTTGGAGGTATTCGTGAGGCAATAAAATATGACTTGGATATACATTATAAAATAGCAACTCGTCTTCTGAAAAGAACATTGGTTCACGAAGTTCAACACTATATCCAGCATGAAGAGGGTTTTGCTAATGGTGGAAGCGAACAATTTGTGAGAGATGCAATTAAGGATGAATTTGAGAAAGTGATTAAACAGATAAGGGGTTTGAGGGCAGAAGGAAAGGAAGACGAAGCCAAGGCTCTTGCAGAGCGAAATAAAGCTCTTTATAATGCTTACGCAAACGAAAAGGATTCCTACAAAAACTACAAGTCTCTGTCTGGTGAGGTAGAAGCTCGAAACGTATCTGCCCGATTGAACATGACTCCTGAGGAGAGAAGAAAAACTCTCGCTGAATCTACTGAGGACGTGGCTCGCAAAGACCAGATTTTCTTGGGTGTGGGTGATGTGTCCTTCTCCCTCCGTGATATGGCTGACGGAAAGGAGAGTGGGGCGGCAGATATGGCTGAGGATTTGAAGAGTCTGAACACTCCTGATGAGGTGGATGATGCTATCAAGACTGCTATTGAGGATATGCCGAGCGGCTGGAAGATGGCTAACAAGAAGATGATTCATATTGCTCAGGCTCTGGGCGAGAACCGCAAGGCAGAGATTGCTGGCGAGGAACCTAAGTTCTCCCTGAAGGATGGCACTCTCATTAAGGCTGGAACCTACTTTAGCGGTGGCGGTCTTGTTGAGGAAGGCTTGAAGGGTATCATCGACCCAGTGGTGGCAGTAGAGTATGACGAGAAGATAAGCGGTGTTTATCGCAATAACTTCGGGCAGCACATCGTTACTGCTGATGTTCGTGATGTTGACCCTAAGGAGTTAGTGAAGCAGATTGATGGCGAGGTGGAGTACTTCCATGCCAGCCCAGTCTGCAAGAACTACTCTCAGGCGAAGAGTAACCATGCTGAGGTGGAACTTGACAAGGAGACTGCTGCTAGTACTGCCGAGTTCATCAATGCTGTGAAGCCAAAGGTGGTGACCATTGAGAATGTGAAGGGATATAAGGATTCGGAAGCGATGAAGATTATCACGGATGCTCTGGATGCCAACGGCTACACTTGGGATGCAGATGTGTATAACGCTGCTGACTATGGCGGCTACACCAACCGAGAGAGATTGATTGTCCGTGCGGTTCGTGATGGCAAACTCCCTGAAAAGCCAAAGAAGATGGCACACAAGAGTGGATGGTATGAAGCTGTGGCTGATATTATCCCGACCCTGACCGAGAAGAAGAATGGTGTGGCTCCTTGGATGGACGTTCGCTTGAAGGCTGATGGCATTGACTGGAGAAACATTGACAAGCCATTGTATGTGATGGGTAGTGCCTATGCTGACGGAAAGGTTCCACATGCCTTCGCTGATGAACTGCTGCCAACACTCAGAACCAAGAGTGGTGATGTGATTGTTATGCCTGATGGCAAGGTGTATCGTGCTATGGGCAGAGTGCTCGCAAGAGTATCAGGAGTGAGCGATGATTACAAAATGCCATTCTCTGAAAACCTGAGCCATACCATCATCGGAAACGGAATACCTACCCAGTTGACCGAGCATGTGATTGCTCCTCTCCTTACTGGCTATGACCCTAAGTTTAGCATCCGTACCTATCATGGTACTGGTGTTAGCTTTGACAAGTTCGATTTGTCTCATGCTTTTGAGGGTGAGGGAAGTGAGACTTTTGGACATGGTGTTTATGTTACAAACTCTAAGAAAATAGGTGATAATTACGCACAACGTGCAAAAGATAGAAAGGGAAAGTTTGGCTTTGATTATAAGATTGATATGTCTGCCGATGCTGGACAAATGCTTAGCCATTATATCAATAAAAACCAAGATGTAGATAAGGGCTTAGAAAACGCTAGACAAGATTTGAAGTCTGCTTTGGAAATGTTCCCTGATGATGAGACATTGAAAGAGTTGTCTGCTATTTTACAAAAGGATAATAATGAGATAGCTGAGTCTAGCAATGAAGCTTATCGTTATGATGTTGATATACCTGACGATAATGGTGAAAACTACCTTGGATGGAATGAGTCTCAAAACTTCCCATTGGAAAAATGGTACAGACTTTGGGAAATTACCCATCATGGTTTTAGTGATAACGATTATTTCAAAGATGGTGGAGCGAGATATGATAAAGATAGGATAGAGCGTATTATCCAAATGAAACTTGATTCTCCTGAGAATGGTATGCAGAATCTTCCTACATTGAAAGGTGAAGAACTTTATCATGCTTTGGAAGATTTCTTTGACCGTGAAAGACCTTTGCGTGGTGCAAAATTAGCGTCAAGGGCTTTGAGTGAAATAGGTTTTGTCGGTATCAAGTACCCTGCTGGCATGATTCATGGCGGTGCAGTGGAAGGCGATTACAACTACGTGATATTCGATGAGAACAATGCCAATATCGTGGGTAATACCCGATTCTCCTTGCGCTACGACAAGTTTGAACATGACTTGAACCAGTGGAAGAAGGATAATAATCTGCCTAAGGATGCCAAGCGACCTACAATCCCACAACGCAATGCTGGTGAGAGTGCCGTTGATTTCCTGAGAAGAGTGGACGAGTACCGCAAGCAGATGGCTCTGTGGAAGACTGCTCCAACCTACGAGCAGCATCTTCTGAGTGATGATACTGCCCTTGGAGAGTTCAACCGAGAGTTGCAGCATGGTTCTGTTCTGAAACGTATCGCCTTCCAAGATAGTATGCTGGCTATCCGCAAGGCTCAGGAAGCTATCATGAAGGAAGTGGGTGTTGACCGCCTGAACATGGCTGAGGATGCCTATACTGCCGAGAACAGAAGTCATGGCAAGGGAAAGAACGAGTTTGAGGAGTACAACAATGAGTTCTTGCAGCCATTGAGAAAGGCTTATCATCAGATGAAGAAGATACTGGGTGATAGCTATGATAATGTACGTATCTACATGATGGCTAAGCATGGATTGGAGCGTGATGCACAGATGGCTTTCAAGAAGTCTCTGGAAGCTGACTATGAGGACGTGGCTCAGAGAAGTGCAGCATACAAGGCTTACAAGGGCGATATGAACCGTATCATTAATGATAGCGACCTGGAGTTTGGCAGAGTAGACTTCACTACTTGGAGACAGAGAGACAATGCACTAAGGGCGAAATATTCTCCATCTTATATGGACTATCGCTACGACAAGAATGGTATTGCCTGCGATTACTCAGGTTTGCCTGCTCTCTTTGACGGCTCAGACTTTGAGGAAGCTGCCTACAAACTGGTAAAGGATATTGAGGATAAGTATGTAGCCGAGACTCACAACCTCTGGGATGCAACGAATGCGGCTACCAAGAAGATTCTCCGTGATGGCTATAAGGCTGGCATGATGAGCAAAGATACTTATCAGTATGTGCGTGATATGTATAGCCATTATATTCCTCTCCGTGGCTGGGATTGCACTACTGCCGACCAAGTATGGGACTATATTGGTGGTGGAAAGGGTGCGTTCAATCAGACCTTGAAGAAGGCACACGGACGAACCTCTATCGCTGATGACCCTATCGCCTACATCGAGAATATGGCAGAGAGTGGAATCCTGCTGAACAACAAGAACTGGGTGAAACAACACCTGATGCTTTTGGCTCAGAATCATCCAACTTCCCTGCTGACCCTGAGCAAGGCTTGGTATGTGAAGAGTACGGATGCCAACGGCAACGAGGAGTGGATTCCTGCTACACCTCAGATTAGTTCTCAGATGAATAGTAATCAGGTGAAGGCTGCCATTGATGCTTTCGAGAAGAAGATGGAGCTGATGGCGCAGACTGGCGATGCTACTCAGAAGAGAGACGGATTGAACATAGCCTATCCTCAGACTCACAGCGAGGAGAGAGAACATGAGGTAAGAGTGATGAAGGATGGCGAGGAGTATGTTATCTACGTGAATGGTGACCCTCAGTTGGCTCAGGCGATGAACAATACCAGAGCACACCGAGTAAGAGAGATTCAGAGCGGCAAACTTGATAGGGCTGCTGCTTGGTTGGGCAGAAAGATGGCTGCTGCCTATACCAGTCTTTCACCTCTCTTCATCCCTTCCAACTACTTCAGAGACCTGACTATGACGCTGGCATCTACCGCTATTCGTGAGGATGCAAAGTACAACTATCTGCTAAGAAAGAATCTTGCTACCTCTTGGAATCTCGGATTCATGCTGAAAGATTATCAGAACGGCAAGTTGAGAGATAAGGTAAACAACGGAAACGCTACACCAAAGGAACAGATGTTCTATGACTTCATGATGAATGGTGGCGAGACTGGCTTTGTCTCTTCGCTTGATGTGGAAGACTTGAAGAAGAAATTCAAGAATGACTTGAAGGATTTGGATAGATGGAAGACGAACCCAGTAAAGGTAGGGCACACCATCATGGATGGCATTGAGTTCCTGAACAGAGCAATCGAGGATAGTAACCGATTTGCGGTTTACATGACCTCTATTCAGTATGGTCGTTCTATTGATGAGGCTGTGAATGATGCCAAGGACGTGACTCTGAACTTCAACCGCAAGGGTACTGGAGAATATGGCTGGCAGATGATTAGAAATCTCTATCTCTTCATCAACCCAGCGGTACAGAGTTTGCAGACATTGGGTGCGCTTGCTAAGCATCATCATTTCAAGTTTACGGCTGTTACTGCATCGTGGTTGGCGAGTGGTGTGCTGGTTCCTATTGTTAACGTTGCCCTGATGAGTCTGCTGGGCGGTGATGATGATAAGGATAAGTACTGGCAGTTCACCAAGTGGGATAGACGAAACAACTTTATTATGTGGGTTCCTACTACCCATGAGTTCGTGAAGATTCCTCTTGCTCAGGAGTTCCGTGCTTTCTATGGAGTAGGCGATATGATTGCATCCAAGATGATGGGTGGCGAGTTGGCTGAGGAGAGTTGGAGCCAGTATGCAGAAGACTTGCTCGGTCAGGTAGTGGATATGCTTCCGCTTGACCCTACTGGCTATGATGGCAATATTGCTATCAGTCTGATGCCGAATGCTATTCGCCCAGTTTTTGAGTTGGCTTTCAATGTAGACTTTACTGGCAAACCATTATTCAAGGAGACAGAGTATAATAAGTATGACCCGAACTTTACCAAGGCATACGTGGGCACTCCTGATTGGTTGGTACGTGCATCTAGGATGGTTAACTCAATCGGAAACGACTATCCTGATGTGCAGCAGAACAGCATTGATGCTTTCGGTGACCCAAGATACAATCTGAATAACCCTGCTGTGGTTGACCATGTTTTGTCTTCTTACCTCGGTGGTGCTTACACCATGGGCAGTCAGGTGCTCGGTTTGCTTACCAAGTCGCTCAATGACCGGAAGGAAATCAAGGTGGCTGATATTCCATTATTCAGTAAGTTCGTCAGCAATCCTGATGATAGACCGGTTACTAAGAAACAAGGTGATGAGTTCTGGAATATGAAGGAGAACCACGACCGTGCAGCCAATACCCTGAGCAAGTTGAAGAAACAAGCTAAGGTGGATGGCGATTACTCAATGCTGGAGCGGTTCTACGGCTCAGAGGAGTATAAGAAGTACAAGCAGGATGATGTGAAGGTGAAGAAGTATGAGGAAGACAAGAAGAAGGAACGTGCTGAGGATAGTGGGGAGGAGTATAGACCTCACAAGTTGAATGCCGAGGATATATACAAGGCTCATGCTACTCCGAAGGATGATTTCGAGGACTTGAAGCTGAAACAACTCTACACCAAACTGAACGGATTCAAGACTTCCTATGACCTCTTGGTTGATACGGCTCCTAGTCAGAGCGATGGCTACTACAACAACAACAAGGCTGCCATTGATGCCATTGACGAGATTTCCCTTGACAAGCAGGAGATTTCCGAGTTGAAGAAAGGTTTCTTGGATGATGGCAAGGATGCCTACAACGCTGAGGACATGAAGCAGATTCGTGACCTGAGAAAGAAGATTCTTTCCGTGCTGGAGAAGGCTAACAAGGTAGTTGTGGCTAACCAGAAGGCAAAGGCTAAGAAGTAATACATATATGACTATCCCCTGAAAGTGCTATGCTTTCGGGGGATAATTGCTTTCAATCTGAAACTTTTTACCCCTTTTTCTTGTGTGAATCTATCAATCTGTAAGTATTTACAAAGTTTAACTTTTAAAGTTGTGTATAAATGTAGCTATTTCCTAATTTATTATTATATTTGCCACCTCTAAGATTTTTTATTAAATAAGTAAAAGAACCTCAATCATATAAACTTTTAGAAAACAATGGCTTATGAGAAAAGAAGAAGACGAAGACCAACGGGTCAGGAATTTGTTTAGAGAGATAACTAAGTTACTCCCTGAACGCAGCAAGATTAAGACGGACTTGCTTTATTTCAAGTATGCGCCTATATTGGTCATGCTTTTCAGATGGTATAGTGTATCTCAGTTCTACGACAGCAAGATGGAGATAACGCTGTGGTATGAAGAGAACGAGGAACCTATCTGGTTCTTCTACTTCATCACTTACATTCTTTACCCGATTTCTCTTTGGAAAGGTCAGGTACTGCACAGATTGTGCGTGGAGTGGAGAATACCGCTCTTATATGCAGCAGGAGTCAACGTAATACACATCATGTTCGGCTCTATCGTTATCACAAACAATATGTACTATTGTGATATGTTCCTGATTACAATCATTTTAATTTTATATGCTTATGTCGCAATTAGTAAATTACAGCATCATCGAAGCTGGACTTCGTGCTCTCGCAGATAAGGCACATGAATCAGCAGTTGCCCAAGCAGAGGGCAAGCCTATCCCTTGCGGTCTGTCTGAAGGAGATATGGAACTTGTGGCACTTCTTACTGCCATGATGAATGGATACACAAGCCAACAAGGGATGGTGCGCTCACGAAATGGGCAAGTCTATCTCATCCTTCGAGAAGTATGTTCACGATGGCAAGATACCCGAAGGCATCCATGACCAGTTCGGGCATGAAAAGAAGTGGAATAAGTCGCTCATCCGATACTTTGCCAACAAGAAGGCTTTCTTCCGCAAGCTATCACGAAAGTATGGAATAAACCTCTAGAAGTAGCTACACATTTTATATATATAGGAGAGACCCAATCGCCCCTCCTGTATATTTATGACCTTTTACGTAATCATAAATCTTTGCTCATCAAGCACTTATATAATATTTTGCGAGTTTATCTATATCTATCCATATTATTCGTAACTTTGTGCTCGTAACGTTACGTAGTATTAATCAATTAATGTTTAACAAAAGATTCAGGATAATATGGAAAACCCGTTGGCGGAATTAATTTAGCGCATACTTAACCCTGCCAATCGGTCTGTT
>OGPM01000240.1_pt1 | contig 58315 bp, 53 predicted proteins | sample 1552961 | NCBI WGS metagenome assembly OGPM01 (sample SAMEA2580304, study PRJEB22360) | human gut metagenome | biome: human gut; feature: human-associated habitat; material: faeces | place: Denmark | collected 2008/2010
AGTATGAGCTGATTGATAAGCAGTTTGACTGTATGGCAAAATATCTTTCATGGGATATGCTTTTCAAAAAATCATATTACGCAACAGCCAGAGATGAACTTGAAAAAAACAAGGATTCCATGAACGAACTTGAGAGGATCGGAAAAAATTTAGTAATGACGTAAGCTCTTGCAGTAATCGTATTCTATTTGTAATCTTTGTTTTTGAGCAACGTACCTACAAACGGTATCGTAGCAAATTCCTGCGGGTTACTTCTGATAATGTAATCGATATAATTTCCCACAATCAACGCGTATGCATAGTAGCCCATCGGGTTCGGATGAAAGCCCAACCCGAACGATTTACGCATTTCTGCATCGTATACGGGCGCATGCGCAGTCATATCCAGCAAGTAAGTAAACTCAAACATATCGCACAATTTGGCGAGTTCGCTTGCGATATAACGGATATCGTTATCACACGCTTCACCGCGCAATTGAGGAGTTACAACAAAAATACGCGCGTTAGGCTCTATTGTTTTAAGTTTGGAAACGATTTTGCCCATATTACCGAAAAACGTATCGCCATTATCCTGCGGACAATCAGCGTTGACGTCCTTGACACTTCCCAGAGGATGCCCGAACACAAACGAATCGTTGTTGCCTAACGCAATAATATACGCTTGATTCCATTGCCAAAATCCGTTTTCGTCCGCCCAACTTTGAACATACTCGCGCGCGGTCATTCCGCCGCGGGAATAATTGTTGTATTTTGTTCCAGTAATGCGCTCTAAAACGGCAGGCCACGAGTACTCGTACATATCGGTATAAACTATATTTCCGTTTTCATCGTGACTTTCAAACTCGCCCGATGCCAAAGAATCCCCTATAACACCTATTTGCTTAAAAACGCCCGCAAAACCGCACGTTTCCTTAATAATATCTAACGGCTGTTCGCTTGCGCCGATTTCAAATCGTTTTTTATTCATTTTATTCACCGTCCTGTTGTTCTTCTTTAACCTTTTTAGGCTTATCCCATTCCGTACCGGTTACAGTTTTAAGATCAAGTCCGCGAGTTTCGCCGACAAACAGCCACATTATTACAATTGCACCTACAAGCCCCGGAACCGTCAAGCCCAAATACATATAGCCGAACATGCGTTCAGGAATGATAGGCAGCAGTATCATAGTAATAACTGTTGCAAGTCCGCCCATAACTCCGTTAAGCAACGTATTGATTACCGTAACCGACGAACGCAGGTTTGTAGGAGTCGATTCGGAAAACATAATTCCGCCGATGGTATCGCCTGCGCCCCAGTAACTGCCCATAAATCCGCCGATAGCAAAACCCGTCAAATACGGAGTCCACTTGAACATACCGCTAAAGATAAACAGCAAATAACACGTCAACGCCGAACAAGACATTGCGACTATAGTTACTTTACGTCCGAATTTATCCGACACAAAACCGGAAATCAATGTAAACAGCGCGTTGCCGACGGGATACAGAAACAAAGCAAGAGTTATTTCTTCTTCCGTCATCAGCGCCGACTTTGCCATGACCGTACTGTACGTTGCCGTACCTAACGAAGCGAGATAAAAGCAGCAACAAGCAATAATCAAAAAGCGCAATTGTCTGTGTCTGAATGCGAATTTTACAGCGGTCAGAATTCCGCCGTGTGCGTTTTGTTCGCGTCCTTCCTTGCTGCGTTGTTCACGTTCTTCTATAGGCGTTTTTAAATACTCTATTCTTTTAGTCAAAAATGCGTTTGTTTCCCTAGCAAAAAGCAGCGCGAATAACGACATTACAAAACCGATAATTGCCGGCACCAAATATACTACGTGCCAACGCTCGCTTACGTTTTGCATGAGTGTAGCCCTAAGCAACGGAACAAGTAACGTGCCCAGTATCGCCACCGCTTTTACGATTGCGTAGTTACGGGCGCGAGACTTTTTGTCGGAGCATTCCAGTATGTACACGCATTGCATATCGTGCGAGACCATAAAACTCATCAACGTGCCGCCTATCATGTAAACGTAGATATCTTTGGATAAATACACAAGGAACAGCCCTAAGCCCATACATAACGTGTTAATAACCAAAAACGGCTTACGCCCGAATTTGTCCGCAAGGGGACGATAGAAAATAATAAGCAGTGTTACCGGATAGGAAATAAAACCTATGGCGGAAAAGAGCGATAATCCCGCGCCGTATTCCATACCCATATTTTTTACGAAGAATTCTGTAACTATATTCGCCTGAAACTGAATGGATATAGTAGACGCGATTTCGTCCGTTATGTAGATGAGCGACAAAATCATAAACAAGTAAATCAAATAAAACTTGTTGCTTCTTGCGCCCAACTGCTTTTCGCGGCGAATAAGTTCCTTGGCTTCGCGCGCCTGTAATCGTTCAACGTTTTTTGCCATTTTGAGTTTTCTCCTTTTGAAAATTGTAAACAAGGAAATTCTTGGTCATCTCGTCGGTAATGCCGTAGCGCTCCGCCAAATTGTGTATGCTACGTATAAGGTCTTGATACTCGATAGGCTTGTAAAAATTCATAATTGTTCATAGTAGTTATACACCACACCACTATTATGTTACAAATCTCTGCGTTGTCAATATAATTTCTGAAAAATATGGTATTAAATTTACTTTTTGCGTCAATACGGGCTGTCGTCAAAGTACAGTTCGTCGTACAAATCATCGTCTTGCCTATCGGAACTTTCTTGCTGCTGTCGGTTGGTATTCTTTATTAGAGAATAACTTTCGTCGCGTTTTGCTCCGTATTGTAACTTTGTACATCAAAATTTTTAATTTGAAAACGTCGGAACTTTCATAGTACTACGACGGAAGACGGGTATATATAAAACAAGAGCTGGAAGCTCCAATTTAGCGCTTCCAGCTCAATCATTATCATAGAAGATTATTATTTACAGACTTTTCTTCATAGTCTCAAATTTAAATCACGATGGAATTTACTCTTGCACTGGAATTTACTTTTTCAAGTCAGCCACGCAGAATAATTGCTTATATCACGTCCACTTTCAAGCTTAATAGTGTTCTTAAAGTGCTCATCCCATCATCAGATGACTTATTTTTATCCCTAGTCAGATCAGCATACCATAATACAATACTTATAAAATACATTCAGCATTATAATTTCATTGCACCGCAAGTTATTCTATTACCACTTTTCCCTTTTTTCAAAGTTGTTAATCTCTTTAGCCAAAAATTTTAAATCTTTAAAATCATCCCTAATTTTATTTAACTGATCTTCTGAACATCGTAGCCAATTAATACTTCTCCATTCGTCCATACAATTTTCAATAGTCTCAATTGCATTTTGTAAATCATCATTTGTCATCGTATTATCTTGAACATCATCAACCAGTCTATATTTTCCTCGACCTTCTGATTTTATCCTTGAATCCCTTTTTTTTAGATAGTATACAACCCCTCTAATTTTTCCTACTTCATCCTCCTTAAGAATTCCATCATCTACACATTTTTTTCTAATTTCCTCAGTATAATGCACTTTTCCGTCACTCAACACACTATAAATACGTTTCTTTATTTCTTCACTAATTGCCATCAGAAATATTACCTCCGTTTCTTTCAACTAATTCCAAGTCATTTCTATCCAATAATTCTTGTTGAATATTAAATATCATTGCAATTTGTGATAGTACAAAACACGTTGGATTTTTAACTTTAGCTCTTTCATAATTATGTAATTGTTTTCTTGAAATGCCAATTTTCTCTGCTAGAATAAGCTGTGTGATATCATTCTTTTTTCGTAAATATACAATATTTTTTCCTAAGACTTTAGTATTCATTCTCTAACTATCCTTTCACTAATATTTATGACAATTATAACATAAAGTCATAAGCATTAGTGTGTAATAGATTTCACATCATCAATTTTCGTATAAACAAGTCACATCTCACAAGATTTCAAAAATCATCATGTCAACACAAAACGTATTATTCATCATTAACACATTATTTTTGACCATAAATCTTTACTTTTCCACGTTTAAACGTAAATGCCTCATAGCCGGTATATAGAATGTTTTCTCATATAGTTTTCCATTTCTTGTACCTCTGGTCCAAGTTTTATTATATATATTTCACAAACTTAATTCTTTTTTCTCCAATCCATATGATTTACAAATATAACGATATGTTTTCTTAATTGCAATAATTACATCATCTATTCAGTCGCATCTATACCATGCTTTTTGACTAATACTCTCTTTTGGCTGACCCATTTACCAAGAATAAATCCAGATGGAGTGACATACTTTGCCTTAATATCCAGATTACCATATGTATCATGATATAATTTGAGTTCCTCATAGCCTGTTCAAAATATCAATAATTTGATTTTCAAGCTCTGGATAAACAAATGCTCTGTTGATACCACACCTGCTAAGCTCTTGTAATATACTCCTTTTGCATTCACTAGGTATAATCAATCTTTCCTGAATACAATTATTTTCCTCTAACGGATTAAATATTTTCGTGTATTCACCATGATATGTATATAATACAAAGTACCCGTCTTGATTACGTATTCTTTCATTTTTAAGTTCAACACTTAACCCCAATGTATTACTTGAATTAATAAGTGGCGAAAGATTTTCCTGGTTAATAGAAATAAACATATTATTAAAATCAGGAAATACATCCTTCAATAACCCCTCTACCGGTATCTGTTTCTCCCAAAATACGGGAAAAGAGCAAACCATTACAACGCCATCTTTATCTAGCTGAGTGTTGTCATCACACGCAAAATATAATGCTATTAACGGATTTCCCGTAAAATCCAACAATCTTGTTGGCGCACCAAAATGTTGCATTTTAACTAATTTTTCAAATGCAGATAACACCTCAAACTCAATTGGACATCTACGAATAATTTCGTTGATTATAGTTTTTTCATTATTAAACCACTTAGCATTTCTAAACAGCTTTGGAAGACAGTTCCATTCTTTATTTGCATGTCCACGATATAAAATTCTATCAAAATTCGAGAATTGAGTGTACTCTTTTTTGCTACATAAATTAATATAATCAACAAACTCTGATAACGTTTTCACCTTATGTTCTACTATTTCCATAATTATTCTCCAGTGTCTTACTGTAAAACTTTTACCTATAGCATGATTTGAGGGTAAAAAAACACCTCATAAATAGCACTTGTAACCGATGCCGTCATAATTGTTCCTAATAGATCATCACTCATTTATGCTTGTCTCCTCAATTTCAAATATAAGTTGATTCCAATAATTCAAATTCTTATATGCACCCACCCATCGTAAGAATTACTTTGGTATGCTCATACCCTTTATTTTTACTACTGCATTCCATCACTATGTAATAATTATCGTCATCTTCTGCCTTAACAACAACACCTTGAGAATACTCCGTTTTCCAAAGAGGACCAATCCCATAAAATGGGGCAACAATCTCGTTCGTTGGATTAGGCATTTCATAACTAAAATTATTCTTATACAACCAGGAATGATAATTCTTTAATGCAGGTGGTGTCCCTATATTCTGAAAAGAGCTCATTATCGCTAACTGAAACGAAAGTTCTTCTTCCAGATTAATTACATATTCTTCTGTGGGATCTAACTGATAATCTTTTCCAGCAAAGTCCATCTTCTGCTCAAAAGTATTCAATGATATTTTTTTCATCTCAAATTTCCTTCCCATTTGGTCTAGTCCTTGAATAAGGATGTGGTTGCGATACAAACTTATCAATCTTTAAAAATGATTCTCCCAATTCATTCAGGCTTAAAGTAAACATATACTCTGCCACTTCTCCTACATGATCTATGTATCGCATAGAATCAAGTGACTCACGAAATTCTTCAAATGAATCACCGACTACAACCCACTCATCATCTTCTTTATCGTAATAGCAATTAAGTTCTCTCCACAAAGCCTCATCCGTTTCCTCATAAAAATCTTTATCTACAGAAAAATTTGCCCATGGAAACAATCTCGGAAATACATCTGTATATAAAGTATATGGAAACCAATATGGATATGAATATGTCTTTATGGTATTACCATCATCTACAATCAGTTCTGTTTTTCCTCTACCGCTACATTTATTAACCCATTCCTTAGAATGCAGTTTAACTATTCCTCCAGCTTTAATTATCTGCATAAATTTCTTTTGAGAAAGCAAAAAATTGTAGTTGGTCATATGCTCAGGAAGATTTGTAAAGGTAAGTAAAAGCGTGTTAGACATCTCATTCAGAAACTCTTGATTAACAGGTACATGGACATAGTATCCTTTTCCCGTTCCGCCACATGTTTTTTTGATAGTCTTCGCAGTAAGCTTTTGCCAAATGCACATATCGTTCTTAGGATTATAGAGCACAACAATGCATGGCAATGTATTTGTAGTCCAGTAATTATACTGTCTATCATCTATATCGCGAAATACAATATAGTCCCCTTTATTTTCCTCAAAATAGCTTTCACCACTTTTGATTTGCAATGCTAAAAGCTGCTGAACTTTTCCATCTTTATCAGTACGTTCCATATGTGCATCAATACCAATATCATCAATAGGTTGCTCTCTAAACATCCACCCCATCTTTGCAGCTCTTAATGAACAATATGAAACTCCAATTCGTTCTGTAGTATTTGCCATTTTACCACCATTCCAATTTTCCTTGCAACATTAACTCTTCAAAAATAAGCTCAACCTGCACTTTGTGCAAATCAAGTGATTCCTCATTGTTTCTATTTTTTCCTGCTGTTTCTGCATAAAGTTTATCCTCGAATATATAAATTTCCGTATTTATAAAAAATGGACACTACCCTTCACCCGAACAGTAGTGTCCTAATGTAAAAGAATATATAGTCTTCTAAAACTATAGTACTCTTTCTATATAAAATTTACAAGTAAAACTATGCCAATTGTTGTTTCTGATATTCGAACCAGTACAATGAATTCAATAAAGTCTTTGTCTTTGCAACAATATTGCCGGTAAATATGCTCTGGCCATATAGTTAAGCGGAGAATACGAGAATCCATCATTTCGATTTTTCTCATTTGATACATAAAATTTCACATTATCGAAGAATGAACTATATTTCATTACATTACATTGTCAATATCATTCGGTCTGATAATATAATTTTTGAATTTTTTAAATACTGTTTCATCAATGTCCGAAGCACCTATTACAGCCGGAACTCCTGTCTCTAAAGCCATAGCAATAGTACTACATGGCTCAAAATAATCTGACACATCACGAACCATTAATTGTGCTTCAAACTCCGGAGACTGTAATTTCACATTATCAGCCACTTCCAGATATGCAATAACGCTTTCCAAATAATCATTTTTATAATGAGTCATTTCTTCAAGCATTCTGGTAATTGACAAATGAGTCACATACACATAGTCAAAATTTAATAAATAATCCAATTTTTCGGATATCGCAAGTAAATACAAGCCCCATGCATCAATAGCTATTGTTCTTTGTATCTTAGTTTCTAAACGTTTTACAATATCCGCTGCTGAAACATGCCATCTTTCCTGATTATAATGTTGTAATGCAACGTTCGCATTTTTACAATTCATACCATTCCATTCCGATTCCATATGTGGTGGAAGTCTGCGTTGCCAAATCAAGAATTGTGCTCCTTCTCTTGTCAGATAGGGTATCTTTCCAAATATTCCAAAATAAGGATTGTCCTTGCTAAAATGTTCCCATGCATGTTTACTATCCAGATTACACATATATACAATCAATAAAATACGATGAAATTCTTCCTTCGGAATCAGCCCCTGCTCTACAAATACTCTACGCTCCTCCTCAAATTGTTCCGGATTGTTAAAACAATTTGTATAAAACATCAATTCGTGTTCACAAAAAGTCTTGATATTCTCATCCTTCATATCAGCCTTATGCTCTAGATAAAAACGCAGTGCATATTTAATATCTCTTGCGTAATTCAGAATATACATGATATATGCTCTATAACTATACTCCGGTTCTGATTCCACATATTCCATATGATTGCAAAACAAATCTTCAAACAATGCATCAGCTTTATCTAACATCATATTTCGCTTATAAAACTGAAGCAGCTCCTGCCATGTAATAAAAGACGGAGTTCTCTCATAACTTTCTATAAATTTTTTCTCAGCAACTTCAATGCTATGTGTATTTTCATATAAAAAGTTTTCAAATGTCATGATCATTTTTTGATCGCCATTTTCTCTTATAAACGCTATATGCATATTCATCTTTGTGGCAACATTCCATCCAAAATTCTTCCTGCCATGCCCATATAGATTTAACAGTAAAGATACTACTGATATTCTCTCTCTTTCATCTATTTTAGGTAAATTTGTTTCAGTATTCTCAATAACACCATATAGCTCTCCCTCCAGTTCAGGCGGACATCCCTGCCCAAGGCGTAATAGCATACCAAGTGTGTCGAGTATCCTACTTTCATCTGCAAGTGTACTAAATAGAATTCGGTCCTCTTCCTCAAGATAAGGAAACTGTGTTAAATCAATGTTTCCTGACTGGCATACTATCATTGCATATTTTTTCTCAAAATCTCGCCTTTCCTTGTTATCATTCATTACTAAATTGCTCATCAGATAAGGATAAATCGTTAATATTCTATAATTATCCTGTTGGAAATAAAAAGTATTAAAAATCACTCCACCTTCACGCTTCATCATTACCGAGCGATATAGTTCATCGGCTTTATCCCACAAAATCAAGAAACATTCTCTCGCCTTGTACAAGGCTGCACGGTCAATCTTCATCATATCTACCGTATTATCTTCCCTTAAGGCATTTTCTATTGAAAAAAAGTAATATGCACATCCTAATGTCTCCAATACCGCATGATCCATTCCCAAGCGATATGCTCTATTCAAGCATCTTATTGATTTCGTATACTCATGATAGTGTTCGCCATAGGTATATCCAAGCATCTGATATATCAAAGTCTTCATATCTGCATCTTTACATTCAATAATCAAACTCTCTCTTTCATCTAAAAATATCCCTATTGTTTCGTCTACAGGTGCATTTTCCACGTATGCCTTGCAAAGGCTCAAATATACTCTTGCAAGTATATGCACCTCATCAGTTTCATTACTATCTTCTAGAAGTTTCTTTGCATATGTTGCTGTCTCCTTGAAATTCCTGTTACCAAAATTTAACGTAAGCCATCTAATAGGATCATGTTCTTCCAGATAACCATGTCCCCTCATATTTTCTTCCAATGTGTAATACTCGTCCAAAAGTAGGCAGCCTTCATAACAATATAGTAAAATCTTCATATGACGAATGATATTTTCTCTACTACAGTACGAAAAGCGCGCATCGTTCATACTTTCTTTTGCCAGATCAATAGCCTTTTGAAACTTCACATCATCAATATATGTTCTGACTTTCTCCGTCTGCGCCACCAGCCACTCATCATAAATATTTTTTACCGTAACTACATTTCTCTGTATATGGACTGCTACTTCTTTTTCCGGAGCAACATCATCCTCCGGGATTCCCCAAATATGCTTCTCCATGTAAATTTCGAAATGATTTTTCATAATACTAATAACCGCATTCATTGTCACCACTTTTACTTTTCCACGATAAACACGATCTCCAAATCCGCAGGAAAGCATCCCTAAAATACTCTTTTGACTATTTGAAGCACTCCAAACCGGTGAGCCAGAGAAACCTTCCAGTTCCTCAACTCTATTCCCTTGATCTAAAAATGTATCCTCTATCCTGCACAGAATCATTTCTTTGTCGGAGATATTATGAAGGACAGTACCTTTCGCACAATCCAAATACTCCAGCATCTCCATCCCCTCTACTCCTGCTCCCGGAAATCCTTGTATGAAAATTTTATCACTTTGATGTGCTTCTCCTATAATGTAGTCCGCAGCATCCAAAGTATTTTCACAGTCCACATCCAGACATATGACTGCTACATCTACAGAATGCTCTTTTGTTTCATCTTCCCTTTGAGTAACTGAATCAATAGGGGAATAGACAACTTTCTGTCGCTCAGCCTCCACCTTTACGATCCTGTAATTTTCATTTTTCCTATCTACCGGGACAAAATAATAAATTTGATACGGTTCAACCAGATCATCAAGCACATGTGCACAAGTAAAAATAAACAATCTTTCTCCATCTCCCGGATAATACAGCACTCCGCTTCCGGATGAATTTCCCCTGGTATCTGTAATATATACCGAATACTCCTGAGCTTCTAGTTTAAGTTGATCTAGATTTATAGTTTCTCTGCTCTCCATACATATTCTCCCTTCTCATACTGTACATGCTTACAAACATCCATAGGCTCATCCTTTGACATCTTCTTCCACCAGTCTGCAGCCCCATAAATACAGATGTTTCCATACCACTTCAACAATTTTGCAATTGTCTGTTTATCCGGATGCATCACACCATCTGTACAAATCATATAATTATTGCATTTTATCTTTTCTCCCCACTCTTCAGATATATTTCTTACAGATCCATGGTGTGCAAGTTTAACCAGATCATATCCATCTTCTGCAACCTGCAATATATCTTCTGCCCATGCATCCCCTGTAAATAGCATCTTTGCCCCAAGATATTCCAACTCCATTATAACACTCGCCCTATTATTTCTGCTTGGATCTTGTTTTTTTATAGGCATGTCCATCAATTCAGAAAAAGAATATCCGTAATCTGATTTTCGACTAAGCAAAACATCGGCCTGTCTACTCCTAAACAACTCCTGTAACGCAGTATCATTCGGCCACAAAATACGGAATATTGCGCCATCCAATTCATAAACATTACCTTTGGTTACGGATTTAACGGATATACTTTGATTTTGCAATCTTGTAAATAATTCGTCGTTTTGTCTGACAGACAACAAAACATTCCTATTAATATAATTACCATGATTCATCCATACTTCTTTTATAGGAAGATGTACTCCACTTCTCAGATTGTATAATAATCCACCTAAATGATCATTATCAACATGCGAAATAACTGCCACATCTATGCATTCTCCCATTGATTCCAGTTCCCTAGCAATATCAGCATACTTCGTTCCAAAACTTACGACACCACTGTCAATGATAATATTGTGATAATTACCTGATATGCCTTTATACCTGATTCTGATACAATCACCTTTACCGGCATTATAGTTAAAAACACTAATCATTCCCATATTCACAACCTTCTTAATTTAAAATCCACTATAGTCTTTTTGTAACAAATAGAAAAAGAGAAAGAACAGCCTCTCCTACAGTTCGTTCTTTCTCCTCCGTCTGCTCGGTGAATACTTCTCGGATCTTTATACAATGTTTTTCTTTGAAAAGCATACTGCAAATAATATATCCCAAATTATTTCTATGGAAATATTATTCATAAACTCTTTTGTCAAATAAGATATCATAATTCCTAACAGCATTATTACTACCGCTAATAGGAAAACCCATTGTTTAAACTTATTGTTTCTATCTTTTATATATACGATTCAACTCATCCTTTGACACCATAAAAACCTCCAACTAAAATAATCCGCTACACTTATAGCTAGTATAGCGGATTACAGAACAATAACTCTTATAGTATCATCAATTTTTGCAGTCACAAAAACTGCTGTTTCACCGCATCAATATCAACTATCAATCCTTTTCATACTTTTTTCTAAGATATTCATTAATATTCATCGCAGGTAATAAAATTGGTGCCACATTCGCATTTACGGTATACGTAGAAACAATTGCTCTTAAATATGGAAATAAAATTGCAATTGCATTCTTCTCAAAAAACTTTATATCACTTTGTGCATTCTCCACACCAAAGTATCCTTTTAATATTACTTCCATTTCAAAAGGATAATCATTCTCTTCAGCGTTTTGAAAAATAGTTGTACCTAATTCTATTTCCATCTTGTCATCTTTAATTATAGTATTTGTATCAAATTCGAATGGTAGTTCTATTTCCTCATTTTTGTTTATATATTTCTCGTTCGTTTCAAAGACAATTTTTTTAACAATATATCTTTCAAATTTTAATATACTTCTATTTTCACTCATTAAGCTGCATCTCCATAAAATTCTCTGTACTCTATTTCCTGTGCATTAGGGCTTATAACCTTCTCCTTTATCATTAAGGCAGGCTCTATGTCATCTTCTCCATATAGCCATTTTTCAAATTCATCACCATTTGCAGATGTAGCCGAAGCAATAATTGGTTCTCTTTCCTTAATTTCCTTAATAATTTCACTTGCAAATCTAATTGCCATAATTATCACCTCTCTAAAAAAACTCATTCAACGCAGGTTTATAAAAATTATTATCAAGCAAATATTTATACTCAATATTCTCTACAATCATTTCATGCTCACGCCTAACATAAAATCCGTTATTTCTATAAATATTATTCGGTTTATTCTTAAAAGTACTTCTAAACCCAGCAAAAATATTATTTATTGGATACTCTTTGCTAATAACATATCCGTCATTCTTAGCAAATCTTTCTGCTATATCAACACTCGTCGACCAACATTCAAGACCAGAAAAAAGATATTCCTGTAATTTTCCCGAATGCCTTACTCCTCTATACAAGGTTATCGCCAATTCATCTTTTTTCATTACTTTTTCAATATACTTTTTTAATGTAAAATATGTTACAGCTTTTTGCTTCAAATAGCATTTCATATTCAACAACTGCTGTTCTTCTGTCAACAAACTTGCCAACTCTAGCATATATTGTTCTTCTTCTGAATTATATGTCAATACATTATTTGTTAATCCTAGCGACATCGCAGCAAATTTTAATTGCACCATTCCGCTTTTATTAATCTTTTTATACCAACCATCTTCCGAAAAGAACAACTGCTCTAATTGGATTTTCTCACTGTCATTTAGAATACTATTAAGTGCTATATTTGCATGAATAATATTTGTTGTTGTATATTTATCAATCTTTCTTTCATCATCCGCAAAAGTGGGCCACAGTTCTAATAGCTCATTTGCATCTAAACCAGGAAATACTTCTTCAATCATTTGTTCATTATCCATTCTTAGATTTAGCTTTGAGATGTATTCTATAATATCATATTATCATATTATTGCCCAAAAATAAACAATATTTATTTCACTGTACCTTTAAATTCCAATAATTCTATTGTGTCCAATTAATTTCTTTTGTCTCAATGGATATAATATTTCAATAAAGAAAAGCACTATACTATGAATATAGTATATCAGATTTACAACAAAAAAACCATTTTAAATCCATGTTGTGTATCATTTTCACCATTTTCGCCATATTGCACATTCATCACTACCACTAATTCTTCTTAACTCTTCATAGCTTATATACGATATAATTTTATCAATTTATTTTAAAAACGCCAAACAAAGGAGAACATCATGGAAAACTTACAAACACTTACTGAAAACTATTTGGAATACTGCAGGACACAAAAATGTCTGGATGAAAAGACTTTAAAAGCATATCGGATTGACTTGCGACAATTCTCTGAGGAACCATCTCTTGAAAAAATAACTGAAATCACAACAAACGATCTAGAGGATTATATTGCCAGGCTCCACCAACAATATAAACCCAAAACCGTAAAAAGAAAAATAGCCTCAATAAAAGCATTCTTCCATTATCTGGAATACAAAGAACTACTCGCAATAAATCCCTTCACCAAAATACAGGTGCACTTTCGTGAACCTACCATATTACCCAAAATTATCCCACTACATACAGTAGAAAAATTTCTGACTATCATTTATACACAACGGGACAACGCTAAAACTAATTATCAGAGAAGGAATGCATTACGCGATGCAGCCGTATCCGAACTGTTATTTGCTACCGGTATGAGAATTTCTGAGCTTTGCTCATTAAAAAACGAAGATATAAATTTACATGATGGGAGCATCCTCATATATGGTAAAGGCGACAAAGAGCGGCGTATTCATATTGGCAATGATTCTGTTTCTCAAATAATGGAAGAATATAAGGCTGAATTCCAAGCTGAAATTAAAAGCTGCAATCATTTTTTTGCTAACCAAAATGGCAAACCTCTATCTGACCAAGCTGTTCGCAGGATGATAAATAAGTATTGCTCTCTCTCCGGTATAGATTTACATATCACCCCTCACATGTTCAGGCATACTTTCGCTACCAGCTTATTAGAAGCCGATGTCGATATCCGGTATATTCAGGAAATGCTAGGACATAGTTCCATCAATGTCACTGAGATATACACACATGTAACAACTGCTAAACAGCGGGATATTCTAATATCAAAACATCCTAGGAAGGATTTTCATATATAGACTTCTTTACAATCCATCGTTTTTGATGGATTGTTTTTTTAATGGATAATAAGAAATTATCCATCACTTATTTGCTACATATAAAATATCAGTAGTAATGTCTTCAATATATATTTTATATGATTATACTATAATTGAATACTCTTTCAAAGATAAGAATACCATTTTTCCATATCAACTTAAAAATTTCTTTTCTACTTCCAATTCAACCCAATCTCATCCAGAATCATATTATTCGCCCCACGATTCATCATTTTCTTCCTTTTTTCTTGATTGTAACACGGATGTTGGATTTTGTCATTATGTTTTGAAATGTATATTTACCGCCTAAAATGAATTTCTAAATTCCACTGCCCAATGGGGTGATGGAATTCGCTCTCGCACAGTAGATATTTACTCTTTCATACAATCATGTTATGGTTATGACTCCTTCTGACAGCAGTAGAAGGAGAAGCATTATGAGTAAATATATACCAGGAAACCAGAAACATCTTACTTTAAATGATCGGATCTATATTGAAACAAAAGGAACTCCCTTTAAAGACATTGCAGCATTTTTATGTAAAGATCAAACAACTATATCTAAAGAAATCCGCACTCATCGGCTTTCAGATTGGTATCACAAAGGTACTTTTTATAACGCAAAGAACTTTTGTATTCATCGTTACCATTGTCAAAAGACCAATGCCTGTGGAAAAATCCTTCTCTGTGACATTAAATGCGCCTCATGTCCAACCTGTAATCAGACCTGCAAGGACTTTGAAAAAGAACGATGTAAACGATTGGACAAAGTGCCATATGTTTGCAATGGCTGCACGAAAAAGACAAATCACTGCACGATTGCACATAAATACTATTACAACGGCTGTGCTGCTGACAGAAAATATCGTGAACTGCTGAATATCTTCTCGTTCTGGAATAAATATGACCAAGCACCAGCTCCATCAGAAGGACTAGATTATATCTCCATTGATTGAGCAGGGGCAATCCCCTTATCAAATCCTTACAAATCACTGATCGTTCTGTTTTTACACACAGAACCTACTCAGACTTTTGTTCATTAGACCTGTCGTCTTTTGTGGAAATGGATACAGTCCATTCCTCAAGAGAATCAAACAAGACTCTCCTGACACTGTTTTTTACGAAAGAAAAGCTATTTCTTGCCTTTTTACTTAACCGATGTACCAAAGGTGCTGTAAGACTTACCTTTGACCGTTTAGAGAAGCGCCTTGGCACATATGAATTTATATCCGTTTTTGAAAATATATTGACTGATAGAGGTTCCGAATTCGGAGATCCGGTAAGCCTTGAGAAAGGCCTTCAGGGAATCCAGAGAAGCAGCATCTACTATTGTGATCCAATGCGCAGCGGACAAAAAGGCGCTATAGAACAAGCACACACAATGCTTCGTATGGTTTTACCGAAAGGAACTTCTTTTGAATTCTTAACACAATGGGATGTGAATCTCATCGTAAATCACATCAACTCCACTCCGCGAGAAATCCTCAGTGGAAGGACACCATATGAAGTTGCATTAGAAACACTTGGTGAAGATATCTTAAAAGCATTTCAGCTTAAGCCGATTGAACCAGATAAGGTTAATCTGACGCCTAAGCTAATACGCTTTAACCATTAATAAAACTAATCGAAATCTGCTGTCAGACTGGATGTAAACTTTTCACATTTTTAAGATGCGGCTGGTGGAATTTAGTCTAGCACACCGAATTCCAGTAGCCTATTTAGCATGCCTTGAAATCGAGAAAATTTCGATAAGCTGCATTAATTATAGCAGAAAACGAGAGATTTAGTCCAAAAATTTCTTGTTAAACCAACAAAATTTAAATCACGATGGAATTTACTCTTGCACTGGAATTTACTTTTTCAAGTCAGCTGCGTGTGTTTATGCGTGCGTTCATTTCCTATTTTGTTATCCTACTAAGCGAATCAATTTTAATATTTCTCAATTTTCTGATATTTTTCACACAAAGTATAGCTATATATATAAATAATACTACAAATAATATATCCCAAATTATATCTACGGAAATACTATTCATAAACTCTTTTGTCAATATAACGTTACCAAACAAAGAAATTTTCAAGGTACAAACCGTTTTTTTAGAAGTGGTTTTGCCCCTCATATCATTTAATTTTTTGATATTCAAACCAATACATTGCATCAAGCAACGTCTTCAATTCAGAGGTTAGCTTTGAACTGCCATATGCTTTTGCAATGTAGTTCATCGGCTGATAGTCCAATATAGTTTCTGTATTTCCATTCGATACTATCGTCCTCATGCCAGAAAAGAAATTTCTGTTTGTACAAGTTACTTCTATATAATACATGTCTTTATCTTTCGAACGACATGGTGTAGCATAGCCTATCATATCTCCGCCCACATACGTTGCAAACGAATAATTTGATATATCTCTGCCGGAATCAAGCTTAAAATAGTGTCTGAGCTTTACATCATCTCCCACCACAAGGCTCGATCCGTAATAGTGTATTCCACTCATTGAAAATTGGCGGATACTTGAATTGGCAGCATACTGCTTCACCGTTGCCTGTGGAATTTGTTGTATCGTCTTATCGGCATTCGTAAGGCTTCTGTTGGCTAATGCATATGTCATAAATCCAAAATACTGCTGTGATGAAGCGCCATAATTCAGCATCGCTTTTACCACCGGCTTATATGCTGCATATTCTTTTGTATTGCTTGCCAATAAGCTCTTGGCATAATCCTCTACTGATGTTGAAAATGTATCCAGCACTTTTCCACTATTAGAGAGTAACTGTAAATTTACTTTTTCGGTCATCTCAACTGCGCTTATATCAATTCTTGAGCAATATGATTCGCCATCACCAACCGGACTCCGGTTCAATGCCACATAGTGTGGTGTTCCGCTGTCACTTTCATAGGTGTACTTGACCATGCAGTCTCCTATGTCATACGTAGAGCCGGTCATTTTCCAGTAGATATTTAGACCGATATTATGATTCTCCAATAAGGATATACTCTGGCTCTTCGATATACTTACCTTTTCGCTTCCTGTGTTTGTAGTTTGACTTCCGGATGAGGTATTTCCCGGATTTGCAGCTTCTGATGAATCTCCATGATCTCCGTCTGCCTGTCCATCTGTTACCAGATACCATATTGATTCTTCTTCAAAATAAACATTACCGGAAGCATCAAGTGCTCTTATTCCTATACAAAAAGCTCCTGATTCCGAGGCATTTGCCGGTGTTATTTTAAGCTTATTCTGTGCAGTTTGTTCTATGTTTACCGCAACATTTTCTTCTTTTTCACTTATATACCATTCGTATGCAACATTATCTACATATTTACTTACAGCCTTGCCACTCTTATCATAGGTTGTCTGCTTTGTTCTAAGATTGCATGTATATGAGGCGCCGCGGTTTATAAGCATACCAGAGCTGCCACGTTCTTCATCGAGTGTATATGTGGCAGGAACCACTTCATACTCAGCAGTTTTCTCACCGGTACGTTTTTCCTTGCCATAATAGTAGTGATAGCGTACTGTGAGTTTTGTCTTTCCAGGCTTCATTCCGGTATATTTCCACTCATTACCGGCATTGGATATTTTTATGATGCTTTCATCCTGAGAAATTACTGAGTCAACTACATATATGTATTTTTTCCCGCCAGCCTGCGACCGCGCATCCTGTGTCAGTTCGCCTTGTCCGTTAGTTCTGATATTTTCTGTCTGATTGACACACACTGTTCCGGCTGCAAGGTCTATATCAAAGCCATCCTCAGAAACAAGCTTAGCATTTGTCTTAGATACCTCAGCAGCTCCATTGTAAGCAATCGCAGTAATATCAATATCCTGAGGGCTGTACCGGCTGAGCCAATTCGTGGATAAAGTAAAATATACCGCATCCCCAAGAACTCTGATTTTATATGAGTTCCGGTCAATTGCTTGCTCACTTCCGTCCGATATATAAAACAGCTTATATGAATCACAAGCCACAGAAAGATTACTCTTTGATACACATACTGTCAAATCAGCGCCTTTTCTATAAGCGTAGCTGCTCTTAGTGAATACAAATCCTGATTTATATTCTGTCTGTGCAGTCTGAACATTTATCGATGCACTGTCTGAATTGGTGTCTGCATATGTGATTGCGTGAATCGGTGTTAGGGCGAGAGTGAATGCTATTCCTAACGCAATTGGTTTTGTCTTATTAATTTTCATGCTCAACTTTTCCTAACATAATAATTTCTCTACCCCAATAATTATATAACATATACCTGTTCTATTGCAATCTTACACGCCACTGCATTAGTGTATCGTATCATCAATAGCCACCTCAATACCTGCATCTTCGATTTGATGAGTCGTATAATTACAAAGCTGTGCATCATTCTTAATTTTGACCACATTGGTGCCTGCCCCCACTGTGGTCTTTCATCTATACTTTGATAAAGCTTAATAAGGACAGTATAATGGCCTATGGCTGAACAATCAAGAGGTCAGGTGATGGACAAGATAAGAAATCATAAACAGTAAACATTAGAGGCAACTAGCCTAAACGGATGCTCTACTGTTTAACATATAATAGAAGCCCCAGTAGTTCCAGCTACTGGGGCTTCTATTTGGGTGTGCCATGACACTCTTTAGCATTTCAATCTAGAACATCTTATATTTATGTTCTAAAAATTTTTTATTATATCTCTACTTAAATACTTAAATATCCTAATTTCGGTTTTGTAATTGATTTATTATGGTTTTTCTTTCATCCCCTTGAATTCCCAAAGCATTTAGTGCCTGATCCACTGTAAGTTCCATATTCTCCATAAGATTTTTCACAGAAATCATCTTTTCCTTTACCGCATATTCCTTTGCATATTCTTTTGCATATTCCTTTGCATATTCTTTTGCATATTCCTTTGCATATTTTTCAACTGCTTCACACATTTGCTCACGCCCCTTTTCAGTATCCTTAAAATGCTTTACACCTTTTGCTAATGCAGCATAATGAATCTTATCTGAATCTGTCTGACGAAAATCATTCATTAGCTGTCCAATTTCATCATTACCTTTATAGTTACCATTTACATATATAATATGGGAACCATCATCAAATAATTCTTCTGTTTCCCTTATATATCGGTCTATGTGATATACTGGTAAACCCTTTCTAAATTTATCATGTTTATATATAAATATGATATACGAATCCTTAAGTTGCCTGAACTCCTGTCCTTCGTCTAACATTTTAGAATCTACCATACTGCTATGATATCTTGCTCGTCTGATATGTGCCCCTGCCGAATTTCCTTGTACTTCAATATCAATTTCATCACCGTTCACATCAATCGCATGAACATCCAATGTTATATTTCTTCCACCTACTTCATGACTTTTTATCTCATCTTGTCCAATAACACTAATTACATTAATGTTCCTTCCCATTATGATTCTAAGCATAAGCTCTGTTGCTTCGATATTATTGTCGAAAACTCTACTCATTAAATCATCATCAAATAGAGTAAGTTTATCCACCAGTTCATTAACATTTTCCTTAGCCATTATATCCTCTCTTTCAAATTCATATTACCACGTATCGGTATTTCAATCAAATAAAATAATCATAAAGAATGAATTATTCTTTTTGCATCTGGACAACCATACCCAGTACTCTTCATTTGAATATATAATCTTCATCCCCTCTTGTACGAATTTTTTCGTTTTTGCGTATCACATGGTATAAAATTACAATTTTTCTAGTTGTTCATCTTCAAAGCATCCATATAGCCCAAAAGTCTCTTTTGCTGCTCATAATCCAACTGCTGGTATGTCTCAACTACCATTCCAAGTTCAGTATCTTTTGCAAAAACATATGTCTGATTATCCCTGCTTCTGGTTCCAATATGCTCTACTCCTGACAATAACTCATATGGCGAAATATCCAGCACCTCGCATATAATCAATATCTTGTCACTTACCGGATTAGTATGTTTTTTCTTCCAGTCACTAATTGAACTTTCTGCAATGCCAGTCTTCCGCGAAAACTCCTTCTGACTCATACCTTTTTCTTTTAATTTTTCAAATATTCTGTCACTTATTGTTTTCATATTCAAATCCTAATAGTTTAATCATTCACAACTTTTAGCCGTTATTAAACGTTCCTTAATCTCAAGCTGTTTTTTATGTTAACACACTTAATACACAATCTCAATAGTCCGTATATTCAAATTTATTATTTTATAAAAATTTAATAGTGACTGACCCCAAAGAGATAGCCTCCTGCTTCTCTACGATCTAGGATGCATAGTCTTTGGTGATATTGGTTTTAGGACGGTTTTTGCTACCTTTCGTTCTAGGCATGGTGATAACCTCTTTTCTTTTTAATCAAAATTGTTCTAAAAATCCGGGATAACCACATTCAATCTTAATCGAACTATACTCTTTCTTCATATCGTATTCTTGAATATATTCATTTCTCATCGAATCAATATATTGAATTCCAAAATGAAGTCCTTCTTTTAGTTCATCTTCGTCAACCATGAAAAACAAGTCGATAGATTCTCCCACCGCAATAACATTATTAAATGCTAATCCGCCAAAATTGGCCCCCGTATGAACTACTAATGTATTTGCAAAACCATTTCCTATGTTTTTTATGTTTACATTAACTTGCAACTGTTTCTTCTTGTCCTCTTTACTTTTACCTAAAGAAAAGCCGCGGGTTGCTTTTCCACCAGACGCCATTGTAACATTTAGGAACGGCTGAATTGCTGCCTTTTCCTTCTGCTCATCCGACTCCTTATAATAGCGAATAGTATAAAACACACCAATAAAAGCAAGTGTTCCGGAAATCATTCCACCAATAATCCCGCCCCAATATGAAGCTAAAGATCCAATCCACGTTGAGTCTATCGTGTCATTTATAGCTAGTTTTGCAATGGATATCCGTATCAGTGCTTCTACTACCAACGTTAGTAGGACTGAAATGGCAATAAATGCGATTAAAAACCACACAATGTGTCTAATAATTTTATTTTTATTTTTCTTGTCTTTTTGAGGATTATATGATAAACCAAAGCGTTTAAATGTTACCTTCACAATATCCCCTCCATTCAAATACCGTTCTCACACTTAGCCACTATTTCAGCGTTGCCTGCTGCTCACCACGGAGAGGTGTGTAACTTATCAGAGCAGCGTAGGGAGCTACCGCTCCTAGTATATCACAATTTCATCCAGTTTTACAGACACTTTCTTACCTTCATCACCGCACAATACATCAATCCGCCGATTATTCCACCGACTGTGTTGTAGAAGATGTCTGATAGCTGTAATGTTCCCAAGCGAAGCAATAATTGTAGCATCTCAATACTTACAGAAAAGATAAATGCTATCTTGCTGCTTTGCCACAGTATCTTCTTCCAGCCGCTTCCAATCTTCTCTCCGAACGTCCACATCACTACTGTTGAAAACGGCACCATCATAATTACGTTCTCGATGCACTCGGTGGTCAGTTGCTGTTCACCATTCACAGTCTCCCAGATGCCCCAACCGCCCATAACATCGGACAAAGGATTCATCCACAGCTGACGGTTTAACAGGGTTCGGAACAGAATAAGTGAGGTCACAAAAGCTAAGAAAAACAACTTCCGGAAGAACACACTCTCCTTGAACTTCTGATACCATGTCACTATGGCATTCTTCCAGCCTTTGCCGGCTTCGGTAGGTTCATAAGCATAAAGATAGAAAAACATGGCTAGGAAGGAAAGCAGGAGTGAAAATCCAAATGGCTCATAGAGAGCAGTCAGGATGTTTGTGAGAATTTTCCCTAGTAAATCAATCGTTTCTTTCATCGTTGTTTCTTCTTTTATCAATACAGATGTTCCTGATACTTGCCGTCCATGACATCCTTCAGATACTGACCATACTGGTTCTTCTTCATGACCTCATAGACTTCCATCAGCTCATCCTTGCTGATCCATCCGTTCAGATATGCGATTTCTTCCAGGCAAGCAATCTTACGATGCTGATGTTGCTCGACAGTCTTTACGAAGTTGGTGGCATCCACCAGGCTCTCATGTGTACCTGTATCCAGCCAAGTGAAGCCCTGACCTAGCAATTCCACATTCAGAGTACCATCTTCCAGATACATACGGTTCAAATCGGTAATTTCTAATTCACCACGTGCAGACGGTTTCAAATTCTTGGCAAACTCGACTACACGGTTATCATAGAAGTACAGGCCAGTCACGCAATAGTTGCTCTTCGGATGTTCTGGCTTTTCCTCGATAGAAATGGCCTTACCGTTCTTGTCAAACTCCACAATACCAAAACGCTCCGGATCGTCTACATAATAGCCAAACACCGTTGCACCCTTGCCGTTTTCTGCCTTTTCCACTGCTGCATTTAATCTCTTCTTCAATCCATGGCCCGCAAAGATGTTGTCGCCCAACACCATAGCCACAGAATCATTTCCGATAAAGTCAGCACCAATAATAAAGGCCTGTGCCAATCCATCCGGAGAAAGCTGAACAGCATAGGTCAGATTCACACCAAACTGGTGTCCATCACCCAGCAGGTTCTCGAAACGAGGTGTATCCTGCAGTGTGGAAATAATCAAAATATCACGGATGCCGGCGTTCATCAGAACGGACATCGGATAATAAATCATCGGTTTATCGTAGATTGGCAAAAGTTGTTTACTTGTTACCTTTGTTAAAGGATACAGGCGTGTGCCTGAACCTCCTGCTAAAATAATGCCTTTCATCATTCTTTCTCCTCCGAAGCAATCCAAATTAATTTAAATTGCTACGCTCTATCAATGATTGTAGTAATTTTTCTGTCAGTCAATCCTACCTACTAGGGCTACATTCACAAATTGTTATTGCGTGAAAGAATTTCCCAATAATACTTTTCAACTTCTTCCACATCATTTGAAACCGTATAATTTATTCGGTTCTCTGCAATCCGCCTTTTTGCAAATTCCTCTGTCCATCCTATTACTTTAGCTGGGTTTCCTCCAACGATGGCGCCTTTCGGGACATCCTTAGTAACCACACTACCTCCGGCTACAATTGCACCTTCACCAATCACTACACCGGGCATAATTTTCGAGAAACCACCAATACATACATTATCCTCAATAGTAATTGTATCAAAGTGCGGATAGAATTTTCCCAATTCACTATAGGTTTGATTAAGTGCATGATAAAAAATATCATGGGTTACAAACTCCACCGAAACAGCAATTATAACATTATTTCCGATAGATATCAGGTATGGATCGGATGGGACCCCCCACAAATGAACGTTCTCTCCTATATGGTGAAAAATATGTTTTTCTCGAAGATAATCTCCTCTCCATTTAGCAGACTTCTTCTTATAAATCGTTTTAAATAAAATATTTATCAGTCGATATTCTTTTCTCTTCTTTGCAATATTCAAAATTTTTTCCTCCAACAGCAAATCATTTATTTGGTATCATTTAACAGCGAAGTTACCTTCATCTCCTTCTATTATTCGAAAAAATCAATTCGAGACATTTATAAAAAGTATAAAAGCAGTAGTCAAATCGAGCCTTTAATTTTTCTTTTTATTGTCCCCATCGCTGTCCGCATCAATTTAACTTTCGATATTTCTTTAGATGCTTCAAATAATTTTTTAATATTATATTGTGGAATCAGATTGCAACCCACTATTTTCATCCCAACTATTTTTCCACTCATTGTTGTCTGCATATTATAATGGTTTGGCTGGATGTATTTTAAGTCATTCATTTTTGTATAATTTTCCAAATATAGATATCCTTTATTACTTGCTTCTATTAACAAATCCCTTCCCGCTTTACTTCTTGCAAAGATTATATTTTGCCCTTTTCCCTCTGTAAATTCCGGTTTTTGATTTTGATCTAAATTCCACAAATCACCACAAGATATATCCGCATACATCCCCACGCCATTAACGCAAAACTTGCACATTTTTCTTATATTACGTCCTAATATTTGATTCCATGAATCAATGTAGTCCATGTGTCTTTCTGACTTATCCTTAAGTGTTACCGTAGCTTTACCAGGCCACCCATTTCCTCTATAGCGGACACTATCTATCTGATCTGCCTGCACTCCTAGATTTTCTGCCAATTTTAATGTTGCATTTTTGCTTGGCGCTCCCGCACAGAAAAATGTCATCGTATACTTAATGCATTTTTTCAGTTTCTCATCAATCTTTGTATAATTGATAAGAGCTTCTATATCACATGGTTTCCCTATCACCACATATTCCTTATCATAGTCGATAATATTCAAAATAGTGTCATATGTAATTCCAGTTATATAGCGAGAAGACGCACATGAAATAATCTGTTCTCTCTTTTCATTGGCATAAAGTCTTAACTCGCAAGGATCATCCGGTGATGGACCAATTTGAATTACAGCATCGCATTTTCCTGTTTCAACAAGGAAACAAGCCATTGCGGTAATAACTCCGCCCGAGGCAGCTTCATATCTTATTTTATCGTCTAGGGACCAGCCTTTATAAATTCCATAATTGGGTCCCCATAACTCTTTATCCTGGCGCTTGTTATAATTAATACCATTTACCGGGCATATTTTTTCGCACAGTTCAACTTGATCCTTAGTCATGGACATGGGATAAGAAAAACCATTATAATCCACATATTGAACATCTTTAACCGCTTTACACAAGCCACATCCAGAGCAATATTCAGAATAGAACTTCTCTTTCCTTTTTAGCTTTCTCTCCTTCATAGACCGACCCTTTCCTTCATCTTATCTTTTTCTTTTTAAATGTGGAAAGAATTCCACAATTCTATTTCTTTCCTTAAATAACATGGCGAAGAAATATACAATCATAAGTACCCACCGCATAACTGCCTGTTCCATTAAGACATAAAAAGCAACCGTAAATAAACTAATATGCATTAAAGCGACAAAGAAAGTTTTAATCGGATATATCTCAGGTCTCAATTTTTTAGCATAAGTTGCATGTAAAATCAGTGCAACAACATACGACACAATCGTTGTATACGCAGCAGCTACATATCCAAAATAAGGAATTAATATATAGTTCAATACTAAATTTATCACAGCCGCAACTGCCGTATACAAAGATATACGAACTGTTTTCTTGTAATAATGTTCTACATTTACGTACATCGTATATACGAAAATAATGTAATTTGATAGGACAACAGGAGGAATAATCACTATACCTTCCCAATAAGGCTCACTTGCAAGAATCTTCACTACCTCAGGTGCTACCATAATCAGGCAACACATTGCGTAAGTCATCAAATTAACGTAATCTACTGCAACTTTATTAATCTCCTTGTACCCTTTATTATTCATTTGTTTCGTAAACCACGGTACCCAAACACCATCTAAAGACGTTGTAATAACAGTTGCAATCATGCTAAAATTGTAAATCAAACTATAAATCCCCGTTTGTGACGCGTCTGCCAACCAGGTGATCATTGTTCGATCCGACTGGGATAAAATGTTCAAAGCAATACCATGCAGAATCAACGGAGTGGATATTTTGAGGCCGTGCTTTAGAAATTCGATGTTGAAAACAAATCCACTTCTTCTAATGCTAAAAGAAACAAGTAATATACCAAAAAGCAAAGTTACAATAGCCGTTGGAATTACTCGTCCCAAATAGCGATTTGTATTAAAAACGTATAACATCGCCAGTACTGATAATACCACTGACAGCAAATTCGGAACAATCATTAACATTGTTCTAAATTTATAGTTAAACTTCATCATCAAGTAATAACTATAATCTTCAATTATAGCTGCAGACATTGACTGAAGCATACATAGAAGAATGAGTATAAAAGGAATAGATAAATTTAACAGAACTGACACAGAGCAAACAATCACTGTCATACTTACAGAAAAAGCAACAGTGAATAATAAAGTCGATGTCAGATATTCATCCACTTTTTCACGGTAATCAATAAACGAGGATCTTATCGCCATATGCAATGCAAATCCTAACAGCATGGTCATAATTCCTATCCATGAATTATAAGTCGTAACAACGCCATAATCAGACGTTGATAAAATTCTTGTAAAAATCGGTACTGTCAAAAAAACAATGCCCTTGTTAAACACATTACCTATTAAGTAGCATGTACTTGCCTTCTTATAATCACCTGCATCCATCTATTTTCTGTTCTCCCTTAATGTATCATTATGCCTTTTATTTGTTTTTTCACATTTTCCAACTTTTCATTAATTTCAGGCATCATTCGCCAATACGCTTTACTCAGAACATCCTTATCATTTATATAACGTACTGTTTGTTGAACAGCCTCATCAGTATCAATTCTCGTTGCAGATATTACAAATGGATAATTTAAATTTCCAAACAAACCTTCAAATTTCTTACTATATGAAAATGGTATTGTAGCAACACCTGCGGAAATTGCTCCAATTGTCGAATGCATTCTTGCACCGATAAAAACATCCATATTACTGATATAGCTTTTTGCCTCAATTGGATTTTTAAAATCCGGTGCTAAAACTGCACATGGAAATTCTTTTTTTAACAATTTGCATACTCTGCTGTCATTTTCTAACGAATCGTAATTATCTTCATCAATAACGTGCGGAATAATATGTATCTCCGTTTTATCATCCTCACTATATTTCTTTATGATTTGACGACAGTACTCTCTATAATTTACTTTCAACTTAATATTATGTCCACCGTCCCAAAGTAATGAAGAAACATTGATTCCCACCTTTCTTTTGCTTGAATTTAAGTCGTATTTTTCTTTATAATATGGCAGTGCAAAAGCCAAGTCTGTTGCCACCACAAGATTTCCTACTCCTAATTCGTGCATTTCTTGTGCAGATTGTGTATCTCTCGAAAAAGCCAAATCTGCTTTTTTAACAAGATGAATCGCCCATTTTTTTAACACGCTCGTATAAAACGGCCCGTATGTCTGTGGCATCAGAACTAATGATGCCTTTGACATAATTGCAATTTGTTTTGCAAGATCTGTATTGGCATTCCAAACCTTCCCGTAAATATCAGAAAAGCCATCTCCATAAGTAATGTCAAATACACATTCGCAATCATCAAATATTTGTTTCATTTTAATTAAAAAACCAGGATTTTTCATATTTAGCCTGTGCCATACAAAACTGAATTTGGGATATTGTCTGGGAATATCACCTAATTCTCCATAAGAAAACACATGAATTTCCATGCTTTCATTCGAAATGTCACTTAGCATTTCGATAAAAGCATATGAAAGTGCTTCGCACCCTTTATTGGGAGCTTTGAAATCAAATCCAAGCAATCCTATCTTTATCATAAATCTTTCTCCATTCTATTATTTTGATCAATTCTATTATAAGAAATAAGAAGTGAAATCCATATACAATACATTCTGGCCAAATCTGTTTCTTGGACACCCAATTCACAAACGAAGTAAATTAACATCATTGAGAAAAAAATTGTATTAAATGAGCAACTTTCTGAGCAGCTTGAATTCTTCCTTTTTGCATATACTAATACAGCAACATAACTAAATAATAAAAGAAGAACTCCAACTACTCCCGTATGAAAGAATACATTCAAATACTGATTTTCAATTGATGTCTTTGTTTGCCATTCATACACTTTATACGCAAATTCTGTAGATACTCCTTTTCCAAGTAACCACTTATTTCCTACAGAAAGTGCCACCCACTGCCAAAGAACAAATCTATCTCCTACACCGCCTGAATTGATTTCATTATCAAATGTGACAGTTCCAATTGAAGATAATAGATCACTTATCAACGGAATTTTCATTCCTACTGCATCGTTTAATATTATCAATAACAAAAGTAATATAGAAATGGCAACCACATAATTTATAAACTCTTTTTTTGACTTTTTATATAAAAGTAAGATATGTAAAAGTATGCAGGCTATAATGGGAATTCTTGAAACCGTTAGTAGGATATTGATAATGCTAAGTAAATATGCTACTTTAAGGAACGTATGCTTTTGTGAATACTGCGTATAATTTTTCAGCCTGTAAATAATCAATGAAATAATAAAAACCTGATATAATCCATAAGAAATTGGTTGTCCAAAAGTTCCCATTATTCTTAAGAACCCATATCTAACTTCATGAAAAAATGTCAAACCATTCGCATTTGAAAATAACTGAAATAAATTTATCTTTGTAACTGATTCTACTATTCCCAATAATGACAATATAAAGCCACCATCAATCAATAGATTAATCGCCATTTCAAATCTTCTATTCGTGTTCACAAATCCTACGATAAGTAAAGGAATAACTACCATCATCATAGCAAACGAGAGTGCACTTAACCACGCACCCTCTGCATAGTATGATATAGAATAGTACATTGCGTACAATATGTATGGAAAAATCAAATACGGTATTTTACACTTGTAAATCACTCCACCTATGATAACACTTATAATTGTCAACACAGCACAAAAATTAACGATATTTAATCCTTTAAAAATATAGATATACTGTGGCAATATCGGGTATAACAACAAAGTGCCACAAATTGCAATCCATCCAATCTGATTTTTTGTCTTCATTTTACCTCGTCATTCTCATTCTTTTTTATTTTGAAACTCTGGAAATTCGTTATTTTCTTCCAACGCTCTCTTAATTGCTTCCAAGTATCCATATTTGTCATCTTCATCTGGCTCCAGGTAACCACCTTCTGCCCATTCGTTCCACGCATACATAAAAATCATATCCTCATGATAATCTTCTTTTGCATGCTTGATTTGCTTAGAAAGATAATACTCAAACTTTTCTGGAGTTCCCACATTAATTTGTCCTCGTTCACCATGTCGAGGAGTATTATCCCACTTGACAAATGCACCAGGGATGCTATTACTACGTACTGGTTTTGCCTCAATAATTTTCTGCCACATAGAATCATAATTTGCTACAGTTTGTCCGGTCATTTTTTTATACTGAGCAGTTCCATAGCGGTATAGGTCGATACCAAACTTTTTTCCTGCCCAACCAGCTAATAGTCTTCGACATTTTTTTAATGCCGATACAATTTTTCCATCATTTGAATAAAGCCAGTGACTTGCATAAGGAGGTTGAAACTCAATATCATAATCGAATAGCTTTGCCTCCTTACTATTATTCCAGTCATAATCTCCGCTCTGAAATGCAAACGTGATACCGCTCAATCCATTTTCTTTGGCAAGTTTATCCCATGTTTCAATCATTTCTTTCATGCAAGGCACAATATCCGGTCTATAAAACACAAATAATGGTTTTCCATCCTTTGTAATATATCGTTCGTCCTTAAAGAAAGGCAGAAGATACATAAAATGCTGTTTCCATTCTTCTTCCTTCCCATACTCCTGTGCTATAAGCAGTTTTCTTTCATCTCCAACCCATGCTTTTGTCCATGGTTCATTTGCCCAGCAAATACAGAACGGCATATCTACCTCTTTATTTGCTAACATCTGCTCCATCGGTTTTTCCAAAAGCATTTTTCCATTAAACCAGTAGTGATAATAGCAAAAGCCATATACTCCATACTTTTTGGCCAAATCAGCCTGCCATATTTTAACGTTGTCATCTAACAAATTATAGTAGTTTCCACCCAATGGAACACGTGGTTGCATATGACCTTCATAGAGTGGCTTTGCCTTTTTCACATTAGTCCACTCTGTAAAGCCGTTTCCCCACCACTCATCATTCTCCGGAATGTTATGAAACTGCGGCAAATAAAATGCAATAATCTTCATGATTTATCCTTCCTTTTGTTAAGCTGTTAATAAGCTTTCTTTTATTTATTCTTTTCTGCAATTATGTGCTGATAAAAACTATCCTTTCGATTAACTGCTGCATCCAATTTATACGTCAACTCGTGAATACCTGTAAGTTTTTTAATCCAATTCCATTTTTCTTCTGAATACTCATCGGCTAAAGCCTTAACAAGATACTCGCTATAATCACTGTTCATATATGGAATTTCTTGCTCAAATTCCGGATTACTCTTCACCACCAATGTTATAATCAAATTTGGTAGCAGATACTCAATTACATGTTTGTTTTTGAGCCAATATGCGAAAGCAACATTTCTTATTTCTCGAATTGTTTTGTTTCCCTTTTTTGCATGAAGAAACCATGCAGGATATAGCACAGGGTTATCTATCAATAGCAGTGAATTTCGTACTGCAAAAAAGTCGCTATTTAAAATCATATCTGGAATAGGATCTGTAAGATACACCGTGGAATCAATCCATGTTCCACCATAATGCTCCAGTAATGCGAACTCTATTAGATTCGCATATCTCGCTATCGGAATCTGTCCAGTATCTTTTTTCTTTTCAATGTAATCTGGCAATCGAATGTAATCTGCAAGATTTTGATCGTTCAGCAAAATGATTTTTTGATTGGAATGTTTACATACAGATTCATAGCACTTCTGAACAATGATCGGCGCCTGTTCAATACCTTTGTTCCAATAAATCCAGATCGGATTCTCTACATCATTTTTGGGAAAGCTAAGCCCATAAACATCTGTGTCTTTATACTTTAAATATGGTTTTATCTTTGAAGAATCACACTCCTGCCACAATACCTTCCGCACCTCATAATCCTTGACAAGATGCAATTTGATAAACATAAATGCCCCTCGTTTGACGGCATTCACAATTCCATATCTTTGAATAAAGCCTTTCATGCCAATATTTTGATAGTAGTCATTCAGCATAATAATTTAATTGTCTCCCTTTATCTTGCAGAAACTACTATTCAAAAGGCTCATAGATTCCGCACCAGATAATGGTAAACTGTTTCCTCCTTGTCAATAGATGATTCTAATTTATAGGTTAGTTTATGTATCCCAGTAAGCTGCTTAATCCAATTAAATTTTTTCTCTGTAAACTTATCTCCTAATACTCTAACCAGATATTCGCTGTAGTCACTATTCAAATAAGGCATCTTTTTCTCAACATCTGGTGATGACCTCATTATTTGTGTAATTACAATATTTGAAAACAAATATTCTGGTACATGATTATTTCGTTTCCAGTAAGCAAATAGGACATTACGAATCTCACAAATCGTTCTATTATGTTGCTTGGCGTGGATGAACCAGACCGGATACAATACTGGATTATCAATTTCACCAAGTGAATTGTGAAACACAAAAAAATCACTATTTAATATTTCCTGTGGGATTTCATCTGTTAGCAGTATTGTTGCATCCATCCATGTCCCGCCATAATGCTCCAATAATGCTACACGCATCAAATCTGTATAAATCGCTAATGGAAGGACTCCGCTTTTTAATTTCTCATTCAGATAATCCGGCATATTTATATAGTTCTGCACATTTTTTTCTGTAAGCAAAACAACTTGTCTGCCGGCATATTTTTTTACAGATTGATAGCAAGTCCTTACTATCTCAGGTGCCTTATCCAGCCCTGTATTCCAGAATAACCAAATAGGTTCATCTACTTGGGTTTCTGGAAACGTCAGCTTTTCAGGAGCGGTATCTCTGAACTTCAGATATTTTTTACAAACCGCTGTGCCACCACCCGATTGCCAAAGCAGTTTTCTCAGCTCATAATCTTTGACAATATGAAGTGGGTTACGAAGAAATTTGTTCCACATTCTTTTCTCCTCGATAAATTTTCATCAGTTTTACATAGTAGCTCTCTGTCGTTTCATAATTCACTTGACTACAATTCTTTGTATATCTTTCCAATACATCTTGTGTTTGAAGAACTTTCTTTATCGCCTTCATCAGTTCTTCCACATTACCCGCTTCAAACAATTCTCCGGTTTTACCAGGCTCAATTAATTCGGGGATACCTCCCATTTTAGATCCAACAACAGGCGTACCCAAAAGTACCGACTCCATAACAGAGTACGGGCAGTTTTCATACCATTCAGACGGGCAAACACTGATTGCTGCCTCAGCAATAATGCGATAGAGTTCTTCTCCAGTCTTAAATCCCAGATACTTCACATTGGGAATATCCTTCATTTTATCAACTGATGGGCCATAGCCAATAAACACAAATTCTGTATTTGGCATCTTCTTGGCTACTTCAAGCAAAGTATCTGTTCCTTTGTCCCGCGACAGATGCCCAAACTCTAATACATAACCCTTTTTTTGAATATTATCCAAGTGCGGCATCTCTTTTTTGAAATTATGCAACCCGATGGTTTTATCACGGAATCTTTTCTGCGTGTCCAACTTTGATTTAAGAAAATAACTACAGCAAATATAGGCATCCACATATGAGTATGCTTTACTATATTTCCACATATATCCATCCAGTGTTCCAAGAAGACTTTTTGCTCTGGAATTTTTCAAGCATTTAGTTTGAAGACAATGAATATAATGACCATCCAAACACCGTTCACAAGGCTTCATATCCACATCGAACATTCCATGGCTGGGGCAAACAAGCTGATAGTCATGTGTCGTGTAAACAATCTTACATTCTTTTTTTGTTTCTTTACGCCATTTGTTAGTTTCCAGAATAATAGAAGGAGTCAGATGATACTGTATATTGTTGAGATGCACTACATCTGGCTGAAAATCATCTAAAACTGCACGAATTTTTTTGCGTGCTTCTCTTGAATAAATAATGCGAAAAGGTGCATTTAAATTTGCCTTTATTCCTTGAGAAAAATCCATATTCGTTACATATGAACCAATTCGATTTCCTACTGTATTTTTTTCATTTTCAAGACCAAAGTACTGGACTTCGTGCCCATGTTCTTCTAACATTTTTCCCACATCGAACGTGTACGTTTCCGCTCCACCCTTGGGAAATATAAATTTATTTACAAGTAAAATCCGCATATTCTAACTTCCTCATCTCCTGTATAGATTCATTGTTTCTTTTGTTACAAAATCCCAGTTGTATTTTCTGAAAATAAAATCAGTAGCTTGTTCTTTTATTTTCGTAATCATTTCAGGATAATCACATGCCTTTTGAATTTTGGTGAGTAAATCATTAACATCTGACTTCTTAAATACCAATGCCTTGTCTTCTACAACCTCTGTACACTCTGGGATATTCGAAACTAGACAACAATTCCCATAGCTCATAGCTTCTAAAAGACTCAGTGGCATTCCTTCCAAATCTGAAGGTAACGTATATACATAAGCATTACTATATAGTTCTTTCAATATCTGCCCCTGAACAAATCCTGTAAAAATAATCCTGTCATCATCTTTTGCTAGATCCTTTAATTCATTCATAAATGAGTCTGTATCACTTGAACCACCTGCTATTACTAGCTTCTTATCAGTCTTAACATTCTTAAATGCCTCAACCAAATATCTAATCCCCTTTTCCGGGACTAATCGTCCTAAAAACAATATGTAAGAATCTTTTTCCAAACCATATTTTTCTGTAATTAATTCAGCTTCTTGGATTTTTGGTCTATTCACTCCATTTGGAATGAACACTGTTTTTCTTCCATACTCTTTCTCAAAATAATCTTGAACGCCTTTACTCAGCACAATAATTTCATCCGCATACTTCACAGCATTCTTTTCACCCTGATGAATAAATTTTGAGCCAAATCCACTTTTCCATTTTTCACGTTGCCAATCCAATCCATGAATTGTTACAATCACTTTTTTACCAAATAGTTTTGGTAACCACGCGAAAAATGCCGGTCCCTCAGCATGAATATGAACAATGTCATACCGGCCAAAAGCACAACATAATGCTGCAAAAAATGATGATGATACAGCTGCAAGACCTTTTTTCTCTATTGTTGGGACTGTTTTAAGCCTAATTCCTTTATATTCTTTAAGTCGTTTTGAATCATATTCAGAACCACTCACATGATGACCACCTCTGTTGTAGCAAGTCACATTGTGCCCTTGTGCAACCATCCTTGTACAAAGTTCTTCAACTACTATCTCAACTCCGCCTTCTCTTGATGGAATTCTTTTTTGACCAAACATAGCAATATTAAGTTTTTCCTTACATTGCTCCATCATTTCTTAATACTCCTGTTAAAGTTCGAAAAATTATCTTTACATCCCCCTTAACACTCCACTCCCTAATATACTGGGTATCCAGCTTCACCACTTCCTCAAAGTCCGTGATATTGCTCCTGCCGCTCACCTGCCACAGCCCGGTCAGTCCCGGTCTGAATGACATTCTGGCTCTATGGTGTGGCTCATACTTCTCCCACTCATCGAGTGTCGGTGGTCTGGTGCCTACCAGACTCATATCTCCCACTAGTATGTTGAAGAATTGTGGGAATTCATCCAGGCTTGTTTTCCTGATGAACTGCCCGATTCCGGTTTTCTTCTTTCCGTTTGGCAGCACCTTATTGCCTATGATTCTCGGGTCAAAGTCCATCTTGAACATCATTCCGTCGCCCACTTTATTCTGTGCCGCAAGCTCCTTCTTTCGCTCCTCGGCATCCATATACATACTGCGGAATTTATACATCTTGAACTTTCTGCCGTTTCTGCCGACTCTCTCCTGTGAGAAGAATATCGGTCCAGGCGATGCTATGTATATCGCCGGTCCCACAAATATCATGATGATAAGTGTGAACAGGCAGCCCACCAGTCCTCCGACTATATCCATGCCCCTCTTTACCAGAAGTGCGCTGGGATTTGCATAGTTCTCGCTTGATGTAACTACTGTGTAGTCGCCTATCTTTTCTATCTGCTTGTAGCCACCATGGGCTGTACCGTTTTTTGCTATTCCTGTATGTACTGCAATTCCCATCTCTAGGAATATATCTGCCATTTTTTCAGGATATTCATCCTCGCTGCAAGGCGGAATGAGCACCTCATCCACCCATTCATCACACGCATAGTCTACTATGCCATCGTGATTCGCAACTATCGGTATGCCGCATATAGTCTCACCCTTCATGTCTGTATCCAGTGAAGCTGCTACTATCTTTGTATATCCTATACAGCTTTTCTCCACTGTGCGCAGTGTATCACGAAGTATTGCATCAGGTGCTATGACAAACAGTGATTTCATAGATGCTGCAAAGTCATTTTTCTTAAGGAAGCTCTTGAGCGCCAGTCTTGCTACATATGTTATTGTCATATAGATTGGAAACATGATATAAAATGATAATCGCGAGTATATATCAGCCATCTGTGTGGTGAACAGAAATAGCGCTGTCACCATAAATACAAGCACTACGTGCTTGCAGGTCGATATGAATTCATCCAGATATCCGCGTCTTAGGGCATTCTTAAATGAGTCTTCCATTATCTCCACACAGAAATCTATCAGAATGAATGCTACCCCCAGTATACGGTAGTCCTTGTCCACATATGGGTTATTAAAGCCGAAGCGTATCATATATGAAATAAAAAATGCTATAACAATGCATGCGATATCTATAAACATAAAGTCTATATGCTTTGTCCATTCTCTGCCTTTCTTTCTGTACATTCTTTCTAAATTCTCCTTATGGTATCTTCTATTTCCCCTATACCCACTCCGAGGGAGGTACCTTTGTACCCCCCCCCCCGAATATTTTTAGTCTGTTTTTTTGTATATTTATTCAGATTAGCGTATCTTTTGTTGTATCTAATCGGACTTTCCAATGACCTATTTTCACCCTTTTTTTATTCATTGTCAATGAATATTAGGTTTTATTTACAATTTTTGACACATTCGCCAATATGTATAGTATTATCAGCTCAATATTATACATAATTTATATGTCATTCTGCTTATTTTTCCTCAAACAGCCTCTGCTTCCTCTCTATCATCTCATCAATCCTTGCGATATACTGCCCTACATCCTTGACATTCTCGCATCTGTCGATGCGGTGTGTGCCATCCGGATTCGGTACGGGCCAGACGCGCTTTGTGCTTGCCCCTGCTCCGCAGGCCACAATCGTTTGCTTTTCCTCCAAAACTACACCATATCGTGTGCTACCATATATTACGCAATATTATCGCTTTAAATTAATCATTGCTAACCCATATACATGAGTATATACAGTGCATTTTATACGATTTGATGTAAAATTGTCAAGGTGCTCCGGCTACTGAAAAGTAGTCGGGGATTTTTCTATCATACCTAAAAATTAAGCGCTTACATTTATGGCACTCTTTCTTTAATAAACGTCGTTATTATCTTTTCATATCCCTCTGGATCTTTTTTATAATTCTCTGCATGTCCTGCACCATGAACTATATAAATTTCTTTACTGCTTTTACAACTATTATAAATTTCTTTTGCCATATATAATGGTGCCAAGTTATCCTTATCACCATGAATAATTAAAATCGGAATTTTTGTCTGTGATACCGACTTACAAGCATCAGCCTCTTTTAAATTAAATCCTCCCCAAAGCTTTATTCCCACATCTGCAAAAATTTTGAATACCTCTACTGGCATTCCTTTAGGCAAAGAGCTCTTACAATTTAACTCTAACATTTTTGTTGATGTTGTAAATCCACTATCTTCAATAATTCCACAAACAGAATCTGGCAAATCCAAATCACTACTCATTGTGACCACTGCTCCACCCATTGAAATTCCCATAAGAAATATCGGTGTTTCTCTTCCAAAATGTTTTGCAGCCCAATTAGCCCAATCTACACAATCATAACGTTCCTTCACTCCCAATGTGAAAATATTTCCTTCACTTTCATCATGCGCACGCATACTAACAAGTAAAACATTCCATTTTTCTTTCTGCGCAATTTTATAAATCGGCACACCATCCACGTAACTATGACTTCTAAACCCATGAAAGAAGATTACTAATGGAGCATTCTTCTTTCTCTCATAATAATGACCTTCCAACTTTGTTCCATCAGAAGCCAAGATAACAATTTTTTCATTATTTTTTTGCTTTATTTTATATGCTTCGGTAAGCCACTCATATTGCTCATCATCTGCTGTTCCCAAATCTGGCCATGCTGTTTCTCTTCGTTCACAAATTTTTTGGAACACTAATTTACTTCCTACCCCCAAAATTATTATCGAAAAAATAAACATTATAATAACTACTGCAACAATCTTTTTCATTTTCACTGATCTCTCAGTTATTGCAAGTTGTTTTACTCTTTGCTTCATAAAAATCACTTTCCTTCAATATTTATCACATCTCAGCCGAACATAAGATCGTTGCCTGCTGCTCACCACGAAGAGGTGTGTGATTATTACGAGCAGCGCAGGGAGCTACCGCTCCCAGTATATCACAAGTCTGCAAATAAATCAGCCTTGTACACGCCATTCTCCAGCATCTTCTTGAAGCTGTCCTTTACGGCTGCGACATCTTCGTGATAGGTCATCCCGTACCAGCCTCGATTGCATCATGGATTGAGTAGTCCATGATGATGTGATTAGAAGCATCCACCGGCTGTATTTTCGTGTGTAAAAAAAACAAAATTATTTTTTGATATGAAGTATCTCTAAAACTAATTTTACCGCCTGATTCTTCATTATTAACAGAACAATCATATAAATAACAACCGAAGCAGTCACTGAAAAAACTGTAGAAATCAGTACTGAACTAATATATTTTTCTGATATAGAACATATAGTCCATATTGCCAGGCATCCTATAGCAACTGAGAGAATGTCCTTTTTTAGAAAACTGACCCTAAAATATTTTCTTCCATACCACCATGTTATAACCATTGACAGTAACTCCGCAATAACAGTAGTAAATGCCGCAGCATTCTGCTGGAATGTTGGAATAAGGATAAAATTTAATCCTATATTAACAAGAGCCGCAACAATCGTTGCCATCAACACCTTATTTTCGCACCTATAAGGTATTAGAATGCACGATGTATAGAACCAACTAAAAATGCTAAAAAGCAACGCAACAGAAAGAATCTTAAGCGATATATTTGCATCAACATATTCTTGTCCTGCAATAATAAAAACTATGTTTTTGCTTAATGCAATCAATCCAACCATTGCCGGAACGACAATAACAACAAGTGCATTCAAAATCTGGTTGGCTGTTCTATTAAAATAGTCTATTTTTTTCTCTCCCAGATAAGCAGATAATCTCGGAATTGAAACAATAATAATTGCAGCCAGCATTTGTTTTACAATAGTGTAGATTTTTGTGGAAACAGAATACAATCCAACTGATTTATTTCCTGAAAAGAAGCCAAGCATTGTAGTATCTGCATTCGTATATATTGTTGTCGCTACTGATGTTGCAAACAGAACTAATATTGGAGCCAAATGCGTTAGAATTTTTGCATTAATGGTAAGTCTTATCTTACAATATTTTCTTCTAGAAACAGCATTAAGTATATTTGCGCCGCTGCATGATATAACTGCGATCCATACATAAGCAAACAAATCACTGCTATTCCTAACGAGTACAAACATAAGTATTAATGAAATAAACTGAAACAAAATGCCTCGAATTGTGATATATTTATAGTCCTCATAAATTTGAAATATCCATTCACTTCCAATCAGCGTAAACATTATGCTTATGCTTAACGCTACCATTATTGAACTATATTGGTTAAATCTTGGAACTAAAAGGATACACACTCCTAAAATTAGATACGAAAAAACTGTCGAAATAAAGTTAATTGAAAAGACCTCCGATGCAAATAATGACATCTTTTCTTCATTATCTCGATATCTTGCTCCCTCTCTGATAGCATAGGTGCTAATTCCTAAAGCCGCCAGCAATGAAAAATACGAAATAACCGACTGACAAAAATTGTAAATTCCTATATTTTCAACATGAAGGACTCGTGATACATACGGAAAAGTAATCAATGGAAAAATCACCTGACATGCCGTTCTAATCATGTTGAGTCCTGCATTGACACCAATAGATCTTTGATTTCTCATTTTTTCTCAACTCCTTCCACAATTTTTACATAAACCGACATTAATAAACTACGCTATGTAATTTTCTTTTTAAACAGCTAGCCAGTATACTTTACATATTATCCTTTTTATCAGTTGCTTTATTGACGAAAAAAAATGATACTGATTTATTAACGGCTTTTCCTTCGTATGAAGCCCGATGCCTTATACAGAAACGGAATGTACTGCGCCGTTTTATAAAGAATAGTCATTTTTATTCCAACCAATTTCCAAAGAAGCCCACAAGAACATACTTTCATAGAATCAATGTAAAATTTGCAATCACTTTTAAATTCTTTTATTTTCTCATAAGGAACCGTATTCAATAAATTCGCATATGAAAAAAAAGATGCCAACCCAACATGAATTTTAGCTTCATAGTGCATCATACTTCGCTTACTACATATTTCATATATTGTTCCTGCTGCACGAACTGAATCTTTCTTTTTTTCTGTGTACACATTTCCAATAGCAGAATTTTCTCTTATCAGATAGTTATACAGTGGGCAGTCTAGCACTATAACACTTTCGCACTTGAGCAAATACTCAAACACAAAAAGATTATCTTCGCCAATCTTTAATTTTGAGTCAAACCTTATATCTCCAATTTTTTCTTTATTATACAGTTTATCCCAGCAAAATGATGTTAGATATCCATCCCACAGTAATAAACTTCTGATAGCCTCTTGACTGGAAATTTTTTTCTCCGGATGAATTACTTCCTCCTTTACATTTGTGAAGTCCTTAAAATATGAACACTCTACTAAATCCGCTCCATTTTTTATTTGTTTATAGAGCGTCCAAAGCGCATCCGGCTCAAGGGAATCATCCGGATCAAAAAAATAAATGTATTTTCCCTTTGCGTAGTTCAGCCCCTGATTACGCGCATTGGAAACCCCCGCATTTTGTATATGGTAAACCTCAATCCGCCCATCGTTTGCTCCATAATAATCACATATTTCCCCACTGTTGTCTGTTGAGCCATCATCAATTATAATAACTTGAAGCTTTCTGTATGTTTGAATTAACAATGAAGACAAACTTTTTTCCAAATAATCTTCCACATTATATACTGGAACAATAACGCTTATTAAATCATCCACAATTTATCCCCTCGTTATCCTTGCAATCACACTTTATAAGCGCATTTTTTCTTGATATTGCAACTATTATTAATATAACCACAGCCGAAAACGCTCCAGATTCATTGCTAAATGTAGCTTCACTCAAGCTTGCAGAAACCATATAAAATAGAATCAATAATATTGAAAATTTACACCTGTTATTCAGCATTGCGTTATTCAACAAATCTTTGCAAATTTGTATAATCAGTATCACATAAACAATCATTCCAATATAACCAAATTGAACATAAATTGATGGCCAGTACACGTCCGACATTGTAGCATATCCATAATTCATTAGATGAGAATAATTCAACGAATTATAAATATTATATAGTTGTGACTGATTTTTATAAGAGATATTCGTTCCAAATGTCCCAAAACCTGTTCCAAAAGGGAAATGATCATTTGCGATTTTTAATCCAACGCTATGTACACCAACTCTTATGCTTTGACTCGCTCCCCATGATAAATATTGCTGAATTTTGCTTTTTGAAATAAAAAAGCATACAATTCCGATTGGAGCAATATAAACCGGTTTGAAAATATCTTTAAATGATATTCTTTTCTTTTTAGCAAAATTCAAGAGGTAATACGCTAAGATAAATGCAATCGTAATAAATCCCTTTGTTCGGAAAGTTGCCGCAATTGAAAGCAGCGACATTATCTTAAACACTGCATTTCTTTTATCCTCTGTTGCTAGAATACTGTATAAGAGCACTTCATTATAAACAAGGTACGTATAATGAGAATAAATAAACTTATAACTTCTAAGGCCATATCTTACTTCATCTGCTATTCCAGTATTTACAAGCAAATTAACTATTCCAAAAACAAAAATAACAGTTATTATAATTTTTGCTGTACTTATTATTTTTTTCGAGTTCAATCGAATATTATTTTTTACAATAATTCTTCTTCCGACCAAATATATAATAAAGAACTTAAACGTTCCTATTATATCTCTCCCAATTACGGAAACTGATGGCATATATCCATACATAACATTTCCCACAATTCCAATAAAAAGCACTAACAGAATGCATAATATGCTATTTTTTTGTTCCTTATTAACAGCCACTTTCCCTTTATCTTTACAAATATATACGATAGCTATAGCCATAAAAAGCAAGCATATCAGCTCATCTGTATAGTTAGCATATGGAATAAATTTGTCAAAAAAAATATTAAAAAAAATAATCAATATATATATAAATAGTGTCAACCATTCCATTTCATCGTTTCCTTTGCTTGTTTCCCCCAAATGCTACTGTACTCGTCGAAACAACTTCTTTAACTTAAAATATCTATCTTCCCCAAAAAAACGAATCAGCTTTCTCTTCCATCTCTGCTTGTTACCCGCCCATGTTGCTGCGTAATGATGAATCGACACTGTTTCATCACAAAGTAAATTCTTTGTATTACCCGTCGAAAGCGGATCAAAAAAACGTGGCGGATATACCGTTACTTCTTTTAGGTAGGTAATATCTTCATTGCTAACCTTACCAAATGAACGAATCACCTTATCATTAAGCCACGGACACGCAAATGTGCTTTTTTTCTGATCTGTAAAAGAAATCGAATCATAGCATTCCATCATCTTTTGTACCACTGGACTTGATTTTTGGGCACCAAAACCAAGTCCAGTGGTACATAGGGATTCAGGTTGCTGAATCCCTATGTAACACTGATTTTCTAACAGAAAATCAGGTTTTTTCAGAAGTTCAACATCAGTATCTAAATAGATTCCGCCGTTATCATATACCACTTTCAATCTTGCATAATCCGAAACAAACGCCCATGCTTTTGCTTCATACGCTGCTTTCATAAACGGATGGCTATTCACATCAAAATTTGACTCATCCCATCGTTTGATTTCGTAATCCGGGCAATATTTTTCCCATGTTTTAATACAATCTAAAACATCTTTCGGTAGTGGTTTTCCGCCAAACCAGCAATAATGAATCATTTTGGGTATCATTTTATTTCCTCTACTATTTTATGTTATTTAATTCTTTTAGCTGGGACACCTGCAACAATTGCATGGGCTTCAATGTCATTTACTACTACAGCATTCGCACCAATAACAGCACCAGATCCAATATGAACACCTTTTGTTATCGTTACATTGGCTCCACACCAAACGTGATCTTCAATAATTACCGGCCTTGCAGTAAGTTCACCTGTCACGCCATTACCACCTATCACATGGTCATGGTCGATGATAACAATATTATTGGCGAACATACAATGATTTCCAATCGTTACCTTCTCTGCACAGGTTATAGAGCAATTATGATTAAAAAACACATCGTCGCCAATCGTCAGTTTTCCATCATTTACAGACTTTAGATACAATGGGCCTCTTGACATTAAAAACCGTCCAATTGTAATAGATCCGTTACCTATAACTTCAGTCTTGAAAGCTCCTCTAATCGAATTGACCCATTTTACTTGAAGCTTCCCATGAGCACAAACTTTGGCACAGAACATCTTCCATGCACTCACTAAACCAATGTAAAACTTGTGAAGTATTTTCATAATACTTTCAGCCTTAATCCTTCATATGTTGGCATATTAATCCCCTTTCATAAACTATATGTAGCTTAATTGTTAATTTTTTTTCTTAATTTTTCTTTTATTTCTTTTTTAGTAATTTACACTCATAAATATTCTCAACCAATTTTGCGGATTCTTTAATATCATAACGTGCAATTTGCTTTACATGTTGCAAGCGATATTGCTTTCTCTGTACTTCTGTCCTTTGCCCCATTGATAAAATTGTATCTGCCCATATTTGTGGATCATCCTCTATTGATTTCCAAATAATATCCCCAAAATCCACCTCTCGTGTTACTTTATCCGACACGATACAAGGCAATCCTGAAATTTGTGCTTCGAGAAGCACAACAGGTAACCCTTCAAACCTAGAGGGTAAAGCAAAAACATCCATAGCAGAATATAAATATTCCGGATTCTCAGTTGCTCCCCAAAAGATAATACGGTCTGCGCATGCTGTATGCTGTGCCTGATTTCTTATCTCCTCCAAATCTGGCCCATTTCCCACCAAAAGCAGTATTGCTTTATCATCTTCATATGAAAGCTTCTCAAAGGCGCGAATTAAATAATTTTGATTTTTCTGGTTGTTAAATTTGCCTATATGCCCAATTACTAAATTATCGCCCACCTCTAGTTTTTTTCTAATTAATAATCTAGTCTCTGAATTTAAAGCAAATGCTTCGGTCTCAAAGGCATTCGGTATAACCTTAAATGCTCCGTTGCCATACATCCACTTTCCTGCAAGTTCGCCACATGCTAAATAACAATTTGACACCACTTTCAAAAACGGTTTTAGCGTCTCATGTAACAACGGATGTGAGCAAGTTGTATTATGGCTATGAGAAATTCGTACAGGTACACCTGCTAACATAGCGGTAAAAAGTTCTACGGCGATTAATGTACTGCTACCATGTACATGAACAATATCTGGTTTCTTTTTTTTTAGAAAAGAATAAATAGTCTTATAATACATGTATGCATTTTTCTGTTTTTGTGGCAGCTTACACAATTCTATGTTATTCTCTTGACATGCTTTTTCATAGCCGATGTCATAAGGCTCTCCAGCGGCAATCGCTACCTGAAATTTATTTTTGTCCAAGTTTGTAGCATAATTTATTACTTGGGATGTTACTCCATTTCTATCAAAGTATGAAGTTATCATTACTACTTTAAATTTTCTCATAAACAATCTCTTTTCAAATAATTTCTAGCTTTAGTAACTCCGTAGAGAAATCAATCGGATGTTCTTTCAAATACTCAACAGTCTTTTTCCTTTGAGAAGGATTGTTATATAAATACTCAATTTTATCTGCCAGATCTTCCGCACTCAGTTCAGCAACGTATCCATTGATACCATCTTGTATCTGCTCTCTTGCTGAAGGAATGTCCGAAGACAGAATTGGCAAACATAATGCACGTGCCTCTACCAAAGTAATTACATACCCCTCGTGGCGAGATGGTTGAACATATAAATCGCAGTGCTTCATATATGGGTATGGATTTTTTTTACGACCAAGAAACACAAATTGATTTTCCAGACAGTACTTCTCTACTAATTTCTTTAGCTTTTTTTCATCTCTGCCACCACCAATAGCATACCATGCAAAATTGATTTTCCTCTTCTTCAAAATGCTTGCTGCTTTTATAGCAATGTCATAGCCTTTCTGTTCTGTCAATCGACCAACAGTTACAATATTAAAGCTTTCCTTGAACGGTATTATCTCATCTTGTTCAGACTTTCGCTTGATTTCTTCAATATCAATTACATTATAAAATACGGCAGCCTTATCTTTATAATGCGGATACTCTCTACAAAATGCATCAACAACTGCCTGGGACACGCCATAAATCTTGTCATATTCGCATAAGTATTTTTGAACGCTTTTCATCCAGTATGGTTTTTCATCATGAAGCCATGTTGCCTTTTTCTTTGCTTGTATTTTCGTCGCCAAGAAAGCTGTCACAAATGAACCATATCCATAGAAGTCAATAGCAATGTCATAAGTCTTTTCAAAAACGTTCGTCACACAATTCGAAATAAAATCATAATATGCAATAAATGAGTTAACCGATAATTTTTTCAATACCTTTGCCGGAAAAGCATACATTGAAACCAGTGATTTTGCAAAAGAACTATTAAAAGTCAACTGAACAATATTAACATTCTTTTTTAGACGGTAAGCATATTCATTGTCCGAATCAAGCAATACAAGTGTTATATTGTAAAGTTCTTCGGGAAGTGCATTAATTAATTCTATCAAAGCCACTTCAGATCCGCCGCCACCTAGTGACTTTGCCATTATTAGTAATTCTTTCATCAGTTTTCCCCACCAAACAAATCGTCTACCAGTTTTTCAAGTTTCTCATTAAACTTGGCATTATTACTACTCATACCATGTCCCATGTCGGCAACAATCTGATCATAGTTCGTTATGATATCTCCCAGTGTATTAATGTCCTCCACTGGAATAATCGTTCCCATTCTCTGAGCCACATTCCTTGCAAACTCAACCTGATGATTATTTACATGCTCGTTGAACTGGTGCTGACGCGGCACAACAATAGGAGTCTTACCTATTTGTAGTGGCATGATAAAACTTGCCGGACCACCGTGAGTGATTACAATACGGGCGTCGGCCACATTTTTCACCATCTGCTGATATGGAATCAACTTACTCCACTGACAGTATTTCGGCTCGTATGTACTAAATCCAGTCTGGATAATTACATCTTCGTTTATAATGCCGTCTTTCTTTAATTCATCTATTTTCTGAATCAGCCGATTAAATGGCTGCTCATGTGTTCCTACCGTCACAAAAATCATTTTCTCGTCATCTACTTAGAATATACTTCCAAGGTTAACCGCCTTTGGATAAACCTTTTTCTGCTCTTCCCACTGCACAACAAACTTGTCCACAATGGGGTAAACCATCTTTCCTGTCATTGTCGGTTTATCAATTCGATCAAAAACCTCGATGTAAACCAACTTTGCGCCCATCATTTTACCAATATAAAAAAACGGGACCGCAACTGCTGCACCGCAGGAAATAATCAAGTCTGGCTTTTCCTTATGTAACACATTCCATGCAATCTTGGTATTCTTAATAAGAGCCTTTAGACTCCGGTTTGTCGGATAATAACAAGGATACATTTTTTCACCTTCGAGCCGGCTTCTTGCATCCTCCTTATCAAAAGTGACCCAGAAATGATCTTTGTCCTTCCAAAATGGCTTTAACATATATAAATGTGTCAGGTGTCCTCCTGACGAACCAACTAAACATACTTTCATGTCCTCTGATCTCCTTCATCCCAAGATTTTTTATGTACACATCCGTATGGATAGGATTTCCCAATGTGATGGTTTTCTATATTGCCCCATCACTTTGCATAATACTTACAACAGTCTTAAAAATAATCCTCAAAGTCCGTGATATTGCTTCTGCCACTCACCTGCCACAACCCGGTCAGTCCCGGTCTGAATGACATTCTGGCTCTGTGATGTGGTTCATACTTCTCCCACTCATCGAGTGTTGGTGGTCTTGTGCCCACAAGGCTCATATCTCCCACTAGTATATTGAAGAAATGAAGCTCTTGAGCGCTAATCTTGCTACATAAAGCATAAAATCTATATGCTTTGCCCATCCTCTGCCTTTCTTTCTGTACATTCTTTCCAAATTCTCCTTGTGGTATCTTTTATTTCCCTCTATACCTACTACGGGGGAGGTACCTTTGTCCTCCCTCGAATTATTTTAGCCTGTTTTGTTTTATTCGGTTATTTGTATCTTTTTCTGTATCTAATCAGGGTTTTTCAGTAATTTATTTTCACTCATTTTTAATTCTATGTCAATGAATATTAGGTTTTCTTTATAATTTTTGACACATTCGCTAATCACTATGGTATTACAGCACCAATATTATACATTATTATATATCATACTGCTTATTTTTCCTCAAACAGCCTCTGCTTCCTCTCTATCATCTCATCAATCCTTGCGATATACTGCCCTACATCCTTGACATTCTCGCATCTGTCGATGCGGTGTGTGCCATCCGGATTCGGTACGGGCCAGACGCGCTTGGTGCTTGCTCCGGCGCCGCACGCCACAATCGTTTGCTTTTCCTCCATGATTAGTATGTTATATACGCCGGCCTTGCCCTTTGCCGCATAGCCTACGTTTTCCATGTTACCTGCCATGCCCTTCTGTCTGTAGAGGTAGTATGGCTCAAGCCCCATCTGCTTACAGTAGGCTGCGCAGAGATCCATATGCTCCTGGGTGTTGACCATCTGCATATCACTGTAGCGGTCCTTGAAGATGGTGAGTCTTGCAGCTCGCTTTACTGCGAGTGAATGGATGGTGACGTTGTCAGGTGCCATCTCCTTCACCAGCTCCATTGTGTGCCTTACATCATCGAGTGTCTCCTCGGGAAGTCCCATGATGAGGTCCATGTTTATGTTGTCAAAGCCCAGCTCACGCGCGAGCTTGAAGCTATTTATCGTATCGTCTACCGTGTGGTGTCTTCCTATTATATCAAGTGTCTGCTGCTTCATGGTCTGTGGATTTACTGATATACGGCTGATGCCGTTTTTCTTTAGTGCCATGAGCTTTTCTCTCGTGATGGAATCCGGTCTGCCTGCCTCCACCGTAAATTCCAGACAGTCCTTTAAATCAAAGCTGCATTTGATTTTTCTGATAAGCCTGTCAAGCTGGGCAGGGCTTAGTGTGGTCGGTGTGCCGCCTCCTATGTAGATGGAGTTTAACTTTTTGTGGTAGAATTTCTGCGCCGTGTAGTCTATCTCCTTCTCGAGTGCGTCGAGGTAATCGTCCACGCGGTTTTTCCACACACCCAGCGGGTATGAGGTAAACGAGCAGTATGCGCAGGTGCTCGGGCAGAAAGGTATGCCTATGTACAGGCTGTAGCCGTTGTCATAGTCCACCCTATCGAGCAGTGCCTTCTCACGCTTTGCTATGCCTATTGAGAGGTCGATTTTCTCATCACTTGCGAGGTAGGTTTCCTTCAGATAGTCGTAGGTTTCCTTATCGCTCATGCCGTCCTCTATACATTTCATGGCTATCTTGGTCGGTCTGATGCCTGAGAGTGTGCCCCATGGAAGGCTCTTTCCTGTGCCCTTTTCTATCATGGAATACAGGGCGAGCTTGAGGCGGTTTTTAGTTTCCTTGCGGTCTGCACTGTCTACGGATATTTTTGTGCAGATACTTTTTCCGGCTCTATTCATCGTCCACTCCACCGCAATCTCATCACCCACATAGTCTATCTTAAATACCTGTGAGGCATCCGCAAATTCCTTTACGCCATCAGCTGTCATCTCGTGGTGTGTGCAGGCTAAGTTTTTTCCCTCCACCTCATCAGGTGAGCAGCTATAGTACATCTGCACATCCTCCTGAGGGAAGAACTCCTTGAGCAGTGAGTGCACATCATATTCAAAATCCGGTTTATTAAATACTACTACTATCATAAGTAAGGGTTATACATCCTCTCGTTTTCTATGGTTGTTGTGTCGTTGTGGCCCGGGTACACCTCTGTATGCTCAGGCAGTGTCATGATTTTTTCCTTCACTGTGCGCACGAGGTCTGACATGCTGCCGCCCTTGAAATCCGTACGTCCGATTGAGCCGCAAAACAGCGAGTCTCCTGTAAAGATCACGTCCTCATACGGGAAATAATAGCAGCAGCCGCCCGGTGTATGCCCCGGTGTGTGAAGCACTACTATATGAAAGCCTGCGATGTCAAGCTCCTGCTTATCCTTCAAAAATACATCTGCATAAAATGTTTTTGACTGCCCCATCATGTAGCTGACATTAAGCTGCGGGTCGTCGAGTGTGGCTTTGTCTGCCTCATGGATATATATCTTGATGCCGTAGCGGTCTGCGAGCGGCTTTGCATCAGTGGCATGGTCAAAGTGTCCGTGTGTGAGCAGTATTGCTACTGGCTTTGCGCCTGACTCGTCCACCTTTTTGGCGAGCTGATCCGCACACGCGCCCGGGTCTATTATTATCATTTCCTTTGTCTTTATATTGGTGACAAAGTAGCAGTTGGTCTGCACCGGTCCCACTACGAAGTGGTCTATCTTCATATTTACCATATGAGTGTACTCCTTGTCTGTTATATGTTATGCTTCACGCAAGAACCACCGGGATTTAGCCGGTGGTCCTCTCTACGTCTATTACACTTTCTATCTGTCTGAGCTTCTCCACTAGAACCTTTATCTGGTCCCTGCCTCTGATATTGAAAAATACCTCGATTGTAGCGATGCCCTGCTTGCTGGTCTTGGACTGGATACCACTGATATTGATTTCCTTCTCGGTAAATATCTTTGTGATATCTACGAGCAGTCCCGACCTGTCATGACAGAATATCTTTAAGTCTGCCTGATACTCGGCACCGTTGTCCATGAGGGCTGTATCCTGCCACTCTGCTTCTATGAGCCTGTCCTTTTCCATCTTGGACAGATTGATGATATTCACACAGTCTGTCCTGTGGATTGAGATGCCTCGGCCTCTTGTGACAAAGCCAACGATTTCATCTCCCGGAACAGGATTGCAGCACTTCGAGAAGTGCACAGCCACGTCATAGAGTCCGTGTACCACAATACCGCTCTTTGACTTGTGCTCGGGCTGTGTGCCTGCTGCCGTCTGCTGCTTTTCTGCGATGCTGCCAAGCACCTCTGCATCTGTCATCGGCACCATATGATCCTTCTTGTACTCGTCGTACATCCTGTTGACTATCTGGCTCTCCTTGAGTCCGCCGTGGCCGACGGTTGCAAGGCATGAATTCCAGTCGTGGAAGCCGTATTTGCGGCGTATTTTCTCCTGATACTCAGGCTTGTTTATTTCAGCAAAGTTGATGCCCTTTGCCTTGGCATAGGCTGCTATCAGATCCTTGCCGTGCTGTATATTCTCCTCCTTGAGCTCACTTCTGAACCACTGGTTGATCTTGTTCTTAGCCTGTGTGCTCTTTACGACCTTGAGCCAGTCACGGCTTGGTCCCTTGGAGTTCTGTGAGGTGATTATCTCTATCTGGTCACCGTTTTTGATGACATAGTCTATCGGCACCAGCTTGCCGTTTACTTTGGCACCGACCATCTTGTTGCCGACCGCAGAGTGTATGCTGTAGGCAAAGTCTATAGGTGTGGAGCCCTTTGGCAGGTTCTTTACATCGCCGGACGGTGTGAATGCAAATACATTGTCGGAGAATAAATTTAAATCACTCTTTAATAAAGTCATAAACTCCTTATTATCCGACATGTCCTGCTGCCACTCGAGTATCTGGCGCAGCCAGCTGAGCTTCTCCTCCTCTGTGACAGTGGTGGTAGTGGCATTGCCGTTGTTTGCTTCCTTGTACTTCCAGTGCGCTGCGATACCGTACTCAGCTGTACGATGCATCTCATAGGTACGTATCTGTATCTCAAACGGCTGTCCGCTCGGGCCTATGAGTGTCGTGTGAAGCGACTGGTACATGTTCTGCTTCGGCATGGCAATATAGTCCTTGAAACGACCCGGTATAGGCTTATACTTCTCATGTATGATACCTAGCACTGCGTAGCAGTCCGGTATTGTATCCACCAGAATCCTGATGGCAAAAAGGTCATATATCTGGTCTATAGTCTTGTCCTGATTGACCATCTTCTTATATATACTGAAGAAATGCTTTGCCCTGCCGTATATCTCTGCCTTGATACCGGCATCCGAAACATACTTCTTGACATCGTTTACCAGGCCCTGGATATAGGTGTCGCGCTCTGTCTTTCTGAGTGCTACCTTCTCTACCAGATCGTAATATGCATCCGGATAGAGGTACTTCATACAAAGGTCCTCGAGCTCTATCTTTATCTTGCTGATACCAAGTCGCTGCGCGATAGGACAGTAGATATCCTGTGTCTCTCTGGCGATACGCTGCTGTGCCTCCTTGGACTGGTACTTGAGTGTACGCATATTGTGCAGTCTGTCTGCCAGCTTTATGAGGATGACCCTGATATCCTTTGCCATGGCGAGAAACATCTTACGCAGATTCTCAGCCTGCATCTCAAGCCTGTCCGCATTCTTATCCTTCGGATCCTTGGTGCTGTCTGTCAGATGCAGGTGCTTTAACTTCGTGACACCATCCACCAGATGTGCGACATCGTCTCCAAACTCCGCACGCATCTCATCCATGGTCATGATGGTGTCCTCCAGCACATCATGGAGCAGTCCTGCTGCAATTGTTTCCTTATCCAGCTCGAGCTCGGCGAGTACTATGGCAACACACAGCGGATGTATGATATAAGGCTCTCCCGACTTACGCGCCTGACCCTTATGAGCATCATAAGCTACCCTGTAGGCTTTGTCCACAAGGCTCGTGTCATCCGACGGATGATACTTTTTGATTTCCTTTTTCAGCTCATCATAAAGCTCCTCTGGGCTCGTAAAATCTTTTGTTCCCCTTATGCCGCTTGTGTCTGAGCGAAATTTGTCCGCTATTTTTTCTAATTCTTCTGTTGAGTAATCTGCCAATAGTCTCACCTCGATTGTAGTGTATCTTTAGTAGCCATTATATTTTATTTCTTTAAAAATTGCAATCTTATGTTGTTAGCCGATAACCATCTTTACTCCGCCATACATGCCTGCTGAGTTGCCGAGTGTGGCAAGCTTGATCTCTGTCTCGCGGCTTGCATGGAAAGCATATTCTTTATAGTACTTTGCTGCTGTATCGATGATGATGCTGCCCGCCTTTGAAAGGCCTCCGCCTACAACAAATACCTCAGGGTCCATAACGCATGCTACTGCTGCCATTGCCTTGCCGAGAAGCTTCATAGACTGCTCTACTGCCGCAATGCCCGCTGCATCTCCTGCCTTTGCCGCATCGCATACATCCTTGGCTGTGAAGCCTGCATTTAAATCAAGCTTTGTTGCCACATCCCTGTGTGCTGCAATATATCTCTCTGCCACTCTTACAAGTCCGTTTGCTGATGCATACTGCTCTAAGCAGCCCTTCTTGCCGCAGCCACAGCACTCTGACTCATCATCTACCATAGGCATATGTCCTATCTCTCCGCCTGCTCCGTTTACTCCGGCTACGATTCTGCCATCGCGGATGATTCCTCCGCCTACACCTGTGCCGAGTGTGATCATGACTACATCCTGATGACCCTTTCCGCCACCCTGCCACATCTCACCGAGTGCAGCTACGTTGGCATCATTTCCGGCCTTTACCTTGATGCCGCCGCACAGCACTGAGAGTGACTGTGCCACGTTGAACACGCCCCAGCCGAGGTTGACACATCTTAATACTGTTCCGTCATCCTTTACAGGTCCCGGCACTCCCATGCCTATACCCTCGATGTCACCCATCTCGATACCATGCTTCTCGTTATTCTCCTTGATGGATGCTGCGATATCAGGCAGGATGAGCTCGCCGGAATTCTCTGTGCGTGTAGGAATCTCCCATGTATCGACAAGCTTTCCTGTTGTCTCGAAAAAGCCCATCTTTACAGTTGTTCCACCTATATCTACTCCATATGCATATTTCTTCATTTTTTCGTCCTCCAAATCGTTAAACTATGTTTATATTTTATTGCCTAATTGCATATTTTTCAATGTTTTTCATTGTTTTTTATGTTTTTTCTATATATAGAAGCGTTTATATCATCATCCATATGCCCGCTATTTGTAAATCCAAGCTTTTTGGCAAGGCGCACCGATGCCGTATTTCTCTCGTCTATCCGGCAGTAAAGCTCTTCAAAGTCTGTGTTTTCGCGCGCGTAGTCTATGATGAAGCGGCATACCTCCGTGGCATAGCCTTGGTTCCATAATTCCGGCGCTATCATATAGCCCAGTTCATCATGCTCAAGCCCTGCCCTGCCTATCAGCTTCCCTGTTTCCTTGGAAAATACAAGCCACATACCATACTCGTAAAAGCCATACATGTTCTCTATATATGCTTTCTGGTATTCAAGCTCTGTCTCGTAGTCGTAAAGCGGTTCCACAAAGTCTGTCATGCCGGGCTTGTCATAGAGCTCATAGAGTGCAGGAAGGTCTGACAGGGACAGCTCACGTATCAGACACCTGTCTGTCTCGCCGATGTCCCACGGGATGTGATTATACCGCCTGCGCACCCGCTCCAGATACTCAATATCAAGCTCTGCAAGGCTCTCGACTGCATAGCGCGTGCCGCACTGCGGTTCTCCTACTGATGCTATGCCGAGTGAGTCAGCTATTTGCTTCTGCTGCCTGTTTGATACTATCCAGATGTAGTCGGCGGGAGCTTTCGGTATTCTTAGATTTCCCGTATTAGCTTTCGCGGTGTTATCTGCAGATTCTTGTATCGTTGTTTTTTGGAAGTCATTAATTGATTCATCAGCCGGTAGCGCAACATACAGTTTTTCTTGCAGCTCTTCTGACATAGGTGCCTTGCCTGCCACATTTCTCCACTGTGGCTTGAAGCTATCTCCATGATAGTAAAAAGAGGCAAGTTTTGCGCTTGCCTCATCAATAATTACTATCATTAAACTGTCTCCGGCTCCGGATAGTCCACTCCGAAGGTCTCAACTGTAACTGTCTTCATGACCTGAGCCTCAAGTGGTTTGTCCATGTAGTCTGTGCGCACCTCTGCGATCTTGTTTACCACATCCATGCCCTCGATTACCTTACCGAATGCCGCATACTCGCCGTCGAGATGTGGTGCATCCTGATGCATGATGAAGAACTGGCTGCCTGCTGAATCAGGTATCATGGTACGTGCCATTGAAAGTACACCGGCTGTGTGCTTCAAGTCATTTTTGAAGCCGTTGTGTGTGAACTCGCCCTTGATTTCATAGCCTGGGCCGCCTGTGCCGTTTCCGTCCGGATCTCCGCCCTGGAGCATGAAGCCCTTGATTACACGGTGGAAGCATACTCCGTCATAGAAATTGTGATTGATTAAGCTGATAAAGTTGTTTACTGTGTTTGGTGCGATTTCCGGATAAAGCTCCGCCTTGATTACATCGCCGTTTTCCATTGTGATTGTTACGATTGGATTCTGTGCCATTATTTTTCTCTCTTTCTTTTATAATATTATGAGGCTTGGAGAATATCCATTCCTCGCAATAATTAAATATCGAATTATTTTCTACCCGATTGATTTTACCTGATTTTACTTACTCAGTGCCTCGACAACCTTCGGAAACTCCATGAAGTGCGATGCCTTCACCAGTATGGTGTCGCCCTCCTTCACATATGAAAGAAGCTCCTGTGTCATGGTCTCCCTATCCTCGAAATAGTGGATGTCCACATCGGACGATTTCTCTGCGGCTCCGGCTGCATATTCCTTTGCAAGCTCTCCTGCGGCAAAAAGTGTATGGATATGATTCTCTCCAACTGCTTCGCCTACCTCATGGTGCAGCTTTTTCTCATCGCTTCCAAGCTCGCCCATGTCGCCAAGCACTGCTATTGTCCTGCCCTTTGCATGTGAAAGCACCTCGATAGAGGATTTCATGGATACAGGATTTGCATTGTAGCAGTCATCTATCACTGTCATGCCATGCATTTTGATGAAATTGGTACGCCCTGCGATTGTCTCTGCTTTCTCGATTCCTGATTTAATCTCAGCTATTGTGAGACCAAGCTGCAATCCGACAGCCGCTGCCGCCATGGCATTGTATACATTGTGCTCTCCAGGGATGTGGATGTGTGCATCGAACTCACCCTCCGGAGTGACAAAATGAGCCTTCATGCCGTCAAAGCCCAGGTTTTCAATATTTGTGGTATATACTGATTTATGAACGCCTGAAGCTGATTCCTTGCCATAGTATATGGCAGGCTTTCCATTTACCGTCTGCACTGTGGCCAGCTTATCGTCATCTGCATTCAGCACTGCGACCGCATCCGGCATCATATGCTCAAAGCACTCTGTCTTTGCTTTAAGCACACCATCCCTGTCGCCCAAAAACTCCAGATGGCAGTAGCCGATATTGGTGATGACCATGACATCCGGGCAAGACATAGTAGAAAGTCTGTGCATCTCGCCAAAATCAGATATGCCCATCTCGAGCACCGCTACCTGATGGCTTTCCCTGATTCCGAAAATGGTGAGTGGCAGGCCTATCTCGTTGTTGAAATTGCCTGCGGTCTTGTGGACGCTGTATTTCTGCTCAAGAACTGATGATATCATCTCCTTGGTGCTGGTCTTGCCGACACTTCCGGTGATACCCACCACCTTGATATCAAGGCTTTTTCTGTAAAATGCCGCGAGCTTTTTCATGGCATCGGTGGTTGATTCAACAAGCACATATGGGCCTGCCGGATCCTTAAGCTCATGCTCAGAGAGCACAATTGCCGCCCCCTGCTCAAACACAGTCGGAATGAATTTGTGTCCGTCCACCCTTTCTCCCTTTATCGGGATAAAAAGATAGCCCTCCTTCACCTGTCTGCTGTCAATGACTGCGCCGGTGATTGTCGTATCAAGCAGTGTCTCATCGCCTATGTATGTGCCATCGCAAGCCTTTGCGATATTTGCAAATGTAAGATTCTTCATGTACTTATCCGACATGCTACACCTCATATTTTTTCAAAGATATGTCAATCAGATGCTCACAGAGCTGATTAAAGCTCATACCGATAACCGCTGCCTCCTGTGGCAGAAGACTGGTCGGAGTCATGCCCGGCAGTGTGTTTGCCTCGAGGCAGAACATCTCATTTTTGTCATTGAGCAAAAAGTCTGAGCGTGAATATGTATCAAGCCCGATAACGCGCGCAACCTCCTCGGCATAGTGCTGCATATCCTTTGTCACCTGCTCAGGAAGCTCGGCCGGACATGTCTCTACTGTACTGCCCGCCTTGTATTTATTCTTATAATCGTAGAAGCCCTCCTTCGGTGCAATCTCTATAATAGGAAGAGCCTTGCCCTCGATAACGCCGACAGAGAACTCCCTGCCCTGTACAAACTCCTCGATAACCAGCTCATTTTCCCACTTGAAGGCATCGTCAAGTGCCGCCTTGAACTCTGCCGCATCCCTAACGATAGTGACACCGATGCTTGAACCACCGCAGCATGGCTTTACCACGCATGGAAGTGTCAGGTCAAGCTTTGTGATATCGTCCTGTCTGGTCGCTCTTGTCATGGAAATACCCTTTGGAGTAGGTATACCGTTTGCAAGGAAGAACTGCTTTGATGTCTCCTTGTTCATGGCGATGGCTGAGCTTAAATAATCGCTGCCTGTATATTTGACACCGAAGAGGTCAAATGCTGCCTGTATCTTTCCGTTCTCTCCGTTTTCTCCGTGGAGTGCCATGAAAACAATATCCGCCATCTGACACATTTTGATGACATTTGGTCCGAAGAAGCAAGGTGACTGATCCTTTCTGGAAGCCTTTACCTTTGCGAGGTCAGGTGCCTCTGTCGGAATATCACTGACCTGCACGCTTATCTCGTCCGCCCGGTCAAATATACCTGTCAGGTCCTCCTCCCTGTCACTATATCCCATAAATACATCCAATAATATAACTTTGTGGCCGTTCTCTTTGAGTGCCTTAGCTACCATGCTTCCTGTCTTGAAGGAAACATCTCTCTCTGTGCTGAGCCCTCCGGCAAGTACTACGATGTTCATTTTTGTCCTCTTTTCTTTGATTGAATTATCATGCTTTGGCTTAATTAAACACAATGCAATGCTTCTTTTTTAAAGCTATGAGTAATCAACATAATTTTTCCAAAATTATAACACCATTTGTGCAAAAAAGAAAGACCGGTTGCCCGGTCAAAAAAGAAATTCTCATCTTATTTTAAACTGTGTTAACTTCCAGCAGCTGTATCATTCTCATAAATACCATCCGCCCGTGCAAATCATCCTGTGAAAGTGATTCTCCGTACTTCAATACTAATAATCGGCACTGATAAAAATTCAGCTCAGGATTGCCAAAAAGCAAAATCCGCAAGGCTGCATTTTCCAGGTAATTGTGTATATTTCCCACCTCAATAAATATATCTACGATATCATCGAGGTTAATAAGTCCTTTCTGTTCATAGTACATTGTTCTCAAATATTTGTTCCCCTCCATCAACTATATTTTTCATAGAACTTCTTTTTGTCTTTCTTTTGAAATTTTTCGTTTTTTACGAAATTTTTCTCTTTGTTTTTGTTGGTGGGTTCATTTTTCCATATAATATATCAATATTCTAGGCGCGTTACGTGCTGGTATTTTGAAGATTTCTATTAGAATTTTTAATATTGATAGGTGATTAGCAGTTTTCGACAAAATACGACATGGTTTTTGGTTTAATTTAGTTGGTTTTTGGTTTATATTGCGCTTTTCTCATAAGAATTTTTGGAATGATAAATTTGTACTATTTTTGTGGTTTTTTCCTTGCTGGCTGCATCTGATAGTCTTGATGCAATAAGGGCAATACAAGATAAATCCATAAAGACTTTTGCCCTTGCCATTTTTGCAACCCGGATGTTATCAAGGTTGTAATTATCTTTTAAATCCCCGAACGTACGCTCTACGCTGGTTCGTTGATTATATAGTTTTTCAAATGCTTTTGTTTCTCTGAATGGTGCTGTAATAAACCTTGGATTATCTTTGATTTTTCGACATAATCGTAACCAAGACTGCGTCTTAGAACCGGGAACCGTGTCAGATTTGAGACGCATAACCAATGCCTTTATATCTGATAATTGCTCTATTTGCATAGCATAATGTACAATAGCCATAGGTTGATAGCATAGTGGGCAGGTCTTGAGGCGCTATAATCCATAAAACTTTTAAAACAGCTCCCAAAATTCAGCCCATAAGCCGGAAAAAATACGAGAAAAGTAGCTGAAACCGCAAAAATCTCCAAAACAGCTCCCAAACTCAGCCCATAAGCCGGAAAAAATCGCGTGAAAAAGTAGCTGAAACCGCAAAAATCCCCAAAACAGCTCCCAAAACCAGTCCATAAGCCGAAAAAAATCCAGAAAAAAGTAGCTGAAACCGCAAAAATCTCCAAAACAGCTTAAAAATTAGAGGCTTCTAGCATAATAGTGGAGGCCTCTAATTATTTCACATAAAAAGAGCCTCCACATTTCTGTGCAAGCTTCTTTTGAAAACTAAAAACTAAAAAATATATTTTTTTTTATATGTCCTGAAACATCAGTAAAATCAATGACTATGAATTATGTAATTCTCTCCATTATTTCCTTTTTTGAAATAATTTTGACATGATTAGAAATGAATGTTAAAATATAGATAACAAAAAGGTGCTACCTATAACAACGGTTCGCCTGATCATTTACTTAGTTAAAATAACCGTTCAGTTTCCAGGCTGGGGCGGTTATTTTTTTGTGGTCTTACTGCCATTGGAACCAATCGCATATCCAAGACCAAATGAGGTTAAACAGAGACTGAGCACTGCAAGCATAAAAAACCGGGAGCCAACAGCCGCCCGCGTTTTGTGTAAGATGATTTCG